>Ga0302325_10035815_pt1 | contig 10127 bp, 8 predicted proteins | sample Palsa_T0_2_FD_201948 | JGI IMG/M metagenome (GOLD analysis project Ga0302325, IMG submission 201948) | Peat permafrost microbial communities from Stordalen Mire near Abisko, Sweden - Palsa_T0_2 | ecosystem: Environmental > Terrestrial > Soil > Palsa > Peat permafrost | place: Sweden: Abisko... | reverse complement strand
GCCCGGCGCCGTGGGTGGTCGTGTCCCACTGATCCCAGGCGAACCCGAAGCCGAACGGGTTGCCGCGGGCGATTCCGATCGCCTTCTCGAGCTGTGCCCGCAGGTTCCCCAGCAGCTCCGCCTGGGTGACGTCTAGGGCGCTGACGTGCTGCTGCCCGATAGCCAGGTCGAGCTCGTAGTCGGCGAGCGCGCTCACGTCGTACAGGTTGAGCGTGTCGGACAGCGCGGTCGACCCGTGGACCCACTCGCCGGCCCAGACGGCGGCGTCCCGCAGGTAGGTCGCCGCCGAGCGCACCGGCAGGCCGGCCGGGAGGTTGCCGGGGGCGCCCGCTGCATGGAGTGCCAGCGACAGCTCGGTGGCGCCGAGCATCATGTCGTCCCGCCACGTGGTCTCCGGGTAGAAGTCGTACGGCGCGGTGGTCAGCAGCTGCCCGCGCCAGTGCGTCGCGGCCAGCGAGTACACGGTCTCCGCCGACCGCAGGCACCGGGCTGCGTAAGCCGGATCGGTTGCGCGATATACGCGGTAGCACAGCGCGAAGTCGGCGGCCAGGCGGCCGGCCAGGTTGGGGCTGATAACCGATCCCGGCCTGCCCGCCCTGAATACCGGCGGATGCCGGATATAGACATAACGCGGGTTCGTTCCCCTGTAGTGGTCATCCGCCTGGGGCAGCCGCCAGATGTCATGATCCCCGAAGTAGTAGTTGTTCGCCTCGCCGGTGCCGACCTGGTAATAGAGCGTCCTGGTCCGCTCGTTCCACATGCGCTGCAGGAAGTCGAGGCCGAACCTGGCCTCGCTGGTGAAGTTGGCGGGCGCGGTAGCGCCCATCTGGCCGGGGAACGACTCGATGCCCTGCAGCATGATCGCAACGGAATAGCTGGTGGTCTCGACGAAATGCAGATTGTCGCCGGCATCGAACCAGCCGCCGGACGCGTTGATGGTGACGCCGGTGGCGTATCTCGCCAGGCTGCCCTTGAAGTCGCCGTTGTCGTTGACGTGCGGCGTCCGGTAGGTCATGGCGCGCTCGTCGTTCAGGTCGCCGGGCGCGGTGCGCAGCGCGGAGCGGATGAAGTCGGGGCCGTCACGCTCGTTCTGGTAGAAGGACAGCGCGTTGGCCAGGGGCTGCGCATAAAGCTGCCGGTCTGATCCGATCGGGAACCAGGGTGAGGTGACGGACGGGTCGGCAGCAAGGCCGATCCGGTACTGGCCAGCGGCCCGGACCCCGGAGAAGCGGATGGCCCGCACCCAGCGGTATCGCTTGCTCCATGCGCCAAAATCCTGCGTGGCCGTCCCGGAGGCCGCAATAGCGCAGCTGCCCGCCCGCACCAGCACCCAGCGCGGGCCGCCAGCTTGCGCGGATGACGCCATCACCTCGGCCAGCTTCGGCGCCGCCGCCGGGTAGCCCACCTGGTCGACGCGGATCACCGCGGCCGGCGGCGGTGCCGGTGCCTGGTGGCGCGCGGACGCCGGAACCGGGGTACTTGACGGGGCTGGCTGATGGCAGACCTTCCTGGCAATCGCCGCGCTGACCCGCGCCTGGTTCGTCGTCCCGCCGGCGTTCGGGGTGCCAGGTCCTGATGTTCCGCAGGACGCGGCCGCGAGGCTGACTACGACGAGTGCGGCAAGCGCGGCAATCATCTCCGTGCGCCGCGGCACCCCCGTGCGCCGCGGCACCCCCGTGCGCCGCGGCACCCCCGCAGGCCGCCGGTTCCTGCGCTGATGACCCATCGGCACAGGCTAGTTGAGCATGATCACGGCCACAATGGACAGTCCGCCGTCTTATCGACCGCATCGGTAGGACTCTGCGGCTCATCGGTGGGGCTCTGCGGCTAAAAGGACAGCAGAGTTCCAGCCGTGCTGGACCGGCATTTACCGCGATGGCGCCGGCCTGGGGCGCCGCGCGCCTTCCCGCGGGCCCGCCTCCCACGGCAGGTCGTCCTCGTCGCCGGCTACGCGGATCAGAACTCCAGCCCAGGTACGGAACGGCCGCCAGGGCTCGGCGAGCCGCCGGATCGCCTCGTCGTCGGGGATCCCCGGCAGCGAATAGTAGTGCCGCAGGTAGGACGGCATCCGGGGCTCCCCCAGAGTCAGCGCATCGCTGACCCCGGTGGAGCGAAGCAGGATCAGGTTCGCATAGACCGGGCCGATCCCCGGAATGGCCTGCAACCCGGCAAGCGCCTCGCCGGTGTCCGCCCTTGCCAGGTGCACGGCGTCGAGCTGGCCTTGGAGCGCCCGCTGCGCGACGCCCCGCAGCCGGGCGACACGGGCCGGCTCCATGCCGGGGAACTCCTGCAGCTGCAGCAGCCGCTCCGGCAGCGGGAAGGCGTACTCAGTCTGGCCCGCAAGCTCGAACGCCCGGCCCATTTCCGCCGACAGCCGGCGCCGGAGTGCCGCTGCCTGCGCGCGGTGCCGCCGCTGCGCGATGATCCCCCACGCCGCGGCCTCGTAGGGGGAGTGGAAGAGCACCGGGCGCAACCCGGCATGGCGGGCTTGCAGAGTTCCGAGCACCGGATCCTTCCTGCCCGCCTCAAGCCAGCCGGCGGCCGGCCGGTCGACGGACAGGATGCGCCGGAGCTGGCTCGCCGCTGACGAGGCATCGGACACGCCGCCGATCTCGGCGAGGAGGTTACCGTCTGCCTCCTGCCTGACGATGACTCCAGCCTGGTGCTGCATATCATCGGTGACGAAGGCGAGCCGCATCAGCAGCTCGTCGGGGCGCGGCCTGCCGGTGCTGGGGCCGAACCCGAAAGCCGCGGCCGCGGCTAGCGAGAACGGGCCGTCCACGAAGATCCGTACGCGCTGAGATTCCGGATTGTGCTCAGGGGATTCCGCATCAAGCCAGCTGATTGACGTCATGCCTGAGGTATAACAGCGAGCGCTGACACTCCTGCCGGGCCAGCTGCCGGCAGGGACACGGTCATGAGAGCGTTGCCTGGTAGCTGGTCCGAGGCGGGAAGGTGGCTCACTGACAATGCGGTACGCAGCGCTGCTCAGGGGCATCAACGTCGGCGGCAACAAGAAGATTGCAATGGCCGGGCTGCGTGAGCTGATGGCGGATCTCGGCTACGCCGAGGTCGTTACTCACCTGCAGAGCGGCAACGTGGTCTTCAGCAGCCCGGAGCAGCCGGGGGAACTGGCGCGGGCGATCGCCGATCGCATCGCTGGCGAGTTCGCGATGGACGTCAAGGTCGTCATCAGGACCGCCGCTGAACTGGCCGACGTCGTGCGGCGCAGTCCGCTGCCGGATGGCCCGGAGAACCCGTCCCGTTTCTTCGTCGCCTTCCTGTCCGCAGCGCCGTCTCCGGAGGCGGTCAGCGCGATGGAGTCGATGTCGTTCGATCCCGACCGGATCTGGATCAGCGACGCGGAGGCCTATTTGTGGTGCCCAGGAGGCGCGGCAGAGACGACGCTCACCAGCAACTTCCTGGAGAAGCGGCTCGGGGTCACGGCGACGTCGCGCAACTGGAACACCGTCACCAGGCTGGCGGCGCTTACCGCTGGCTGATGGCTGATGGCTGATGGCTGATGGAGTCTGCTAGTCCTCGGTGGATCGCCGCATCCGCTTGAGCTGCGCGCGCCGCTGCTTGTCCGCGCGCCGGCGTTCTCGTGCCGCGCGGCTCGGCCTCGTCGGGCGCCTGGGTCGCGGCGGCGGGGCTGTCGCCTCGGCCAGCAGCGCGGACATCCTGGTCGCGGCCGCCTGCCGGTTGCGGAGCTGGGAGCGGTGCTCGGAGGCGGTCACGGTCACCACGCCATTGGTCATCCGGCCAGCGAGCGCCCGCAATGCGCGCTGCTTCAGTGCCGGGAAGAGCGCGTCGGATGCGGCAACGTCATAGGACAACTCGACCCGGCTCTCGGTCGTATTCACCGACTGCCCGCCGGGGCCCGGGGAACGAGAGAATCGCCATGAGAGCTCGTCGGGCGGGATCACGACGCCGCGGACGCTGACCGCGAAGTTGTCGCTCACAGCGCACCGCCCGCTCACCGAGACACTGACGAACTCGTCGCTCGCATTGAACTATGCCAGGAACAGCGAGATCAGCAGCACCAGGGTGGCCCGCTTGGAATCTGACGCGGCCCCGATACTGACAGTCCCTGCTTTGTGCGGCGTAGCAGGTTTATGCGGGATAAGGGTCGGGTTCGACGGCGTAGGTCAGCCGGGCCGGAGTTACCCAGATCAAGAAGCCAGGGCGGGGCTGGCTCAGCCGCCATCCTTTGAGGTGCTTGAGCCGGTGATGGTGTCTGCATTCTCCTGACACGTTGCAGCGACATGTCGGGCCGCCCTGGTCATAGGGAATGGTGTGATCCATGTCGGTGCGCGAGGCTGGAATCCGGCAGATCGGGTACCGGCAGGTCTGGTCGCGGACCTCGATGAGCCTCCGCATGCTATCTGGGATCCGGTAGCCGCTTACCGCACCGGAATGTCCGCAGCTCGCTGGCCGGCCGACTGACCCCGGGCTCCGCACGTCGCCTGAGCCCGGGCAAGCGGTCGGGGTCTCGCTGACGGTGCCGTCGGCGATGGTGCCGTCGGCGTTGGCGCGCTCGGCAGCAGCGCGCCGAACAGCCTTAGCACCGGCCGCCAGCGCCGCGTCCAGCATCGCGGTGAGCATGGCCGGGGCGGCGGGCCGCTCGGGGTAACCCGGGCCGACGGGCCGCTCGGGCCAATCCGGGCCGACGGGCCGCTCGGGGCGAGGCAGCGCGCCAGCGGCCACGTCCGCAGCGCGCACGGTCAGTGTGACCCGAGCGACCCACCGTGGGCCGCAGTCCCCGTCCCGCCCGGTGCCGACCGCTGCGCACGCGCGCACGCGGGCCTTGATTCGCTGGTCCAGCCGGGTGACGGCGATTGCCTCGCCGGATGTGCTGGTAACGATGACCCTCCACTCGCACGCCGCGTTCCCCGCGGCAGCCGCCGCGATTTCCCGGGCCACCATTCCGGTGACCGCGCCGAGCCGGCCAAGCCACCCAGGCTCATCCGAGCACCCGGCCAGCGTCCGCAACGGCACCGTCAGTGTCATCGCCCCAGCCAGGAAGCTCCTAACTGCCGGTTTGACTCCTGCTCGGGTCTCCCCTTCGACAGCTTCTGGCGGCGGGATTCCTTCCGGCCAGGCGGGAGCACACCCTGGGGCCGGAATAGTTCCTGCTTCCGGGATGCCCGGCCAAGCAGGACTCGCGGGATTTTTTTCGGTACTTTCGGTACTTTCGGAACTTTCGGGACCTGCACGGCTCGCTGGACTCAAGGGATTCTCAGGACCGGAGGTTCCAGCGGGACCGGCCCTGGCCCGCCATCCTGGTGGGCCTGGGTCCGGGATTCCCTCACCCGGCCCGTCACCGTCGCCAGGCCCCGGATCGTCACCGTCACCCGGCCCCGGGCCGTCACCGTCACCCGGTCCCGGATCGTCACCGTCACCCGGCCCCGGGCCGTCACCGTCACCCGGCCCCGGATCGTCACCATCACTATCAACAGGTCCCGGTCCGTCACCGTTGCCAGGTCCACGGCCGGGGGTATCGTCACTGGCGTCAGGGCTTCCGTCGCCGGGACGATCGATGGGTGGCGGGATGATCGGGAGGGTGCCGAGCAGCAGGCCGATGAAGACCTGAGCCCTGAGCAGGTCTATCCCGCCGCCCGCCCCAGCGCTCTGCATGGCCTTTGCCATCGCGCAGATTCGTGACCATGCCGCCGCAGCGTGCCCGGCGGGCAAGAACCGGCCCGCCAGCGACCCGGTGCCTTCGGGGTCGCCGGACACCTCAACGCGCGCATTCCGCTCCGCCTCCTCCCGGCGCCGTTCGGCGGCTGCCGGGTCAGCAATAATCACGGCCCGTTGCAGCGACGCCCGTAGCTGTCCCGTCGTCTGATACTCCGCCTTATCGATAACCATGCGCTCGACCTGGCCGGCCAGGTCATCGTCCAGGCAAGTGGTGAATGTCTGGATCAGCTTGGCCCTGGCTAGATCGACGCGGCCAGCGCTGAGCGCGGCCAGGGTCGCGGGCAGCCGCCGGGTCATGCTCACGGCCAGGCCCATCCAGTACTCCGCGCCGCTCTGGGTCAAAGTCAGCGCGAGCGCCACCTCGCTGGGAGCGAACTCCGCTTCCAGCTTCTGTGCCGGGTCCTGGCAAGATGCCGCCCCGGCCCCGCCACTGCGGCGCCTGGCCAGCTCGGCTACCGCCGTCAATTCCCGGGCCTGCGCCCAGGATGTCACCTTGCGCCAGGCGGCGATCGACGTCACCAGGCCCGCATCATCCAGGTCCGTCTGCGAAGCGCAGCTCAGCCAGCCCGCGAGAGCCGGTCCGGGGTCGATCACCGCATGCCCGGCGAGCTCGGCGAGCGGAAAGCTGGATCCCGCACCCGAAAGGGCGGCCTCCAACGCCCCCTCACCCAGCGGATCCTCTTCCGCCGGGGTGAGCAGGTCCGCCGCGCCACCAGCAGCTACGGCGTCAGGGGGTGACCCAGAAGCATCGGGTGAAGGAGAAGCGTCGCCCGGAACCACGGCGCGGCCGCGGCTGCCCGCGCGGCGGTCCGGCCGCCCGGGAATCTCTTCGCCAGCCAGGTAACGGGCACGTCGCTTGGCCGCGGCCAGGATGTCCTCGACGCTGACCTCCGCCGACCAGGTGAGCTCTAGGCCGGCCGGGAAGGAGGACGGTCCGGTGTCACCTGGGAACGAGGAAGAGCCAGGATCAAAGCCGGACATCCCTCACCTCCCACGATGTACTACCGATCCATTTTCTTGCAGACCAAGCTATGTATACGAATAGATTAGCGAAGATTTTCGCTCCTGTCAAGACAAACGATACTGTGTTCGCATCGGAGTATGACCAGTTAGAGATGGCCGTGTGCTAGCTCAGCCCATCTGCCTGATTCGCGATCGGCGTTCCCTGGTGCTTGCCGGCTCCCTACGATGTGGCCATTGCGGACGCGCGCAAAGAGGCCGGCATGCGCAGAGAGGGCTGGGACGAGCAGTGGGAGCCAGCGACCTGCCCGGCAAGCCGGACGATCTCGAGTCCCCGGGCGTGCGGCGCGCCGCCGCCGACCAGAACGGCCCGTCTGATCGAGTGCGTGCGGACGTGCGGACGGGCTTACAGCAGCGACTTAAGCAGTTTCGCGACGGTCACCCGTCATCACCCAATCACGAGGACGGGAGCCCGAAGCCACCGATCGCGAACCTCAGCGAGTTCGAGTCCGCATCGGCGGGTGACGAGCCTGCGGGGGGTGACGAACTTGAGTCCAGTCCCGTCGATGAGACGACTGACAGAGTCGGCCAACCGCACCACGCCGATGGCGCTGCGCGGCGCGGGGAAGGTGAACCGGAGAGCCCGGGCGATGGCAGCGAGGGATGGCTGGCGGCGCTGCCCCGACTGCAGGAGCTCTGGGAACGTCACATCGACAACTGGCCCGATAAGCAGCGATCTCCGGTCGACCGGTCAGAGGACGAGCCAGGATCCTGGCGCGGCGACGCGGGTCACTACCTCAATTACGAGGAGAACCTCGTCACCGAGCACGCGCTGGACCGGGTGAGTAAGGCCGAACCCGAGGTGACCCGCACGATGAAGGCCGTCGAAGCCGACGTACCAGGCGCGCGTCTCGTCGGGCTGCAGTACTGCCTCAAGGGCGAAGATCGCCTCAAGGAGAAGGTGGCCGCTAGCCTCGCGATCAAGCCGGAACGCGCAGTAGGCAAGGAAACGGACGCTACACCTGACGCGCTTCGCTACACCTACCAGTTCTCGAACAACAGTTACGTAGACGGTTATCGGATTACATGTGGTCAGCTCCAGGAGCGCGGATGCCGGATGCTGTTCAGCCGTAACTCGTGGGAGAGCCACGACTACAAGGGCGTCAACACCCGGTGGCGAACGGCTGAGGGTCAGCTTTTTGAGGTGCAGTTCCATACAGCGGAAAGCTTCGAGGCAAAGCAACTTACGCACTCCGCGTATGAACGACTGCGGAATCCGCTGACCGGTAAGCGCGAGATGAGCGAGCTGCGAGAGTTCCAGCGCCTCGTTGCCGACCGCGTTCCGGTGCCGGATCGGGCTAGCGAAATCCGCGACTTGAGGAAAGGCTAGGACTCGTGCCGCGAACTATTACCTACTACGTCGTGCTCGACGATGAGTCCGCCCGCGACCGCCCAGCGGGGATAGTGCGCCGCCTTGAGGACTCTGACGGCTTCGTTGATGAAGGACTCCACAGGGACCTCGGCTGGTATCGCACATCAGCCATAGTCGAGTGGGAGCGGGCTGAATCGACTGATGATCTGGTGGAGATCTCGGAGGACGAGGCTAATCGGATCATTGAACGGTTCCGCGCCCGATGGGGGACGCCGGGTTAGGCGCGCTGGCTCAGCCCCGGTCAGGCGCTCATGGCGTGAAGTCGATGATGACGCGATCATGGACCGGCCGGTACCCGAGTCGCTGGTACACGGAGTTGCTCGTCGGGTTGGCCAGGTCCGTGAACAGGACGACGGCCCTCGCGCCAGCATCCAGGGCAGCCCGGGTTACGGCGGCGGTGACCGCGCCGCCGTAACCGCGGCGACGGTGCTCGGGAGGCGTGTAGACCGGGCCGATCCGCACGACACCGCTCGCAGGCCGGGTCCGGCCAGCCACCGCGACGGGCACTCCGTCGTCCTCCCACAAGGTCAGGCCGCCGAAGCTGATCCGGTCGGCAGCCGCGCCAGGGACCGGCCGCTCCGCGGCGCCCTCCCGCGAGAACGCGTCGAGCCACGGCTCCAGCAGGTCAAGGTCGGCCATCACCGCCACTCGCGCGGCACCGGGCGGTGCAGGCGAGGGGGGCAGCAGTTCCCCGAGCCGGTACAGGCGGCTCCGCATCCGGATATCCGCGCTCGCGCCGGTCAGCCCCTGCCAGGCCGCCGAGAAAGCCAGCGCGGCACCCTCGTCTCCGTTGATTCCCTGCAGCGGCCGCCCGAGGCCGGCCAGATCCTCGGCGAGCGGCCCGATGGATCGCTCGGGCGCGCCGGAAACGAGCAGGCCAGGGTACGTCGGCGTATGCACGAACGTGCACTCAGCCAGTCCCGCCGCGGCAGGCCGCCACCAGCCGAACAGCGGAGTGCCTCCGCCGAACGCGGCGGCGCCGCGTCGGCGGACCGCGTCGGTGACGACCAGCTCGATAGTGTTCTCGGCCGGCCGTGACGACAGGAACTCGCCGGCCGCGGCGGCGAACTCGCCGGCGTCTTCGGTGAAGGTCCAGGCCATGCCCCATGGTTGCGCCGACAGGTTCCGACGGACAACTGAATTCGGCGCGGCGGCTGCGTGGATAGCGTTACGCGAGTGTCCCGGGGGTACACGGGACGGCGCGAGTTCAGCTTGTCCGAGCCAAACGCAGTCCGGAGGGGATCATGAGCGGCTTCAAGAGTTTCTTGCTCCGCGGCAATCTCGTCGACCTCGCGGTCGCCGTCGTCATCGGGGTCGCGTTCGGCGCAGTCATCACCGCGCTGGTCACGGACCTCATCACGCCGCTGATCGGCGCGATCGGCGGGCAGCCCGACTTCACCGCGCTGACCTTCACGGTCAACGGCAGCCCTTTCCGCTACGGGGCCTTCGTCAACGTGCTGCTGAAGTTCGTAATCATCGCCGCCGTGATCTACTTCCTGGTCGTCGCGCCGGTGACCAGGCTCATGGCGCTGTCCGCGAAGAAGGCGGACGCCACCGAGCGGGAGTGCCCGGAGTGCCTCAGCCAGATCCCGCTTGCGGCGCGGCGCTGCATGTACTGCACCGCCGAGATCACGCCGGCCGTCGGTCCTGCCAGCGGCACCTGACGCCCGTCAACGGCGCGCAGCCGGGAACAACCCGGCGGCCGGAGCCGGACGCCGCCTGAGTCATTTCGCGTCGGCATAACAGTTCACGACCGCGGTCGTCAGCGGGAACCTGACCGGCGTCGCGCCGAACACCAGCCGCCCGGCCTCCTCGCCGACCTCGCGGATCGCGGCAAGCACTGGCTCCACCACGGGTTCCGGGCAGTGCACGATCACCTCGTCGTGCTGGAAGAACACCAGATGCGGTCCCTGCGCCCAGGCCGCCGCCGGGTCGCGGCTCTGCGTCGGCGGCCCGGCCCCCACGTCCCCGTTCGGAATGGAAATCATTGCCAGCCGCCTGCGCAGGCCAGCCAGCAGCACCAGCGCCCAGTCCG
>Ga0302325_10035811_pt1 | contig 10128 bp, 9 predicted proteins | sample Palsa_T0_2_FD_201948 | JGI IMG/M metagenome (GOLD analysis project Ga0302325, IMG submission 201948) | Peat permafrost microbial communities from Stordalen Mire near Abisko, Sweden - Palsa_T0_2 | ecosystem: Environmental > Terrestrial > Soil > Palsa > Peat permafrost | place: Sweden: Abisko... | reverse complement strand
AGGTGAAGAGAGCCGGCTGAAAGCCTTGCTGCAGCCAGGATTGGCTGCCTCACAAGGCCCTTCAAGTTGGTACTTTTCGGACTGTTCCCAGAATTACGCAGAACGCCGCCACATGAAAGCTACTTACCAGCGCGAAGACTGGGCCGTAGCCGAAACCGTGGTCGAGTAAGTAGCCTGCGACTAATCCGAAGACTACTCCGCCTATCGCTCCGCCGAATCCTACTAACCCCGCTACCGACCCCACCGCACCGCGGGGAAATAGATCGGTCGGAAGAATCATGACTAATGTCGACCAGGATTGTTGGCCGAAAAACGCGACACTGAAGAGCACGATGGCGAAGTGAACGGGGGCATGAGTTACGAAGAAGATCCACGGCATCAGCGCGGCGCTTGCGCCCAGGGCAACCTTGCGCGCGAGGTTCACCGAGTGGCCGCGCTGGATCAGGCGGCTCGAAAACCATCCACCGGCGATGCTGCCAACGCCCGAGGCGGCGTAGGGAATCCAGGCATAGTAACCGACGTGCTTAGTGTCGAAGCCACGCGCATCGTAAAGATACTTCGGCAGCCAGAACAGATAGAAGTACCACGCGGCGTCACTCAGGAACTTGGCGAATACCAAGCCCTGGACTTGTGAGTTAGCCAGTAAGTGGAGCCACGGAATGGCCGGCTCGCGCTCTTGCGCTACTTTGGCGGGCGTGAAGTAGGCGCGCATCCACCAGAGTGTCCACAGCAGGCCCGCGGCTCCGGAAAGCGCGAAAACCCAACGCCAGTTGAGCGTGCCGAGAATGATCGCGATCAACGGCGGGGCAGCCACGGCGCCAACGGCAGTGCCGGCGTTGATGATGCCCATCGCCGTCGAGCGCTCGCGCACGGGGAACCATTCGGCGACGGCCTTGGTGGCGGCCGGGAAGCCTCCGCCCTCGCCCATCCCGAGCAGAAATCGGCTGGCGGCGAGCGGGCGGAATCCGGTGGCGAGCGCGTGGCTCGCGGACGCCAGCGACCACCACGCCATGATGAGAGCGAAGCCGGCGCGCACGCCCAGCACGTCGATCAGCCAGCCTCCGCCCGCGTACATGATGGCGTATGCGGTGAGAAATGCGGCCTGGAGCTGCGAAAATTGCGTGTTGGAAATGGGTATCTCGCGCTCTATGGCGTTGATGGCCACCGGCAGCGTCTGGCGGTCGAAATAGCTGATGGCAATGGCCGCTCCGATGAGAATCGCGATTCCCCAACGATGCGCGCCGGCGGCGCTTGCCGGTTGCCTGCGACCTGGCGTGCGGCGTTCCCCGTCGGCGGTTCCCCAACGATGCTCGGGCTTTTCGGGCATACTGTTCAATGTAAAGGATTACATTTTTCATCCATGCAAAAGGTCGCAATGATCGGATTGGGCGCCATGGGTTCGGGCATGGCGGGGCAATTATTGAAGGCCGGCTTTCCGCTGGCCGTGTATAACCGGAACGCGGATCGCGCGGCGGAGGCGGTGAAGAGCGGGGCGCGGCTGGCGCAGTCTCCCGGCGAGGCAGCGGAAGATGCGGATATTATCGTGGCGATGCTGGCGGACGACCACGCGTCGCACGAAGTGTGGTTGGGCGAGGCCGGCGCGCTGCATGGCGCCAAGCTGGGCGCGATAGCGGTGGAATGCAGCACGCTTTCGCCGGAATGGGTGGTGAAGCTGGCGGGAACCGTGCACGCCGCCGGCTGCGAGTTTTTAGATGCGCCGGTGACGGGCAGCAAGAGCCATGCGGCGTCGGGCGAGTTGCTGTTTCTGGTGGGCGGCGAAGCCGAGACGCTCGATCGGGTGCGGCCCGTATTGAATACGATGAGCCGCGGCATTGTGCATCTGGGCCCGGTGGGCAGCGGGGCGCGCATGAAGCTGATCAACAATTTTATGTGCGGCGTACAGACGGCGGCGCTGGCCGAAGCGGTGGCCGTGATCGAACGGAGCGGGCTTGACCGAGAGGCGGCACTGGACGTTTTGAGAAACGGAGCGCCGGGGAGTCCGCTGGTGAAGGCGCTCTCGCAGCGCATGACGGAGCGCATTTACGACGTCAACTTCGCGCTGCATCTGATGGAAAAAGATTTGCGATATGCGTCGCAAGAGGCCCACAGTCACGGCATCGCGCTTCGAACCGCAGCGGCGGCGCTCGACCGCTTCAGCGAGGCAGACAAGCGCGGCTGGGGCGATCGCGATTTTTCGGCGGTGGCCGAAGCGGCGCGCGAGAATAATCGCCAATGAGGCTCATTCAGATCCGGCACGTTCATGGCGGACGCCGCACGGGCGTGGTGAGCGATGGGTCCATCGCGCTGCTGCGGGGCGGCGAATCCATCTATGCCTTCGCGCAACTCGCCCTCAATGGCAGAGCGTCGCTTAGCGCCGTGGTGGAAAGCTCCGTGACGCAGGAAGCGCTCGACTACGATGCAGTCTACTCGGGCGCATCCGACTGGCGCATTCTTCCGGCGATGGATCACCCCGCCGAGTCTGCGCGCTGCCTGGTGAGCGGCACGGGGCTCACGCACATGGCGAGCGCTAAGAATCGCGACGCGATGCACGCTAGCTCTATGGAACAAACCGCTCCGCACATGCAGGAGGCCCGTCCTACAGAAGCCCCCACCGACAGCATGCGCATGTATCAACTTGGCGTGGAAGGCGGCCGGCCGGCGGCGGGCGAAATCGGCGCGGCTCCGGAGTGGTTCTACAAAGGCAGCGGCATGGCGCTGCGCGCGCACGGCGAGCCGCTCGATATTCCATCGCATGCGGAAGATGGCGGCGAAGAGCCGGAGATCGCGGGCGTCTACGTGATCGATTCCAACGGCGCGCCGCGGCGCATCGGCATGGCGCAGGGCAACGAGTTTTCCGACCATCGCTTCGAGAAGCGCAACTACCTGAATTTGGCGGCCTCGAAGTTGATGACCTGCGCCATCGGCCCGGAACTTGTGGTAGATCCGGAGTTCGGCTCGGTAGCGGGCGAGGTATCGATCGAGCGCGGCGGCGCGGCCATCTGGCGGAAGCGGATCCGCAGCGGCGACGCGGCCATGTCGCACAGCCTTGCGAATCTGGAGCATCATCACTTCAAGCACGCGGGGCACCGGCGCCCCGGCGATGTACACGTGCATTTCTTCGGCGCCGATGCGTTCAGTTTCGGCGAGGGCGTCACGCTGCAGGATGGCGACGTGATGCAGGTGCAGTTCGACGGTTTTGGGAGGGCGCTACGGAATCCGCTGCGTGTGGCGGGCGCTTCCCGGGCGCTGTTTGCGGCATTGCCGCTGTGAGAAAAGTAGGGCGGACCCCCTGGTCCGCGCGGGTCCGCCTGGACCCGCTCTTCAAGAGGCCGGCGAGTGCGTCCGGCCGCGGACCAGGGCATTGGAAGAGGCGGGTTTATGACGATTCGACGGCGCGAGTTTTTGATTGGCATGGCGGCCGCGGGCCCACTAGCGCGAAGCGCAGCCGCGGCGGACCAGCCGTTCAACCAGGTTCGCAGCATCATGCGGCTGTTCGTCAGCGATGTGGAAGACAAGCCGTGGTTCAACGACCGCGAGATGTGGCCGGCGTATTTTTCCATGCTGGCCGAACAGCGATTCAATCGCTTCCAACTGGCGTTCGGTATCGGCTACGATTTTCTGCGCGAAGTTACCGACTGCTACCTGGTGTTCGCATATCCGTTCCTGCTGACCGTGCCGGGCTACAACGTGCGCGCCGTTGGCTTGCCGGATGCGGAACGCGATCGCAATTTGGAAACGCTGAAGTACATCTCGGAGCAAGCGGTGGCGCATGGCCTCCACTTTCAGTTGGGCCTGTGGATGCACGGCTACGAATGGGCCAACAGCCCGCACGCGAATTACACCATCGAGGGGCTGACGGCGCAGACTCACGGGCCATATTGCCGCGATGCGCTGGCGGCGCTGCTGCGTGCGTGTCCCGCGATTTCGGGGGTTACTTTTCGCGTCCACGGCGAGAGCGGCGTGGCCGAGGGCAGCTACGATTTCTGGAAGACGGTGTTCGATGGCGTGGTGCGCTCGGGGCGCAAGCTGGAAATCGATATGCACGCCAAGGGCATCGACCAGGGCATGATCGACGTGGCTCTGGCCACCGGAATGCCGGTGAAGGTTTCGCCGAAATTCTGGGCCGAGCACATGGGCATGCCGTATCATCAGACGGCGATTCGCGAGCAGGAAATGCCGCATGGCGAGCGCACCGGGCTGATGGCGCTGAGTACAGGCACGCGCAGTTTCACGCGATATAGTTACGCCGATCTGTTGCGCGAAGACCGCAAATACGGCGTGCTGCATCGCGTGTGGCCGGGCACGCAACGGGTGCTGCTGTGGGGCGACCCGGTGACGGCCGCGGCATATTCGCGCGCGTTCGCCATCTGCGGAAGCGACGGCGTGGAGTTGATGGAGCCGCTCTCATTCAAGGGGCGGCGCGGATCGGGCAAGCCCGGCGGACGCTGCGGGTATGCCGATGCGTCGCTCAATCCGCGGTGGGATTGGCAGAAGTATCTGCGCACGTATCGCGTGTGGGGTCAGGCGCTGTACGATCCGGACGCGCGCACAAATTCGCAGGGCGCGGAAAAAGCGCTCGAAAGCGCCAGCCGGATTCTGCCCATGATCACCAGCACGCACGGCCCTTCGGCGGCGAACAATACGTATTGGCCGGAGATGTATACGGCGCAGCCCATGGTGGACGCGCGGAAGAACAATCCGTATACCGATACGCCGTCGCCGAAGACGTTTGGCAACGCCGGCCCGTTCGACCCGCAGATGTTTGCGACGGTGAATGGGTTCGCTGATGAGTTAGTCAAGGGCGAATGCAGCGGCAAGTATTCTCCGGTGGAAGTGGCGCAGTGGCTGGAGGATTTGGCGCAGACGGCGGCCACGCAACTGGCGCAGACCGCGGCGCAGAAGACGCCGGAGTTCCGGCGGCTGGCGATTGATGTGAGTATTCAGGCGTCGCTGGGCCGCTTCTTCGCGGCGCGATTTCGAAGCGGCGTGCTGTACGGAATCCACGAGCGTACCGGCGACCGCGCGGCGCTTGAAGAGGCGCTGAAGATGTACCGCCATGCGCGGGATATTTGGGCGCAGATGGCCGAAAGCGCGCGCGGTGTTTACGCGAGCGATCTGACGGTGGGCGAGTTGCCATGGCTTCGCGGGCATTGGCTGGACCGGTTGCCGGCGATCGACAGCGATATTGCGGATATGGCCGCGAAACTGGAGAGCATATCGCCAGCTGAGCCGCAGCCGCGCGTGAAAGCAGCCATCGCCGTGGCGTTGGGCCGGCCATCGCGAGGCGTTCTCAACTGCAGCCACAAGCCGGCTGCGTTCCGGCGCGCCGCAGCGCTGCCCATCGAGTTGACTGCGCCTGCCACAGCGTGGGCCCGGCTTTGGTACCGGCACTTGGATCAGGCGGAACGATTCGACGTGGTAGACATGGCGGGACAGGGCAGTGTGCATCGCGCGGCGATTCCTCCTGGTTACACGGATTCGCCATTTCCGCTGCAATATTACTTTGAAATCCGGCAAGGGCCGGAGCACGTGTGGCTCTATCCTGGATTCGACGCCAACCGCGCGAATCAACCTTACTTTGTGGTGCGGCCTGCATGAACTATCGCGAGTTGGGACGAACGGGCTGGAAAGTTTCCGAGGTTAGCTTCGGCGCCTGGGCTATCGGCGGCGCGTGGGGCAGCGTGGATGACGCGGAATCCATGGCCGCCCTGCGCGCGGCGGTCGATTGCGGCGTCAACTTCATCGATACGGCCGACGTCTATGGCATGGGCCGCAGCGAACGTTTGATCGCCGAATTGAAGCGCGAGCGGAAGCAGCAAATCGTGGTCGCGACCAAGGCCGGCCGGCGCCTTTCCCCGCACACGGCCGATGGCTATAACGAAAAGAACATCCGCGCGTTCATCGAAGACAGTCTGCGGAATCTCGCCACCGATTGCCTCGATTTGGTGCAACTGCATTGCCCGCCCACGGACGTCTACTACCGGCCGGAGCTGTTTGGCGCCATGGACCGTTTCGTGGAAGCGGGCAAGATCCGGTTCTACGGCGTGAGCGTGGAGCGTGTGGAAGAGGCGCTCAAAGCGCTGGAATACCCGAACGTGCAGACGGTGCAGATTATCTTCAACTGCTTCCGCCAGCGTCCGGCCGATTTGTTCTTCGAACAGGCGAAGCACAAGCGCGTAGGCATTCTAGCGCGCGTTCCGTTGGCGAGCGGACTGCTCACCGGCAAGCTGAATCACGATACGCATTTCGCGGCGGACGATCATCGCAACTTCAACCGCCACGGTGAGGCGTTCGATGTCGGCGAAACATTTTCGGGCGTGGATTTCGAAGCGGGTCTCGCCGCCGTGGACCAGATTCGCAGTCTGCTTCCGGACGGGGTAAGCATGGCGCAGTTTGCGCTGCGGTGGATTCTGATGTTCGACGCGGTAACATGCGCGATTCCGGGCGGAAAACGGCCCGCGCAAGTGGCGGACAACTGCGCCGCTGCGGACTTACCCGCGATCCCAGCAGAGACGATGAACGCAGTGCGGCGTATCTATGAGGATCGGATCAAGAGCCAGGTGCATCAGCGCTGGTAGGCGGCGGCGACGGATCAATGGCTGGTCAAAGCGACGGCGAGGGCGATGAGTGACTTGATACCCGGCACGATGCTGCTGGCGTCGGCGTTTTCCTCCAGCCGGTGAGGCATCCGTTCATTGGTTGCGCCCACGGCTACCGCGGGAATGCCCATGCTTACCGCGATATTCGCATCGGTAGAGCCCAAATCGTTGGCAGCTATTTCCGGCGTGCCAGGCTTGCGGAAGTAATTGCTGGTGGCCAGCGCCGTCTGCACCAGCGGGTGGTTGAGCCGTTCCTTCTGCGGCAAAGCCTTCGAGTAGTCGATGCCCATTTTCTTCTCCATCCGGAAGCCCACGCCTTCCTGCCCGGCGATTCCCCGCGCGGTGGAAACAACCGCGCTCTCCAGACGATCCTGCGTGGCGCTGTCCAGGGAACGCAGGTCCACCGTGAACCACGCCTCGCGCGGGACGGCGTTCATCACCGTGCCGCCGCCCAACATCCCGACGTTCAAAACGGGTAATTTGAACGTGCCGAGGCCCTCGGCGATGGGCGGCAGCGGAATCTCGTAGAGTGCTGTAATCGCCTTGGCGACGGCTTTCGCCGGACTCGGCCCACCGCGGCTTTCCAAAGTGTGCGCTCCGGGCGAAGTGTAGAAGAATTTGAACTGATCGATGCGCAGCGCGCCGTACCAGACTTCCGCGGATGAGACATCGGCGGCCACGAACATAGCGGGCTTATAACCGCTAGTCTCCAGCCAATGCTTGGCGCCCAGCAGCCCGAGTTCCTCCTGAACGGACGCCAGAAAGATGAGGTCGCCTTTGGTCTTGATGCCGGCCCGGTTCAGGGCGCGGAACATCTCCAGAACGGCCATCAGGTTCGACGTGTCGTCGCCCACGCCCGGCGCGCGCAGCGTATCGCCTTCGCGCTTTACCTTCAGGTCGGTTCCTTCGGGGAATACCGTGTCGGTGTGGGCGGCAAACACAACAGTCGGACCGCCGCCCGTTCCTTTACGGACGCCGCTCACGTTAAACATGTCGTCGGTTTTGATCTCGCTAAGCCCGAGTTTTTCCATCTCGGCGCGAATGTACTTTGCGCGAGCCTGCTCCTTCCCGGAGGGCGCCGGTATTTCCACCAACCGGATCCATTCCTCGACGATATCCGCGGCGCGGCTGTCCACCGACTGCAGAGCCTTCTTCATCTCCGGTTTCTCGAGCAGCGATGGTTGAAACCAGCTACTTTGCGCGCAGAGCTGCGAAGTAGCCAGCAGAAGGAGAGCGACACACGGTTGCCTTATGAGCATATGAAGAATCATAGCCCAGTTCGAAAAAATCGTCCGTCCGCGTCACAGTCTCCAGGCTTCAGCCGTCCGAATCCTGCTCGTGCTGCTTGAGGCCCGAATCTCGCAAGCTGCTGCACCATCAATTATTAGCTAAATATTGCTTGTTTTTACTGTATCTATGATATCCTAACATTGGAGTAATTTCCATGGCTGACAAGAAAACGATGACTGTAAACCTGTCAGACGCCGAGATGCGCGCACTGGAAGAGATCTGCGAGCAGAAGGATCTCAGCAAGACCGCCGTCGTCCGTCAGGCGCTACGGCTCTATCAACTGGTTGATGCCAGAATTGCCGGCGGGGGCAAGCTATTCGTTGAGAACCGCAAGAAGGAGAAGACCGAGTTGATGGTGATATGAAGGTTCAGCTCTGACCGAAAGAATAATACAACGATCTCGGCGGACGTGCTTCCCGCGACCCCGGAACAACTTGTTCATACGGAAGGACGCTGGCAGAAGTTTCGAGTTAGAGCACGGCAGCGCCGCCGGCGCGTTGGAGTTCCCGCTCCCGAGCACGACCACTGGAATTGGGACGAGAGGTCGCACGATCTGAAATTTACCGCTTACCGATGCCTCGGCATTCAGTATGAGGGCGACGTGCAAGGGCTCATGATGATCTCCATGCTTGCCATTCAAGGACGAGCCAAGGCTCACGGCGCCAAGCCTGTCCTCTACATCAAGTACATCGAGAGCGCCCCCTGGAATCTCAAGGCTTATGCCGGCGAAGAAGCCCGGTTTGGGGGCGTCGGCGTCTCCTTGATCCGGGCTGCCATCGCGGTCAGCGTGGAAGAGGAGTTTCGAGGACGAGTCGCGCTTCATTCTCTTCCTCAGTCCGAGGCGTTCTACACAAAGCTTATGGAAGACCTCGGCATCGACCACAATATGGAGGGGCTTCGCTACTTCGAAATGACCGAGGAGCAGGCTCACAAGTTTATGAAAGGAGGCGGCGCATGAAGCCGCTCGAAATGAAGGACGACGCTTTCCTCCGTCTGGCTAAAGAGGAAGATAACTGTAGCATTGGGGCCGGCAGTCTTGAGGGAGTCTTTCAGAAGAAGGAAGGCGCCGCAACGGACGCGACTGTCGGGGAAGACGAGAGAAAGGCATCATAGCAAGCCCCGCCTTGCGCTTCTACATCCAGCAGTGTATATGTAGAAGTGCGAGGTATCTGCGGACTATGAACTGGGTGCAACGCCTTTTCCGGCGCGAGCGCTTAGAGCGCGAGCTCGATAAAGAGATCCAATATGATTTCGACCTCCGCACCGCGGCACTAGTGGACCAGGGAGTAGCTCCCCAGGAGGCCGCCCGCCGCGCCCGGATCGAGTTTGGGGGCGCCGACGAAATCAAAGAAGCTTGCCGGGACGCGCGTGGCGCCCGCTGGCTGGAAGATTTCATCCGCGATTGCCGCTATGGCCTGCGCACACTGCGCCGCAGCCCGGTATTCACCATCGTCGCGATCTTGTCGCTGGCCCTCGGCATCGGCGCCAACACCGCCATCTTCAGCCTGATGGACCGCGTCATGTTCCGCATGATGCCGGTGCGCCAGCCTGAGCAACTGGTGCAGATCACGCGGTTCCATCCGCCTTACGGACCCGTCGCCGTGTCCTACCCTCTGTTCCAATCGCTCGGAAAGGGGCTCAGCAGCTTCGAAGGGTTGCTGGCGCATTCTCTGCTGGGCGCCCGCGATATCACCATTGACGGCAATCCGGAAACGGTCGACTTCGATCTCGTCTCGGGTTCGTATTATCCGCTGCTTGGAGTCCACGCCGCCATCGGCCGTACTTTCGACGAAGACGCCGATCGCGCTCCGGGGGCTCCCGCCGTCGCTGTAATCAGTCATCGCTACTGGGAACGACGCTTCGCATCGAATCCCGCAGTCATCGGCAAAACCTTTCGGCGTCTGGATACCGTGTTCACCATCGTCGGCGTGACACCGCGGGATTTCTTCGGCACGGTGGTGGGCAGGGAGCCCGACATCGCCGTGCCCATCACCATGGACGCTCAGGTCCGGGGTGGCAAGTCCTTTCTGAATGAGCCCAATTACCAATGGCTCTCGGTTATGGGCCGGCTGAAGCCAGGCTTAGGGATCAACCATGGGATCAACCAGGCGCAGGCGGAAGCGAAGAAGGTATTCGCCAACATCGCAGCGGCAGACGCAATGTCGGCTGAATTGGACAGCGACCGCCGCGGCAGGCTGGGCGAGTATGTGGAGCTGCATCCGGGCGGCAATGGCTTTGA
>Ga0302325_10035807_pt1 | contig 10129 bp, 12 predicted proteins | sample Palsa_T0_2_FD_201948 | JGI IMG/M metagenome (GOLD analysis project Ga0302325, IMG submission 201948) | Peat permafrost microbial communities from Stordalen Mire near Abisko, Sweden - Palsa_T0_2 | ecosystem: Environmental > Terrestrial > Soil > Palsa > Peat permafrost | place: Sweden: Abisko... | reverse complement strand
GGGTTCTTGAGCACGGCCGTAGTCCGTCCACAAAAAGACAAGGGCCGCAATGGCAAACATTCTGATTATGTGCATGACCCAATCTTCCACCCTGTACCGAAGTGCCGTGTCAAGAAGGATTTTGCACAGTGTAGCGGGGCAGCGCAGTTCGGCATCCGGCGCCGCGCCGCAGAGTGCCAGTAAGTGCGCCGCATTTCGCTCAACTGTCGTAGATTCTCATCGATCTGGCGAAGCCGTTGCTGCGCGATGGCGGCAATCCCGAGACGGCTGTCTTCTCCCGCGCAACCGCCAGCGCCTGGAGTCAGGCGATCGTGCAGACCGGCGAGTGAGCGGATGTCCTCGAGCGTGAACCCCACCTGCTGGCACGTCTTGATAAAAACGACACGCTACAGATGGCGCCGGCTGTAGCAACGGTAGCCCGCAGAAGTACGAGGCGGCGCGCTCAGCAGCCGCTCGCGCTCATAGTAGCGGAGAGTCTGGATGTTCACTCCTGCCTGGCGCGCAAGCTCACCGGTCTTCATTCCTACTATCATGCACCCTGTACCTGGGTACAGGGACAACGTGTCTTTCGCCGGGAACTCATCGGAGTACGGGAAGGTCGCCCGCGCGATGGATTCCGGTTCCGCCCGGCGAGTTACTCAAGAAGGGTAAGTACGCTGTATCCCAGTTCGTCGGCCATTCGGAGAATGGCTCAGGCGGCTGCGCCTGCCACTGCGCCTCGCGAGCTTCCGCCGCCACCTTGCCGTTCCAGGCGTCTCACACTAATATTGAGTTGGGGGGAAACCGCTGTGCTCGCTTGGTCAAAATGCACGGCTCTCGAAAGTATTCCCGGAAAAGTTAGTGGCGCCTGGGTGTTTCGCGGCACTCGTGTGCGCGTATCCGCAATTCTCAAGAACCTGAAGCACATGACGCCGGACCAACTCGTCGAGGACTACCCGTCGGCGCCGCGCGAGCAGATCGAAGCGGTCTTGGACTTCCTCGCACGCTCGGCCGATCCCGTCTTTTCGGGAGAACCAGTTCCCGCGATCGTGATCCATGCGCATCCTCCTCGATGAGAATCTCCCCCACAAGCTCAGGCTGCTACTCGTCGGGCATGATGTCCGAACTGCCGTTTACCACCGGTGGGCAGGGCTCACAACGGGGCGCTCCTGAGAGCCGCCGAGGACGCCGCCTTCGACGCGATTCTTACTGCCGATCAGGGTATCCGATACCAGCAAAATGGAAAGAACAGCCGAAAGCGTTGATCGTCCTCAGCGACAACGACGAATCCGTGATCATCGCCAACGTGAAAGCGATCCTGGCCGCAATAGAGGTTATTCAGCCGGGGGCGCTGCTTTGGGTAGACCTTGGCGTCAGCCACGAGGGCTAATCTTCGCTAATCGAGGAAGCTTCCATCAAGCCAGCAAATTCAGCGTTTGCTTAGTCATCTCATCCGCCGTCTTCGCCAGCCCCAGATCCGCCTCGAACTGATTCTTTCCGGTCATCAGCGAAACCATATCGTCGCTCAGACTTACCGAGTCCCCCGGAACCTGACTCAGCGCGCCCACACCGGCAATCCGCTGCGCCGTCTTCTCCACCTGGCCTTGGGCCTGGTTCAACCCGACTTGCGCGATCCCGAGAATGTCCATACCAGACTCATCGGCAAATTTTCAGTTTTTGAGAGAATACCAGCATGCGCCGTTTCTGGTTCCTGGTCTTCCTCTCCGCCCTCGTGCTGGCGGCGCTGGCCCAAACTGTAACGCCAGCGCCATTCCACTTCATCCTTCTGGGCGACCGCACCGGCGAAGTCCAGCCCGGCATCTGGGAACAGGTGTGGAAGCAGGCCGCCGCCGAAAATCCGGCCTTTTTCGCCGGCGTTGGCGACACCATCCAGGGCGGCGACGACGCCACCGCCAAATCCGAGTGGCAGCAGGCCGAACGCATCCTCGCCCCCTACAAACGCTTCCCGTTGTATCTCGCCCCCGGCAATCACGACGTCTGGTCGCCCGTTTCCGCCGCGCTCTTCCAACAGTTCACCCACCATCCCCTGCACTACAGCTTCGACTACGGTCCCGCTCACTTCACCGTCCTCGATAACAGCACGAGCGACACGCTCCCCGCCGCGGAATTCGCTTTTCTCGAGGCCGATCTGCGGCAGCATCAAGCGCAACCCGTGAAATTCGTCCTCTCCCATCGCCCCTCCTGGCTGGTCGACGCCGTTATGCGCAATACTCGCGCCGAATTCCAGCAGTTAGCGCAAAAATACGGCGTCCGCTACGTCATCGCCGGCCATGTCCACCAGATGCTCCATGTCGACGTGGAGAACGTCACCTATCTCAGCCTGCCCAGCGCCGGCGGCCATCTGCGAGGCTCCATGCAGTATGAAGACGGCTGGTTTTTCGGCTACACTGTCGTCACCGTACAGGGCAGCGACGTCACCCTGCGGATTCAGGAACTCGGCACGCCGCAAGGCAAGGCGCGCGCCACCACCCCTGCCGATTGGGGCCTCACCGGCCTGACGAAAAACCGGTGACAGACGGAACGTTTTCCAGTTTTTTCCCTGATCCCGCTGTTTCCCGATCCATCCGCGCACCACTCCGAGGCGCCGCGCCGCCCCGATCCGCGTTCAGCCCCGCGAGGTCTGCCCGTTCCCCCCGCACCATGTTCGATATCGAACAATTTCAGCCGCCCCGATTCCATCTCGTGCACGAATTCCCACCACCCGTCGCGCAGCCCTGGCGGACGCAGCGCCCGCATCAGCGATCCGTACGCCGCAACTGCGCCCCTTCGGTACACTCGTACACGCCGGCGGCTACTTTGGAGAATTCCTGCACCGCGCCGCTAGGCCATTCCACCACCACGCGCGAGGCGGATTCGCGCGGGCCGAGCCCGAAAGTGAGGGTCAACTCCGATTGAGATAGGTAGCTGGAGCCGGTTTTCACGGTTCGCGATTGGGAGCCTTCCGGCGTGGTAAGGCGAACCGCGGCGCCGATCGCATCCCGGTTCGAGTGGGTGCCGATCAGCCGCATCCGCACCGAATGCGCGCCGGGCGCGACATCGTTTCGATATAAATGCGGCTGCCCCTGATTGGTGGTGAGGAGCACGTCCAGATCGCCATCGCGGTCGAAATCGCCATACGCCAGGCCGCGCGCCACTTTGGGCGTTGCGAAGCCGCCGCCGGCCTGGGACGCCACATCCTGGAAACGGCCGCCCCCGAGATTCAGAAAAAGATGCGGCGGCTGCGCATAACCGATGTTGCCGCGAATCTGACGGACCGTCTCGTCGATGTGCCCGCTGACCGCCAAAAGGTCCAGGCGCCCGTCCAGATTCATGTCGAGAAATAGGCATCCGAAGCCCAGACTGTCGTGCGAAGCGCGGCCCACACCGGAGCTAACCGCGGCATCCGTGTACAATCCCGGGCCGGAAGGACGGTAAAGCGCGATCATCTCGTTGTCGAAGTTGGTGATGGCGATGCCCTGCGCGCCGGAGTTGTCGAAATCGGCCGCATCCACCCCCATTCCGGCGCGCGCCCTGCCGTCTTCGCTGAACGCCACCCCGGCGCGAACAGCAACGTCTTCGAAAGTGCCGTTGCGGAGATTGCGGTAGAGCTTGTTGGGCTGCGTATCGTTGGCGATCAGAAGATCCGGCCAGCCATCGCGGTCGTAATCCAGCAGCGCGGCGCCCAGAGATTTCGAAGTGGGGTCGAAGATGCCGCTCTTGGCGGTGACATCCTCGAAAGTGCCGTTTCCACGATTGCGAAATAGCCAGCAGGTATCGCCGTGATACGCCTCGGGCGTGCAATACGATTTCCGCTTGCCGTCGACGCTGCAAAAAACGTCCTGCTGCGGCGACCATTTGACGTAGTTGCAGACCAGCAGGTCCAGAAAGCCATCGCGGTCGAAATCGAACCAGAGCGCCGACGTGCTAAACCCCGTCCGTCCCCCGAGGCCCGCCTTTTCGGTGACGTCCACGAAATGGCCCGCGCCCGTGTTTTGAAACAACCGGTTCTGGCCGGCAGCGGTGATCAGGATGTCCACCAGGCCATCGTTATTGAAATCGGCAGCGGCCACGCCCAGGCCATACATTTCCACCGCCAGGCCAGCACGTTCGGTGACGTCGGTAAACGATCCGTTGCGGTTGTTGCGATAGAGCTTCAATGTGCTGCGCTGGCGCTTGTGTCCCGGCCAGTCCATTCCATTTACCAGCAGAATATCCAGCCAGCCATCGCCGTCGTAGTCGAGGAAGGCGCAGCCAGGACCCATTGTCTCAGGCAGATACTTGGCGCCAAAGGCGCCGCTGTTGTGGTGAAAGTCGATGCCGGCCGCGGCGGTCACATCGGTGAGCGAAAAAGACAGCCCTGGCGGCGCCGAAATGAGCGGCTGGCCGAACCACCCCAGCGCGCCGGCGAGCAGCGAACGCCGTTTCACGCGATGCTCACCAGGCCCTGGCGGATGGCAGCCACCACCAGCTCGGCCGTGTTGTGAATCCCCATGCTCTGCATGATATTGGCGCGATGCACCGCTACGGTATTGGCGCTCAAACCCAAAATGGTGGCGATCTCTTTGTTCGACCGGCCATTCACAATGAGTTGAAGCACTTCCAGTTCCCGCGTGGTGAGAGCGGGCTGCCGCTCCGGTTCCGCGGCCAGGGAACCCAGCCGTGGGTCGAGCACACATTCCTTCGCCGCCACGCGCTTGACCGCCTCCACCAATTCCAGATCCATGGCGTTCTTCAGCAGGTAACCCTTGGCGCCCGCTTCGAGACACGTGCGGACATAGGACGCTTCCGAGTGCATGCTGAGCACCAGCACCGCGGTTGCCGGAAGGGATTTCAGAATTTGGCGCGCAGCCACCGCGCCGTTCATGCTGGGCAAGGCGAAATCCATAACCACTACAGCCGGGCGCAGCCGGCACGCCTCCTTCACAGCTTCATCGCCATCGCCGGCTTCCCCCACCACACGAATTCCGTCATCCTCTTCGAGCAGCCGCCGAAAGCCGCGGCGCACCAGGCTATGATCGTCCACTAGCAGAACCGTAATGATCGCATCCGGCATGAGATTCGGTTGCTCCTTATGCGGCGTTCAGGCGAGTACTGCGATGCGTATCAGCGCGCCGCCCCCTTCCACATCCAGGAATTCTACCCGGCCATTCACCAGCTCGGCACGCTCCCGTATGGAGATCAGTCCCATCCCCTTACCTTCGCGCTTGCCGAAACCGATCCCGTGATCCTGCACTTCCAGGACCACCATAGCGGGCAGATAATTCAGGCAAACCCGCGCCGACGTGGACTGGGAATGCCGCGCCACATTGTTCAACGCCTCCTGCAGTATCCGATAGAGATGGATCGCCACGTTCCGATCGAGTTCCCGCCTGATCCCATTCTTTTCATATTGCAGCGCGATCCCGCTTTGCTTCTCGAACGCAGGCAGGTAGGCGTCCAGAGCGCCTTCAAAGCCCGCATCGTCCAGGACTACGGGGTGAAGGGAATGCGAGAGCGACCGGACCTTTTCGAGGGCAGACTGTGCTACCTCCTGAATCTCGCGCAGTTCGGCCCGGTCGGCTCCCGCTTCCGCCGGAGTGCGGCGTTGGGCCCGCGCCAGCATGGCTCCGATCGCGGTTAGAATCTGGCCGAACTCATCGTGCAGTTCGCGAGAGATGGACAGGAAGATATTCTCCTGCATGGAGATCAATTGCTGCGCCAACTCGCCGCGGCGCAGCGATAGGAGTTCCACGCGGTCGAACATGCGCCGGTTGTAGTCGAGCAGGTAAGTGCTGGTCAGCGCCACCACAATCAGCACCGCCGCCAAAAACAGGTACACGTTTCTCTCTGCGCGCCGGTAGATCGAGCGGGTGTCTTCCGCGGCGCGCTCCTCAGTTTCATTGTTCTGCACTAGAAGGCGCGCTACGGCGGTGGTGAGGGCTTGTTGACGCGCCGGCAGCGAGAGCCGGATCAGGTCGCCGGCCTTTTCGGTCTGGCCGCTGGCGGCGAGCGCAAAGACGCGGTCCAGGGCATCCCAGAACTGGGCCACGCTGACCGAAAGATCCGAGCGCCGCGCGGAGGGTCCGCTGGAGGGCGAATATTTCGCCTCCCGCTCCAGGGCATCGGCCAGGTCTGTGCGGATGCGCCCGAGCGGCGCCCGCCAGGCCGTCAGGGGATAAGGTTCCGTGTGGTCCAGCATGTCCCGGAGAGTGACCGCCACGGAATTCAGATTGTTCTGGATGCGCAGCAGCAGAAGCGAATCGATGCGATTGCGGTCAATAGTGGCGGCCTGCAAGCTTTCGAGAGACCGCAACTGCCAAACCATGTAAGTGGAATAGACCGCTACCGCTGAAAGCGTGACGCCGAGCCCGGCCAGCAATCGAAATGTGGGCGTGCTCCCTCGGCTCACAACTGGTATTTCCTTTCGTCACGTCACGCGGCCGCAACTTGCCAGGGAGCGGTTCAGGGTAGCGTTCGAACGCTGACTGAGGATATAGTAGCATCGCCGTACAGGTGGGGGATGGCGGATTTCGACTAGTATTGGAAGAGCAATCCGCCACCACAGTGCTCCCGTGTGAGCCCATTCAATCCGTCCAGAGTCAGAAGAGTCAATTCGTTACTGTAAACGATGGTAGCCGGCGACACTTCGATCGAGAATCGCGGCATACGCAAAAAGGCCTCCTTAGTCAAGGCCATATGCAGTGGTGAGTTATTACTTCCGCCGGCTAATCCCCTGCGTCAGACGACGGAAGAAATCCTCGCTCAAAGGGCGTGAGACCAAAGGATGTCCGTGCCAGACTTTCAGTCACGGAGACGAACCGGCCATTCGATCGAACCAGGATGTATCGGAAACGAAGGCGGATGCGAGGAGGTCGCGCGCGGCGTCTGCGGCTTTCAGGTAATGGGCCGCCGATATTAGGCGAGCGAGTGTTTATCGGCGAACGTCAGCTCTTTGGAACCTGGCGGAAGCGGCACACTCCGCGCTCAAACCGCAACCTGAGTTCTTCCAGGCGGCCCCGGCACATAAAGAAGGCAAGACACTGTAGTTCGCCGCTCCGCTTCGGGATCATTTCTGTTCAAGCTGTTGTGGCATAGGTGTCACTATAACCTCGCATCTCCGCGTTGGGTACGCGGCCGATAATCGAGAACCGTTTGCCCCGGTAGGCACAACCTGGTTCGTCGGCGGGATGCAACACGGCGAGATATTCGGTAAGAATCGAGTGACCCGAATAGCTGAGCGGAATAGCGCAGCGGATTTGGACCACGCCGGGCACACCGGCCGGCGCTTCCTCCCAGGTAATGGGGTCACGAACGATCACGTCGGCGAAGTTTGGAGGATACAGGTAGCCGTCATTGCCCTCTACAAAGACACTGTCCACCTGTTCTGCCGTGCCGTGAAAGTTGTGAATTCTTGAAAGGCCTGTGCGCTTGAAGAAACCTGTCGCGATGTTCCCGAATTGCTCACCATTGCTCACCGCGATGGCTTGCATCTTCTTCCAGCCGCCGCTATGCACCAGGATGTCGAGGCTCAAATCGAAGCCAGCTTCGGCACAGGTAGAAAGAAGTGCTGCCAGATCATGAACGTGAACCCTAAGATAAGAAACGGACCTGAATCATGGCGCCGCAGGAATTATCGCCTCTGGCGGCACGGGCAGTTACACTTGGTCGGCCACGGGGTTGTCGGAGATAGAGCCGATATTCTCGTGTTCGCACGAATAGATCGCGGTCGCCAAGAATTCTGCTGTTTTCCTTCAGATTTTTTCGAAACCGGCCCAAGCCGAAATCAATGTGAGGTTCCCGGCATCGCTTGCGGTTTGCAGGGCAGAACCACCGTGGACGCCGCCTGCCTCGTCTCCTCGGCGGGCCTGCTGCCCGTAGCGGGGGCGTTGGTCCTCATCCTTTGCAAGCGCTTGGACACCGTGCCGAACCCGGAATGAAAGGGCGCCAGCAGATAGACTCGCACCATATACCAGCAAAAGCTGCGCTCATTCAGTGAAGGATCGATGAATCCCTGGATTTCACTCTGCGCCGCCGGGGTCTGACTCCAATGCAAGCCGGGCGAATTATGGTGAATGGTGTGATAACCATTATTGAACAGCACCACATTAATGAATCCCACGAAGTTTCGGGCATGATTGAATTCCGATTCTTCGTCGGCATGGACATGCTGCACATAATTGAAGATCAGGATGCTGAACAGCGCCACCTGGTGCGGGATGACGATCAACAGAATCGCTTTCTTCCAATTCAACCCAAAAATAGCAATTGCGTAGTAAAGCCCCAGAACCAGGTACTGCGAAGTGGCAAGATAGAATCTTGTCCGGTCGCTGCGCCACAACATCTTCAAATGGTTCGCAATCGGCTCCTGTTGATGATAGCTACTGATGGAGGGGTAAGTGAGAAGCGTCAAAAGGTTATTCTTCTCGCTCATCCGGTAGGTGATCGTGTAGTCACCCTTCTTATTATTCAAATGGTGATGGTTCTTATTATGGGTAGGAATCCAGCCGAAAGCCGGAAACCCATAGAAGAGCGTCAACCAATAGTCGGTCAGAATGTTTGCCAAACGAGACTTCCAGATCGGCACGTGATTGTGGTTGTGCGCAATCACGGCCACGGAAACCGCCATAAACAAAGAGCAGGCGTACAGCAACGGCTGTAACGCTGTTAAATTCCATTGCAAGACCAGCAAAATCGTGGTCACCGCCATGTAAAGCAGAGTCCGGCGGTCGGCCCTATAGGTCAGAAACATATGTTGTTTGCTTGAACTGTAGCACCTTGCTTGCCCGATCGCAAACCCGTCCATACGCGCCATCTCCCCAAGGCAGCGGAGAAATGCGCCTTTCTTGGGCAGCTTCTCGGTCCGGCGCTAGGCTAGCGCGCAATCACCCGATGGGCATCCCGCCGAGAGCAACAGAGTAGTCTCCTGGTGCAGCCCACTACCACCTGGTACGCTACGGGAAACGCGTGGCCCTCCGCGGCCAGTTTCCCGCGCAATACGCGTAAAGATTCCGGCCGCGAGAAAAATTCGGCAGCGCCCTGCGTGCCCACTGACGGCAGCCCGGAAAAAATCACAACATGATGCTGCCCCGTGGTCTCCCATCGGCCGGCAGCACTGTGATCAGCCGATACACCTCTGTATATCGCCCGTCCTGTCCGCGCTTGCCGGCCCAGACCGTGTGCGACCCTCCCCGCTCCCGCACCACCAGGTCATTGTGCTCCTTGTCGAACTCCAGCGTTACCGGCGTTCGCTGCAGCCGCTCGGCAGCTTGAATGCTATTCTGCGGATCGGCCATCAGAATTACATTATGCCCGCGCAATGCCGCAGCCGGAGCGCTCCGCTCCGGTAGGATCTGGTACGGCACTCCGAGCAAGATGAGGGTGGCCGCGGCGTCCGTCACCGCATCGGCATGTCCGAATTGCACCGAGTTGTCCACCGGGCGCATGGAAGGTTCCTCGCGCTCTCCCAGCGGCCGGTGCTGCCGGAAAAGTGGATATAACTCCGGTGGCACCGGATGCTTCGGCAATCCCTCGGCCACCACAGTCATATAGGGCCGCACCATCAGGTGCAGCAAGGTGCCCACCGGGATGGTCACTCGTTCCCCGGAGCCGATTAGTTAACGGCTTCCAGGCTTCGCGCACAACGGGGGCAACGCGAGAGCCGGCTCGCCATGCCACTACTCCGAGCGCGACGGAGATCGTCACGGAGACTGCCAGTGCGGCAGTGAGAATGCGTATCGTTTTCCGGCATTCCGGCCGGCCGACTTCCACCGCGGGTGCGAGTTCCAGTGCTCCGAGCGCCGTAACCTCGACGAACTTCGGGGCGTAAGATCCTTTGGGCAATTCGATGCGGATTCGCGGCTTGAGCTGTTCCAGCTCGTAAAATTTGGGTAATTTCTGCCGCAACTCGTACGCGCTTCGTCGCACCGAAGAGTCTTCGGTTTTCCCAGGGCTTCTACCGCGATGCTGTATTCGTTGATCTCCTTGCCATTCCCTGCCAGAGTGCGCTCACAACATCTCGCAGAAAGCTCCGTAACAGTTCGGATCCGTTGGGAACTTGCTTCTTTTCAGGCCTTTCTAGCAGGCGCGTTTGGAGGGCCTAAGCACGGCAAATGTTCTTTTGCTGTGCGCACAAGATGGTCTAACTCAGCCTTCGGAACCCTCGGGAGTTTCT
>Ga0302325_10035805_pt1 | contig 10129 bp, 6 predicted proteins | sample Palsa_T0_2_FD_201948 | JGI IMG/M metagenome (GOLD analysis project Ga0302325, IMG submission 201948) | Peat permafrost microbial communities from Stordalen Mire near Abisko, Sweden - Palsa_T0_2 | ecosystem: Environmental > Terrestrial > Soil > Palsa > Peat permafrost | place: Sweden: Abisko... | reverse complement strand
TCCGTTCAAGCCGTTAGGCGGCAACTCTGAGGAAGCACTGAAGAGAGCGAAGTTCATTCTTTGGAAGGGACACTGCTCGGTCCATCAGAGATTCACGGTCGACCAGGTCGAGAAAGCTAGACGTGACTTTCCGGGAGTCCAGGTTTTAGTCCACCCGGAGTGTCCGCTCGACGTCGTTCAGGCGGCCGATTTCAACGGCTCAACGGAGTACATCATCAAGAAGATCGAGACCGCCGAGCCGGGGACGACCTGGGCGGTTGGAACCGAGATCAACTTGGTCAGCCGCCTTGCCAACGAGCACCCGGACAAGCAGGTCTTCTGCCTCGACCCGCAGGTCTGCCCGTGCTCGACGATGTACCGGATCCACCCGAGCTTCCTTTGCTGGACCCTGGAGAGTCTGGTTCAGGGGCAGGTGGTTAACCAGATAACGGTGCCGCCGAAGGTGAAGCACTTCGCGCATGTGGCGCTGGACCGGATGCTAACGGTTTGCGCATAAGTCCGGGCAAGACCAGTTCCAACGCCTCCGACGCATCCGAAACCGGATGGAAGCGCAAGCCGCCGATGTCCTCCGGCTTCAGGCCTTCTAGATCACCCTCGTTCGACTTGGGAATGATTACATCGGTCAAGCCGGCGGCGGCGGCGGCGAGCGCTTTATCCCGAATTCCGCCGACCGCCATCACACTGCCCCGCAACGTGATCTCTCCGGTGAGAGCGAATCCCTGGGCCAACGGCACTTCGTAGTAGGCGCTCGCGATCGCAGCAAGGATGGCCAGTCCCGCACTGGGGCCTTCTTTCGGGATTCCACCCTCCGCCACGTGGACGTGGAGGTCTTTCATGATGGGTCGGGGAAGTTGGCTCTGGAGGTAGCTGAAGGCGGTCAAAGCCGATTCCCGCATGATGTTGCCGAGGTTGCCAGTTAGCAGTATTTCGACTTTCCCGTTCTTTGCGGGAAGCAGCCCGGCCTCTATCGGCAGCACGTCGCCGCCAAGGTCGCTGGTAACCAGGCCCCAAGCCCGTCCGAGTTCAATGGTTGGAGCGGCGCCCGTCGCCGGGTAGCCGGGCTTGCCGAGCAAGCGCTCCAGGTCGCTCGGGCCCAGAAGACTTGGCTCGGGACGTTCTTCGACGACGGCGCGTGCGACCTTCTCCGACAGCCGCCGCAGCAGTCGGGACAACTCGCGGACTCCTGCCTCGCGGGTGTACTCCGTGGCCAGTTTTCGAACGGCCTCAGCGGACAACTCGTAGCAGTCGTCGCTCAATCCGGAATCGCGCAAGCTCTTCGGCATCAGATGGCGGCGAGCGATCTCGCACCGCTCGTTCAGGGTGTACGAGGAGAACGGAATATGCTCCAACCGGTCCCGGAGCGGACCTGGCACGTCGGAAAAGACATTGCACGTGGTGATGAAGAGCACATTGCCGAGATCGATCGGCAGTTCCAGGAAGTAATCCACGAAACGATGGGACAGGTCCGCATCCAATAGCTCGAGGAGAACACCGTACGGGTCGCCGGTTGGACTTGAAACGATTTTATCAATTTCGTCCAGCAGGATGACGGGGTTCTCGAAGCCGCACTCACGCAACCCTTGGACGATTCGGCCCGGCATGCTTCCGACGTAAGTGCGTCGATGCCCTTTGAGCTCCGCCTCGTCTCGCATGCCTCCTAACGGGATTTGGACCAGTCGGCGTCCCATCGCCTCCGCGATCGATTTGCAAAGGGTGGTCTTCCCAACACCGGGCGGTCCCGAAAAGCAAAGTGCCGAGCCTCGGCCCGAGCCTCTGAGCTTGTGCACCGCCAGATGATCGAGGATCCGATCTTTGACCCGCTCGATGCCGTAGTGGCGTTCCTCCAGCACTCGCTTGGCACGGGCGAGGTCCAACTCTTCCGGGGACCGCTTTCCCCAGGGCAAGCTGAGCACGGTGTCGAGATAGCCGCAGCACACCGCGATCTCTGGACTTGAAGCCGGCCATCTCTCCAGCCGATCGATTTCCTGATTCAGCTTGCCCGCGACCGAATCCGGCAGGTTTAATTCGCTGACCTTCAGCCGGTAACGATCGGCTTCCGACATGCCTCCGCCTTCCTCGCGAAGCTCTTCCTGGATCGTGCGTAGTTGCTCCCGCAAAAGGAAGGATCGCTGGCTCTTGGCGATCTCCTGCTCAAGCCGGGTGTTGATCTCCGCCTTGACACCCAGCACGCGCTCCTCCCGGGCGAGAATCCGACAGGTTTCGACGAGCCGGTTTCGCTGGCAAAGTTCCTCAAGCATCGCCTGCTTCTCGGCAGGGGCCAGCGGCAGGTGGTGGAGGATCGAGTCCGCCAACTTGCCCGGGTTTGCGGGATGGACCATCAGTTCCAGGCTCTCCGGTGGGATTTGATCGTTGAGCTCTACGATCCTCGTGAACTTCTCCACCGCGACGCGGACGTAGGCGTCGATCTCCTCTCCCTCTGCCCGATCGTCTTGCAATTCTTCGATGTCGGCTGCCAAGTACCCGGTTCGCTGTGAAATGCGGAGGGCCCTGACCCGGGCTAAGCCTCTAAGCGAGACGCGTGTTCTGCCGTCTGGCAGGGGCATGCTCTGGACGATCTCGCTGAGGACGCCAGTCGTGGTCAGGTCGCCAGGCCCGGGTTCCTCAACCGCCATGTCTCGCTGGCTCAGAATCACCACGCGGCTCTTCCCGGCAGCAGCTTTTTGAAGCGCACGACGGGACGGCTCCCGGATGACTAGCAGGGTATTGACAAGTCCGGGAAAGTGAACCGCGTCCCGCACTGCAATCACCGGAATAAAATTAGCCATCTTCCCCCACACCGCTCCGACCAAGTTCAGTATAGGGTTGCAAGTCCGGGATCAAGTAACGGGAACTGTACGGGTTTATGCGGTTAATCGGGGCTCGGACTTGAGAACGGCCAGTCGCAGCGGCCAGCGGCTGGCGCGGGGAAAACAGGTCAACGTCCTAGTGGTCCCGACGAGTCACGCCATTTATGATTCGGTGGATCTCGCTCACAAAATATTCAATCGGTCTTCAGGAAAACAAGCCAGCGAATCACTTAGGCCGTTATCGCAACAACTCTTATCGGTGGAGTTTGATCTTCGAGACTGAGACCTCAACTAGGAATTCTGCCAAGCGATCCCATATCGCCGGTTCGAACTGAATAGATTTGGCCATGAGCATTTTCCAAGCCGCCGAAGCCTTTCTGTCATCGGAGCAGACGCGCATTATCGCTCGACCGATACAGGTAGATGAAAATCTTCACCCGTCAGAGTATCTACGACGACAATCTCCGCCTTCCGGTACCTCTCCCACCCGTCAAGCTTTTTGAACTGCTTGAGCCGGTCGTGCTCCTGTTTGGTTATGGTGCAACCTACTGCGCGCTTGATGATCGTATCGACGGCTTCGGGGCTTGCCGAGAGCAGAGCCTCGATTATCAACGATCTCTGAAACACATGGTCGTGTTCGAGTTTAACGCCATGCGAATTCGAATGCGCTTCGAGTGAGCGTAGCCGCGTTTTGTACTTGGTCCGGCCCTCGGCTTCGGTTGACCTTCCACAGCGCGAGTTTCAGGAACTCACGGCGATGTTCACAAGTGAGTCCCGGCATCTCCAACAAGCCTTTAACCAGCGTCGTAGCGCTCCGCAATCGCTCCTCAGCAGGAGGATGACGGTGATAAACGGACTTTGCTTCCTTTGCCAATCGAATCACCCAGGGTGTTTGGAAATTATAAAGTGCCCCGACGGATTCATTTCGCGAAAAATCGCGTGGGGACGCCGTAATACTCAATCTGAGGACTACAAAAGCCATGAGCATAGATTTGCCTGCCAGTGTTAAGCGAGACTTGGAACGCTACGCAGAGGCAGAACGCATTACACCAACCGAAGCGGCGACCAATCTGCTCCAGAATGCCCTCAAGGCCAAAAAGCGCAAAGCGTCAAAGGGAGAAATCACCGAAGAGGAATGGCAGCAGCTCCGAACTATCCCCATGTTTGCCTTCCTTGAACGCCTGCCGGAAAGCGCCATCGACAGCATAGAAGCGGCCAGCCGACAAACCCGCGCCGAAAGATTTAAATCGCGTGCCTAAGCCCTGATCGATACCAGCACGTTCGTTGACATCGGAAAGGCAGTCAAACACCGTCGCGCCTCGTGGGCGCAGAACACCCTTCGCCACCTGCTCGCCTACAAAGCGAGCTATCCGAAACTGACCCTCAGCGCCTTAACAATATTTGAGCACCTGGACGGGCTTTATCGCGACGCTCGGCTTACCGCCGTCAAAGAATTCTCCGTTAACGTCCTGCCCGACTTCGAAGTCATTTACCCCGACCACGAGATCTTACGCCGCCCTTGCCAAGGCAAGGCTGAGCATCGGTGTCGTGGATACGCTCATCGCGGCTACCGCGATCTCGCAACGGCTAATCCTGATTAACGGTAACACCAAGCATTTTTCAGGAGTGCAGGCAGCAGGCTTTCCTCTCACGCTTGAAAACTGGCGCGAGCCATAATCCGGACCTAGCTTTTGGGTTCAGTTAAGTTCAGCCAAATCCGGCTTCTCCTGATGAACACTGAATGTTCCAGGTACAAATCGGGTGCCAGCCAAGGGTGCGAGGGCAACGTTGCGAATTTGGCACAGACTCCTGGTTGGGACCAGATCCTTCGCGGGGCGTCCTAAGAAACTCCCCGATTTTGAACCTGAGTAGGTCGGCGATATCAGGGAGTTTCTATCCGCGAAGGGCCCGCCCGCGGGCTGAATGGCGCAGGATGACAATTCATGGTAAAAGCATGAAATTGACGGTTGAGCCGCAATTGGAAGGCGAGCGTTCATTCCCCATCAACCGCATCCCGGGCGTGAGGCATACCGGAGGACAAAGCTGAAAAATAGGTGTGAAAGGGCTCCGCACCTTTACCGTCCCTCTTTCCGAGTTGGCATGCGTAGAGGAAGCTTCAATTGTCGTATCGAGCCATCCAATCTTGCGCCCGCAGCGCACGTTCGGGGTTCTCTAGAAACTCCAACCCGCCCCCAGGACGACGTCCTTCTTCCTTGACGGCGGGGTCACTTCGAGGTCCGTTACCTTTCCGTTCTCGGCTCGGCATCGAATGGTGGTGTTGCCGGGGGCGTGGAGTTTGAAATCGACTTTCCAGTGAGTCGGCCAGGCTGGGAGTAGGAGGATTTTGCCGCCCGATTCCAGGGGCTCGGCCTGGATGAGCATCAGGTTCGTTGTATTGAGCAGGTTCCCGCCGTGGTTTTGGTCTGGCAGCCAGTCGAAGTTGGGTCCCCAAGTCGCTGGCCAGCGGTAGTTCGGATTGGAGTTGCGGCACTTGACTTCCAGAATCCTCGCCGACTCATCGGTTAGCCCGAGGAGGGCCGCGACGTTGCCGTCATAGCCCCAGCCGACATCGAGGTGGAACTTCCGAACCGCGTAGGCCTCCCTCCCGGCCGGAAGCATTTCCGGGTGACTCAGGGAGACGACGCGGAAGGGCCACACCGCGTACAGTTCCGCGTTCTCCACGTTGCTTGTCTCATCCTTGTACTGTTGGGCCGGCGAAAGGGCGACCTTGCCGTCAACCTCGCGGGTCGGCAAGGTGGGGCAGGCCGCTTTCATATGGCTGTAAAAGGCCTTCTGTTCCGGGGTGGTCAAGGTGGGGGGCAGCGCAGTCAGACGGGAAGTGATCGAGATCAGGCCCGCCGTCGAGGGCATATCGTTTACCACACCATACCAGTAGGTTTCCACCGATTGCGTCGGGTCCAGGCGTATTCGCCCGTCCGCGTCCTTCTGGAATCGGGTGTCGAAGTAGGAAAGGACGGAGGTGGCCATCGGTAGAACCCGCTGCCTGAGGAAGGCCGGATCCCTGGTGTAGTCCCACCGGTCCAGCATGATTCCAACCAGCTCAAGCCCCTGCTGCCAGGCGTACTGCCACCAGGGACAAAGCACGTCCTGCGGCTGGTGGCCGGTGCGGTCCCAGCCGTAGTCGCCGCTCGAGTAAGTGCCCCAGACCGTCATCGTCTCCGGAAAATAGGCGCCCGTCGCATGGTGGTAAAGCTGATCGCGGGTCTCGGCGAGCGGGCGGGCCGTTTCGTAGAGCCTGAAGAATGGCTCGAGCATGTCGAAATCGCCCTGGGCGGCCATCGGTGCGTACATGTGCCGGACGTTCTGGTACCACTGCGAATCGCCCCACTGACGCCAGTCCGGGTTGAACGGCTTCCCCATCGCTGCCGGCTCGACGGTGTAGTAGCCGCCGTTGAACTTGATTGGATAGGTTCCCCGGCCCTGGCAGGCCTGGACATACCGCTGGAGAGTGTACGACTCGGAGATCGCCCCCTCGTCCGAGCCGGGACTCAGGGCGACTTGCTTTCCGTCGAGAAAGATCGCCGCCCTGCCATTAGAGGAATCGTACGTGGCCGCGACCTGGTGTGTCGCGTTCGCCTGAAGGCAGTGCGGCGCGTTGAGTTGGAGGTCGCCCACAATCAGCCGAAGCCCGTCGCCCGGATAGGTGTCGAAGAGGAAGCCGTCGGTAGAACCGGCCGTGAGTTTGTCGAATATCCGACCAGGGGTCAATTGGGTCGGAGTGATCGTCGCCCCAAGGGTCATGACGGCGCCGTTATCGGCTCGCCTCCAATCAGCGATGCTTCCCGGGAAGACGTTGCCGCCGTTCGAGTCGACTCCTTTACGGAGCGGAAAGTCGTTCTTTGGAAGGGCGAACGAGGGATGGTCGCCCTCCACGAACACCCATGAACGGTCCCAGAAAGAGTTCCACCACTTTACGGTGCGGCTCTTGGCTCGCTCGGTCGGGGAGGCATCGAGTGTCTTCCGCGTGAGCTCCTGCCAAACCTCGGCGGTATCGGTTTGCCGACAACACGCAGCGATCGAGAGATCGACCGACCGGAGTTCGTCGCCCTTCAGGCGCCGCGCATCTACCCGTCGAAAGCCCTTGCCGGAGATCAGTCCGCCGAACGTCCGGTGGAGCAGTGGGTCGAAACTGCCCGCCGCCCCGGTGAGAGATTGGTTCTCCAGGACCTGCGGGACGACGGTTGTTTCGTTTCGGTGATACCACTCAACGGAATCGTTGGCAGTGTCGACGAAGCGATCGGCCGACTCGATGAGCGGAAAGGGCGCATCGTGCACTGACCAGGCGGAGCCTTGCTCTTCCTTCGGGAGCACCCTTTCCTCGGTGCGCCAGTCTTCCAAGCTGACAAGCACTGACTGGGGCTTCGCGAGCTTCCCTTGCAAATGGACCACATCTTGGTCGGAGTCCACGAACAAAGAAAGCCCACCAAAGGAACCCGTGATCGTGATCGTGCCGTCCCTCAGGGCGAGTTTCTGCTCAAACTGTGAATCCGTACCGATTCCGGCTCCGGCAAAGTGAACGCGGATTCTGCCGAGTTTGAGGATCCGGCTCACCTCCGAGAGAGAGTCAGTCCGCCCGATGTACATCAGAAGGTCGCCCGTTGACGCCTCGACCCAAAAGTTGAGGACGACCTCGCCGTTACCGATCGGCATCGAGCCGGAGGCGTCCTTGGACGGGGAGCGCCATACGACGTCGCAATCAGAGAGGTTCATTTTAGGGTGCTGGACTTGAGCCGCAGCGTAGCCCACTGTCACCGCCGCGAAGATCACCGAGAGGCCTGTACGCATCAGCTATTTGAAGAGGAGTTGGGAGAACTCAATCAGATCCCGACGCCAGACCATCCACGCATGACGGCCCGGGGTTTCAACTTGGGTACAGTTCACGCCCTTCGACTTCAGCCAGCCGATGAGTTGCCGATTGAACTGGATAAGACCGTCTTCCGTCCCGCAAGAGATCCAGAGTTGCTTGAGCGACGTGTTCACGGCTTGGCCCGCAAGGTTCGGAAACTCGGCCGCAAAGTCCGATCCGAGGCCCCCGGAACTGAACGCCCCCACATAGGCGAACTTGTCGAGATTGTTGAGCGAAGTGTATAGCGTTTCGGCTCCGCCCATGCTCAGGCCGGCCATTGCGCGATGCTTGGCGTCTGTATAAGCCTTGTACTCGTGCTCGACTGCCGGGATCACTTCGTTGAAAAGGGCATCGCGGTAGCGGTCGTAGTTCTGCTTTACGATATTGGGATCGGAGAACCCGGACCGGTGAGGCGAGGCAAAATCAGGAACTCCGTACCCGAGCGTCATCACTACGATCAGCGGGACCGTTTTACCTTGGGCGATCAAATTGTCGAGGATCACGTTCGCCTTTCCGACCGCGGTCCAGCCATCGGCGGTGTCGCTATAGCCATGCAGCAGGTACAGGACCGAATATTTCTTGTGGTCCGATTCCTTGTAGCCGGGGGGAGTGTAGACGAAGTAGTCGCGCTGGTCACCGATAATCGCGGACTTATAAAAGTGGTGGTGAACCGTTCCATGGGGAACGTCCTGGACTTCCCACGCTTGGGGCGGATCTCCCGGCACGGTGACCATGTTTCCGACCCAGATCAAGTTCGGTTTGATGCTAGGGTTATGTGGGTCAAGGAAGCCCTCGCCGTCTGCCGAGAACGAGTAGCCGTAAATATCCGGAGCCAAGGGCTTGGTCGTGATCGTCCAGACGCCATCGGCGCCTTTTTCCATGGGCGCCCCGTCGGCGCCCTCTAACTCGAGTTCGACTTTCGTCGCGCCCGGGTCTTTGAATCGAAACGTGACCGAGTGATCCGGATGCACTTCCGGCGAAACGAGAGCTTGGGACATGGCGTTGGAGCCGAGGCTGAGTCCTATTGCGATGCACAACGCAGTGCGGAGGATAGGCACAAGCCAAGTCTAGCTGAAGCGTTGACGGGGAGTGGTCCAGCCTACTTGATGCGGTGATACTGGGAATAGCCGCCGAACACCTGCTTGTCGGGAGCGAACAGCATCACCGATCGGGCCGGGACGGTCAGGGTGGCGAGACCTTGTTTAACCAGGAGCTTGTCGCCGGAAAGCAGGTCGTTCATCTGACCGTAGTCCATGATCCGGCCGATCCGGATCGGGAATGTCTCGGTTACCGGTTGGTCGGTTGGATTGGCTGCGACGAGCATCGAATCCAAGAGTTTGTCGGTCGTCCGGACAAAGGCAATCAGGCGGTCGGAATCGAGGGCATGGAAGTCGCCGAGCCGCAGGCTGGGATGGCTTCGCCGGATGCGGATCAACTTTTTAACGAAGGCGAGTTCCCGGTTTTCACGGTTAACCAGATCCCACCGCATGGGGGCGCGGTTCCGCGGGTCTCCTTCGCCGGACATTCCCAACTCACTGCCGTAATAGATGACCGGCGCGCCTGGAAGGGACATTTGAAGCGCGTGCAGGAAGTTGCGCTCAGCCGGGTTCGGGACGTTCGTTGCAAGGCGGTTCGTATCGTGATTGTCAATCAAGAGCCAGGAACGGAGAAGATTTTCAATCCCCGCGTCGTCGACCATGTGCTGGATCATCTGGGTGGCGCGCCCGCCGCTTACGTTGCCGGCAAGCGTGTTTTCCATCACCGCGAGTTGCGAGAAGTCGAAGACCCCGTCTACGGACGAGAACCAATCACTCGGATAGCCGGATATCTCGCCGACGACCGCGCTTCCGGGCTTCTCCTCGTGGGCAGCGTGAGTGAGTTCCGCGAGGTAGTCGGGGCCAAGCTGGTAGGCGACGTCAAGCCGCCACCCGTCGGCGCCTTCCCGAAGGTACTTCCTCACCACCGAATTCGGGCCGCCCCAGAGGTAGTTCCTGACCGCCGGGTTCTCGAGCCGCAACGCCGGCATGTTGGCAACTCCAAAGAAGCTGCGGTAGCCGTTCGGGAACTGGGGTCCCCAGTCAAACCAGTCTCGGTACGGTGCGGCCGGCCCCGTTTCGGCGGTGATGAACTGAGGGAAGCTCTTGCCCACGTGGTTGAACACCCCATCCAGCATCAGCCGCATCTTTGAGCCGTGCACGTTGTTTGCCAACTGACGCAGGTCGTTGTCGGTCCCGTATTCGGGGTCGATCTGTAGGTAGTCGGTGGTGTCGTACTTGTGGTTGGTGAACGACTTTGCGATGGGCAGCAGGTAGAGGACGTCCGCGCCCAAACCCTTGATGTAGGAGAGCCGGCCCTCCAGGCTGGCAAAGTCGCCGCCCCAGAACTCGAGCTCATGGCTCCAAAGGCCATAGTTCTTGAGCAGGTGACCCGGTTTTGGAAGCTCCGACCACTGCAT
>Ga0302325_10035802_pt1 | contig 10129 bp, 8 predicted proteins | sample Palsa_T0_2_FD_201948 | JGI IMG/M metagenome (GOLD analysis project Ga0302325, IMG submission 201948) | Peat permafrost microbial communities from Stordalen Mire near Abisko, Sweden - Palsa_T0_2 | ecosystem: Environmental > Terrestrial > Soil > Palsa > Peat permafrost | place: Sweden: Abisko... | reverse complement strand
GAGCGCTTCCTCGTCGATAATCGATCTCCTAGAGACGAATGTACGCTCTCGAAAGGATTTCAGTTAGTCGCTCTGGACGCGTCGAATGTACTTATTGCTCCCACGCCTGATAATTGGCGGTTATCTTCCATGTACTTGACTTTGAAGGTCGCCGGTAGTACGTTTTGACTACCCAACCAATAGATACTGGACCTCCTTGCATGTCTGCCACCAGCCTCAAGCTTCCCGAAGGTCTCAAGCGTCGAATCGCACGGCTCGCTGGGGCGGCTAATAAAACGGCTCATGCCTTCATGGTCGAGGCATTGAGCCAGGAGGCGGATCGGGCAGAGATCCGCGAGCGGTTCGCAAAGGAAGCGGCCATTTCCGAGGCGGAAACCATGGAAAGCGGCAAGGCTGTTCCGTTGGCAGTCGCATTTGATTATCTAGAGGCTCGTGTAGACGGAAAGGCGGCTCGCCGTCCACGTGCGCGGACATGGCGCGCGTCCAGATAACAACTCGAGCGCTCGCAGATCTCGAGCGCTTGTTCGACTTCCTCGCGGACTACAACCCAAAGCTTGCGCGTGAGCGGATGCTCAGCGTTCGGCGAGCGTTCGATCTGCTCTCGGATCATCCGTTGCTTGGCCGCCAAGCCGAAGACGGCAGACGTGAGTTGATACTGTCGCGCGGCAGGTTCGGCTACGTCGCTAAATATCGTTGGCTTCCCGCTGAAGATGTCGTGCTGATTCTTGCTGTTCGACATCAACTGGAGGCGGGGTACAGAGAGGAATAAGATCAGCGATAAATGGTAGTGGAGCGTAAGTGCGAGCCTCAATAAAATGAACAACCCACCCTTTAGCTAACGCGGGTTGGCAACCCGCAATCGCTTGCACCATTGGGACGATCACTCGCCGAATGCTGACTTTCTCGGGAATTACGCACGATAAGGCGCCTCTTAGCGGCCGTTATCGCAGGAACTTGGGCAAGCGGCGGGGACGGAGTGCTTGGCACGCCATCCCCGCGCTTTTACTCTTCTACTGCCGTAGCGAGCGGAAACTCTCGCGCAGTTCCTCTGAAAAGGATTGTGGCTGTTCCCACGCCGCGAAGTGGCCGCCTTTTGCCATTCGATTGTAATGAATGAGTTTAGGATAAGCTTGTTCCGTCCAACTGCGCGGAGCCGTATACAGCTCGTCGGGATATGCGCTCACTGCGACGGGTATCTTGACGCCTGTGGGCGCGAAAAAGGCGATCTGTCTCGTTGGCACGTTGTGGGCTGTTTCCCAATACAGGCGCGACGCCGAGACCGCTGTGTTGGTCAACCAGTAAAGGGTGATGTTGTCGAGGATGTCGTCCCGCGTAAGGCCTTCCTCTTGGCCGGCGAAGGCGCGCGCGATGAGTTCGTAGCTGCGTGCGTCGTGGTCGAGCAACCAGGCGGCGAGGCCGACTGGCGAATCGTCCATTGCATACAGCGTTTGCGGCCGATGGCTCATTTCCTGGGCGTACCCCAGCCCGTTGTCATAGAAGAACTTGAGCTGATCGTACGCACTATTCTCGTCGGTAGAGAGGTTCGACGGCCGCTCGCTGGACAACAGAGCTTGCGCAATGCCCGCCGGGACGGCGCCAGGCATATTGGTGTGAATACCGAGCAAACCTGGGGGAGCTATGAGCGCCATTTGCTCCGTGACCGCATTGCCCCAATCGCCGCCCTGGGCGACATATCGCGAGTATCCGAGTCGATTCATCAGCTCAATCCAGGCGTGTGCGATACGCACTGGATTCCAGCCGAGGTCGGTGGGCTTCCCTGAGAACCCATGGCCAGGCAACGAGGGGATAACCACATCAAATGCGTCCGACGCTTTGCCGCCGTGCGCGGTGGGGTTTGTGAGCGGGTCGATAATCTTCATCTGCTCGATGATGGAGCCGGGCCAGCCGTGTGTGATAATGATGGGTAACGCTTTTGGATGTTTCGAACGAACGTGGATGAAATGAATATCCACGCCGTCGATTGTTGTGATGAACTGCGGTAACGCATTGAGCCGCTTCTCGATCTTGCGCCAGTTGTAATCGCTCTGCCAGTAGCGCGCCAGCTCGCGCGTCGTAGCGAGTTGCACGCCTTGCGATGCATCGTTGACCAACTCGGGAGACGGCCACTTGGTAGCCGCAATTCGCCGACGCAGATCCGCAAGAGCCTCATTAGATGCGTGAAATGTGAATGGCCGGATCGCATCGTCCCGAACGCGGCCTTCACTCGGCGTCGAAACCGGCCCGTCCAAATCGGGAGAGGAAACGGCCTGGGCATAGCAGGGTAGGGCGAGCAGACCAAGACTGAAGGCGCGTAGGGCTCGCAGGCTTCCGAGTAAAGCGCTCCGAACGGTCGGTGACGAAATAGCTAGCATGATCATTCTCCAAGTGGTTTGAATAAGATTCATAGAACTCGGGAGCATCACACCAGCGAAGAAGGGATGAGAATATTGAACGATAGTGGGAGATACTTTGGTATGGCGAGAAGCTCATCGATAGAAGGCATGCGTTACGCGCGCCGCTTTCGCCCATGTGCTTCAAACGAAGCATTGCAGATGAGTTAGGCAAACCTTGGCGACTTCATCGGGCACCTCGCGCGCCGGGAAGTGACCGACACCTTCAAGCACCACACGACTGTATGGCCCCGTGAAGTGCCGAGCTTGGTCCGCGGATTCCGAAGGCGGATTGCATCGATCTGCATCGCCTTGAATCATCAGCGTAGGAGTTCCGATGGTTTCGACAGAGGCGAGTCGCGACTTCAACAGATGGTATCGCTCATCCGCCGGCTCTGTCTTCCAGCGACTCCGATAAGCGTGTAGCGTGATGGCGGTCCAATCGGGATTCTTGAAGCTTTCCGCGGTAGCTTCGAATTCAGCGTCACTGAACCAGCCGGGAGGACTCCATGATGTCCATTGATGCCGGGCAAAGCCGATCGGATTCTTGCGCACCGCTGCTGCACCCGGTTCAGTCGACATGAACCACTGATACCACCAGCGTTGGGATTGCTCGAAGGTGGGGGTCGGGAAGCGCCCGCCGGGAGAATAAGCCAAAGATAGCGGCGTAATGCTCGCAAGCCGCTCCGGCCAAAGCGCGGCTAGACTGTACGCGGTTCGCGCGCCCCAATCATGGCCGATGACCGAAAACCTCTCAAAGCCCAAAGCATCCGCGATATCGATCGCATCCTGCGCCAGGGCCACCCCGCTGCCGTCTCGAAGATCGCTTGCTGAAAGAAATCGGGTGGCGCCAAATCCTCGAACCCAAGGCGCTACCCAATAGAAGCCAGCCTTCTCAAAATGCGTGGTGATGGCACTCCATTCGCGAGTGTCATCCGGCCATCCATGCAGCAATAGAATCGGCGGTCCGCCACGAGGGCCCCCCGCTTCAAATGCTACCTCGAGAATTGCGGTCTTGATGGTCTGCATATCACGTTCCCCTTGATGAACTATCATTTCCCGCTTTGGATTGTCGGGCGAGTGGCCCACGTCGAGCGAAACACTCTTCCCGATACATGTGGGGTGGGTATGCAGACGGAAGTTAGCCGCGCTTTCCAACGCTGCCCCGACTGCGCGGCAAATGGGACGCTGGGTTCACCATCCCTTGTACGAAGTGAAACCATGACGCTTAGAGCCTCTTCTCAGCCGCTGCCTTGGTGTCAACGATAACCAGCGGCGCCGAATCCGCTTCGATGAGGTTGATGAGCACGTCAATATTGCCACGCGTTGCTTTTGAGTAGGGGCAAGTCCGATGTCCTGACTCGATGAGGTCGCGAGCGATGTCGGGTTCCAATCCCGGCAGGCTTACATTGAGGCGAGCGCGCAGAAAGTAGGCGTCATTGCTCAAACAAAGATCCACTTCGGCATCGATTGCCATGCCGGCCGGCATGGAGATCTTCATTTTACGGGCGGCAATACCCATCGCACCCTCAAAACAGGCCGACCAACCGGCGGCGAATAGTTGCTCGGGGTTTGTGCCGGTGCCGGGGGTACCCGGAATGGAGTGCTTGATGTCAAGGCGCCCGTCATGGCTCTGCGAAGCGCCGCCGTCTCGGCCGCCGGTGGTATGGACCTTGGCCGTAAAAAGAACTCTGGTGGTGTCGGTCATGAAATGCTCCTGGTGACTCGTTAAAAACCTTCGAGATCCATGACAGCAGAGGCCAAAGGGTCGGCCTATTGAACGATGGTAGGGGAAACCGATGGGACGGCCGAAACCCCCAACCAAAGTAGGGTGTACGCTAACGCCTGGCTGGCGCATCCTCTCAGCGCGGCGATAGCCGCAAAAGGACCGACATGGACAACAATCTGGGCCAAATCATTGATGCGCTACCCGGATTGGTCTGGACGGCCGGACCTGACGGAACCATGGAATTCTTGAATTCGCGTTGGTCCGAATACACCGGTACCACACTGGAGGAAGCCGTTGCCGGTGGGTGGCGGTCCCTCATTCACGTCAAAGATGTAGAGGACTTCGAGACCAGGTGGCGGGACGTTCGCGCCACTGGCAAGCCAGGAGAAATGGAAGCGCGCCTGCGTCGCTTTGACGGCGCTTACCGCTGGTTTCTCTTCCGGACGTCGCCCGTCGCCGACGCAGCGGGAAAATTGACTCAGTGGTATGGAATCAATATCGATATCGATGAGCGGAGGCGTACAGATGAGGCACTGCGCTCGAGCGAAGATCGGTTGCGATTGATCGTCGATGGCCTGCCGGCGCACGTATCCTTTATGACGCCAGAAGGGAGACTCGAACGGGCCAACCGCCACTATCTTGACTACTTTGGCGCCCCGATCGAGAACCTCAAGGAACGCGGTGTCCTCCACAGTTTTCATCCGGAAGATCGTCCTCGGGTCCTTGCGATTCGCGAGCAATCGCTGAAAACAGGACAACCATACGAAGCACAAGGCCGACGCCACGGCGCAGATGGCCAATATCGCTGGTTCCAATTGCGAGCCTTTCCGTTGCGAGACAGCGAAGGACATATTGCGCTTTGGCATATGTTGCAAACAGATATCCACGATCAAAAGGAAGCAGAGGCGCTGCTCAGCGGCGAGAAGAGATTACTGGAAATGGTAGCGACGGGCACGTCGATGTCATTGATACTCGAAGCGCTCTGTCATCTGGTTGAAGATACCGCCCCCGGATGTTTTTGCAGCGTCGTGCTAATCGATCGCACTGGTGTTCGACTCGAGCACGGTGCGGCTCCAAGCCTTCCAGAGAGTTTCGTCAGCTCAATCCTGGGTCGAGCAGTCAACGCCGAATCGGGCCCGTGTGCAATGGCGGCGTATTTGAACCAGCAAGTCATTGCCGCAGATCTTGCGACGGAGACACGTTGGGCAGAAGAGTCGTGGTGCTCGATGGCACTGGCGCATGGGATTCGATCATGCTGGTCGATCCCAATAGCATCGGCTACAGGGTCTGTTTTGGGCGCGTTCGCCATCTACTACGATCAGCCGAAAAGCCCTACGCCGCAGATGCAGACCTTGATTGACCAATTCGCGCACATCGCAAGCATCGCGGTGCAACGCGAACAGGCTCAAAGAGCACTCACGCAGGCTCTGGCCGAACTGCAGCAATCGGAGCGCCAGCTTCGAACGATGATTGACTCGATCCCAGGTTATGTGTGGCGCACAACGCCCGATGGCACTGTCGATTTCCTAAACCAGGGTTGGTGCGATTACACAGGTGTCAGCATGGCCGAAGCCATGAGAAACGGATGGGAAAAAACAGTCCATCCGGACGACTACCCTGGTGTGATGGCCTATTGGAGGATGCCCCTGGAAACGGGAACGCCAGGCGAGTACGAATGCCGCCACAGGCGATATGACGGCACCTATCGGTGGTTTGTGGGCAGAGCGATTCCACTGCGCGATGAATCCGGAAATATAGTGAAATGGTTTGGACTGAACACGGATATCGAGGACCGCAAACGCGCCGAACTCCTGCTTGAGGGCAAAAGCAAGCTGCTCGAAATGCTCGCCGAGCATCTGCCGCTCAATCATATTCTTGTCGAGCTCTGCAAACTCGTCGAATCGACCATGGCAGGCGCATTCTGCACGACGATGCTGGTCGACTCCAACCGGGATACTTTTCAGGGCGCTGCGGGGGCAAGTTTACCCGCACGCTTTATTTCTTCGGTGGAAGCGATGCCTTTGAATCTCCAATCAGGTCCCTGCGCGATCGCGGCGTGCCTGAAGCAACAAGTGGTCGTTCCCGATTTGACGTCGGAAACTCGGTGGAACGCTGAATTGTGGTTCCAGCTCGCCATTGAGCACGGTCTGCAGTCATGCTGGTCTACGCCCGTCATGTCGACAACGGGTCAAGTCCTCGCCGTCTTTGCGCTTTATTACACGGAATCCAAGGCGCCGAGTCCGTTGGAGCGGGATTTCGTCAAGCAGTTCGCGCACTTTGCCAGCATTGCGATTGAAAGGATTCAGAGCGACGCGGCGCTGAAACGCAGCGAAGCCTTCCTGTCCGAGGCGCAACGCCTTAGCTTGACGGGCGGCATGCTGTGGAAATCGTGCACTGATGAATGGCTCTGGTCCGAGGAGGTCTATCGCATCTTCGGTTTCGACAAGGCGCTCATTCCGACACGCGATCTGATGATGAGTCGATTACACCCAGATGATGTCGCTGCATTCGACGAATTGTACGTGCGCCAGCTGCACAACTTCGTGGACTTCGAGTATGACCACCGGCTGTTGATGCCGGATCAGTCCATCAAGCATCTGCACTTGGTGGCTCACGCGAACCTCGACGACGATGGAGAAAGGACATACACGGCAGCAGTGCAGGACATTAGCGAGCGCAGGCGTTCGGAGGAGGCGCTGTCCGGACTGCGGTCGGAGCTTGCGCGCGTAGCAAGGGTGACCAGCATGGGAGCCCTAACCGCATCGATTGCCCATGAGGTCAATCAGCCGCTATTCGGCATTACAACAAATGCCAGCACCTGTGTCCGAATGCTGGGCGGCAACCCTCCAAATTTGGAGGGTGCCCGTGAAATGATGCGGCGGATAATCCGTGATGGTAACCGCGCCTCCGAGGTGATCGCCCGTTTGCGTGCAATGTTTGTCAAGCACGATCCCACCACCGAATTGGTAGATCTCAATGAAGCCACGAGAGAAGTTGTTGCGCTATCGATCGGTGAACTGCAAAGGAGCAGGGTGGTCTTGCAGACTGATCTCGCAGACGGTCTTCCTCCTGTCATTGGCGATCGCGTACAGCTTCAGCAGGTGATTCTCAACTTGTGCTTAAACGCCGCCGATGCCATGAGCAGCATTGAGAATCGGCCGCGGCAACTACTGATCAGCACCGGGAAGGACAGCGACGCAATTCGTCTCATAGTGCAAGATTCAGGCGTGGGCTTCGAATCGGGCGCCGCTGAGAGGCTGTTCGAAGCCTTCTATACGACCAAGCGTGGCGGCATGGGGATTGGTCTGTCGGTTAGCCGCTCCATCATTGAGAGCCACCACGGCCGTCTGTGGGCAGAACCCAATGACGGGCCCGGGGCGACCTTTGGCTTTTCACTTCCGCTCGACCTGCAGGCTGCCGGGAGAGTCGAGAATGCGGCGCCCGTGCAGCGGGCGAATCTGATTTGAGAAATGCATGAAAGATAAGCGATCACTCGTTGCCGTCGTTGACGATGATTCGTCCGTGCGTGAGGCATTACCCGATCTACTCAAGGAATTAGGCTATTCATCCAAAGCCTTCCCATCCGCCGAAGCGTTTCTTTCATCGAGCGTCATCAATGAGACGCGTTGCCTCATCCTTGATGTCGCGATGCGGGATATGACAGGCCCTGAGTTGCATCGGGAACTGATACGGCGCCAGCAGGCAATTCCGGTGATCTTTATTACTGCAGTCGCGGATAAGGCATTGCGCCCGCGTCTGCTCGCGGAGGGCGCGGTTGATTGCCTGTTCAAGCCAGTGAGTGAACAGGCGCTTATCGCGGCGCTTCAGACCGCGCTTCGTGTCAACTAACGCTCATGCAAAACGTGCTGCCACCCCGTAGGATACACATGAATACTAGTGCGCTTCGGACTTCATCGAGGTCAATGTCTATGTTGCATGCGACGCCGATCGTGTTCATCGTGGATGATGACCCATCGGTGCGCGAAGCACTGGAATCGCTGATTATTCAGGCGGGCTGGCGGGCGGTAGTCTTCGCGTCCGCCCAAGACTTTCTAGAGCATCCCCGAGCCCTGGTTCCAAGTTGCCTGATCCTGGATGTAACCTTACCGGGTCTTAACGGTCTTGAACTTCAATCCTTGATCGCAAGCGATCGGATAGATATGCCCATTATTTTCATCACCGGGCACGCTGATGTGCCAATGACTGTAAAGGCGATGAAGGCGGGCGCCGTTGAATTCCTGACCAAGCCAGTTCCCGAAGAAGTCTTAATCACCGCGATAGACAGTGCGATCTCCCGCAGCCGCGTAACGCTCGAGCAAGAGAATGAAATGCACATGCTTCGCGGCCGGTACGCGAAGCTCACCCCTCGAGAGCGGGAGGTGATGACCTTGGTGGTCCGTGGGCTCCTGAATAAGCAGGTAGGCGGGGAACTTGGCATGGCTGAGATCACAGTGAAAGCGCACAGGGGTCAGGTAATGCGCAAGATGAACGCGGCTTCTTTTGCGGACCTCGTGAATATGGCTGCGAGACTGGGTTTCGCACCTCCGTCTAAACGCTGACTCCAAGAGCGATTTACTGGATCTCGCTGTCAATCCAGGAAGTGGCAGAAGAATCGGACCCTCGCGCAAGCGAAACATGTCCGCCGCCCGCGCGGGTATCGACCCCCAACTATCGTTCAATATCCTCGCTGGGCCCAATCTGGTTTGATGCTCCCATCAGGCACGGATTCCAATTTGCCTTTCTCTCAAGGAGTTCATCATGTCCACAGTATCGTCGTCGCACCGGCGGCGCAGCGATTTAGCCAACCCACTAACAGTGTTTCTTACCAGCGCGGTAGTCGCGGGCGCTTTCAGCCTTCTTTCCATGGATCAGGCCGCTGCGGCGGATGACAACGCAATCCGTCCATTTCAGATCCACGTTTCGGATGCGGCGCTCGTCGATCTGCGTCAGCGCGTGCAGGCCACACGCTGGCCAGACAAGGAAACGGTCAGTGACGAATCCCAGGGCATCCGGTTGGCGGAAATGCAGGCACTGGTGCGCTACTGGGGCAACGGCTACGACTGGCGAAAGGGGGAAGCGAAGTTGAATGCGTTGCCGGAGTTCGTGACCACGATCGACGGCATGGATATTCAGTTCATCCACGTGCGATCGCACGAACCAAACGCGTTACCGCTGATCCTCACCCACGGCTGGCCGGGCTCGCCGCTGGAGTTTCTGAAGGTGATCGGACCGCTCACCGATCCTGTTGCCCACGGTGGACGCGCGCAAGACGCTTTCGACGTCGTGATCCCCGCGATCCCAGGGTATGGCTTCTCAGGCAAGCCGACCGATCTTGGCTGGAATCCCGACCGAGTGGCGCGGGCATGGAACGTGCTGATGAAACGCTTGGGCTACACCCGTTACGTCTCGCAGGGTGGCGATCACGGCTCGGTCATCTCCGATGCACTGGCGCGCCAGGCGCCACCTGGATTACTTGGCATCCACCTCACGATGCCGGCCACCATTCCCGCCAACCTGGTGAAGGCTATCAACAGCGGCGATCCGGCGCCGGTCGAGCTGACCTCCGCGGAACGGCTGGCGTACAACACCTTAAGCACCTTCTTCGGAAGAAACGCCGCCTACGGCGCGATGATGGTGACCCGTCCGCAGACAATCGGCTATTCGCTTGGCGATTCGCCCAGCGGCCTGGCCGCCTTTACGTACGAGAAGATTGCCGAGTGGAGCGATAGTGACGGTCACCCTGAGCGCGTGATCAGCCGCGACGAAATACTCGACGACATCACGCTCTACTGGCTCACCGACACCGGCGCCTCATCGTCCCGCTTCTACTGGGAAAACAACAACAACAACTTCAGTGCCGCGGCACAGAAGACCAATCAGATCAAAGTGCCGGTGGCCATCACCGTGTTCCCGCACGAGATCTACCGCGCGCCGGAAAGCTGGTCGCGGCAGGCTTATCCGTCGCTGTACTACTTCCATGAAGTCGCCAAGGGTGGCCACTTCGCCGCCT
>Ga0302325_10035801_pt1 | contig 10130 bp, 13 predicted proteins | sample Palsa_T0_2_FD_201948 | JGI IMG/M metagenome (GOLD analysis project Ga0302325, IMG submission 201948) | Peat permafrost microbial communities from Stordalen Mire near Abisko, Sweden - Palsa_T0_2 | ecosystem: Environmental > Terrestrial > Soil > Palsa > Peat permafrost | place: Sweden: Abisko... | reverse complement strand
CATGATCAGTATCAACACAACAGGGCCGTGTTGTGGCTGCGCGTAGGAGGCGAACATAGAACGGTACATGGAAGTCCCGGAAGAGCTTGCGGCGCCACAGGCGGAATGCCCGCCGGCCGGGAAAAAGGAAGGCTTGCGTCTGTCCCATCAACTCGCGGATGGTCTTTTGCCATTGGCCGCCGCCCTGGCTTACGCCGCCGATGTAGCGTCTGCCCTGCGCGACCTGCATAGCAACGGCCTGGCCCACGGCGCTGTGGGCGCAAACAGCGTCCAGTTGGGGCCGCGGGGAGCAACTCTGATGGCGCCGCGCGAGTTTCGGGAACACACCGGTCAAGCTTCCGACGTCCGCGCTTTCGGCGCCCTGCTCCACGAAATGATTGCGGGCAGCAAACCGGCGGGAGAGACCGTCTACCTCGACGCCTCACAGCCCGCGCGGTGCGAGGGTCCCGAAGGACTGCGCACTGGGTTGCTGCGTCTGGCTGGCCGCTGTCTGCAAGCGTCCGATGTGCCGCAGCCGCATATGCAGCAGGTGTTCACCGAACTCCGCCTGTATCGTCTGCGGGGCCAGCAGATCGAGTGGGCCTCTGCCGCGGGGGCGCCGGCCTTGGGGTCTTTGCCGACTGCAATCCCTGGGCCATGCTCCGTGACCGCCGCACAGAAACAATTCCTGCTCCTGGAGGAAGAAGCTTTCGGGATGTTGGAACCTTCGGGAGTGAAGTGTCCGCACTGCAGCAGCCCCTTCGTATATCCTTCGCGAACTCGCACAATCCTCGAAAAACTCATGGGCGGTATCGGCATTCGCTTATTCCGCTGCCACCGCTGCTTATATCGCTATGGAGTGGCCCTGCAGCTGGTCTTCTCCAAAGGGTCGCCACTCAACTGACGTGGCGGAAGTGGTACGCTGACCCCATGCCGGGAAGCGACTTCGATCGCGTGCGGGACATTGGGCTGACGTTCGCTGGCGTGGAGGAGAGCACTGCCTATGGTGCGCCGGCACTGAAGGTGCGGCGGAAACTGCTGGCATGTGTCCCGTCGAATCGTTCCGCGGAACCGGGCTCCCTGATGGTCCGGGTGGATCGCGAGGACCGCGCCGAATTGCTCGCCACGGCCCCACAAATCTACTATGTGACCGACCACTACGCGGGTTACGACGCAGTGCTGGTCCGTCTATCTCGCGTCACTCGGGAGGAGTTGCGCGACTTGCTGGGAATGGCTTACCAGTTTGCCACCCGAAAAGCGGAGCCCCGCCCTGCGAGGGCGAAGCGCCGCTAATCGTGGCGTGTGGAGTTAGCTGGCAGCGCGGGTCGCGGTAACGTCGGTGGTGGTGTCGTTGCCGCCGCGGCCTGGCCGGGTCATTTTCAGTTTCAACCCGTCATCGGTAAAGGTACCTTTATACGTGGTAACCGTCGTCTGCCCGCCCCGGTCGATTTTCACCGAGAAGCTGACCTTGGCGCCGTCCACCTTGCCGTCGGAAATCTGCCGTTCGTTGGGCGCGGATGGGTCGGCATCTCCTCCGCCACGGCGTCCGCCACTTTGCAGCCCGCCGACCGTACCGGTCAATTTCTTGCCGTCTGCCTTGAGGTCGAATGTCATCTGGGTGGTGCCATTTCGTCCAGGGACGTCGGCCACCCATTTACCTGTGATATCGGCGGCCTGGGCACAAATCGCCGCCCCCATGAAGACGATCGTTGCAACCACTAGATCTTTGCGCATGCTTTTCCCTTTCCACTGATTCCGATTCCTGGCGAATCGGTTCCAGTTTCACTGTACATGATCTCACGATAGCGGCGCCGGAGAACAGGGCCTCCATCCCGGCAAATTTTATTCGATCGCAACAACCGGATGGCACGAAAATGAAAGGAGCGGCAACCTATTGGTATGATGTCCGAAACGCAATGTTGGAACGCCATCCAGGCGCGCGACCGCAGCTGCGACGGCCGCTTTTACTTCGGAGTGGTCACTACCGGCGTCTATTGCCGCCCGTCTTGCCCTTCGCGCCATCCGCTGTTCTGCAATGTCCGCTTCTTCCGCTTGCCCGCCGAAGCCGAACAGGCCGGACTGCGCCCCTGTCTCCGCTGCAAGCCGCTCGAAAACCCCGCCGCTCCCATGCGGGATCTGTGCCGCTATATCGAACTACACTGCAACGAGCCTCTCGACCTCGCCGCCTTGGCCGCACGTGCCGGTCTCAGCCGATTCCACCTGCAGCGCACCTTCAAAGCGGCCATCGGTCTCACCCCCAAGCAATACGTGGAAGCGCACCGCCTCGGCAAGCTGAAGCAGGAACTCCGCCATTCCAAGGACGTCACCGCCGCCGTTTATGAGGCCGGTTTCGGCTCATCCAGCCGTGTCTATGAACGCGCCGATACGCGGCTCGGCATGACACCCCGGCAGTATCGCCAGGGCGGCGGCGGTGTCACCATCACCCACGCCGCGATGGATTCCCCCGTGGGCCTGGTGATGATGGGAGCGACCGATCGCGGGCTCTGCTTCGTCCAGTTCGGCGACTCGGAAGCGCAACTGCTCGAAGCCTTACGCCGCGAGTATCCCGCCGCCCGGCTCGAACCCATGAGCCAGCCCGTCCCCGTCGGCTTTCATCAATGGATGCAGGCACTCTCCGAGCACTTGGCGGGTGCTCCGGCGGCGCTCGATCTCCCCTTGGATATCCGCGCGACGTCCTTCCAGATGCGCGTGTGGGATTACCTGAGGACCATTCCGCGCGGTGAGACGCAATCGTACAGCGAGGTCGCAGCCGGCATCGGCAAGCCATCGGCGGCGCGTGCCGTTGCGCGCGCCTGCGCGTCGAATCGCATCGCCCTGGCGATTCCCTGCCACCGTGTGATTCGCGGCACGGGCGAGCCTGGCGGATATCGTTGGGGGCTGGAACGCAAAAAAGCCTTGCTGGCGCGCGAGCACAGCTAAAGGTCGTCCGCAATTCGCGAATTCCACGCCCAACATAAAAGTTTGGTCCGCCAGATCATTGACCTGCACGCAGCCATGGCCGCCCGCCTGGGAAAACAGTCCTTAGGAAAAACTTTGGACGATCTGGTGCGCTATCCCGAGGTCCACTTTAGTTTCGAAGAAGGAACTACCCGAAAAGGCTACGCAGCCTGGCAGCACATCAGGGAATTCACAAGAAGCTGACCGCTCAGGTGATCGAATTGCGCGACATGTGCCACAGCGGCAAGCTCACCCTGACGCTGGACGTCATGCAGTTCCTGAAGAGCTAGCTGTCCGACCACATTATGATTGACGATCAGGCCTACGCTCGCGAGCTTGCGTGATCGTAAGACGCTCGAATCGATGAGAGTTCTGGGTTCGCAAATGCGCCTTGCGGGCCAGAACGCAGAAGCCATCAAGTGGCTCCCAGGACACACTTGCGATGCAACAAAAAGCGCTCGGCCCCGAAGATCCCGACACGCTGACGACTCGAGTTTCCCTGGACGGGGCCTTGCTTGATCATTCCGATTGTTAAATTTCCTTGACTACATGTAAAGGATGCTTTACTATCTTGGTTCGGAGGTCTAACTGATGCAAGGCGATGCGCCAGGGGCAGTCTCGTCCGATCACGGTTCGAAGTGGCCAGCATCCGCAATGCTGGGTTACGGCACGTTCGGGAGGCGCACCCCAGCCGGGCGCCGATATCATACCCGTAGTGCCATCGCTCTTATCGCAATGGTAGTCCTGTGCTGGGCGGTTGCAATACTGGCCGGGGACTTTCATCACAACAGTGTATGGCGGGTGATTCTCTCTCTGGCGCCGGGAGCCGCGTACTCATATATCGCTTGGGAAGGACGCAGGTATCTTCTGTCGCTCGACGAGTTGGCGTGCCGGATTCAGCTCGAGGCTATCGCGTGGACCTATCTAATCTAGCCGGCTTGGTGGCCGCGACACTGGTGGGCGGTGTTGCCCTGGTCTACGGCTGGCACTGGAACAGGCTGTGGCTGAATCCACTGTGGTATGTGTTTCTGGAACCGGTGCGCGGTTGCTTCGTCTACTACGTCGCGCGGCGATACTGATGAAGAACGGCTTACGTGTCTTGCGGGCGCAGCGGGGTTGGTCGCAGGCAGAACTCGCCGAAAGGCTCGGGGTCTCACGCCAGACGGTGAACGCGATTGAGACCGCACGTTACGATCCGAGCCTCCCACTGGCGTTCAAAATCGCGACTACTTTTAACAAGCCGATCGAAGAGATCTTCCAGCCCGAGATCGAAAAAGAGGTTCCGGTAGGGATCAATCGCGAGCGGCACACCCGAAGCGATCCTGGGAAATCTCGCTAAGACGCCGGGGCGCTTGCTCACGGGACATTCCAGCGAACGGAGACGCGTTGTCGAAGACCAGGCGGGCTGCCTTGGCATTTTAAATTCCGTTTCGTGCGGCGAACCCATCTCCACCGTTCTTGCTCCGGACCCGGTGTATCGTACGTAACCCGCTCCGCTACGCCGCCGTATTAACCGACCCGACGCGCTGCGCTTCGAAGAGCGCGATATCCGCTTCCTGGCTCAAGATGTAGCCCAGTTCGTCCACGCCTTCCAACAGACAGTGCCTGGCAAAGCCATCTACCGGGAATGTCACCGCCCGTCCGCCCGGAGTAGTCAGCGTCTGAGCCGCCAGATCGATCTTCACCGTTGCGTCCGGATCGGCATCTAACGCCGCAAATAGCTCCGCATGAACGTCCGCCGGTACCTCGATAGGCAAGAGCGAATTCTTAAGCGAATTCTGCCGGAAAATATCTGCGAACGAAGTGCTGATCACGGCGCGAAACCCGAACTGCGTCAGCGCCCACGGAGCATGCTCGCGCGAACTGCCGCAGCCGAAATTGTCACCCGCCAGCAGTACCTGCGCATTTTGGCCGCGCGGCTGATTGAGAATGAAATCGGGTTTGGGATTGCCCTGAGCGTCGTAACGCCAGTCGTTAAAAAGCTGCTTGTCGAGGCCCTGCTTGGAGGTCGTCTTGAGAAACCGCGCCGGAATAATCTGGTCGGTATCGACGTTATTGAGGGGCAGCGGCACTACCCGGCTCTCGAAGTTGGTGAATGGCTTCATAGCAAGGTCCTCACGTCGGTAACCACTCCCGTCAACGCGCTCGCCGCCGCCGTCAATGGGCTCGCCAAAAATGTCCGCCCGCCGGGTCCCTGCCGGCCCTCGAAATTACGATTGCTGGTGGACACGCTGTATTGCCCCGGCGAAAGCTGGTCGCCGTTCATCGCAATGCACATGGAGCAGCCCGGTTCGCGCCAGTCGCATCCGGCCGCGCGGAAAATCTCCGGCAGCCCCTCGGCAATCGCCTGCCGTTTTACTTCCTGCGATCCCGGCACCACCATCACGCGGACTTTGGGGTTCACTTTCCGCCCCTTCAGCAGTCCCGCCGCTGTCCGCAGATCGGAAATCCGCGAATTCGTGCAGCTCCCGATGAAGACCACGTCGATGGGATGTCCGAGGAGTGGTTTGCCGCCCTCCAACCCCATATATTTCAGTGCCTTGGCGATGGAATCCCGAGCCATTGGATCAGCTACTGCCGAAGGCTCCGGCAGGGCCGCGCCGATCGCCATTCCCATTCCCGGATTGGTCCCGTAGGTGATCATCGGCTCGAGCGCGTCGGCATCGATGGTGACGCTGCGGTCATACGTCGCGCCGTCATCGGTGGGAAGCTGCTTCCATCGCGCCAGTGCCGCATCCCAGGCAGCGCCCTTAGGAGCGTGGGGCCGTGCGCAGAGGTATTCGAACGTGGTGTCGTCGGGAGCCACCATGCCGGCGCGCGCGCCGCCCTCAATCGACATGTTGCACACCGTCATGCGCTCTTCCATGCCCAAACCGCGAATCGCGCTGCCGCAGAATTCGAATACACTGGCCGTCGCGCCGCTCACGCCGATGCGAGAAATCAGCGCCAGAATGATGTCTTTGGCCGAGACTCCCGGCCTCAACTGCCCGTCCACCCGCACTTCGAAGCTTTTCGATTTGCGCTGCAGCAGGCACTGACTCGCCAGCACGTGTTCCACCTCGCTGGTGCCGATGCCGAACGCCAGCGCGCCGAACGCCCCGTGGGTAGCCGTATGGCTATCGCCGCAAACCACCGTCATGCCCGGCTGCGTCAGTCCCAGTTCCGGCCCGATCACGTGAACAATGCCTTGTTGCGGGCTGTGGATCCCCAGCAGGCGAATGCCGAACTCCGTACAGTTGGTGTCCAGCTGCGCCAATTGCCTGGCGGCGATGGCGTCCACAATCGGCAGCGACCGGTCCGTGGTCGGCAAGCTATGATCCACGGTTGCGATGGTCAAATCCGGCCGCCGGACTTTCAGACCGCGCTCGCGCAGTCCTTGAAACGCCTGCGGCGAGGTCACTTCATGCACCAGGTGCAGGTCGATAAACAGCAGCGCAGGCGCGCCCGGCTGTTCGTGAACTACGTGGGAGTCCCAAAGCTTTTGAATGATGGTGCGCATAAATTGTAGCTATAACGGGCAAAACAACCGACTCCCTTACGGTCGCGGCTCCGACGCTCGAATCGGAGCCCCGAGCGTAAGCGAGTGGGTTTCTCGATTTTCAAACCGCAATCGCCGCGCACACCGCGTCTCCCACCTCTTCGGTAGTGGCTGGTGTGCCCGAAGGCCGTAAATCCGCAGTCACGCGGCCGCTTTCCAGAACCTTCTCGATGGCCGATTCCACTGCGGTGGCTTCCTCTTTCAAACCGAAACTGTACTCCAGCATCGCCGCCACCGAACCGATCGCGCCCAGCGGGTTGGCTTTGTTCTGTCCCGCAATGTCGGGCGCCGAACCGTGGACCGGCTCGTACAGTCCCACCCAGGCTCCCGACGGACGCCGGTCGCCAATCGAGGCCGAGGGCAGCATGCCGATCGAGCCTGCCAGCACCGCGCCTTCGTCACTCAAAATATCGCCGAACATGTTCTCCGTCAGAATTACGTCGAAACGCCGCGGATTCAGGATCAACTGCATGGCGCAATTATCCACCAGAAGATGATCCACTTCGATCTCCGGGTATTCCGCCGCCACTTCCACTACTACCCGCCGCCAGAGTTGGGAATTCTCCAGCACATTCGACTTGTCTACCGAGGTCACTTTCTTCCGCCGGGCGCGCGCCAGGTGGAAGGCCATGCGGGAAACACGCTCGATTTCCGCGCGTGTGTAGGTCATGGTATTGACCGCCCGCATCTCCGCTCCGCATCCCGAAATGCCACGCGGAGTCCCGTAATAAATCCCGCCCGTCAGTTCGCGGACGATGATCATATCGGTGCCTTCCACCAAGTGATTCTTCAATGGTGAAGAATCGATTAGCGACTTGTACGCCCGCACGGGACGCAGGTTCGCGTATACTCCCAGTGCCTGGCGTATCTTCAGTAGTCCCTTTTCGGGCCGCTGGCCGGGCGGTGCGTTGTCGAATTCCGGCAACCCCACCGCGCCCATAATTGTGGCGTCCGCATCGGCCGCCAGTTCCGCGGTTTCGTCCGGGAATGGTGTTCCCGTACGATGAATCGCGACCCCGCCCAGCAGTCCTTCGGTCAAATGTAAACTATGGTTCCACTTTGCAGCCACGTGACGCAGTACGCGCACCGCTTCGCGAGTGACCTCCGTGCCGATTCCATCCCCGGGCAACGCCAGAACCTTGAGATCCATGCCGCCCGTTAGTCCGCCGCTACCTGCAACGTCTTCTCCCTCTGGGGAATCAGCGCCATAATCTCGGAATCCATCAGGCCCTTCTTGCGATGGTCAGCCATCGCCGTGAAGCGATGGTACAACACATCCAGCTCTTCCTTCGTCAAGTCGTGCCCCAGTTCCTTGCATCGCTGGTTGAGCGCGTGCCGCCCGCTATGTTTGCCCAGCACCAGCCGCCCCTCAGGCACCCCCACCGAGTGGGGATCGATAATCTCGTAAGTGGTCTTCTCTTTGAGGTAGCCGTCCTGATGGATGCCGGCCTCATGCGCAAAAGCGTTGCGCCCTACGATGGCTTTATTCGGTTGCGGTCCGAACGTGATCAGCGAACTCAGCGTCTCGCTCGCGCCAAATAAATGTTCCGTGTGGATGCCCGTATGGTAGGGGTAGGAATCCGAGCGCGTTTTCAGGATCATGACGATCTCTTCGAGCGAGCAGTTGCCGGCGCGCTCCCCGATCCCGTTGATGGTGCACTCCACCTGCCGCGCCCCCGCTTCGATCGCCGCCAGAGAATTCGCCACTGCCAGACCCAGGTCGTCATGGCAATGCACGCTGACAATGGCGCAGTCTCCCAGCGCGCGGGCGATCCGCCCGATCAGCACGCCATATTCCTTCGGTGTCGAATACCCCACGGTGTCCGGAATATTTACCGTGCGGGCTCCCGCAGCCACTACGGCCTTCGAAATCTTCTCCAGGTAATCCGGCTCGGTGCGCGCGCCGTCTTCCGCCGAAAACTCGACGTCATCGACGTATCGACGGGCTAGCTCTACGGCGGCAACCGCTTCCTCCAGAACCTGATCCTGCGATTTCTTCAACTTATACTTTAGGTGAATGGGACTGGTGGCAATGAACGTGTGGATGCGCGGCCGTTTGGCGTTCGCCAACGATTTTGCAGCCCGTTCCACGTCCAGAGTGCAGCAACGCGCCAGCGCCGCCACCTGAGCCCACGGAAATTCGCGGCTCACCGCGTCCACTGCCGCAAAATCGCCTTCCGATGCGATGGGGAAACCGGCCTCCAGGATATCCACGCCCAGTTCCACCAGCTTGCGGGCCATCACCAGCTTCTCGGTAACATCCATGCTGCAGCCCGGCGATTGCTCCCCGTCGCGCAGCGTTGTGTCGAAAATGTATACGCGCTCACTCATGAAGTCACCCAACAAGGCCATTATCACGAACTGCCCACTGATTTAGCAAATTTATAATATTAGGGGTATACATTAATGTGTATTATGGGACAAGGCCCCCGTATTCCCATGGAACTCTATTCCCTTCATGTATTTCTGACCGTTGTCACGGAGCACAGCTTCTCGCGTGCCGCCGAGAAATTATTCCGCACCCAGCCCGCAGTATCGCTCGCCCTGCAGCGCCTGGAGCAGGAATTGGGCGAGAAGCTGATCGACCGCTCCGGCAAAGAACTGATCCTCACCGATGCCGGCCGCACGGTGCTCGACTACGCCCGCCGCTTTCAGAGCCTCCAGCAGGAGCTCGACAACTCCCTCGCCGAACTCCGCGACAATTCCGCCGGCCGCCTGATTATCGGCGCCAACGAATCGACCATTTTGTACTTGCTGCGCCATATCGAGCAGTATCGCGAGATGTATCCCAAGATCAAGGTGCAGGTGCGGCGTAGTTTTTCCAGCAAAATTCCCAATGAGCTGCTCGACGGAAATCTCGAACTGGGAGTGATCAGCTACGACCCGGGCGATGAGCGGCTGAAATCGAAAGTAATTTATACCGATTCGCTGGCCTTCGTGGTCTCCCCGAAGCACCGGCTAGCAGGCCGCAAGACCATTTCCATTACCGAACTCGCCGCCGAGATTTTCATCGCGCACAACGTCCTGTCGCCCTACCGCGACGTGGTGCTGCGCGAGTTTCAGGCGCACAAAGTGCCGTTGCGGATGGACGTGGAAATGCCCACGGTGGAGACCATTCGCAAGCTGGTGCAAAGCAACGCCGGCGTGGCCTTCCTGCCGCGTATGTGCGTGGAGCAGGAGATCGAGCAGGGGCAGTTATGCGAGGTGCGCGTGAAGGAGATCCACGTGGAACGCAAGATTCGCCTGATTTACCCCACCCGCCGCGCGCTCAGTCACGCGGGGCGCGCTTTCTTGGAATTGTTAGGTTAGAGTGGTGCGTCAGTAATAATGACGCGGCCGAGCCACACTCCCTTAGCGCTGTAATTTGTAGCAATTTCTTGGGGGGGGTGGACGGGTATCGAGGGGATTTAAAACATAGTTCACCACAGAGGCACAGAGGCACGGAGAAGAAAAGTCAAAATCAGAGATCACAGAGGGAACAGAGATCACAGAGGTGAGCCGTTCTATTGTAAAGGAATTGCGGGCGACCCGACCCTAACGATTCTAACGAGTGGGGAGTGTTGGCTCAGATCCCGCGTTGTGCTGACTTAACTAAGCTCTCATTGTCTAGTAACTTGCAAACTCCCACCGGGCCACTAGCGGCGCATAGTTCCGC
>Ga0302325_10035799_pt1 | contig 10130 bp, 5 predicted proteins | sample Palsa_T0_2_FD_201948 | JGI IMG/M metagenome (GOLD analysis project Ga0302325, IMG submission 201948) | Peat permafrost microbial communities from Stordalen Mire near Abisko, Sweden - Palsa_T0_2 | ecosystem: Environmental > Terrestrial > Soil > Palsa > Peat permafrost | place: Sweden: Abisko... | reverse complement strand
AGGGCCGGGCGTGGGCAGCGCTCAGCCCCTGGTGAGCTTCCGGTACGTGACCCGATGCGGCCTAGCGGCCTCGGCGCCCAGGCGCTCGATCTTGTTCTTCTCGTATCCCTCGAAGTTTCCCTCGAACCAGAACCAGCTCGCGCCGCCTTCCCAGGCCAGGATGTGGGTCGCGATCCGGTCAAGGAACCAGCGGTCGTGGCTGGTGATCACGGCGCAGCCGGGGAACTCAAGGAGCGCGTTCTCCAGCGAGGACAGCGTCTCCACATCGAGGTCGTTGGTCGGCTCGTCCAGCAGCAGGAGATTCCCGCCCTGCTTGAGCGTCAGCGCGAGGTTGACCCTGTTCCGCTCGCCGCCGGACAGCACCCCCGCTGGCTTCTGCTGGTCGGCCCCCTTGAAGCCGAACGCGGCGACGTAGGCACGGCTGGGGATCTCCGTGCGGCCCGCCTTGATGTGGTTCTCGCCGTCGGAGATGACCTGCCAGACGTTCTTGGCCGGGTCGATCCTCTCCCGGGTCTGGTCGACGTAGGCAATCTGCACCGTCTCGCCGATCCGGATCGTGCCGGCGTCTGGCTGTTCCTCCCCCACGATCATCTTGAAGAGCGTCGTCTTCCCGACCCCGTTCGGCCCGATCACCCCGACGATGCCGTTGGGCGGCAGCTTGAAGTTCAGGTTCTCGATGAGCATCCGGTCATCGAAGCCCTTGGCCAGGCCGACGACCTCCACGACCAGGCCGCCCAGCCTCGGGCCCGGTGGAATCTGGATCTCCTCGAAATCCAGTTTCCTGTTCTGGTCGGCATCGGCCGCCATCTCCTCGTACCGCTGCAGCCTCGAGCGGCTCTTCGACTGGCGCGCCCGGGGGCTGGACCGGACCCATTCGAGTTCCTCCTCCAGCCGCTTGCGGCGCTTGACGTCCTTCTGGCCCTCCACCTTGAGCCGGGCTGCCTTGGTCTCCAGGTACGTCGAGTAGTTGCCCTCATACGGGTAGGCACGGCCGCGGTCGAGCTCCAGAATCCACCCGGCCACGTTGTCGAGGAAGTACCTGTCGTGGGTGACGGCGACCACCGTGCCCGGGTACTTCTCCAAGTGCTGCTCAAGCCAGAGCACGCTCTCGGCGTCCAGGTGGTTGGTCGGCTCGTCGAGCAGCAGCAGATCAGGCTGCTGCAGGAGCAGCTTGCAGAGCGCGACGCGCCTGCGCTCCCCGCCGGACAATATGCTGACGTCAGCATCAGGCGGCGGGCAGCGGAGCGCGTCCATTGCCTGTTCCAGCTGGCTGTCGAGGTCCCAGGCTTCCCGGTGATCAAGCTGCTCCTGCAGCTTTCCCATATCCTCGAGCAGTTCGTCGGAGTAGTCGGTCGCCATCTTCTCGGCGATCTCGTTGTACCGCTCGAGCAGCGCCTTGGTTTCGGCGACGCCATCCTCGACGTTGCCAAGGACCGTCTTGGTGTTGTCCAGCTCGGGCTCCTGATCGAGCAGGCCGACCGTGAAACCTGGCATGAGCTGGGCATCGCCGTTCGACGGCTGCTCCACGCCCGCCATCATCCGCAGCAGGGTCGACTTGCCGGTGCCGTTGGGACCGAGCACGCCGATCTTCGCTCCGGGCAGGAACGCGAGGGTCACCTCGTCGAGGATGACCTTCTCGCCGTGCGCCTTTCGCACGGCGCGCATTTGGTAGATGAACTCAGGCATGCCCTCAAGGGTAGGGGCAGCCAGGGGCGCTTCGGACGGTCAGCGCCACCAGCCCTCCGGCAGCTGAGCATGGCGAGCATGACACAGCCCGGGCAGCTACGGCCCAATGCTGTCCCAGCTTGGTAACCTCAACCCCTCCAACCCCATTAGCCGCATCAGCAACAAGATCAATTTAACGGTTAGCTTTGGTCCGGCAGGAACCGGCTCTTTCTTAACCGCTAAGTCAGGCGGCTTCTGAACCGCATCAGGCGGCGTGAAGCATGCGATTTTTGGGTCTGGTGGGTCATGAGTGGCGGAGTGTGCCAGCCGACGACCGATCACTGAGGTAGCAGGTATCGAGTCGTCGGGCGCTAGGCCCGCGTCGTCCTGAAGCGCGCCGTCCTCAAGCGCGCCGTCCTCAAGCGCGCCGTCCTCGAGCGCGCCGTCCTTAAGCGCGCCGTCCAGGCCGGCGTCGTCCTGAAGCGGCGCCGTCGCGACCGTGGCGTAAGCGATCGCGGCTGGCCGGCCCCCCAGTGGACCGGCCAGCCGCGATCAGTTCCCCTGCCTAGAAGGGCACGGAGACCGGGCCGGGCCCCTCCGCCAGCGCGGCGATCGCTTCCTCATCGAACATGTCGCTGCTCGCCGGCCTGTCGGCGCCATCGGGCCCTTCGGCGTCATCGGGCCCTGCGGCGCCGTCGTAACCCACCGGACCGCCGTCGGCGCCGGCCAGGGCCGGCTCGCGCTCGGCTCCATCGGGACCAGGTTCCGCCATCCCGCCGACTCGCCGCAGGCCCTCGTCCCCGGGCAGTCCGCCCGCCATGAATCCGCCCGCGAGCTGATCGGCCGCGGTCTCCCCGGGTGCCCGCCGGGTGCGCTGGAAGTTGGCCACGCCCCGGGACAGGTCATGGCCGACGGAACCCGCATCCACCTCGACGGCGGTCCGCTCCACCCCGCCCTTGTCGTCGTAGGTGCGCACCGACAGGCGTCCCTTCACGACTACGGGATCACCCTTGCGGATGCACATGGCCACGTTGTCCGCGAGCTTGCGCCAGCACAGGACGGTGACATACGAGGTGTTCCCGTCCGCCCACTCGCCGGTCTCACGGTCGAGGCGGCGGGGAGTCCAGGCCACCCGCATCCACACCATCGACGTGCCCCTGGCCGTTGTCCGGAATCTGGGCTGCGTGGCCACATATCCCGTCAGGCTCACTTGCGCCTCATTGAACATCATGCCAATCCTCCGAGTTCTGACCGGGGCAGGGCGCGGTCGCGTCCTCCCGAGTTCCGCCGGTGGCAGGGCGCGGTCGCGTCCTCCCGAGGCCGCCGGTGACACGGCGCCGGGGCGCTCACACGCCGACGCCGATGACACCGTGCCTTCGCGCTCACACGCCGACGCTCGCGGCACCGCGCCGTCTGGCTTGCCACCAACGTCGCCGGCTGGGCGGGATGCCGCGCGGTCCGGCCGCATCCTGTGGACAGCCGCTCTCGGCACCCGGTTCTGTGGACAGCGAAATTCCGAAAAGGCCCGCAACAGGGCATGATGCGCCCGCCCGGCCGCCACCCGGTGGCGACGGCGATCAGGCCGCCACACGCCCCGGCCGCCACCCGGCCGCCACCGCGATCAGGCCGCCACACGCCCCGGCCGCCACCCGGCCGCCACCGCGATCAGGCCGCCACACGCCCCGGCCGCCACCCGGCCGCCACCGCGGGCGACCGTGATCAGGCTGCGACCAGTTCCGACGGCTCGGCGATCACGTCCACCAGCGCGCCATTGCGCAGCACGGTGATGGCCATAGGCCGGCCGATCGCCTCGGCGAACATCAGCCGCTGCAGGTCCTGCGCGGCGCTGACCGGCTGGCCGGCAGCAGTCAGCAGCAGGTCCCCGGCCCGCAGGCCGGCCCGGGCGGCCGGGCCGTCAGGGACCACCTCGGCGACACGCAGCCCGCTGGCGCGCCCGAAGCGCTCCCGCAGCGCCGCGCTGAGCGGCGCGGGCACCGTCACCAGCCCCAGGTACGCGCGCCGGACCCGGCCGTCCCGCATAAGCGCGCTGATGATCCGCCTGGTGGTCGCGTTGACGGGCACGGCCAGCCCGAGCCCGACTCCCGCCACGGCCGTGTTGATCCCCACCACGCGCGCATGCGCGTCCGCGAGAGCCCCGCCCGAATTGCCCGGGTTGAGCGCCGCGTCAGTCTGGATCACGTCCTCGACCAGTCGGGCGGCCGCCCCGCTGCGCGTCGGCAGCGAGCGGCCGAGCGCGCTGACCACGCCGGCGGTGACCGAGCCCGTCAGCCCGAGCGGGCTGCCGACGGCCACCACCAGCTGGCCGACGACGAGCTGATCCGCCTCGCCGAGCTCGGCAGGCGGCGGCGTCGGCCCGCTGGCCCGGACGATGGCCAGGTCGGAGAGCGAGTCCGCGCCGACGACCGTGAACGAAGCGCTCGTGCCGTCGTCGAACAGCGCCGTCCCGCCCTGAGCCCGGCCCACGACATGAGCGTTCGTCAGCAGGAACCCGTCACCGGTGTAGACCACAGCCGAGCCGAGGCTCTCCCCGCCGGATCGCGCCGCCGACCGCGGCACCCGCAGGCTGGCCACCTTCGGCCGGAGCGCGGCCGCCACCGCCGTGACGATCTGCGAATATCCGTCGAGGGGCGATTCAGCCGTCATGTCGTCCTCCAGCACTGTGGATTACAACATTACAACCAAGGAGTAACGCGGCCGTTCAGGGCTGGTCGCTCGCGACGGCAACTCACCCCGGAACCAGAACGCCGCCGTTCAGGGCCAGCCGCCCGCGATGCGCAGCTCACCCCGGAACAGGAACGCCGCCGTTCAGGGCTGGCCGCTCGCGACGGCAACTCACCCCGGAACCGGAACGCCGACGTTCAGGGCTGGCCGCCCGCGACGCGCAGCTCACCCCGGAACCGGTCGAACTCGAGCAGTTCGTGCTCCACTGCCACGACGACCATCTCGCTGGCCACCGCGGCCATCCCGGCGCGCATGGCCGCCTCGACGCGCTCGTGCTCATGCCCGGCGGCCACCCGGACCAGGTTCATGCAGCCCGACGCCGTCAGCCAGCCAAGAAGCAGGATTGCCGCGATCATCAGGCCGATCCAGGGCAGCAGCGACAGGTCGTCGAACAACCGGGACGGGACATGGCTCGCCGCGTGAAACGCGCCGAACACCACGATCACCGCCATCCAGGCCACGCCCACGATGACGCAGCCGAGCAGCAACCCCTGCCAGGCCCCGACGAGCCGCCACCAGCCATCGACCCTGTTCTCGAACGGCAGCGACTCCCCGATCGCGGCGCCGAGCGCGCCGGGAATCTCCGTCTCCGCGGAGCGCGCGGCGGACCGGACTGTCTGCGACCAGGGCATCGGCAGCGGCTGGCCGACCTGGTCGGCCACCGCGGTGAGCGCGGTGTCGATCTCCGCCTGCTGCGCGCCGGACGGCCCGGCCGTCACCTCCCGCAGCTCCTTCCAGAGCTTGCCGAGCCGGACCTTCCTGGCGGGATCGCGGCCCGCGACGCGCTGGGCCAGCCAGCCAAACGGCCAACCGACGTAGTCCATCGCCCGGAGCTCTCGGGCGGTCTGCAGGGACTCGCCGACGGCCGACACGCCCGCTGCCCGCGAGAACGCCTCGACCAGCAGCTCCGCCGTGTCCTCGGGCAGCTCATGCGCGGGCCCGGCCTCCGCCTGGCCGGTGAACTCAGCCGGTTCCCCGGCGTAGGGTACGAACCTGGCCACCACGGCGTCGACGTCCGCGGAGATACGGGCAGTGGCGGCGCCACGGGCGGACACCGTCTGGATGAGCAGCTTGCGCAGCTCCTCGATGCCGCCGCCGTTGAGCGCGGAGGTCACCAGCACCGGGACATCCTGCAGGTTCTCGGACTCCAGCAGGCGGCGCAGATCATTGACGCAGTCCTCGGCCTGTTCGGGCGACAGCCGGTCCGCCTGGTTCAGCACGACCGCGATGACCTCGGAGTGACTCGCCAACGGCACCAGGTAGCTGCGGTGCACCGCGGCGTCCGCGTACTTCTGCGGGTCGAGCACCCACACCATCAGATCCGCGAGCCCGACCAGCCGGTCGACCTGCCCGGAGGCGCCTGCCAGCACAGAATCGTGGTCGGGCAGGTCCACCAGGATCAAGCCCGCCAGCGACTCCTCGCCGCGGTCCAGCGCGCTGGACCGCGCATAACGATGCCGGCGCGGGACGCCCAGCCATTCGAGCAGGGATCCGGATCCGGCCACGCCCCAGACGCACGCGTGCGCGTCCCTGGTCACCGGGCGGGTGACGCCGACGGCCGAGAAATCCGCTCCCGCCAGCCGGTTGAAGAGCGACGATTTCCCGCTGCCGGTACCGCCGGCCAGCGCGACGACGGTGTGCGCGGAGGACAGCCGCAGCCGCTGGCCGGCCTGGGCAAGGAGCTGCTCGGCATCGCTGAGCAGCTCCTCGCTGAACCCGTCAGGCCCGGATCTGGCGGCGGCGATCTCGACGAGCCGTGCCAGCGCGGTCAGCCGGCCGGACAGGCTGGATCCCGGCGTACCGGATCCCACAAGGTCGGAGCCGGGCGAACCCGAACCCCGAGTGGCCGAACCCGGCGGACCCGAACCCGCGCCCGAGCCGGGCGAATCCGCGCCCGTGACCGAACCCGGCGAATCCGCGCGCGTGACCGAACCCGGCGAATCCGCGCGCGAGCCCGCTATGCCCGGCCCCGGCTCGCCCGAGCCCGGCTCGCCCGAGCCCGCCGCGCCCGAATCGGGCGAACCAGAGCCCGGAGTGGCCGAACCCGCGCCCGAGCCCGGCGAACCCGAAGCCGGCGAACCCGAGCCCGAACCCGGGTCACCCGCGCCAGGGCCGGGCGAGCCAGCGGGCGTCTCGCCCGGCGGCTGTCCGGATCCGGGCAGCAGGTCTGTCATCGCGCCGCCTCGAGTGCCGACGCGATCTCACGGAGGTGATCGGCCGCGCTGTCATCGGGGATGCCTGCCGAGTCGACGATCTGGGAAAAGCGCACCGCTTCCTCCCGCATCAGCAGGCCAATCCTGTCGTGCAGGTCGGCCCGAGCCCTGGTCTGCAGGTCGCGCAGCGGGCCGGCGCCGAACATCGATGTCAGCAGGTGCCGCGGCACCACGCTGGTGCCCTCGTTCGCCGGACCGCCGCCCGCGTTGTCACCGAGCAGCCCGATCGTCAGCACCAGCGCGAGCGGTTCCTCGTCGAACGATACGACCCGGGCGATCGAGCGCTTGGTCACGTTCTCGGCCTTAACCAGGCGCATCACATGATCCTGCCATGCGCTGATCGCCTGGGACGTTCTCCTGGCCAGGTCAGGGGCTGACCGGCCGAGCCCGTCGGCGCCTTTCCCGCCGCTCGCGCGCTGGCTGGCCGCAGCCTTCCTGCTGCCCCCGGCCGGGCCCGCCCCGTTCCTTGCTGCGCCGTTCCTTGCTGCGCCACTCCCTGACGCCTCGTTCCCTGACGCCTCGTTTGCTGACGCCTCGTTTCCTGACGGGCCGTCGTGGCCTTCGGCCGGCCCCGGCGGCTGGCCAAAGGCCAGCCCGGCCTGTTCGGAGAAATCCATCGGCCCGCTGTCCTCGGCGCTGACGTCAAGCTCGGCGAGCAGCGGGCCGCCGGCGGCGTGCTGCCGCCAGCGGGACACCGCGTCCTCGGCGGCCCGGTCAGCGACCGAGGCGACGAGCGACTCCAGCCCCGTGCGCAGCGCAGTCTTGAGCGCGCTGGCCCGGGTCGACATGCGTCGATTGCGAGGACGGCTGGCCACGCCGCCGCCGCCGCGGCGCACCTGGAGCATGCGGAGCAGGTCCCCGGTTCCGGTGAAGTCCTGCCAGCGGGCGAGAATCTCACCCCGCAGCAGCGAGCCGTTCCTGGTGGCCTCGTCGATCCGGGCAAGTCCTTCCCCATACGCATCGTCAGCCGCGGCTAGCAGTTCGGCGCGGAGGGTGAGCTGGGCATCAACCTGGCTGGCCAGTGCGGGCAGCCTGGTACGGAAGGTGTCAAGAACCCCGGACATCGTCTGGGTGAGGATGGCGACCCGCCGGTCCTCGCGGGCAGCGGTGTCCTCCAGCCATTCCCTGATCGGGCCGTACACCTCGGCCGGGAGCCTGCCGTCGGTGAGCACGGTCTCCGCGATCACGAAACGCCGCACATCACCGAGCCCGTTGGCCGCGAGCATCGCGTCGAAGTGGGTCGTCAGCTCAGCCGCCGACGCTGATGGAACTCTGGAGAGGACGATTCCCAGGGATGCACCGCGTTCTCTTGCGTGCTGAAGTAGTTCCCAGACGGCCGCGTCGGCGTAACGGGTCGCGGTGGTCATGAAAAGCCACAGGTCAGACGCGTCGAGGAACTGATGGGCGAATGCCCGGTGTGCCTGCACGACGGAATCGATGTCGGGCGTGTCGAGCAGGGCGACGCCCTTGGGCATGCCCTCGCTGGACGCCAGCACGAGCAGCCCGTCCCGGCCGGGCATGGCCAGCCCTTGCTGGCGGACCCGGGGCAGGGTCGGCAGGAAGACATTCTCCGCGAACCAGTCGACCTCGCTGGGGTGGCTGGCCAGCACCGGGCTGTTGGTCGTCGGCCGGCGGATCCCCGTGTTGCTGACCTGCTTGCCGACCAGGCTGTTCACGAGCGTTGACTTGCCCGCGCCGGTCGATCCGACCAGCGCGACAAGTACCGGGGACCCGGACTCGCGCAGCCGCGGCAGCAGGTAGTCGTCGATCTGGCTCAGCAGCTTGAGCCGTTCCGCCTTTGCCTCCAGCACTCCAGGCGCCTGCAGGAACAGCGGGGCATCGAGGATGCGGCGCCGGGCATCCAGCAGCGCCTGCTCCAGCCGGCCCGCTTGGACGCGCCTCGCACCCGCGCTGAACCGCGCCGGGCCCCTGGCCGAAGCCGCGCCGGCCGCAGGCGCGCCGGGCACGGCCGCGGGCGCGTCGCGGGGCGCCGACGCCGTCGGCGGGCTCTTTCGTTCCATCATGCTGCCCGGCCTCCAGGCACCGGCAAGCTGCCGGTCACTGCGCCGGCCTCCGCAGTAGATCATTACCCCACTCAGGGCTATTACCATGCACCCGACCCGCGTCGGGCAGGAACATGTCCCCCGCCGCCCCATTCGCCGGGCTGCCACGCAGTCCGGCAATCTGCGCCGCGATCGTCACGACCTCACCCACCACCACGACCGCCGGGGGCCGGATACCTGCCTCGGCGGCATCGCGGGCGACGGCATCGAGTTGCGAGGTGATGTCGCGCTGCGTGGGCAGGGTGCCGTCGGCGATCACCGACACCGGGCTCTTCGGATCACGGCCGCCGCGGATCAGCTCGGCCGCGATGACGGCCAGGTGCTCGGTCGCCATGAGCAGCACGAGCGTGCCGCGGGACGAGCCGAGCGCGGCCCAGTTGACCGTGGAGCGGCTGTCACCCGGCGGGACGTGCGCCGAGACGACATGGAACTCCTGGACCAGGCCGCGGTGCGTGAGCGGTACCCCGGCGGCCGCGGGCACGGCGATCGCGCTGGACACGCCGGGGACCACGGTAACCGGCACGCCGGCCCGCAGGCAGGCCAGAACTTCCTCGGCGCCACGGCCGAACACGAACGGATCGCCGCCCTTGAGCCGGACGACGAAGCGGCCGGCCGTCGCGCGGGAGACGAGCACGGAGTTGATGTACTCCTGGGCCATGGCCCGGCCGCGCGGAATCTTGGCGGCGTCGATCACCTCGACGTCGGGCGGCAGTTCCGCCAGCAGCGAGCGCGGGACCAGCCGGTCGGCCACGACCACGTCCGCCTCGGCGAGCAGCGCGCGGCCCCGCACCGTGATCAGCCCCGGATCCCCGGGGCCGCCGCCGACGAGCGCCACCCCGCCGCGGCGGCGGACCCTGCGGGTCCCGACCGCTCCCGAGGTCAGTGCGCCGATCAGCGCGTCCCTTATCCCGGCGCTGCGCCGGGGGTCACCGCTCAGTACCCCGACCCGCACGTCGCCCGACTGTCCCGACGCCGGGGTCAGCGCCCGGGAGGCGGCGGCGTCATCAGCCCGGACGCACCAGATGCCCGCGGCATCGGCGTCGGCCGCCACCGCGGCGTTGACCACGGGATCGTCCGTGCAGGCGCAGACCAGCCAGGCCCCGGCGCAATCGCCGCTGGCGTAACCGCGAGCAGCCCAGCGCAGCCGGCCGGCCGCGGCAAGATCGTGCAGGACGGTGCTGAGCTCGGGAGAGACAATGACCACCTCGGCGCCCGCGTCCAGCAGGGCGGGCACGCGCCGGGCGGCCACCGCGCCGCCGCCGGCGATCAGCACGCGACGGCCAGCCAGGCGCAGCGCCAGCAGGTAAGGCGCTCGATCGGTGGCGACCACGAGAGTCCGCGCTCCTTCACCTAGGCCCAGGTGACTGAGGGTAGCCGCTTGCCCGGGCTCGGCGGAACGGCGCCCGGCGATGCGGCACGCCGCCGAGCCGGCCAACAGCCCGGGCCA
>Ga0302325_10035798_pt1 | contig 10130 bp, 10 predicted proteins | sample Palsa_T0_2_FD_201948 | JGI IMG/M metagenome (GOLD analysis project Ga0302325, IMG submission 201948) | Peat permafrost microbial communities from Stordalen Mire near Abisko, Sweden - Palsa_T0_2 | ecosystem: Environmental > Terrestrial > Soil > Palsa > Peat permafrost | place: Sweden: Abisko... | reverse complement strand
CGATTCTTTTTCCGTGGCATGGCTGGGATGATTTTAAGGCCGATGTGAAAATACATTGACAGCTTAAACATAACACGCATATTCTTACGGGCGAAACTAAAAAGCAAAATCCTCTTGACAGGGTTTCTGCAAAAACCCTGAAAACGAGCAGAAGGAGGTCCGGGGCATGGCGCGGATCGCGGAGAGCGAGATCGAGCGGTTGAAGCGGGAAATCTCGGTGCAACGTCTGGCGGAAGGGCGCGGGGTGAAGCTAAAGCGCCACGGCGCGGACCTGATCGGGCTGTGCCCCTTCCATGACGATCACGAGCCGTCGCTGGTAATTACTCCGAGCAAGAATCTGTGGAACTGTCTGGGCGCGTGCCGCCGTGGAGGAACTGTCATCGACTGGATCATGCTGGCCGAAGGCGTTAGCTTCCGCCATGCGGTTGAGCTTCTGCGGGAAGACCTGCCGCTGGGGAGCAGCAACACGCGGCCAGGTGTGCAGCGATCCACGGTGCCGAAACTGCCCGCGCCGGTCGAACGCAGTGCCGATGATCGCATGTTGCTGTTGCAGGTGGTGAGCTACTACCAGGAGAGCTTGAAGCAGAGTCCCGAGGCGCTGAAGTATCTGGAGAATCGCGGCCTGAAATCGGCGGAGATGATCGAGGCTTTCCGGCTGGGTTTCGCCAATCGCACCATCGGCTACCGTTTACCGGCATCGAACCGCTCGGCTGGTGCAGCGTTGCGCGGACGCCTGCAGAAACTCGGCGTCTACCGCGAGAGTGGACACGAGCACTTCAACGGCTCCGTGGTGATTCCGATCTTCGATCTGAGCGGCCAGGTGGTGCAGATGTACGGTCGCAAGATCACACCGAATCTGCGCCCCGGAACACCCGATCACTTGTACCTGCCGGGACCGCATCGCGGGGTGTGGAACGAAACGGCGCTCGCTGTCTCGAAAGACATCATCCTCTGCGAAGCGCTGATCGACGCGCTGACCTTCTGGTGCGCGGGCTATCGCAACGTGACCAGCAGCTACGGAGTGAACGGTTTCACCGAAGAGCACCGCGCGGCGTTCCAAAAGCACGGCACGCAGAGAATCTATATCGCTTACGACCGCGACGAAGCCGGAGAAGGCGCGGCGCAGGAGCACGCCGCGCAGTTGATGGAGATGGGCATCGAGTGTTTCCGAGTGCAGTTTCCGAAGGGCATGGATGCGAACGAATACGCGCTCAAGGTGCAGCCCGCCGCAAAGAGTTTAGGGATCATGCTGAATCGCGCCGCGTGGCTGGGCAAAGGCGAGCGGCCCACTGTGATAGTGATCGAACCAGTCAAGAGCGAACCAGCGAAAATCGAGCCGGTGAAGATCGAGCCGCCGCCAGCAGAGCCAACGCCGCAGATCGCAGCGGAGAGTCAACAACAAACCGACGAGCCACCAGCCGCAGCAATCCCCGAAGAAAAAATCCAAACCGCAGCTAAAGAAGAAAATGCAATCCCACTGCCAGCCTCTCTTCCGGCTGCGCCGATCATCGAGGAACCAGAAAGAGTTTTTCCTTTAGCCGCCCAGCCGCAGAGCGAGAGCCGCGAAGAAGCCGCGCCGATTCCGCCGACGCCGGCAGCGCCAGCGCGCGGCGAGTGGCAGATGCTCGATGCGCCGGTCGAAATCAAAGGCGACGAGATCATCATCCGTCAAGGCGACCGCCGCTATCGTGTGCGTGGACTCGCCAAAAACATGAGCTACGAGTTGCTGCGAATCAACCTGCTGGTGTCGGGCAAGAACACGCGCGGCGAGAATGTGTTCCACGTAGACACGTTCGATCTCTACTCGGCGCGGCAGCGCACGGTGTTCCTCAAGCAGGCAGCCGAAGAGTTAGGCGTGAAGGATGACGTGATCCGTCGCGACCTTGGCCACGTGCTCTTGCAACTGGAGGCTTTGCAGGATCAGCAGATCAAGCAGGCGCTAGAGCCGGAGGAAAAACAAATCGCGATCGGCGAGCACGAGCGCACGGCAGCAATGGAACTGCTGCGCGATCCGCGTCTCGTGGACCGCATCCTCTCCGACCTTGAACGTTGCGGCATGGTGGGCGAAGAGACGAACAAGCTGGTGAGCTATCTGGCGGTGACTTCGCGCCTCTTGGATGCGCCGCTCGCGATCCTGGTGCAGGCCAGCTCCGCAGCGGGCAAATCGGCGTTGATGGAAGCCGTGCTCGCGCTGGTGCCCGAAGAACAACAAGTGCAGTACTCGGCCATGACCGGGCAATCGCTCTTCTACATGGGCGAAAGCGATCTGAAACATAAGGTGCTCGCCATCGTCGAGGAGGAAGGCGCGTTGCGCGCCGCCTACGCGCTGAAACTGCTGCAATCGGAAGGCGTGCTCACCATCGCCTCAACAGGCAAAGACGCGACGACCGGACGACTGATCACGCATCAGTACCGCGTCGAAGGCCCGGTGATGATCTTCCTCACCACAACGGCAATCGACCTGGACGAGGAGTTGCTGAATCGCTGTCTGGTGCTGACCGTCGATGAGGACCGCGCGCAGACGCAGGCGATCCACCAGAAGCAGCGCGAGGCGCAAACACTCGAAGGCTTGCTCGCCAAGCACGACCGCAACGAACTGCTGACCACGCATCGCAACGCGCAGCGCCTCTTGAAGCCCATGCTGGTGGTGAATCCTTACGCGCGCGAGCTGACGTTCCTCGATTCGCAGACCAGAACGCGGCGCGATCACATGAAGTACCTGACGCTGATCCGCTCGATTGCGCTTCTCTATCAGCATCAGCGTCCACACAAGACCACCATGCATCGCGGCCAGACCTTGGAATACATCGAGGTCACCAAAGACGACATCGCAATGGCGAATCGCCTCGCGCATGAGGTGCTGGGCCGCTCGCTCGACGAGTTGCCGCCGCAGACGCGGCGCTTATTGCTCTTGGTGGACGAAATGGTGCGCCAGGACTGCGAGCGGAAAAAGATCGAGCGGCAGGACTTCCGTTTCAGCCGCAAAGACGTGCGCGCGTTCGCCAGGTGGAGCGATTCGCAACTGAAGCGGCACCTGCACCGGCTGGAGGAACTGGAATATCTGGTGGTGCATCAGGGCGGACGCGGCCAGAGCATGGTTTACGAGCTGGTGTTCGAGCGCCACGAGGACAGCGCGCGGCCCGCACTGCCGGGCCTGATCGAAATCGACCGGCTTTCTGGATGCCAGTACGACGAAAAGAAGTCTGGGCAGGAAAGCCAAAGGTCCGGGTCAAGTCCGGCCCAAGTTCGGGGGGTGTCCGGGAGTGGTGCGGGTTGGAAATCGCCAGCAACGGCGCGGGCGGAAAGCGATTTTTACGGAGATCGTGAGAAAGACACTTCCTGGGAGCAGGAGCAAAATCCTGTCCTAGTCGTACCGCCCATCGTCGCCGCTAAAACCAACGGGGCCGCTCATGCCGGGGTGAAATGATGGCGCGGGTCACGAAGAAGCGCAAACCCGAAGCCCGCACGACCGCGCTGGAAATCATGATGCGCGAGCATCTGCAGGCCATGCGGGTGCGGAACTACTCCGAGCAGACCGTGCACACTCGCGAGTTTCATCTGAGTTTCTTCATCCAATGGTGCCAGGAGCGCGGCATCGAAGCTCCCATCGAAGTGACCCGGCCCGTGATCGAACGCTATCAGCGCCACCTGTTTCACTATCGCAAGAAAAATGGCCAGCCCTTGAGCTTCCGTTCGCAGCACTCGCGCCTGTCGCCTCTGCGCATGTGGTTCCGCTGGATGACGCGGCAGAATCACATCCTGCACAATCCGGCATCGGAGATCGAGCTGCCGCGCCTGGGCCGAGTGCTGCCCAAGAACATCCTCTCCGCCGACGAAGTAGAAAAAATCCTGCTGTTGCCCGACATCCATGATCCCATCGGGTTGCGCGACCGCGCCATCATGGAAGTGCTCTACTCGACTGGAATCCGGCGCATGGAGATCATCGGGCTGAAACTCTACGATCTCTCGCTCGACCGGGGCGTGGTGTTCGTCCGCCAGGGCAAGGGCAAGAAAGATCGCTACGTGCCGATTGGAGAACGCGCAGCGGCATGGCTGCAAAAATACATCGCGGAAGCGCGGCCCAAGCTCGCTATCGAACCCGACGACATGACAGTGTTCCTGACGGCGCAGGGCGAGCCCTTCAACCGCGATCACATGACATCGACGGTGAAGGAGCGCATCGATGCCGCCAAACTCGGCAAGACCGGAGCCTGCCACTTGTTCCGTCACACCATGGCCACGCTGATGCACGAGAACGGAGCCGACATCCGCTTCATCCAGGAAATGCTCGGACACTCGCGTCTCGAAACGACGCAAATCTATACCCAGGTCTCGATCCGTACCTTGCAACAGGTCCATACCGTCACTCATCCGGCGGCCACACTGGAACACCATGCAGCCCCGGAAGCGCTGCCCACAATCGCTCCCGAAACCCAGCCCGGCGACCCGACCACCGAGGACTTGTTCGCCGCTCTGGACGCCGAATCCGAGGAGGAATCGGAGGACAAAGAGCCATAGAAGCCGACCAAAATCCGCTCGGTTTCCCGTCCCCAAAGCCGTACAATCGGGCAGTACATGGACTCTGCTTTCCGCACTGCGATCCCGGAGTTATCTCTAGCTGCAATCGCGCAGCTAAGCGAAAACTCGCGTCTGGGGTTCGCAACTAGAAATCCAGCCCTGTATCGGGGCATCGAGTGGTCTAAGTCCACGCTCGCATTAGGGTTGCCGGAGTGGGCCGGAAAAACCGCGTCGGGTCCCGTTGTAGCCGCAAACAACGGGAACCAGCCGCTGCTCACACCGAACCAGCAAAAGGCTTTGCACTGCCTTGGCCAAACGGTGAAGGCAAAAGGGCTATCTATTGGGCTTGACGTGGCTGGATCGATTCCCGGATTCGGCAACTTGTTTTCGGGAGCCGCCGCGGGCATTCAAGGGCTTAACGCTGCTTACTACGGCACCGTCTCGCTAGCGAATGCTGGGAATACTCTCTTAAATCCTTCGGCTTCAGGAGCAGCCAATACAGCTGCAACGGCGGGCTTTGCAGTTGCAAGTTTAACCCTGAGCGGCAGCAAGGCGATACCTGTTGTAGGCACCATAGTTTCTCTTGGCTTCTTAGCCTACGATATTGCGGGCCCCGGCGGCGCAATAAGCACGTATCAGCAATGCATGGCGGGACCGGGCTAGTGTGACTGGATGATTGAGGGAGTAGACATGTTTGAGCGCGATCCCCGCGAAGAAACGGCATTTACACAGTACACCGGCCTCAAAATCGGAGCCGTTTTGATGCCTATGCTTCTGCTTTTCATCTACTTTGGCAAAGCAGACATGGGGCTAACGCTTTTCATTGTCTTAGGGGTGAGCATAGTTGCCATCAAAATCCGATGGAACTTGAGGAAACACATCTGGTTCTGGGCGATCATTGCTGCTATCTTCGCGCTCCATGTCCCGTTGTTTTTTATGATTCGCTGGCCACACGGAAACGTGCCCGGCCTTTTCTATGGGCTACCATTCGGAGTCGTAGATTTTCTGATCATCTCCGAGGGTTTGAGGCTCGCAGAAAAGTTCTTCTCCAAGCATTCTTCTTCCTCGGCGGAATGACGCGTATTCGAATCGCTGGAGCCATGATCCGGCCACTGAGTAGAGTACATAGTCCTTGGCGTTTCTGGAGCAGCCAGGGCGTGCGATCCGCGAGCGGGTGGGGGTTAGGCAAGAACTCTGGTGGCGGGCGTTCTACTGAGTGCCATTCTCAGCGGCCAAGGGAATAATGCGGGGACAGACGGGACTGGCACCATTCTTTCTGGCTAGGCTGGGGGCTGGCACACCAGCGCCAATAACTGCGCCACCAGCACATGGGCCCAAACCTTCAGTTACGATCCCTTCGGCAATATCACCAAGAGCGGCAGCATTTCCTGGGCCTGCGCCGGCTGCTACACTTCGTCCACCAACCACTACAACAGCACCCTGTCGAGCCAGATCAGCTACGACGCCGACGGCAACCTGCTCAACGACAGCTTCAATCACTACACCTGGGATGCCTACGGCAACCTCGCCGCCCCCAACGGCGGCGCCATCACCTACGACGCCTTCGACCGCATGGTGGAAAACAATAACGGCGTTTTTCAGTTCACCTACGCCCCCGGGGGCACGCAGCCGCTGGCCACGTTCCAGGGACAAACCCTCCAGAGCACGCACATTCTCTTGCCCGGCGGAGCCATCGCTGTCTACAATAGCTCGGGCCTGACGCAGTATGTTCACTCCGACTGGCTGGGATCGGCCAAACTGTTCTCTACGCCCAGCCGGTCCGCGCAGGCAGCCATGTCCTACGCCCCCTTTGGCGAGGGCTACGCTGGCGGGATATGGGAGATCGGGTTCACCGCCTTCAGCGCCGCCTACACCGTGTCCTACAACGAAAGCCAATCCGGCACCCTCGACGATTTCACCTTCCGGCGCTACGCCCCGGTCCAGGGGCGCTGGATCTCTCCCGATCCGGCGGGGCTGGCGGCGGTCGATCCCACGAATCCGCAGACTTGGAACCGCTACGCCTACGTCGGCAATAATCCGTTGGCTAACGCCGACCCACTCGGGCTGACCGACTGCCCGCAGGACAAAACCTGCAACATCTACACCATCGTGGATCAGGTGTTTGACGGCTCATACCTTAATCCCTTTCCTACCAGCATATACGTTGTAACCGGCCCCTCAGTAACCTCAGCAGGCGGCGGGGGAGACGGCGGCTCCGGCGTCCCCTGCTTTTACGCCTTGGCAACTCCATGCGGGGGCGGGGCCGCAAACAACGGGTTCACTCTCGGCATCCGCGCACCGGGCCAAACCTACAGCCAGTGCTTAGCTGCAAACTCAGGAACTTACAGCGTCAACAACTGGCTTCCATCGTCCTGGCAGAACGGTGCAACAAAGTTCGCTCTCGGCAACGATGTGTCCGGTGCACTCTTCGGAGATGCGAATGAAGGGACTGCCGGACTGCTGGTCGGTGCAGGAGTCGGAGCCGCCCCGCTCGGGGTTGGCACAGCCGGAACTTTCGGGAGAAGAACTGCATCCATCTTCAATCTCAATCTTTCTGGAACGACCGGACCCGCGCCGACGATTCTGGGCAAGACTGGTGCTGCGGAAGTTGTTGGATGGGTTTCTGGAGCCTTCGAACTTAAGCTCGCGGCTGACATAGGTGCCACAGCAGCCGAGGCACTGAATTGCATTGGGCATCGGTAGGCAGCAAGGAGAGCACACCAATGAGCCGCACTGTTGGAGAGCAGGTTAAGAACGGATTCCGGTTAGCAGGTGGGGTCCTTTCGTTTTGCGCTGGGCTGTTTCTTCTTGCCTATGGCCTGGATGCAGTGTGGTCCGATGGCCACTTCGTTCCGTCAGCGTGGCTCGGCTGGGTCGAGCTGTCTTTGGCGGCGGTACTTATTCCGCTCACGATGCATCTGTGGATGCAGTTCTTCGCGGGATGCCTTGGGTTCGGCTTCTTGAAGGCTGTCATCGTCGCCATCGCTGGTCGAGATTGGTTTCCTCCGCACTTGGCTTTCTCCCGGCTGGAAGCAGCAGAAATGGCCTTGTTTTTTGGTGCCGCGTTTGTCTGGATGATACGGTTTGTCAGGTCCCGACCGGAGCTTCCCGACAGGATTGCCATAGCCGTGTACCTGTTCTCTCTCCTCGGGTATCGAAACAATCCGCATTTTTCCATCGTGCAGGGAGGAGTTGGACTGGCAGCGCTCTTCCTTGCATGGGCCGTTTCTCGCTGGAAGGGGAGGGGGCGCAAAGCTCCGAACCATCCACTGTTGCATTCGAGCCAACTTCCCTAGTGCCTACCGCTAGCGTTCCTGACCGGTCTAGGGCCGCGATCCGGGAGTAGGTGAGGTCCAGGTGAGTTTTCCTTTTAGCCCCCGATCTGCGCCGTGGTGGTGACCCGGCGGTGTGGCGGTTCTGCCACGGCCAGGGGTGACGTTCTGGTGCTTCGGGGCGTCTGAGGTCGCGGGGTTACTGTGCGGTATCGGGGGAAGTCAAAAGCGCGCTGCCTTCGGCATCGGCAGATGAAGGACACTCCACCCCTGAAAGGGTGCTGCGCGGTAACCTTCGGTTACCGTGCGCGAACCTGTTGAAAGCAGAGCAGCTAAAGGAAAATCCCGCCGATCCGGGTTGCGGTCGAGCAACCTGAAGTTAACGCAGGCGAACTTGTTGATTCTTAAGCGCGGCTGCTAGTCTCGGCTGATATGGCGAGAGAGGAAGCCGGGACATGGTGAAGCCGCCGCTGCGCACGAAATCCATCGGATTCAAAGTCAGCGAGGAAGAGTACGCGCAGCTGGAAACGGCGGCGCAGGCCGAGGGTCGGACGCTGGGAGAATGGTGCCGCGAGGTGATCCTGCGGGGAGGGTCGGCCAGCGATTCAGCGAGGCATGACCCGGCCCTGGCCGAGATCGTGGGCGTGCGCTTGCTGCTGGTGAATGTGCTGCAGCCGATGGCGGCGGGCGAGACGGTGACAGCGGAGAGGTTCGGGCAACTGCTGGATCAAATCAGCGAGGTGAAGCACCAGCTCGCGGCCCAGTTGCAGCAGCAGACGCGGGAGAAAAAGCAGCGCGAAAAACCCAGCGGCTGGAAGAAGTGATCCCATTTTTTCCGCCGGGAGTGTACGGAGCGCGGGAGCCGCATCAAGCCTCTCCGCTACGCTCCGACCGCCACGCGGCGCACCAAGAACGTGCGGGCTTGACCCGTCTCCCTCTCCGCTCCTGTGTTGCCTCCAGCTATGGAAAAAATGGGACTGAAAAATGGGAGCGGACGGCAGGACGTCGGGGAACCAAGCTCCAAGAAAAAGTTGCAATGATAATCCGGGTTTCGGCAGCCGTTCAGTATTAGTGAGAGAAGGGCAACCAGCCTCAAGGAAAAAATGCTTATGAAACCGAACCAGAATGACGAGTTAGCCGAGCAGTTGTTGGACACCAAGAAGAGTGAACGTCCGAAAGAACACGTTCTCAAAACACCGAAGAAGCCAACCGCCGAAGAGAAAAACAAGGCGGCGAAGCAGCGCAAGGACATCCAAAACGACCTCGGGAAGTAGTTCCGAATCCACATTCGAGTCTGCCGCTGGCACAGGTCAGCGGTAGGCTTCGCGGCGATTGCGAACGGCGGTAACGTTGATGGTGTTCTCGTCCCGCTGATCGAAGAACACGCGGTAGTCGCCGCAGCGGAGACGGAAGCCGGTGAACGGCGGTTTGAGTTTCTTCACGTCGCCGGTGTGGTTGGCCAGGTAGCGATCCACGCAGTAGAGAATCTGCATCGCGGTTTCGCGGTCGATGGCGCGCACATCGGCGCGGGCCTCGGGCGACCAGATGACGGCGATCCGTTCCGGTGCTGGCGGTTCGGTCATTTACCCAGGCCGAACTCGCGCAGGATGTCTTCGTGAGGAATGCCTTCTCCGCGAGCCAGCGAAGCGCGGGCGCGATCGAGCGCGGCAGCCGTCTCAGACGTAATCTCTTCCTCTTCCACGGGCGCGGAAGCCAGCGCACGCGACAGCGGGCCGGTCATCACCTGGAGCAGGTGAACGACGGCGGCGAGCTGGCCAGCATCGAGCTGATCGAGGAGCTGGTGCGCCTGCTGTTTTTCATTCGCGGGTGCCATCAGGGATAGTTTACCAATCTACAGGTGCGCGCTGCCGCGCGACTGTCCGTTGCCGTTGGAAGTCACAAGCGAGTTAATCAGGCGAACGACGGCGCGCTGATCCCGCTCCGGCAATGACTCGATGCGTTGCAGTCTCTTCCACAACCGCCGCTTCTGTGGACTGTCTTGAACCTTCACGGGCTTCAGTCCAAGCAACTCATCGCTAGTGACGCCGAGCACGCGCGTAAGGCTCCCGAGAAGGACGACAGTTGGCAGTCCATCTTCGTTCTCGTAATAGGATATCGTCCGCTGGGTTGTTCCCAGGGCCTTCGCCAACTCAACCTGAGTAATCCCGCGAGCTTTCCGAAGCGCAATCAAACGCTTGCCGAATGATGCTTCTCGATTCTTTTTCCGTGGCATGGCTGGGATGATTTTAAGGCCGATGTGAAAATACATTGACAGCTTAAACATAACACGCATATTCTTACGGGCGAAACTAAAAAGCAAAATCCTCTTGACAGGGTTTC
>Ga0302325_10035795_pt1 | contig 10131 bp, 4 predicted proteins | sample Palsa_T0_2_FD_201948 | JGI IMG/M metagenome (GOLD analysis project Ga0302325, IMG submission 201948) | Peat permafrost microbial communities from Stordalen Mire near Abisko, Sweden - Palsa_T0_2 | ecosystem: Environmental > Terrestrial > Soil > Palsa > Peat permafrost | place: Sweden: Abisko... | reverse complement strand
TGAGCCCTCCATACCAGCATTCTCGACAATCATGCGTGCAGGCTTGGTAATGGCACTCTTGATGATGCTAACACCGAGCTGTTGGTCGAAGTTGGCTGGCTTGACGCCGGCAAGAGCTTGGCTGGCTGCCTTGAGGAGAGCAGTTCCACCACCTGGAAGAATACCCTCTTCAACTGCAGCACGCGTAGCGTTGAGAGCATCGACGAATCTATCCTTCTTCTCACCAACCTCGACTTCTGAAGAACCACCAACCTTGATGACTGCGACACCGCCGGAAAGCTTAGCAAGACGCTCTTGGAGCTTCTCCTTCTCGTAGTCGGAGGTTGTAGGATCAGTCATGACGCCTCGGATTTGCTCGCATCGTTGACTGATAGCATCCTTACTTCCGTCACCATTCAAAATGATTGTATCCTCCTTTGTGATAGTGATTGAACCGGTAGATCCGAACATATCTGGAGTAGCCTTCTCAAGCTTGATGTCAAGCTCATCGGTGAAGACAGTGGCGTTGGTAAGAACACCAAGGTCACCGAGGATTGACTTGCGGTTGTCTCCAAAACCAGGCGCCTTGACAGCAGCGACCTGGAGTTGGCCACGAAGTTTGTTCAAGATGCAGACGGCCAGAGCCTCTCCGTCAATGTCCTCAGCAATGATCACCAAAGGTCTGCGGAGTTGAGTGGATGCCTCAAGAGCGGGGATGATGTCCTGGACAGCTGAAATCTTCTTCTCGGAAAGCAGGATCAATGGCTTCTCAAACTCAACCTTTTGTGACTTGGTATCGGTGATGAAGTATGGGGAGACGAATCCACGGTCGAATCGCATACCCTCCGTAACATCGAGCTCGTCCTCCATGGTCTTTCCTTCCTTCACTGTAATGACTCCCTCCTTTCCGACCTTCTCCATGGCGCTGGCAATCAGCTTACCAATGTGTGTATCCCCGTTCGCACTGATAGTTGCGACTTGTGCAATCTCTTCGCTGGTGGTGATGTCGCGCTTGTTCTTCTGCAGGAACTCGACGACAGCATCAACAGCAGCTTGGGTTCCGCGTCGGAGATCCATAGGATTGCACCCTGCAGCAACGTTCTTGACGGTCTCAGAGAAGATAGCTCGGGCGAGGACAGTGGCGGTTGTCGTTCCATCTCCAGCGGTCTCGTTTGTTTTTGAAGCAACATCTTGGATGAGTCGTGCACCGAGGTTTTCGAATTTGTCCTTGAGGGTAATGGCTCTGGCAACAGTCACACCATCTGCAGAACCATCAGCGAGTGTTCTCTAGAGGAGAAAAAGGGAGGGAGACAAACCCTTCGTGATCTTCGGTGATCCGTAACTTGACTCGATCAGAACATTTCGTCCCTTTGGTCCAAGAGTTGTTGCTACCGCCTTTGCAAGAGTCTCAACACCAGCGAGGAGAGCTGCTCGTCCATCGACACCAAATTTGAGCTCCTATGATCATGCCATACTTGTCAGCTTCCAATCTTGGTGTTTCGAGCAAACAACCGTCCCAGAGCAAGCAAACCCTTTAATTATGACATACCTTATGCGTGAACCGCAGTTGCTGAGCATTGAAGCCAGCAGAGGCAATAGGACGGAGCTTCGATGTTGATGAACGACCGAGGGTCGACGCCCTTGAAGTTAATGCTCGCTGCATTATGAAAAAGATTCAATGAATGACGCTTGGAGGAAGGTACAAGTACAAAAGCAGAGGAAGACCTGTAGATATTTGATCGGGTATGGAGTTAGGAGAGGATTGGGATCAAAGCAGAATGGCTCGAGAGCTGCTTGAAAAAAATATCCCGGCACGAGAAGCTTCTAGCCTGCTCTTCGGACCGACAGTTGTTCCGGCCGGCGCACGACATGCCTTGGGGATGCATCACTTCTTTTCACTCTCCATCATCAACAAATTTGTTTATCGACACACAATATCTATTTTGCGAAACTTATACTGGAATGCACGCATGGAAAAAGCTAGCAGGTGATCTCTACGGACTCAAGACTTAGAATCGTGAATTGTAGCGTGAGTAAAATAACCCCTTCAAATCTGCAGTCCACTTACTGTCAAATGTTATTTGATGTCTCAATACCGAGAAATGTGCCAGAATGTCTGTATTAAATAATAGATTACCCTAGATGAGTGAAATATCCCTTGCTCTCCCGCGGGTGGGTTCGGCCCAACCGCCTGCCCCTTCTTTCCTGGAAACGCCAATCTCTTCAGCCAAAAATCATGACTTCTCGATGAAGCTAGCAGCCTAACCTTAGGCTCTTATTTGTGTTATTCATATTGTTTATTCTTGAATGCTTTCATCTCTTTTTGTTACATCCAGACAAAACCCAATACAATGCCAATACTAGACAAATCTCAGGGCAATGTTCTGCTATAAGTGCATCTAAATGTGTTAGCAGAAGCCTGACACCTGTCGTGGCCAGTCAAAGACTTAGGTTATACCGATCTGATCGCTGTTTAAAACGGCCCTCTCCTTAACAAGTTGTTCCGTGCTTGCCCACTACAGCACTGGGAAGGGAAAGATCTTGTTTCCACCCGAATTCGACATTCATATACCGATTTTCTTCCTTCAGTTTTGTTCTTCAAGGTTGATAGAAAGAACTGTTGTCGGATCTCTCCATTGATGCAGTATTACTCACACGTTCGTTCTTGTTAACGAACTGAGAAAATATTTCGCCACCTTATCTATCCCGATCTCTGTAACGATCCAAGCCAAAAGACAAAGAAAACCTACCGCTTGATTAGTCGTCGAAATGGGTAGGACATCGCACCGGGGTGGATGGCCGGGATTGGTTTAGCTCCGCAGCGAATTTTCTCTCTCCCCAAATCTCCATTCACGCGAGAGTCACATTCGTTTTCTTCACCACACTACACGTCAATCCCATCTCCAAAACACCTTTAGATATTCGTCAAATCTCCAGCACTATCACTGAGGGGCCTCTAAGGTGTGCAATCTGATGTGAGTTGGAATTATCCATTTAGAGAGAGCCCTGGGCAGATCTGACTTAGGAAGCCTTCCCACCAGGTCATTCAATCTAGCCCAAGAGATCTGACACTCAAAACTCGCGCAAGTAAAGCTTCAGGGCTTTCTATTTCTACTAGATAGGAGCCTGAAGCAGCAGCATTTCTCAATTGATGAGTAAGTCTCTTCCTTCTGACCTTGGTCACCCTCGACTGATTGTTTTGCAGATCAGCCTACCTACCTCGATCTAATACTCATTGTTTCCATCGCACAAGTACAATGAGATCATAGCTACAGGAAAGAAATCAAGCATATGGCCATTGGTAGTGGGTTTGAAAGGTGGTTCTGGTCTCTGGACTTCAGTTCTGCTGCTGCCTTGGTCCGGCAACGAGCTCCACTCAACGATCAACCACGCCATGCATTTCTTTATCTGATGCTTCTCGACAGCATCTAGACATTGGTCTAATCTCTGTCTTGGATTCTGGATAGCTTGGCTTTTATCTTTCCCTTGCTCCTTAGTCAGTAAGTGACACATTTTCTACGCTTGGCACTTCGAACGATCACACCCTTCCTTTCTTCACTTTTGATTTTCCATTCTTCTTGCCTCTAGGCTCCCTCTCCTTTGGTATCTTCAAATTGGTAGCCCTGTTCTTAAGAATCCACATGCTAACTGTCAACTCCGCCTCCATCTTAGGACAAGTTCAAGATTATATTGGTTTTTGAGCGGCAAACTCGGTTCACCTTCGGATAACATGCCCGTACCGGCAGAAGCTATCAAGTTGCAAATCCGGTACTCTCCGGATGCAACTACCCGTTCCGGCAGAAGCTGTCAAGCTGTGAATCCGGTACATCTCCGGATGTACTACCCGTTCCGGCAGAAGCTCACAAGCTGTGAATCCGGTACATCTCCGGATGCAACTACCCGTTCCGGCAGAAGCTCACAAGCTGTGAATCCGGTACATCTCCGGATGTACTACCCGTTCCGGTACAAGCTATCAAATTGCAAATCCGGTACGATCGGATACAACTACCTATGCCGGCAGAAGCTACTGGGCTGCAAACCCGGTACACCTTCGGATACAACTACCTGTGCCGACAGAAGCGTCAAAGCATGATCAAAGTAAGTTCAAGCATCTAACATCCTCTATAATATATTAATAGATTTTCAGCTATTACAATTTTGCCTCCAGTCAATACCTATGATCGAGAACTCAATGGAATTCGATGTATTCTAAAGTTTTGAAGCTCTCATCTGTAAGTGAGATTGGCTCTAGCTACTAAATCGCTCTTCACTAATGATCTGAAGGAAATGCATCGAGCACCAAACACTGGGCCCCACCCTCAAGCATTCGTACAAGGGGCTACTTGTATAATCTGTTGTCTCCAGTGTCAACTTTGAAGCTATACTAGAATTTTGGGGCAAGAAGCATGTTCACAAACATGTAAAACTGCAAGAATGGTAACAGAATCCCAACCCCGTTTCCCTGCAGGCGTGAAGTGAGCTCTAGTTATAAGTCTCTGAAGCCTCTTTTTCTATAAGTTCTTTTCGAAGCGTTTTCTAATATCTATATGTAGCAACTGGCCAGAACCATCTCGAATCTCTAGAGGTTCTCTGCTTACCGCTCAGTTACTCACCAAGGTACTCACCAAGGTTTCGAATCTGTTCACGCATACAGCTGAGCAGCCTGAGCGTTCGAAACTTCCCCGTTTTTGCTCAAACAAGACCGTCTATAAATGCGAGGCTAAACCATGATATCCGCCCAGTCCTTTGAGACGCCCATTATTCGCTCGTACGCCACTATGCCCAAGCCATTTTATGCTCACTCAACTGGCTACCCTCCTCAACAAGTCGGCACACATCTTGATACTAGCTGGCCAGTAGATCTCTAGTTGCTGCTTACAGAACTTTACTTCTGCCTTCTGTACTACGGAGATTAGTAGACATCCTAAGTCGAGTATCATGAGATGAGGAAGAAGAATCCTCAGCTTGCAGGTCAAATTACTGGATCTTGGATTTTTTTTTTTTGAAAGGTTCTATTACTGGGTAAACGTCCTATTCACGTCATACATCTTCAAAGGTGTTATTCTCACAAATGGTCGCAGTATCGATACTGCCCTAGCGCATGAACTTGGCCTCTTCTGTCCACATATCCATTCAAATTTCTAGGTCACAACGAAGCCACTTGGTGTTTTTGTTGGCTGCTCTTCGTCGTTTGAAAACAAATACAGCAGTTACTACCTTCGATTCTCCGCAACCAGCAAAGAAAGGCAATTCTGGCCGCCTTGCGGATCTGTTCTACGGCAAGGAGAGCTCCTCTTCTATACAGAACGCGCATAATAGGGCCATTAATGGACATTGGCAAACAGTTCGGAACTTTGCTAAGCTTTTCCAGGCAACAGCGGTCTCTTTTGAGCTGTTTTTGGTAACAAGCAAGAAATCGCTCCACGTTCTCTGGTAAATGACGGCCAAGAATGTCAAGGGTGTGGAACTGTACCAAAAATGGCTGAGGCTTTGGTCAATTCAACCGATGAACCAGCCTACCTTCTATGGCGACTTTCCAGCCTTTCTGGGCAAGGACTCCATGCAGGATTTCAGTTGGTGGATCTTGGTACGATCATTTTTGAGCGCCAATTTGGACGGCTATCTTTCCGTGCTGAGGATGCTCACAATGCCTATCAGAAGCTTGTTAACTGGCGCAAATCCTCGTTTCCAGAAGAAATCTATTACGCCCTAGAACTGAGAACTTGGTTCGGAGTCGAAGTAACACTGAGCAGCTTGAGTTGAACCACTCCGGCAATCTGCTCTCGCAGCTATCTAACTTCACTGTGGATGAGATCATCAGCGCCGCCGTGGAGGTTTGCGGACTGGCTGTGGACTTCACGAATCCAGACCATGGTTCGGCGACCAATCTCCCGGTACGGCCGTTCATCGCCACATCTTAAGTCACCACAGGCCAAGGTAATGCCATTGGCTTTACAAGTCTCCCGCTTGATACAGCACAGGTACTGAATTCAAAAACGTTGCATAGGAAAACCTCGAAGTACCAAAAAACCTTGTCCAGACTTGTAAGCTTCTACCCCACATGATACCCTGGCAGTTAAGCTGACATTTCATATAGGATGTAAACAATAGAGTCCTCCAATCCCCCCGAAGGTAGCTCCCATCATCGGCAGCACCGAAACAACTTCCAGTCTCTTCACTGTTCTAAAAATTACCTGCCTTTGCAACACACTTCCTCTTGCCAAACTCATTGCGAACCTCGGGACTACGTTTCAATTTTGCCAACAAAAATCAACAGAGCCGAAGGGTGCGGCTCCCTCTGCTGTAGGAGATTTTTAACAACTATCTTGGGACCAAGATAGAAAGCCCGCTTGTTTCCGTTGAACCTGTCCCCTAGACACATCTGGATCACCCAATAAGTTCAACCGGAGTATTAAATTGTTGGAAGATTGGCCGCAACCTAGAACTCACATAGACTGAAAGGCACAACGGCAGCGTATTGTACAACCCCAGCTATCAACAATCGAACTAAGTGGGAGGCGGAGCAGAGAGGCTTCCATTATACCTTCCTACCTTTCTCCATAGAGCATGCAATTTTGCTCTGTTCTCCAAGTTCCTACCAACACATACCGTCTCTTGCGCTGCACCAGGCGCAACAATCAAACTCGATGGACTGTCTCACACCAGAAATTCAACACCAGCCAGCCCAATGAAGAGCGTAGAGAGGCTCTGCTGGCTTTCATATCAAGAGGTTCTTCTGCGCCGTAAAGAGAAGATCAGAGAAAACCGATTCCAAATTGCAGCTGTGTACGCCGAAAACTCCCGTCAGCTTCAAAAGCAAAACCAGTTTTCATACCAGCAAGATTTCCGATTATCGAGCAAGAAACAATTGAGGACAGCAAGACCGGCAGATTGATGCTCCTCGGCATGCCTAGAACCGCGCAAATAGAGAAACTGGAGCCTTTCTTGCCCCAGTCTATCAAAAGATACACTTGTTTGGTCTAGCATATCGCATTTCAATCCGACTGCCTCTCTAGTGGAGAGAATGCAAAAAGTCGAGCTTTCAGTTAGACCACCTGATGTGCTCTTTATATCAAGTGCCTATCAGTCGTTTAAATCAACCTTTCGGTCTCACCGATGCTTCACCTACTATTAAGGAAGTGCACTTCGCTTCAAAAGCACTATCACAACAACACTTCAGCTCCTCCAAAGGTAGTCCTGTTTCCTTGAGCTGCGCCACTACCACAACACCTCGATTCAGCTTCAAGTAGTGCGCTTCTCTCCACAGTCAAGTCAAAGGACCATCTGTCAGCAAGAGAACCCTCTGTTCTGATTCGATGGAGGAGTACTGCGTTTTACGCCCGACGCCAAAGAACACCTCCTGAAGGGCGTGTTTCCGTTTCTGGTCTGGAAAGTGTGCGTTTGCCCATGCTCAGAGCAAGGGACATCTGTCACGAAGGCTCTCCTGTCTACAATGTCGGCTGTGCGCTTCGCTCTACAACTACAACAAAGAAACTTTCATTGACAAGGCTTCTATGTCTTAGCCGTGGGTGGTGCGCTTCACTTTAGGTGTGAAAGCAGAGGAACATCTGAGAGAACCATCAGACGGTAGCCCTGGGACAACGAAGCTCTGGCACATTCCTCTAGTATCCAGTTGATTCTTTTCTTGACCAAGAGCAGGTTCATGACGGACGAAAATAAATGGGAACCGTCCAATTTATCCGCAGAAATCTCCTCAATCGACTGTCGATTATTTGACAAGCCATCACCAAATCCTGGTTTCCTCGAAACTCGTTCCGGCTGAGGGACCCTCCACAATGATGGCTTCCATCGGACGATCAGTTATGGCATCACAAATACAGAGGAGTGTGATACCGAAGAATGTTAGTCGATTTATTTGTGAGGTGACCTGGTTGCATATTTACGACTCTTTGGACAGGCAAAGCCTTTTGCAATCTACCGCCTGTGGCATTCAGACTCCCAATCTAGCCTGTGCCATTTCACAAAATTCGATGATAGAACTCAAAATTTGGAGTTTCAATCGAGATTTCAGTCCCGGAATATTGTTTGTGGAAGGTGGGAAGCAGCTGTTGTGGGGCTTTCGTACTTTTGGGAAGGCATGACTGGAACCCACTCTGAGGAGATCTGTTGATGCAGAGTCAAAGAAAAGGATCATTTCTGATATCCAACATCTGATTTCGAGCGCAGGGCTGAATCTGATGTTCCTTGCATCGAAATTGGGATGCAAAATGCACTTCCGTTGCCCACGTCTTCGGTGCTAGAGTTCGGATGGTTGATGCTGGAGGAAGCTGCACACTTACCTCGTTGATTCAACGGTCCACGCTTTCGCACAGGCAACAATATCTACACCAACAGCCTTGAATTCGAGCCATAAGAGCGAGCACTGGAAATATCTTATTCGGTATCGCAAGGTCAACGACTACACTGCCTGCAACTTATTTGATCACGGCAACAACATCACAATTCAAGTTGGAGGAGACTTTTTTGCAAGATTTTGTGCTTTTTATGTTACATCTGCCAGTCCGTCTATTGATGCTTATGACAAGCCCACTAGCCACCCTTCAGCGCGCACGAAAGAGCAAACGATCAATCAAGTGCCACCAACCAGTCCTCCGTTCCAGCGCTGAGCAGAAGACAACCTTTGCGATGAGGATCCTTGAGGATACCTGCACCCGTGTATTGGAGATACGACCGAAAGCCAAGCCACATTCAAGAAAGCGTATGCCGAGACTGTGCAGATGTTTTCCGGGGTGGAGACGGAAGCCACATACTGCTATCTGGGTGCGTCGAAACGTTGATTGAAAGAGAACTCTTCCGTTGAGGGAAGCAAGCCGAAAACATATCCGTTTTAGTTGTGAAAGAAGGCCACAAGGATGGTTGAGCATCCGAGGGAAAGAAAGGAATTTTTGCAAGGCGAGATGCGAAAGCCCAGTCAGATCAGCAAGATTCGCTATCGAGATGAGGAAGTCAAAAGATGCCATAGACCAGGGATGATCACCGCCAGGGATCCAAGATCAGAAAATGTTGTGAAAAAGGACAAGCAAGAAGCGAAAAGCATCGAAATGACAAAGCGTCATTTCAAATGGCAGCTTTGTTTTACGGCAGGTTCTGCGACTGCCGAAAGCGTAGGGAGAGTTTATTGCTGGAAGTCACCATTCTCATCCGAATCGCTATCATAACCATGGTAGCCGGGGCTGGGAAGACCGTGGGGAGGAACGTTCTCATCTTGCTCGTCGAAATGCATGTTTGGGGTTGGTGTTCGCCAATTACCGTCATAGTCAACATCACCTGGCTGCGGGTCGGCGTCCTCGAAGACTCTGCCGCGCACATGCATAAAGTCGCCCTCATCCTGGTCATACGTTGGACTTGCTCCTGGAGGGGTGTTTGCGTCTTGGTCTTCGTTCTGGAACGGAGGATCAGCCTCGTATCCATCAATATCCATGAGACTCTGGGTATTCTGTGAAGTCTGATATGAGCTTGCCGCAGCGACGTTCGAGAGAGACAATTGCTATCCATTTATCAGTCATGAGCAAATTGGCCTTAGGGTTCAGCACTTACGGAAAATGAGGCAGCCGGTGCGAGAGCCTCATATGCACTTCGATAAGACATGCCATAACCCTGAGACATCTGGCTAGCACTGGTCATCGAATTTCCGACAAAAGGATCATCGGAGCTATGCAATTGGCTCGGCGTGATACTGAAGCCTCCACGTCCCGAATGGTACGGTAAGTATGGCAGGTAACGGTTCGAGTTGAAATGATCATCACCAACCAAATCGCCTTGGTATTGAGCTTCACCATATTGATACTCAACCACCTGGCGTTGATGTTGAGCTTCGGCCTCTTCATACTCATCGGCCTCAAAATCATGTCCATCGTTGCTCTCAGCCTCGTTATCCTCCTCAAAATCATGTTCATCGTTGCTCTCAGCCTCGTCATCCTGCTCAAACTCTTGCGTTGCGGCATCAGAATCATCATCAACAGAAGCTTGATCATCGTGGTCATCGTGATCCTCTTCGGAGTCGGGTGTTGAAAGGCGAGATCGGTCGACGGGGAATTGTGCAAGCTTCTCAGGTGCGATGGAAAACTTGATCGGCAAGGTTAGAGACTCCTCTTCATCTTCAGAGCCAAACTCCATCATTGAAGAGCCAAG
>Ga0302325_10035794_pt1 | contig 10131 bp, 6 predicted proteins | sample Palsa_T0_2_FD_201948 | JGI IMG/M metagenome (GOLD analysis project Ga0302325, IMG submission 201948) | Peat permafrost microbial communities from Stordalen Mire near Abisko, Sweden - Palsa_T0_2 | ecosystem: Environmental > Terrestrial > Soil > Palsa > Peat permafrost | place: Sweden: Abisko... | reverse complement strand
TATTACCCACATCCAAAACTTTGCTTGATTATTACTATAATCCGCAGTTCTCATAAATCTTCTCTCTTGCTTACCAAGTTCCGCTTTAGAGTAGATTTCTTTATACCTTTCGTCGAATGATTTTAATTGGGCTTCGAGGTCTCTTCTAAGAATTTGGATTTGGTCTGCATCCGCTGCACTTTTCTCTTTCAGAGCCTTAAGTTCGTTTTCGGTTTGTTCCCAATTTTTCATTGTGCTTTCCAAATACAATCCGGCCACCTTTTCCCATATCGTTAAAAGTTTGTTGCGTTTTTCCATAAAAGCAGTAGACATCTCAAATCTATTGCTCACATATTGATCTTCATTTTGGTTTCCTAAGTCAATAATAAAGTTATTGGTTTCGTTCAGCAGTATGGCAAGCTCTTTAATGGTTTCATGAGGCAAATCATTGACAACAGATTTAGCTTTCCGGAATTTGTCAATAATAGTTTTAATAATTGGTTCAAGCTGAGATCGCATTGAGAGATCACCTAGCTGATCTTTATATAAGTAATCAGGATGAGAAATAATTCTGTCAAATTTTTCAAATTCTAAATTGAATGATTTCAATATTTCGGTTTGCTCAGGGGTCATTGTTTCTCATTAGTTTAAGTTAAAAATTGTTATTGTTTCAGGGATGGAGAATTTTCAAATAGAGAAGGGAAAGGTGTGTTGGGTATAAAGGTAGGTATAGGCAAATAACCCTTGAGTAATTGCACCCAATTTTACACGTACGTATAATAATTATATATAAGTAATTGTATTTAAGGTTATTATATATTTACATGCGGAGAGAGAGGGAATTGTACCCTTTACTCTATTAATTGATAATCAAAGCACTAAGCTCGTAGAAAAAATTGGGTACCCGAATTTTCACCCTCAGAAAAAATGATTCAAATAACTTTAATCAGAATGTAAGCTACACATTTTTTTCAAACCTATTTTCTACTATTATGGTTCTTAATTGTGGTGAGACCAGGCGGGGTTTTCCACTATTAACAGCCTTCTTTGCATATTCATTAGGCGTAATGTTGGATATTTCGGACAGTGTTTACCACGATTTCGGGATATAGTTTCCACGCAGAAGCGATCTGTTAGGAAGGTTGAATTTCTTACAGCCAATTACAAAATGTAAAATAATTCCTAGTTTGTGGCTTATGAATCAAGGTTGTCCCATTCGTCTCCTAAGACCCAGCGGAGAGTTGATAGTTTGCCATTTAACATGCCCCAATGAAAATCATCCCATGGGCCAAGATTATCTAAGCCATGTGTTTCTTCAACATTTTTAGCCACTTCTTTTGCGCGATCCATAATTTCTTTTGTCGTTGTATTAGGTATATATTCTCCACTGGAAGTCTCCACAATTTTATGTTTGCCTGACTTAATGAGATCCAGTAAAATCTGATGTCTATCATACCATACCTTTTCAAATATTTCATTTTCTGCCGCGGCAATTTCAGTTAAACCTCTTGGTTCATTAAACCAGCCTTCTTCAATCATCATTTCTGATACTAGTTCTGGTTTTACTCTATGCACAGCTTCAGCTAGATTTATAAAGTAGAGTGACCGTATTTTAGAAAAGCAAGAAGCAATATCAGGATGAGGATTTTTGTTATTCCCATGTTTATCACTGAAGTCTTTTATGTTGTGGGTTACGAAAGCAAATCGAAGGCGTCCAGGATTGTCTCCTTGCAGAAAATCCGAGTATGTTTCAATGAGTATCGCATCATTAATACTATTTTTCTGCAAATGAAAGGGAGCCTTTCCGTCAATTGCTCTCTGAGCTGCCCTCAACTTCACATTATCCGATAACTCAGTAATGGTCGATCCAGTCAATAACTTCTCAATTCTTGTAACCGATTCTATTATGGATTCACCGAGTAGAGGAATTTTATGATCTACGTCATTTAACTGTTCCATCACAGCTTGTTTCATTTTTGGGTCGCCAAATTTATTTACGGCCTCCTTTACTCGTTTGAAAACGTTCGAAAGACTTCGACTGCCATCTTCCACAATTCGGGCCTTATTACGTTGAAACTCATCAAGAATAGTACGTGGAACAATTAGGGTTATCTGCTTTTGCTTAACCAATTCCTCAATCGTAGTGAGGAGAGGTTGTTGATGAATGTCCTTTGCCAAATCCAACCAGACGCAAGTGTCAATTAGCATTTTAAACATATAATGAATTGTCTTATTTTATGGAACAATCCTCTATACATCTTGAGGGCAGAATAAATCGACTAAAAAAATTTATACCCATCTAAGTATGACATGAAGGAAAATTAGCCTGGTAAAGGGGAATTAATTGCATAAAATTATAATATATATATAAATATGTATAAGATTCTGAATAGAAAAGCGATTGAATAAATTGGGACTATTCGTTCTAATTTTCAGAACAAATCGTTTTTCCGATTATAATTTTGGCCAAAATAATTTTCTCAATGTTATTATCTTTTTCTTAAATCCCTTATTGTTAAAAACAAAGCTTTTCAATTTAAATCCTCTGTACCTCATTGAATTATTATTTTGATTATCTACCTACTAAATAAATCGCCTCTTCAACCCACCTCCCGAAATATTTATAGCTGTCATCGGAGACCCAGTCATATCCTTCTTGAAATAGATCAGAGAATTTGTATCTTTTCCCTCCCTTATATTTACTAATGGAATATTCTCAAAATATATGCTATTGGTTGTCTTGTTGTTATCCGTAGGGAGATCTTTAAAAAGTACCCATTGACCATCGGCGAGTTCATAAAATGTGAGCACCCGACAATCTGACCTTACTTCAACTGTTAACCTTTCAAGCGGATTTATCCTTTTTGGTTTAATACCCTATAGCATTTTGAGCTTTTCATGAAGCTCCGTTAGCCCTCCCTTTCTTAATAATTCAGGGACAACGGATTGAAATTCTTCAAGAGATTCTTTTGGTAAGAGATTTATGATGTCATCTGGGTTTTCTTTATTTAAGGTCAGTCCATTTTCTATCAACCGACTAAGTAAAAGTATATTTTGCCGGCTGATCATCAAATTAACCTTGCATTTTTCATTCATTCCCGGGCTGCTAAGCACTGTCTCATATATCTTTAATTTGTTTGTGTTTACTACATTACTCATATAACACATTTTAAGTTTTAAAAAAGATTTTTGCTTATACAAAACTATCGACTAATTCAATTCAATACCTATACAGAATTTGAACAGGTATTTATAATCTCATACCCTCGAATTAATTTTACAATTGATATTTCAAAATCAATAAAAGAAAAGAAATTCAGTATTTATGATACATAAAATTGATCAGTGGATTTATCGAATAAAAATCGGAAACGTCTCAAATAAAAGACAGCTGGGAGTATTATTTAAGAGAGGTAATTTATATATCCAATCTGACAATATTTCATGCTGCAAATATGTTTTTTTTAACAAAGCAAAGATTGAAGAGAACACAAAAATATTCTCATGCAATGCATGTCAATTATTCCTCCCTAAAGAAGGATTAATGGGGTATCATTGTTGCATTTTCATTGTTAGATATCTCAATTCTCCCACGTATAATTATTTATCGTATCCAATCTTCAACCTTTTAACGCTTTTAGAAGTTCAAAAAGTTTGGCACGCCAATGCGTGCCGCAGGTTGCCTATCATCGCACCCGGCGAGATGTTCAAACGTGTCACGTTTGGGTTTTGCCCTTTCACTCGGAGCTCGTTTCGGGGCTTAGAGAGGAGCTGGTATTAAGGCATTATTATAAAAAACATGAAATATTAATTGTAATGAAAGGAAAAGGAGATGTCCGAAATCAATGGATAAAATTCAGGGTTAATGCAAAGGAATATACCGCAATAAAAGAGTTTTGCAATTCCAGTAGCAGCCATGGGATCAGTGAATATGCCCGGAGTGTACTGCTCAGAAAACCTGTGATCGTTAAGTATCGAAACCAATCTGCAGATGAAATTTTGGCAGTCATGATTCAACTTAAAAATGAGTTGAACGCGATTGGTAATAATTTTAATCAAGCCGTCCACCGGCTGCATACCCTTGACCGGATTCCGGAAATAAAAGGGTGGCTTTTAACCGGCGAAAACAGCAAGCAATCCTACATGAGTAAGGTGGAAGAAATCAAACAGAGAATGAATGAAATCTATAAAATATGGTCGCAAAAATAACTTCCCCACATTCAATAGTTCGCACCCTCAATTACAATGAAAACAAAGTGCAAAAGGGACAGGCCGAATGTATATACGCAGGCAACTTTTTACAAGACGCAAAGGACATGAATTTTTATCAAAAGCTAAATACTTTTAAGAACCTGATGGAACTAAATACGAGAGCCCAAACAAATACGCTCCATATATCCTTGAATTTTGACCCTTCAGAGAAATTAAGCAAAGAAAAACTAGCTGAGATCGCATCGGTTTACATGGGAAAAATAGGATTTGGCAAGCAACCTTTCTTGGTTTATAAACATGAGGATGCCGGACACCCCCATATGCATATTGTATCTACTTCTATTCAAGATAATGGTAAAAGAATTAATACTTATAATATTGGCAAGAATCAATCAGAAAAGGCGAGAAAAGAGATCGAGATGAGCTATGGGCTGGTTAAAGCAAATGGCAGAAATACAAGGCAAGTGCAAGGAATTGAGCCAGTAAGAGTGCAACGGGTAAAATACGGGAAATCTGAAACCAAAAGATCTATAACCAATGTACTTGATGCCGTTATTGAGAAGTATAAATATACCTCCCTGCCAGAACTCAATTCGATCTTAAGGCAATATAATATTATGGCTGACAGAGGAGGCGAACAGGGTAGAATCTATCGGTACAGAGGGCTTACTTACCGAATCCTAGATGCAGATGGAAATAGGGTTGGAGTGCCAATTAAAGCCAGCTCAATTTACTCAAAGCCCACCTTAGACTACCTGGAAAGTAAATTCAAACAAAATGAGCAGTTGCGGGAACCAGATAAGCAGAGATTGAAAAATGCTATTGAATGGACGCTAAGGAATAGACCCCTGAGTATGGCCTATTTCCTATTACGGTTAGAAAAGGAGAAGGTTACCGGGATCGTCCACAGAAATGACCAGGGCTTTATTTATGGGATCAGCTTTATTGACCATCGAACCAAATGCGTCTTTAAAGGCAGTGATATTGGTAAGACTTATAGCGCCGCGTTCATCCAGGAAAGGATAGCCAAACGCATGATCCAAACAGAAAATCTAGTAGGCAAGTTATTAAGAAAACAACATTACGGAACCGATCTCCTGAAAAAGCAAATCCCTGCGAAAAAGGACACTGAAAATCTCAAAAATACCTTGGATCAAAAAGATAAATCTCAACCTGAAAATTCGGTTTCAAAAGCCCGAGATACGCTTGAAATCCTGCTAAGAACTGAGAAAAATTTCAACCGAATGCCGTACGAGCTGATGAGAAAGAAAAAGAAGAAAAGGAAACTCAATTTATAAGATTTTGCAAAAAGTATTATATGCCTAATGGAACGGGGGAAAATGATCAGGGACTTAGAAAGATACTGGATTTTACTAGGCTAGCAGGAATTCTCATTTTGATCCTGCATTTCTATTACTACTGTTATCCAGCCTTTGAAGATTGGAAACTGACTGCCAAAATTGGAGACCATTTTTTGACAAATATTGCTCGGACAGGGTTGTTTAATTCTATTTTTTACTCAAAACTGTTGTCGGTAGGATTATTAATAATTTCTCTGCTGGGGGCCAAAGGAAAAAAAGATGAAAAAATTAGCAAATATTTGATTATGGCCTGCTTGGTAGCGGGTCTTTTACTATTTTTTTTAAGTCATATTGTTTTGTCGATAAATGGTAGGGTAGCGCTCGTTGCCACGATTTATATGATTGTTACAGGAGTAGGGTTTATGCTGGTTTTGACGGGAGGAACGATCCTTTCCCGGTATATTCAATTGCACCTACATAAAGACATTTTTAATGAGCTAAATGAGACCTTTCCTCAAGAGGAGCGGGTACTGGTTAATGAATTTTCCATTAACCTACCAGCGCGATATAACCTTCAAGGAAAAATCCGGAAAAGCTGGATCAACATCATAAATCCATTCAGGTCAGTTTTAGTTATCGGATCACCTGGTAGTGGTAAATCCTGGTTTGTAATACAACATGTCATTAAACAGCACCTGGAGAAGGGATTCACCATGATGGTCTATGATTTCAAGTACGATGATCTGACTAAAATCGCTTATAACAGTTTTCTCAAAAACCAGAATGCCTTTAAGGTCAAACCTAAATTCTACCTGATCAATTTCGATGACCTTTCGCGCAGCCATCGGTGCAACCCTTTAGATCCGGCAACCATGTTCGATATTACTGATGCAACTGAGTCATCTCGATCCATTTTGTTGGGACTGAACAGAGAGTGGATAACCCAGCAGGGCGACTTTTTTGTGGAATCACCCATCAACTTCGTAACGGCTATTATATGGTTCCTTAAAAAGTATCAGAACGGTAGATTTTGTACACTACCTCATGCAATTGAACTCATGCAAGTGGATTATGAAAAACTATTCCCGGTCTTGTTGACTCAAAAGGAAATTGAGGTGCTTATTAACCCTTTTATTTCTGCCTATCAAAATATGGCAATGGATCAGCTCGAAGGCCAAATTGCCAGCGCAAAAATTGGAATGGCCAGGCTTTCTTCGCCTCAACTTTATTGGGTACTTGGAACAAATGACTTCACCCTTGATATCAATAATCCTTCTGAGCCTAAAATTCTTTGTTTAGCCAATAATCCGCAAAAACAGCAAATTTTTGGGGCTGTTCTATCCTTATATATTAACCGGTTGATTAAACTCGTAAATAGAAAAAACCAAGAGAAATGCAGCCTGGTATTTGATGAACTGCCTACAGTATTCTTAAATGGAATTGACAGCCTGATAGCTACAGCCCGTTCGAACAAAGTAGCAACCTGTCTGGGAATGCAAGACTTTAGCCAATTACGTAAAGACTATGGAGGTGATCAGGCGGCAGTTATTATGAACATAGTCGGAAATATTATCTCCGGACAAGTCATGGGTGAAACTGCGAAATTTTTAGCTGAAAGGTTCGGTAAAATAGTGCAGGTAAAAGAGAGTATTTCCATGAGCAGGAATGATACCTCTGTTAGTAAATCCGGACAGTTGGATTTTGCTATCCCGGCCTCAAAAATTGCAGGGCTTTCATCTGGGGAATTTGTTGGAATGGTCGCTGATGATCCTCATCAGAAAATAAAATTGAAGACATTTCATAATGAGATTTTGAACGATCAAGATGCCTTGAAAAATGAGGAAAGGCACTTTAAGGCTATTCCTATTAGATCGCGTGTGACCCAGGAAATGGTTATAGATAATTATTTCAATATTAAACAGGAAATAGCTAATTTAATTGACGCTGAAATTGAAATTTTACTGAATAGTCCAGAGGAGGGATTATAATTTAAGACGAGGTGCAAAATAGATAAATTTTTATTTCACAAGGATTATCATTAAACTATAAATAAAAAAAAGTAATGAACTAGAGACCTGTTTGAATGTCATAAATGTAACCTTCCTGAAACTAATCAGGGCGACTATATACTACTTCCCACACGTCTATGATCCTCAATGGTATTGGTTTTCAAACATTATAAAGATAATGAATAAATGCCTTTCGTAATGTGACGGAGCCGGATTTATTTTGTTTTTGAGGGCAGCTAACTAAAGTAAAATTGCAGCTATCCTTCACTTACGTAATTTATCAAATCCCCATGCTGCAAAAGATGAAATTCCTATTATCAATATAAAAACGATTGATGTTTTAGCAAATTCAGGCCACCTATTTTCCAAAGTTCTTATAAATAGCCATGAGTATAGGCACCAACCGGCGTACAGGATATAAAAAAATGCACTTATCGAGAAAATCCTGAAAAAGAAAACATACAGCTTAAAATATATTTCTTTTTTAGATGCCATTTTTAATTAGTTTTTCCATGACATCTTTTATATTTTAAGCCACTTCCACAGCTACAAAGGCTATTTAATGATTGGTGTGGAATCAAGTGGGAGCTGTCTGCTATGCCATATGTTGGATTCTTATAAAAATCAACTTCATGCGACGATGGATGCCTAAAAGTCATACAGGTATTTCCGTTTAGGCAGGTTACGATAAAATCCCCTGTATTGATAATATCCATTCCCAATAAGCAATCTATTCCAGAGAAAATAACTCCCAAGTTAACTGTCAGGTTCCTGAAAATCAATTGTGCATTTATGAATAAATCTTTCTCATAGGTTGTAGATTCCGGAGGATATTGACCCCCCCATTCCGTTTGAACTTGACCCTGGTGTTCCGGTCGATGTTGACCCCCCTAAAAAATATATGTTTCGTTTTTTGATTCCGGGATGTTGACGCATCTTATTCACCGGATTCCGGACGATATTGACCCCCCTGGGATGGATTTTATCCACTGTCATTCCGGCACATGTTGACCCCCCATTCATTGAAGTTTCGTGAAGAACAGCTTTTGTGAAGCGGTTGCTTTTGTACTCTTGCCTCCTTAAAACAGATAAGGAATGGCAGCAAAATCAATTACAATGGAACAGCTAAAGCAGGTGCTCGCACTTTACAAGGCAGGCCAATCAATAAAGGGGATTGCTCGGCTTACGGGTTTATCCCGCAATACGGTGAGAACTTATCTGGCGCGGGGAAGCCAGGAAGTTTGCAATAGACCAAAACAAACAGACGCCGCGCTGGCGGATATTTTTTACAACCAGGACATTGCTGTTTACAAAGGCGAACGTTACCAGCAGCTTTTAAAACATTTTGAAGGATCCGAGCTGGAGCTTTCCCGTCCAGGTGTAACCCGGCAACTTCTCTGGCGTGAGTATTTGGACCACCATCCGGATGGATATGCTTATAGTCAGTACTGCTATCACCTGCAACGGTTCCTTGGGAAAAAGGATGTGGTTATGCATCTGGAATATAAGCCTGCAGAACAGACGATGATTGATTTTGCAGGTACGAAGTATCACTGGGTTGATCCCACAACAGGTGAACGGATCCCGTGCGAAGTGTTCGTGGCCACACTGCCTTACAGCGGCTTGATCTTCTGCCTTGCCGTCGATTCCCAGAAGACGGCTGATTTTTTAGATGCCAGCAATCATATGGCTCGCTATATTGGCGGTGTTACGCAAACAATACTGTGTGATAATATGCGCACGGCAGTTACAAAATCTGACCGGTATGAGCCTGTTTTTACTGATTTGTGTTACCAGTTGAGTGAACATTACGGAACGACGTTCTCTGCCACGCGACCAGCCAAACCTCGGGATAAGGCCATGGTAGAAAAAGCCGTAAACTTGGTTTACAAATATGTATATGCTCCTTTACGTCACCGCATCTTCACATCACTACCCGAGATCAACCATTACTTCCGTATCCAGATCGACCTGCTCAACCTACGCAAGTATAAAGGATCTTCTTTTAGCAGAAGAGATCTTTTTGACCAGCAGGAGCGGCCTCTGCTTGGCGAACTTCCCACTACTCCCTGTCTGTTAAAGAAGTGTGTAATACTGACCGTGCAACGCAACTACCATATACAACTCAGAGAGGATGGATTGTATTATAGCGTTCCCTGGAAGTATGTGGGCGAGAAGGTAAAAGTGTGGTATGATACCAAAACAGTGGAAGTCTACCTGGATCACCAGCGCATTGCCATACATAGACGCCTCCCTGGACGTGGTTATAACACCATTGAGGAACACATGCCCTTAAATCACCAGCAGGCCCAAGCTTCTAAAGGTTGGTCAAGGGAGGAGTTAATCACCAAAGCCAAGCGTATCGGAAGCAGCACAGCCGCAGTAGCTGAACAAATATTGAGCAACAGTATTTATATGGAGCAAAACTATAAGGCCTGCTTCGGTATGCTGATGTTTGAAAAACGCTATGGCTGTCAAAGGCTTGAGTCCGCTTGTGCCCTGGCCCTGACGGGCATGCGCATTAACTATACCATGATCAAAAATATCCTTGCCGCGGGCATGGACAAACAAATCCGTACGCAAATCCAAAAGCCTTTGCCTACACACGACAATATCCGGGGACCTCAACA
>Ga0302325_10035793_pt1 | contig 10132 bp, 10 predicted proteins | sample Palsa_T0_2_FD_201948 | JGI IMG/M metagenome (GOLD analysis project Ga0302325, IMG submission 201948) | Peat permafrost microbial communities from Stordalen Mire near Abisko, Sweden - Palsa_T0_2 | ecosystem: Environmental > Terrestrial > Soil > Palsa > Peat permafrost | place: Sweden: Abisko... | reverse complement strand
CGATGTTCGCAGCGCAGACAAGTGGCGGCGTGCGCTCGGCAAGTGCGCGCGTCACCAGCATGCCGCGCGACGGCGCTTTCGGGTCGCGCGGCGCACCCTCGCGGTAATTGGTGACCAGCGCCCAGCGGCCCGCGCGCGTCACGCCGAGCCAGGTTCCACCGCCCTCGAGATCGACGCCGGCGAGCGTGCCGTCGTCCCACCAGTGCGCCGGGACTGCGGCGCGGGCGTGGAACTCGTCGCGGTTGGCCGCGATCACGAGCGGCAGTTGCGGATGCGCTTCGAGCGCGATCAGGGCAAGGCACACGGGCTTCGGTTCGCTTGCATTCGAAGGCGGGCGTTTACGGCGCTTGGACCACGAAGCGCTCGATCCGGCGCACGCAGCCGGGCGCGAGCAAGGCGTCGAAACGATGGTTCGCGAGCAGGGCGTTGAGCGCCGTCTCGAAGCGCTGGGTATCGGACAGGTTTTCGTAGACTTCCATCCATAAGAGCGGCTCCGCTTCGCCTTCGAACAGATGGCCGACGATGCCCAGGCGTTCCTCCAGAGCATGCAGGGTGGCGCGCAGGGCTGTGCGCGCGGCAACAGCGTGCGGCGCGGCGACACGGTAGTAGATGTAGCAGTGGACGAGCCGCTCGCTCACGCGATCCGTCCGCGCGGCGCGGCGGGCGAGGGCAGGGAGTAGGGCAACGGCAGCAGCGTGAGCGCGGCGCCGATACGCGCCTCGACCCGTAACTCGCCCGCCGTGATCGCGCTGATCTGCGCTACGCAAAGAAGGTCGGTGCCGCCGTCGGGCGTCGCACCCGCGTTGACCACGGTGCCGCAGGGCTGATCGCCGAATGCGGGCGCGAACAGCCGTGCCCCGGGCGCGGGCGCGGCGTCGGTGTGCGCCAGTGCGAGGCGTTCCTTGAGGCGGCCGAGATACTGCGTGCGGGCGACGATCTCCTGGCCGGTATAGCAGCCCTTGTGAAAGCTCACCGCGCCCAACGCATCGAGATTGAGCATCTGCGGGATGAACTGATCCTGCGTCCACGGGAGGATGACCGGCATGCCGGCACGGATAGTGAGCCAGCGCCAGCAGGGAAAGCCCGCGGCGCGCGCCGCGCCCAGGCGTTCCCACAACGCCGGGGCGGCTCCCGGCTCGACGCGGGCCAGAAAACGGGAGCCGGGCAGCGCCGTCATGCTGCCGCCTTCGATTGCGCTCCAGTGGTGCAACGTCGCTGTGTTGCCGGCGAGTTCGGCTACGCATTGCGCGGCGGCGGGTCCGCCGACGCCGATACGTATCGTCTCGTTGCTCGCGTCGCGCAGCGTGACCTTGGCGCGCAGCACGAACAGCGCGAGGCGCCGCTGCACAAACTCGAGCATCAGGCGTGGCAAAAGCAGTTCGAATTGGTCCTCGGCGATGCGCCGGACGATGAAGTTGGCCAGAACACGGCCTTTGGGCGAACACCACGCCGACAACTGCGAGTTTTCCGGCAGGAGGGCGGCAACGTCGTTGGTAAGCTGTCCCTGAAGAAAAGTGGCGGCGTCGGCGCCGCTGACGGCGAGGGCGGCGAGCGGGCCCAAATCGCAGACGACCGCAGCATCGCGCGCGGTGGCAAGCTCGCCCGGCGCGTCACCGAAGGACGCGACCGCGGCGGCGTCGAACGACGCGCCACGCGCGAGCAGATAGGCGGTCCAGGCACTCAAGGTGGTAGCGCAGGGCGAAAAGGGTCGAAGCCTAACCGATGCTCGCGAAAACTGTGCTAAAATCGAATGTTAGCTTGGTTTGGCGGGTGTCGGCCGTCATCCCGAAGCGGGCTGAAGGCACGCATTCGGGGGCATTCCGCTCACAACCAAGTAATTCGCAGATTTGCCCGTTCAGGGTGCCTTCACGCGTCGCCTAAAGGGCGTCGCCGACAGGCCCGGTGGCAGATCGAGGCTCAACCCTGACAAGGAGTTTAGTGATGTCGGTCACGATGCGTCAAATGCTGGAGGCCGGGGTGCACTTTGGCCACCAGACGCGCTACTGGAATCCGAAGATGGCGGACTATATCTTCGGCCAGCGCAACAAGATTCACATCGTCAATCTCGAGAAGACGATGACGATGTACCAGGAGGCGACCAAGTACATCCGCCAACTGGCCATGAACCGCGGCACCATCCTTTTTGTCGGCACCAAGCGGCAGGCGCGCGAGATCGTCGCCGAAGAAGCCCAGCGTGCCGGCATGCCCTTCGTCGATCACCGCTGGCTGGGCGGCATGCTGACCAATTTCAAGACGGTCAAGGCGTCGATCAAGCGCTTGAAGGACCTCGAAGCGATGGGCCTGGACGGCACCTTCGAGAAGATGAGCAAGCGCGAAGCGCTGACCCTGCAGCGTGAAATGGAAAAGCTCAACCGCAGTCTTGGCGGAATCAAGGAAATGAACGCGTTGCCCGACGCCTTGTTCATCATCGACGTCGGCTATCAGAAGATCGCGGTCACTGAAGCCACCAAGCTCAACATCCCGATTGTCGGCGTGGTCGATACCAATCACTCGCCTGACGGCATCGCCTATGTGATCCCGGGCAACGATGACTCGAGCCGCGCAATTCGCCTCTACGCCCGCGGCGTCGCCGACGCGATTCTCGAGGGGCGGAGCCAAGTGATCCAGGAAATCATCCAGCCCGACGAATTCGTCGAGGTTTCGGGGGACGAAGCGACCACCTAGGCGCGCGCAGCGACAGGGGCCGCGGCCCCTTTGTTTTACCCGCTGGCGGCGATGTGTGTCGGCGGGGTGGACAACCGACCGGGCCGGCGCAGCGTCGAAAACGACGCCTGCGCCACCCTCGATGACCTGGAGAGAAGCAGGATGGCGGAAATTCCCGCAAGCAAGGTGATGGATCTGCGCAGCCGGACCGGGCTGCCGATGATGGAATGCAAGAAGGCGCTCGCCGAAACCGGCGGCGACATGGCCAAGGCGGAGGAGCTGCTGCGCATTCGCGGCAGCGGCAAGGCGTCGAAGGCGGCGGACCGCGTGACCGCCGAGGGCGTCATCGGCGCCTTCATCGCCCCTGGGGCCAAAGTCGGTGCCATGCTCGAGCTCAATTGCGAAACCGATTTCGTGGCCCGCAACGCCGATTTCGCTGCTTTTGCGAAGAAGCTTGCCCAGCTCGTCACGGAGAGCGACCCCGCGGATGTCGCGGCGCTCACCGCGCTGCCGTTCGATGGCGGCACGGTGGAAAGCACGCGCCATGCGTTGGTGCAGAAGCTCGGCGAGAACATCTCCGTGCGACGCTTTGTTCGGGTCGCGACCGACGGCAAGCTCGCGCAATACGTGCACCGGGGCGATCGCATCGGGGTTACGGTAGCCTACGAGGGCGGGGACGAGGAAACGGGCAAGGACGTGGCGATGCACATCGCCGCGTCGGTTGCCTCGGTGCGACCGGTGTGCGTGTCCCGTGACCAGGTGCCGGCCGATCTTATCGCCCGCGAGCGTGCGATCTACACCGCGCAGGCGGCCGAGTCGGGCAAGAGCGCGGACATCGTGGCCAAGATGGTCGAAGGACGCGTCAACAAGTTCTTGTCCGAGGTGACGCTGCTCGGCCAGCCGTTCGTCAAGAATCCGGACGAATCGATGGAGAAGTATCTGAAGTCCCGCGGGGCGACGGTCAAGCAGTTCGAGCTCTACGTCGTGGGCGAGGGGATGGCAAAAAAAAAGGATGACTTTGCGGCCGAAGTGGCCGCAATGGCAAAGACCGACTGAGCGCCGCAATCGACGAGTCACCGAACCGGGAGCGCATCGCCATGACAGCACCGATCGTCGCGACGTTGCCCACAGCCGCCGCACCGCGCGGGGAGCCCGCCTACAAGCGCGTGCTGCTCAAGCTGTCGGGCGAGGCATTGATGGGTGACGACCCGTACGGCATCAATCGCGAGGTAATCGACCGCATCATTGCCGAAATCGGCGAGGTGGTGCGGCTCGGCGTCCAGGTGGCGGTCGTGATCGGCGGGGGGAACATTTTTCGTGGCGTCGCCCCCGGTGCCGCGGGCATGGATCGCGCCACCGCCGACTACATGGGTATGCTGGCGACGCTGATGAACGCGCTGGCGCTGCAGGACGCGATGCGCCGCGCGGGCCTCGTCTCGCGTGTGCAGTCGGCGCTGTCGATCGAGCAGGTTGCCGAGCCCTACATTCGCGGCAAGGCGCTGCGCTATCTGGAGGAGAACAAGGTGGTGATCTTCGCCGCCGGCACCGGCAATCCGTTCTTCACCACCGATACCGCTGCCGCCCTGCGCGGGCGCGAGATGGGCGTCGACATCGTGCTCAAGGCCACCAAGGTCGACGGGGTGTACACCTCCGACCCGAAGAAGGATCCCACGGCCAAGCGCTATCCATCGCTTACCTTCGACGAGGCAATCGTCAAGAACCTCAAGGTGATGGATGCGACGGCGTTGGCGCTTTGCCGCGACCAGAACATGCTGCTCAAGGTCTTCAGTATCTTCAATCCGGGTGCGCTCAAGCGCGTGGTCATGGGCGAGGACGAGGGCACACTCGTGCACTGCTAGGAGGAGCCGATGATCGCCGACGTCAAAAAATCTGCCGAGCAGAAAATGCAGAAAACCATCGATGCGCTCAAGCACGATTACCAGAAGGTGCGGACCGGTCGCGCGCACACCGGCTTGCTCGACCATATCCAGGTCGACTACTACGGCGCGATGATGCCGATCAATCAGGTGGCCAACATCACGCTCGCCGATGCGCGCACGATCTCCGTGCAGCCATGGGAGAAGAAGATGGTGCAGGTGGTCGAAAAGGCCATTCGCGACTCCGACCTGGGCCTCAACCCGGCAACCTCCAGCGACGTGATCCGGGTGCCCATGCCCCCGCTTACCGAGGATCGGCGCAAGGATCTGATCAAGGTGGTGCGGCATGAAGCCGAGAACGCACGTATCGCGGTGCGCAACGTCCGCCGCGACGCCAACGAGCATCTGAAGAAGCTGCTCAAGGAGCACACGATCTCGGAAGATGACGAGCGCCACGCGCAGACCGATGTGCAGAAGCTCACTGATCGCTACATCGCCGAGATCGACAAGGTTCTCGAATCCAAAGAAGCGGATTTGCTGGCCGTCTAGCGGCGCCAGGTGCAGTTGCCGCCACCCCGACGTCCTCATCCATTGCTTCCGCTGCGTACCGCCCCCCACCTGCCGTTGCCGCCGCTTCCGGTGTTCGAAAGCTCTACGCGCGAAATCCCCGCGCCGCGCACCGTGCCGCGGCACATCGGGATTATCATGGACGGCAATGGCCGCTGGGCGAAGCAACGCCTGCTGCCGCGGGTTGCCGGGCACCGCAAGGGGGTCGAAGCGGTGCGCACGACGGTGCGAGCCTGCGCCGAGTCCGGCGTCGAGTTCCTGACGCTGTTCGCTTTCTCGAGCGAAAACTGGCGTCGTCCGCCCGATGAGGTTTCGATCCTGATGCAACTCTTTCTGCGCACCCTCGAGCAGGAGGTTGCCAAGCTGCACGCAAACGGCATGCGCTTCAAGGTCATCGGCGACACTGCGGCGTTCGAGCCACGCATCCGTGAGTTGATTGCGGGCGCCGAAGCGCTGACCGCGGCGAACACGAAGCTCACCCTCACCATCGCCGCCAACTACGGTGGACGCTGGGACATCGCACAGGCCGCGCAACGGCTTATCGCCGCGCAGCCCGACGCGGCGCGCGGCTTTGCACCCGAAGCGCTCGAGCCCTTCCTGTCGATGGCGTACGCACCGGAGCCGGATCTGTTCATCCGTACCGGCGGCGAGCAGCGCATCTCCAATTTCCTGCTCTGGCAACTCGCCTATACCGAGTTCTACTTTACGGATCTGCTCTGGCCGGACTTCGACGCGGCCGCCTTGGCAGGGGCGATTGCCTCCTACCAGCAGCGCGAGCGCCGCTTCGGCCGCACCAGCGAGCAGCTCGTGGCCAGCCGCTGATGCTCAAGTCGCGCATCGTGACTGCGGCCGTGCTCATCCCGTTGACGCTCGCGGGATTGTTTTTTCTCAGTCCCCGCGCCTGGGGCGCGGTTACGCTCGCGGTCGTCGCCATCGCCGCCAGCGAATGGGCGAAGCTTGCCGGCTATCGTCGGCCGGCGTGGCTGCTGTTCATGCTTGGCACGATCGGCATAGGCGCCGCGCTGTTGTTCGCCCCGGGCAGTGGCTTCGGTGCCGCGGGGGGCTGGCCGGAGGCGATCCCACTCTTCGTGTGCGCGAGCGCTACGTTGTTCTGGTTCCTGGTGGCGCCCGCATGGCTCTCGGCCCGTTGGCGCGTCGAATCGAAGCTCCTCCTCGCGGCCATCGGCTGGCTGGTGCTCATTGCCGCGTGGGTTGCGCTGGTGCAGATTCAAACACGTTCACCCGCATTGCTGCTGGCGTTGATGGCTGTGGTCTGGATCGCCGACACGGCCGCCTATTTTGCCGGTCGTGCCTTCGGCCGACGTCGCCTTGCGCCGGCAATCAGCCCGGGCAAGACGTGGGAAGGAGTCTATGGTGCACTCGCGGCCATCGTCGTGTATGCGATCGCCTGGCTTTGCTTCGCGCCCGCAGCGGACGGCGGACAGCCGAACTCACTCGCTGCCGCCGCCTTGTGGGTGGCGCTGCTGCTCGCGCTTGCAGGGGTATCGATCGTCGGCGATTTGTTCGAGTCGTTGCTCAAACGCCAGCACGGCGTGAAGGATAGCGGCCGCATCCTCCCGGGTCACGGCGGGGTGCTCGACCGCATCGATGCGCTGCTCGCGGCAATGCCCCCGGCGGCGCTTATCGTACAGTACGTGCTGCGATGACCACGGCGACCCATCCCGTACGCAGCATCACGCTCCTTGGTGCCACCGGCTCGATCGGCGCATCGACTCTCGATGTCATCGCCCGGCATCCGGATCGCTTCGCCGTGGCAGCGCTGGCCGCCAACCGGCAATGGCGCCCGCTGCTCGAGCAGATCGCAAGGTTCCGACCGCCGTACGCGGCGTTGCTCGATGCGCAGGCGGCCGGCGAACTGGCGGCCGCGGTGAAACAGGAAGGCCTGCCGACATGCGTGCTGAGCGGTGCGCAAGGATTGTGCGAAGTCGCCACGCTGCCGGAAGTCGACACCGTCGTGGCGGCGATCGTTGGCGCGGCGGGGCTTGCCCCGACGCTCGCCGCGGCGCGCGCGGGCAAGCGCATCCTGCTCGCCAACAAGGAAACGCTGGTGCTCTCGGGCAGCGTGTTCATTGCCGCGGTGCGTGAGAGCGGGGCGACGCTGTTGCCCATCGACAGCGAGCACAACGCGATCTTCCAGTGCCTGCCACCCGGTTACGCCGGCGCTCCCGAAGAACGCGGCGTGCGACGGATCCTGCTTACGGCGTCCGGTGGACCATTTCGCGCCACGCCGATGGGCGCGCTCTCCCGAGTCACGCCCGACGAGGCCTGCGCGCACCCGCGCTGGCGCATGGGCCGCAAGATCTCGGTCGACTCAGCCACGATGATGAACAAGGGGCTGGAGGTCATCGAGGCGCACTGGCTGTTCGGCGCAACGCGCGAGCAGATCGAAGTCGTCATCCATCCGGAAAGCATCATTCACTCGCTCGTCGAGTACGTCGACGGGTCGGTGCTCGCACAGCTTGGCAATCCGGACATGCGCACGCCGATCGCGCAGGCGCTGGCGTGGCCCGCGCGCATTGACGCCGGCGTGTCGCCGCTCGAGCTCGCACAGATCGGCGCGCTGCACTTCACCGTTCCGGAAGCGGCGCGCTTCCCTTGCCTCGGCCTCGCCTGCGCGGCGCTCGAAGCTGGCGGGAGCGCACCGGCCACGCTCAACGCTGCCAACGAAGTTGCCGTCGCGGCCTTCCTCGAAGGCATCATCGGCTTTCTCGATATCGCGGGCGTGTGCGCGGAGGCGCTGTCGCGCCTGCCGGCGCATCCGGTCGCCTCGCTCGATGACGCGCTCGAGGCCGATCGCGCCGGGCGCGCGTTGGCACGCGAGCTGCTCGGCCGGCAGGCGGTATCCGCATGATCGGCATTGCGCAGAAAGCAATTGCCTTCGCGGTCACGCTGGGCGTGCTGATCACGTTCCATGAGCTCGGCCATTACGTCGTCGCGCGACTGCTTGGGGTCAAGGTGCTGCGCTTTTCGATCGGCTTTGGCCGCGTGATCTGGTCACGCCATGTCGGTCGCGACGGCACCGAGTGGGCGTTGTCGGCGCTGCCTCTCGGAGGCTACGTCAAGATGGTCGACGAGCGCGAAGGAGAGGTCCTGCCCGCCGACCTGCCGCGTGCGTTCAATCGCCAGAGCGTAGGCAAGCGCGCGGCCATCGTTGCCGCCGGACCGCTTGCCAATCTGTTGTTGGCCGTTCTGCTCTTCGCCGGTACCTATGTGATAGGCGTTCCGGGGCAGCGTGCGGTACTGGCGTCGCCGCCGCCGGCGTCGCCCGCGGCGGTGGCCGGGGTTGCGCCAGGCGAGATCGTGCGTGCGGTCGACGATACCCCGGTGCAGTCGTGGCAAGACCTGCGCTGGCGCCTGCTTCGCGCCTCGGGGCATGACCACGCGTCGCTCACGGTGGAGCGACCGGACGGGACGCAAGCGACACGAGAGCTCACCTTCGCCTCGCTAAAATCCACCGACTGGGAGGGAGATTTCCTCGCCGCACTGGGATTGAGAATCGACCTTGGCGCGCCGCGTGTGAACGATGTCTTGCCGGACAAACCGGCGGAGGCGGCGGGTTTGCGCGGCGGCGACACCATCGTCGCGATCGATGGTACGCCGATGCGTTCCCCGGCTGACGTGGCGACAACGACCAATGCGCATCCGGGCGAGCGGCTGCGCTTCACGCTGCGTCGCGACGGCGCAACCTTCGACACCGACGTCGTACCCGACGCGAGCGAACAGGACGGGCGCCGCATCGGCCTTGCCGGCATGCGCCTGGGAATCGACCCGGCGGCGGTGGCGGACCTCGCGGTAACAGTTCGTTACGGCCCCGCCGAAGCGTTGCTGCAGGGCGCGTCCAAGACCTGGGATCTGTCGGTGTTCACGCTGAAGATGCTCGGACGCATCTTAACCGGCAGTGCGTCGCTCAAGAACATCAGCGGCCCGCTGACGATGGCTGACTATGCCGGACAATCAGCGCAGGCTGGCGCGCTGACGTTCATCGGCTACCTTGCGCTCATCAGCATCAGCTTGGGTGTTCTCAATCTGTTGCCCGTGCCGATACTCGACGGAGGGCACTTGTTGTATTATCTCGTCGAGGTTTTCAAGGGCAGTCCCGTCTCCGACCGCGTTCTCGAGGTCGGCCAGCGCATCGGCATGGCCGTGCTGGCCCTGCTGATGGCTTTGGCGCTTTTCAATGACTTTACGCGTTTCTTCTGATCCCCGCGGGCCGTTGCGGGCCGTGGGTCCGCGCGTGTCCGCCAGGATCAGGGCGGCGCTCGCGTTGCTTCTGGGCCTGGTGACGGCACTCGTCGCACCGCTGTCGCTCGCATTCGAGCCGTTCACGGTCAAGGATATCCGGGTCGAGGGCGTGCAGCGCACCGACGCAGGGACCGTGTTCAACTATCTACCGATCAAGGTCGGCGACCGGATCGACGACGAGAAGGCCTCTGCGGCAGTCAAGGCGCTCTATGCGACCGGTTTTTTTCGCGACGTGAGCCTGCAAGTGGAGAACGGCATTCTGGTCGTCATCGTCCAGGAGCGGCCGACCATCAGCCAGCTCGACATCACCGGCGCCAAGGAATTCGACAAGGACACGCTCAAGAAGGGATTGAAGGACATCGGCGTTGCCGAGTCGCGCATTTTCGACCGCTCTGCCTTGGACCGCGCTGAGCAGGAAATCAAGCGCCAGTACATCAACCGCGGCTATTACGCGATGAAGGTCACGACCACGGTGACACCGCAGGAACGCAATCGCGTTGCGGTGCAATTCGCGATCGACGAGGGCGATGTAGCCAAGATTGCCCACATCAACCTTGTCGGGGTGACGGCGTTTCCGGAAGCGACGCTGATCAAGGAGATGCAGCTGTCGACCTCGGGCTGGTTCACCTGGTACACCAAGAACGATCAGTACTCCAAGCAGAAGCTTGCTGCCGACCTCGAGACGTTGCGTAGCTACTACACCAACCGGGGCTACCTTACGTTCAACGTCGATTCGACGGAGGTGTCGATCACTCCCGAGA
>Ga0302325_10035792_pt1 | contig 10132 bp, 5 predicted proteins | sample Palsa_T0_2_FD_201948 | JGI IMG/M metagenome (GOLD analysis project Ga0302325, IMG submission 201948) | Peat permafrost microbial communities from Stordalen Mire near Abisko, Sweden - Palsa_T0_2 | ecosystem: Environmental > Terrestrial > Soil > Palsa > Peat permafrost | place: Sweden: Abisko... | reverse complement strand
CGTTACGTGGGATCGCCAACAGGATGAGGAGCGAGAGCAGGAATGAAATATCTGTTTTCATCGCTCAATATCCGCTCAGAGATTAATCCGCTGTTTCTCTTCGAAGATATGTTCCGCTTCGTCCACGGGCATCTGTGCCTTCTTCCTGCCGGCGCTCAGCCGGCCTTCCAGTTTCTTCTAGCACCAAAGTCGCCGCGATCGCGGGATCAATCGCGCCGCAGTTTCGCTTGCGGCACGCGCTCACGCGCGATTTCCCTTCGAATGTGGAGTCCAGCTTCGCCGCCACGGTCCAGGTGATTCGCCCAGTTCAATTCGTTTGGCTCTTGTTGCGGCGCCTCGTGTGGCTCGAAAACTGGCGTATCCAGGCCCGCTTTTAGGGACTCGAATCGAAGACGTTCCTGGCGGTAACCCAAGCATTGTCGCTGCAATATACGAGCATGAACACGCTGGTGTAGGCGGATATCAACGAGGAGCAGGAGAGCTGCGCCAGTTCCATCGCTAGCACCGCGCAGCAGATGGCCATCGGTTTTGGTGTCACTTCGGCGTCGCCGGTGACTGTCTTCTTCATTCCGGATCACTATCGTTCGAATCCCACGCAATTTATTCAGGGCATCCACGGGGCTTTCCTTGTCCTTGGCGGGATGACCCTCCTCTCCATGATCATTTTCCGCGAGTTGAAAAGAGGAGACGGTGACGCGGTGAGTCAACGAACGGGCCTACACGCCGGACAGGTCATCCGCGACGCCCTTTCGCCGCATTTTTCGGATGCCCTCTCCGGTTCGCAACTGCAGTTCTCATTGGCGGGGCGTGCGGAAGATTTATGCGGGCGCGACGGTGACGTCGGCTTCGCGCAGGAAACGAGCCGCTTCTTCGGGCGGCGTCGGGCAGATATAGAAGCCGGTGCCCCACTCGAATCCGGCAACCTTCGTCAGCTTGGGCATGATCTCGAAGTGCCAGTGGTAATGCTCGTTGCTTTCCTCTCCGATGGGCGAGGTGTGCAGTACGAAGTTATACGCAGGATGGTCGAGCGCGGCGTCCATGCGCATGAGGTGGTCCTTAAAAGCCTGGGCCAAGCTGGCATAGACGGAGCTATGATTATTTTCAAAACAAGAGCCGTGCTGCTTGGGCAGCAGCCAGGTCTCGAACGGGAAACGCGGAGCATAGGGCGCCAGAGTGATGAACAGATCGTTTTCGCCGATTACCCGAACTCCCGTCTCAATCTCTTGGTGGATGACGTCGCAGAAAATGCAGCGCTCCTTCTCGCGATAATAATGGCGGGCGCCATCGAGCTCTTCAAGCACCTGCTTGGGCACAATCGGCAGCGCGATCAACTGCGAATGAGAGTGTTCCAGGGACGCGCCCGCAGCCTCGCCGTGGTTCTTAAAGATCAGGATATAGCGGAATCGCCGGTCGTTCTTGAGATCGAGCACGCGGTCGCGATAGACCCAAAGCATTTCCTCGAACGCGCGCTGCGGCAGCGTTGCCAGCGTGCACTGGTGGTTGGGCGTTTCGATGATGACCTCGTGCGCTCCGACGCCGTTCATGCGATCGAACATGCCCTCGCCCTCGCGATCGAGATCGCCCTCGATGCCGAGGGCCGGGAACTTGTTCGGCACCACCCGAACGCTCCAGCCAGGCGTGTTGCGCCCTCCGCCATTGCGGCCGTAAGCCAGGATCTCCGGCGGGGTCTTGCTCTCATTGCCGGAGCAAAACGGGCAGAATCCCTTGCCCTCGATTTTCACGCTGGACCGGACGAAATCGGTAGGCCTCTTCGCTCGATCGGTGGAAATGATCACCCAGCGGCCTGTAATCGGATCTTTACGAAGTTCCGGCAACGAATCCCCCCCTGTCCCCACGGCTACGAGGCTGCCTCACCACCAAGGCAGGTTGCTTGTCTTCCACTGTAGCGCTTTGGATCGACCCTTAAAAGAGCTACGCAGGCGCTCGCGGCCTACTGGTCAGTAAACGCTCCCTTGTGCAGCCGCACGGCCGGCCGCTGACCCGGGCGCGATTCGATGGCCATCACGTCGAAACGACAAGGGGCCTCACAGATGCGGCGCAGAGCCAGAAAACGTCGCGCCACGCGAGAAAGGTTGCGGCGCTTGTCGCGGGTCACCGCGTCCTCTGGCAGGCCGCGCGTTCCATCTTCGCCCTGGCGCGTTTTCACTTCCACAAATGCCAGCACTTCGCCATCGTAACCGACCAGATCGATCTCGCCATGGATTCCCGCCACCGTGAAATTCCGCGCGACGATCGTGTAACCGTGCCGCCGTAAATACCAATACGCGTAGGTCTCGCCCCGAACCCCCGTTCGGCGCCTCACGCTTCGATTGTTCGCGCCGTTGGCCGACGCGCCCTCGGCCGCGAAGCCGTTTCGCGACGCCCACTGAACCAAACCGAAGACCACACGGGAAAATAATTTCATCGACACTTCCGCACGGGCACTTTATCAATCGATGCGATAGCTGCCCGAGGGGCGAATGGCGAGCTAGCGGGCCTTCTCTACCTCGCGAATCGTTTCGCCGAGCACGCGGATCGCAAAGTCCGCTTGTTCCTCGTCGATCACCAGTGGAGGGCAGAGCCGTATGGCGTTTTCACCCGCGCCCAGCACGAGCAGGCCTTTCGCAAACGCGCGAGCGATGATCAGGTCGCGCAGCTCCTGGTTGCGCTCTTTCGTCTTCTGGTCCTTGACGATTTCGATCCCGATCATCAAGCCCTTGCCCCGAACATCTCCGACGGTGCGAAACTCCTCGCGCCAGCCTGCCAGACGTCCAAAAACATAGCCACCGAGCCGCCGCGCGTTTTCCATGTATTGGCTCTCGACCAACCGCACGGTGACCAGTGAAGCGGCGACGCAGACCGGATTACCGCCAAAGGTCGAACCTTGCGCCCCGGGCGGCCAGTCCATCACGCTGGCCCGCGCAATCATCGCCGAGAGCGGCATCCCCGACGCAATCCCCTTGGAAACACACATAATGTCCGGCTCGATTCCGGCGTGGTCACCCGCCCACCACTTGCCGGTCCGGCCCATGCCGCTCTGAATCTCGTCGGTCACCAGCAGAATGCCGTGGCGCCGGCAAATGCTTTGCAGCTCGAGCAAAAATTCGGCAGGCGCGGGCACATACCCACCCTCGCCCTGAATGGGCTCGACGACGATGGCCGCAACCTCTTCGGGATCCACCATCCTCCGAAAGAGTTCGCGCTCGAGAAAAGGAGCGCACTCGGTGCAGCAAGACTCAGCCGGCTTCCCGTACGGGCACCGATACGGATTCGCATACGGCACATGGAAAACGTCCGAGAGCAGCGCGCCAAAACCCTTGCGCTGCGTGACCTTCGACGCCGTCAGCGACAGCGCACCCATGGTGCGACCGTGGAAGGCGCCGTAGAAGGCGATGATCTTGTTCCGGCGCGTGTGATAGCGCGCTAGCTTGATCGCTGCCTCGACCGCTTCCGTTCCCGAATTGCCGAAGTAGACGCGCTTCGCTTCCTTGCCCGGGGCAATTGCCGCAAGCTTCTCGGCCAGAGCTGCCATGTTGGGATAATAAAAATCGGTACCCGACATGTGGATCAACTTCGCGGCTTGTTCCTGGATGGCGGCGACAACTTCCGGATGGCAGTGGCCGGTGGCCACGACGGCAATTCCCGCGGCGAAATCCAGAAATATGTTTCCGTCGACGTCTTCCACCAGCGCGCCACGGCCGCGCTTGGCCACCAGCGGATAGCTCCGCGTGTAGGAGGGCGAAATGTATTGCCGATCAAGCTCCAGGACGCGCTTGGCTTCCGGCCCCGGCAGCTCAGTGATCAACCGCGGGAGCTTGGTCTCCGTGATCGCTTGGGTCATCGCCGCCTCCTCACAGCATCGCGTGGATAAAGCGCGGCTCGACGGCGCTGAACGGGTTCGCGGACTCGGTTGCTAAAGGCTGCCACCCGAAAAGGGGGAAATCCGGGAGGGTCACTTACGTTTCCAGTGAACCCCGCCGTCACGGGTATCCTCCAATAAGATACCACGCTCGGCAAGCTGCTGGCGGATGCGGTCGGCCTTCGCGAAATCGCGGTTCTTGCGCGCCTCCTGGCGTTCCGCGACAAGCGCCTCGATATCGGCATCGCTCGGCACGATGTCGCCCGTTCCGATGCCCAACGAGCGCAATTTCTCGGCGTCATCATCGCTAAGCACGGCAAAGATGGCGTCGAAAGCCTCCATCGTGCGAAGCACCGGGCCGGCGTCATCCTGGCGGAATTCGCCGCGATCCATGGCGGTGTTGGCATCGCGTACCAGGTCGAAGATCGCCGCCAGCGCTTGCGCCGTGTTCAGGTCGTCCTCCAGTCCCTGCTCGAACTCATCCTTGGCCCGCGCGGTTCTCTCGCTGATCGCCGAGCTACCCGCGGGAAATTTCCCGTTGCGCACGCGCGCGACGAAGTTTCGCAAGCGCTCGACCGAGCTGGCCGCCTGCCGCAGGCCGTCCTCGGTGAAACTCAGCTGCCGACGATAGGGAACCGAGGCCAGCAGAAAGCGCAGTGAGGACGGCTTGGTTCCCCGCCCCAGCAGGTCGCGCATAGTATAGAAGTTGCCCAGCGACTTCGACATCTTCTCGAAGTCGACCAGCAAAAACTCGGCGTGCAGCCAGTAATGCACGAAAGGCTTACCCGTCGCGGCTTCCGATTGCGCGATCTCATTTTCGTGATGAGGAAAGACCAGATCCACGCCGCCCGAGTGAATATCCAGCGTCTCGCCGAGATACTTCATGGCCATGGTCGAGCATTCGATGTGCCAGCCGGGACGCCCCGGCCCGATGGCGCTCTCCCAAAAAAACTCGCCGGGTTTCGGAGCCTTCCACAGCGCGAAATCGCGCGCATCGTTCTTGTCGTAGCGATCGACGTCCACGCGCGCGCCAGCCTGAATGCCGCTGAGGTCCACCTTCGATAGCTTGCCGTAGTCGGGAAATTTGGAGATGCGGAAATAGACCGAGCCCTCGCTCACATACGTGAACCCTTTAGCCGTGAGCCGCTCAATGAGCTGCACCATGTCGCCGATGTGATCGGTGGCGCGCACCATGTGCTCGGGCACTTCGAGGCCCAGCGCGGCGCGATCGGCGAGAAACGCCTCGATGTATTTGTCGGTATATTCGCGAATTCCCAAGCCGGCCGCGGCCGCCTTGACGATGATGCGGTCGTCCACGTCGGTGAAGTTCATCACCTGGTCGATCTTGAACCCGCGTGATCGCAGGAAGCGGCGCAGAATGTCTTGGAACACGAAGGTGCGGAAATTGCCGATGTGGGCGTAGTCGTAGACCGTGGGCCCGCAGGCGTAGATGCTAACCTCGCCCGGGTGGAGAGGCACGAACGCCTCCTTCTGCCCCGTCATTGTGTTCTGAAATACGATTTCGCCCATGGCTACCCCGGGCACGCAACACGCGTGCCCGCACACTCCTCGTTTGTTCGCTTTGACGGCTGCGGCTGACGCACGCGGCGTTCGATCGGCTGCAAGATCAGCGGACGTGGCATTCTAGCCGACGGCAGCGGGAGCAAGCAACGTGCGCAAATGCCAAATGCACCCGAGTGTGAACAAGAAAAAGTGCTCACGTGCGCCACATCATTCACATCGCTGCTTTACAGCATCCGGACGCTATGTTATGGTCCTCTCGTTACCGCCGATCCACGCGCCAGGCGGCTGGGCCACTGCATAGCGACCCGCCACAGATTTTGTCGCAGTCCTTCTCCTCTCGAGGAAGTCGAACACGTATCGGTAGCCGTGCCAATTGAGCGGCGTATGCCGTACGTAAGCGTTCAAACAAAGGGGATACCTTGCTCAAGCTTCGTAAAGTCGAGTTGGTCGGCTTCAAATCGTTCCTGGAAAAAGCCCATCTCACGTTCAGCGGCACCGGCCTGACGTGCATCATCGGTCCGAACGGCTGCGGTAAATCCAATATTGTCGACGCCATCTCCTGGGTTCTGGGCGAGCAGAGCCACAAATCGCTGCGCGCCGAGCGCATGGCCGATTGCATCTTCAATGGCACCGCGAAGCGTCCGCCGATGGGCCTGGCGGAGGTCGTCCTCACGCTGGTGGACGCGGAACTCGCCGATGCCGCGCGCCGCGTGTTAGGCGAGCCCGATCCAGGCGTCGAATTCACGATATCGGCGGCGGGGCCCGGTCAGATCGACCTTCAAGATACCGCCGACGCGGTGGGAGAACCGTCCGACGCCGAACGCCAAGCTGCCGCGGAATCCGAAACCACGGCGATCGACCAGGCCAAGCCGTTCCGCAAAAAGCGCGGGCAGAAACCCGCCCTGGAAGTCAAACCCGGCGAGGTGGTGATCGCGCGGCGGTTATACCGCTCCGGGCAAAGCGAATATCGGATCAACGGCCGGACTGCCCGGCTGCGCGACATTCAGGATCTCTTCATGGGCATCGGACTGGGCCCGGATTCCTACGCCATCATCGAACAAGGGCGCATAGGGCAAGTGCTCAGCTCGAAACCTTCGGATCGCCGCGCCATCATCGAAGAAGCCGCCGGCATCACCAAGTTCAAGACCAAGAAGCGCCTGGCCGAAGCCAAGCTGGAATCCTCGAAGGTGAACCTCTCCCGCGTCAACGACATCTACGTCGAGATCGAAAAGCAGCTCGCTTCCCTGAAGCGCCAGGCGTCGAAGGCTCGTCGCTACGCGGAACTGCGCGACCAGATGCGCGGCTTGTTGCGCCAGGTGCTGGCCAGCAAGGCTCTCGAGCTCGACGCCGAAGCCGAGCGGCTTGGTCAGCTGCTCGATGGCGTCACCGCGAACGAAGCAGAAAGAGCCAAATCGCTGAACGAACACGAGGCCGAACAAGAGCTGCTCGACCGCCGTACCGCTGAACTCGACGCCGATTTGCGCCAGCATCACAACCTGATCGGGCAGGCGGCGCTTGAACTCGACCGCGCGGAGAACCGTATCATCTTCAACCGGCAGCGCGCCGAAGGGCTCCGCGTGCGTGAACAGCAGGTTGCCGGCGAGCGTGAACAGGCCGCTGGTCAGATCGCGCAGCTCGAGTCCAGCGTGGCCGCTCAGAACGATGTTGTCGCGAAACTGCACGACGAAACGACCCGTCTGGAGAGTCTGCTTGCAGAGATTGCCGGGCGTTCCTCGGAACTGGCCGGTTCCACCCAATTGGCTGACGCGCGCATTGCCGAGTTACGCCGGCAGATCGCCACGTTCGACGATTCCCTCGCGCGACTCCAGGCCGCTCAGGCCCAGGCCGAGCAATCGCTGGCACACCACGGCGGGGCGCTCGAGCGGCTCGAGCAGTCTGAGCAACAACTGCTCGAGGAGTCGCTCTTCCACCGGGACCGCTCGCAGGCCGCCGAGATTCGCTGGCAATCGGTGAACGATCGCGCCCGCACCCTCGAGGCCGCCGTTGTGACCGCGCAGGAGCACCTGACGAACCTGCGACACGAGCAACAAGCGGCCGGCGCCCGCTGCGAATCTCTGCGCGCCGTCGTCGCTGGCGCTCGCGCTCGCCGCCAGACGCTCGAGCAAGTCCTGAACGACCGTTCCTATACCGCCGAGGCGGTGCAAAAGCTCTTTGCCAGCAATGGCCAGACCGGGACACGCGACTTCCGCGCCGTCGGCGTGCTCGCCGACTACGCCGAGGTCGAATCGCAGCACGAAGGCGCCGTCGAGCAATTCCTGCGCGATGAACTTGAGTACGTGGTCGTCGAAACATTCGACCACGCCCGGGCTGGAATCGCCATGCTGCGCGAAGAAGTCGGAGGACGCGCCACGTTCTTCGTCGATTCGTTGCGCACCCTCAACCTGGCAATCAATGAACCGGCCGGCGTCGACTTTGCATCCGAACCGGCGCTGGTGTCGCGACTCGATCGCCTGGTCGAATTTCGCGACCCGCTCGGCGCCGCGGCAAAGCAGTTCCTGCCGCGCCTGCAGTCCGCATTTCTCGTGGAAACGGCGGAAGCAGCCGAGCGCCTGGCGCGCGAAAATCCCGCGTACAACTTCCTCACGCCCGATGGCACCTGCTATCAGGGGCGCGCCGTCACGGGCGGCCGGCCGGCCGAAGCCGGCCCGCTGGTGATGAAGCGCGAGCTGCGTGCTCTGGAAGCGGAGACGCTACGCCTGGAGGGCCAGGCCAACGCGGCCCAAGCCGCTCTCGAAGCCACTCAGTCCGCGCGGCAGGACGCGGAGCGAGCGCTACAGGAAACCACCGCACAGCATGTCGAGATGGGCAAAGCAGCCGTGGTCGCAACGCTCGAGCGCGATTCGGCCCGATCGGAACTCGCTCGGCTCGGCATGGAACTCGCCTCCTGCCAAAAAGAGATCGAACGGATCCGCCGCGAAGCAGAGATAGCGCGCCAGCGCGCCGCGTCGGCCCAGGCCGAGCGCGAGCAGGCAGCGGGCACTCGCTTGGCTGCCGAACAGGAATTGAGCGACAAGATCGCGAGCATGGCGGAGATGCGCCACGCCGCGGACGTCCAGCACGAGGAGCTCGCGACCCGTCGAGCCGAAAAAGCCGGCTTGGACGAGAAGCTGGCCAGTGCTCGGGCGATCGCTGCGCGCATCCAGGAAGAGCGCAACGACCTGCTGGCGCGCGCCGCCCTGCTCGCCGAGCAGCAAGCCGCCATGGTGAGTGAGCAGCAGCAACTTCTGTCGCAGAACGAAGTGGAACAGCGGCAAACCGAATCGCTTCGCGCCGAGCGCGAGCGTCTGGAGGCGCGCGCGACCGAAATCCAGCACGAAATAGAACGCAGCCGGCTGCGCATCGCGGAGGTGGACGACGCCCTGCGCACGGCTCGCCAGCATCTGGACGAACTGCGCGAACAGCGCGGCCGCTTCGAGGTCGAGCGCGCTCGCAACGATTCCGAACGCGAGCACCTGCGCGCCTCCTGCCTCGAAGAACTCAACGCCCAGCCCGAGGATTTGATTGCCGAGCAGCCGGCCTTGCTCGGCGGCGAAGAGTTGGCCGCCGCCGACACCCAATATCGCGAACTGAAAGAGCGAGTCGCTTCCATGGGTCCGGTAAACATGCTGGCGCTCGAGGAATTCAACGAGTGCGAGCAGCGCTTCACCTTCCTCGGCCGCGAGCGCGAGGACCTGTTGCAATCGATCACCGACACGCAGCAGGCCATCACCGAGCTCGACCAAGTCTCACGGCAAAAATTCGAAGAGGCCTTCGCCCAGATCAACGCCCATTTCGCGACGGCCTTCCAGACTCTCTTCGGCGGCGGCATCGGCCAGATGCGCCTCTCCGAACCCGACAGCGCCGGAGATGCGGGCATCGACATCGCCGCGCAGCCGCTGGGCAAGCGTTTGCAGAACGTCCTGCTGCTTTCCGGCGGCGAGAAAGCGTTGACGGCACTGGCTCTGCTCATCGCCATCTTCCGCTACCAGCCAAGTCCCTTTTGCATTCTGGACGAGGTGGACGCGCCGCTGGATGAAACCAATGTCGGCCGCTTCGCGCAGATGGTCTCGGAGATGAGCCAGGACGCGCAGTTTATCGTCGTCACGCACAACCGGCGCACCATGGAGCGGGCCCAAGTGCTTTACGGCGTGACCATGCAAGAGCCGGGCGTCTCGAAGCTGGTCTCTGTGAGCTGGGATCAGGCGCGCGCCGCCGCCGCTAGCAACGCTGCGTAAAACATCTGGCGTTCCGGTCAGGCCGCAACTCGCGTCAGCTGAGCGCCATCTCGCTCGAGAGCATCCTGAATTCGCCGTACGCACAATTTTTTTCCACCGATTTTTACACTTGCCGTTGAGATTTCCTCATTCCATTTGTTTTCGCGGTTGACACGGCCGCTCGCTGCGCTAGAATACGCGCACTTCAGACGACCAGGGGACTCGATCGCACGTGGCTTCTCCTCAAATGAGCGCCGTCATCTGGGAAACGAATTTTCCTGGGCTCACACTCTTGTCGCGAGGCAAGGTGCGAGACCTTTACGAAGTGGCAGGCAACTTGCTGCTCGTGGCCACCGATCGCCTCTCGGCGTTCGACGTCGTGCTGCCGACGCCAATTCCCGACAAAGGGCGCGTGCTCACGCAACTCTCGCTCTTTTGGTTTGAGACGCTGCGTAACGTCGTACCCAACCATGTTTTAAGCGGGAGTGAATTCCCCGCTGCGGCGAAGCCGTTCCTCCAGCAATTAGAGGGCCGC
>Ga0302325_10035791_pt1 | contig 10132 bp, 12 predicted proteins | sample Palsa_T0_2_FD_201948 | JGI IMG/M metagenome (GOLD analysis project Ga0302325, IMG submission 201948) | Peat permafrost microbial communities from Stordalen Mire near Abisko, Sweden - Palsa_T0_2 | ecosystem: Environmental > Terrestrial > Soil > Palsa > Peat permafrost | place: Sweden: Abisko... | reverse complement strand
CGGTTTGTTCGCGATAGTGGGCACGGGCGGCGTGGTGCGCGATGTCGGCGTCATCAACGGCAACGTTTCCGGCGGCAGCGTGTCGAACAAAAGCGCCGGAAGCGTCAATGTGGGCGAACTCGCGGGCGTCCTTTTTGGGTCAGTCATAAATTGCTATTCGACGGGCTCCAGTACGGTCGGTACTGACACGTCTACTCCGAACGGAGGCCTTGTGGCCGATGCAGGCGGGTTGGTGGGCGGTATTTCCGCCCCCGCCGCCCTGATCGACAACTCATATTCAACCGCGACGGTTTCTGGCGGCGGGAGCGCTTTTGCCGGCGGCCTTGTGGGCGGCTTCTACGATGGGGGCACCATCGAATCTTCCTACGCCAGCGGAAACATAACGGTTGGGGGCAACACGGAGGGCGGCACCCTTTCGGGTGCTGTAGCGGGCGGTCTCGTGGGCGTTATCAATAACAATAGTGGCACTGGCAACAACGGCACCGGTTCGGTGGACGTCGTGACCAACGACCGCGCCACAGGAATCTCGACGGCAGGAAGCGGTTCTGCCGGAGGGTTGATTGGGGCTGCAGGCGGTCCCGTGACTATCAAGCTCTCTTACGCGACAGGTGCAGTAGCCGTGGGTCCCGGAGTGAGCATTTCAGCCTTGGGATTTGGCGGCGGTCTCGTTGGGTTCAACTACCCGGTCAATAGCGTCGCGGATACCATCGACCAGTCCTTTGCGACCGGTGCGGTGACGGGCGCGCCATTCACTTTCGTCGGCGGTCTCGTCGGCTATACGAGTTCGGCGATCACCAATTCCTATTCGACAGGCTCGGTATCGGCGACCGGCAGCGGGTTCACAGGTCTTGGTGGACTGGCAGGCGATATCGACACCGGAGGAACCGCCGGTACCTCATATTCCACCGGCCAGGTTCAAATCGTGTCCGGTTCCTATCTCGGCGGTTTCGTTGGCTATCTCCCCGGCGCGCTTTCCGACGATTACTGGGACACATCGACCAGCGGCATCACCAATATCAGCCAGGGCGCAGGCAACGTCGCCAACGCTGCCGGCGTCACCGGCGATACCACTTCGCAACTGCAATCGGGACTGCCCAGTGGGTTCAGCGCTTCGATCTGGGCTGAAAGCACCAGTATCAATGGCGGGTTGCCCTATCTCCGCGCTTTGCCGCCGCCCGAGTGAGAATTGACCGGCCGGGAAATACCTTTGCGCGTGGCGATCTGCCAGGTGTTTCCGCATGGGTCCTTGATCGTCGCGCGCCGGTCTCCGTAGTGGGTGTCGCCGGGCGCTTCGATCGCAACTGCACCGTGCGCGAGCGCGCGGGTGTAGGCGGCGTCGGCATCCGGATCGTACAGATACAGCCATGCATGAATCTCGGCACCGTCCGGGCGCGGACCGCTCACCAAGACGAGCGAGTCGCCGATATGGATTTCCGAAGGTCCATCGGCGCGATATTTGCCTTGCGCCAGAAAGGCGCGGCTGAGGAAGCCGACGAGGCGCCCGGGATCGCGCACGAAAATGCGCGGCGTGATGCTGTGCCAGCCACTGGGAATTGCGTTCATCGTTAACCGGCGCCTTCCGCACGCCATCATGCGTGCAGGACCAACCTAACGGCAGGATCGGTGGCGGCGATTGTAAAAATGTTACCTTGTCGCCGGGAATCCCACGCGACCGGAGCGACAAAGCCCTTGAGCCTTTCAAACGGACATCCGAGACTCTCCGAATGACCTACTGTCGCGTCGCTCCGCCCGCCCATTTGCGCAAACATATCGAAGCCTTCAGCTACTGGGAGGATGACGCGCAGCCCTCCGACGCCCGCTTTGCCGTCATGTCGTCGCGGGCCATGTCGATTCAGATCGATCTTCACGATACCGAATTGTGCTGGTACGACGGTGAGAACCTATCGCGGCGCCATGCGCTCAAAGGCGCAACACTGAGCGGCGTGCAGACGCGGCGGTTCGGGATCGATGCCTGGCAGCCGAGAATCGTGCGCGTCATCTTTCGTCCCGGCGGCGCCTATCCGTTTTTCGGTCCGCCGGCAGCGGACTTCCGCGATACGGCGATTTCTCTGGAAGACATCTGGGGAGCCAATGCCGAGCGGTCGCAACAGCGGCTGGTGCAGGCGCCGACATCAGCCGACATTTTTCGCATCCTTGGCGAGACGCTCGCGTCTGCCGCGCCGCGTCCCCTTGCAAATCACCCCGCAGTGTCATTCGCGCTGCACGAGGCCGAGCGCGAACCGCATCGAACAAGCGCCGCATCGCTCGCCCTCGCCGCCGATCTGAGCCCCAGGCGGTTCATCGAACTTTTCACGCGCGAAGTCGGCATGACGCCGAAGCTCTATCTGCGGATGGCCCGCTTCGAGCGCCTGCTTCGCGACATCTTTCCGCGACAGTCCGTCGATTGGGCGAAAACCGCAGCCGGAAACGGATATTTCGACCAATCGCATCTCATCCGCGATTTTCACGACTTCGCGGGCATGACTCCGACGGCATATCTCGCCCGCCGCGGCGAATGGCACGACACCGCCCGCGATGCGCCGTAGTTCGGTCGACAGCATACCTATTCGCCAAGCGCGAGCTCGCAGTGCCGTAAGTGGTTTTCATACGGCCTTCCCTGCCCCGCCTTCATGCGCATCAAGCCACCTGCGCAGCGGAACGAGCCCCTTGGAATCGGTACGATAAATCCGCTTTCGGCCCTCGTTTGAGGCCGCGACCAGCCCTGCACCCTCAAGCAGCTTCAAATGCTGAACGACGGCCGTGCGCGAAACCGGCAGGCTTTGCGCGAGGTCGCCGGCCGTCATCGGCTTGCGCGCCAGCCGCCGGAAGATGACCACCCGCACCGGATGGCCGAATAAGGCAAATATGCCCAGAACCGCTCGAAATGCCGCGCCATGCGCGTGAGATTTGGCCATTCGCAAAGTGTCACGCTGGACTAACACATTTGGCACGAGCGCCGGTTGCCGATTAGCTTGCACGGGAACCTCATCGGAGCAAGACGATGATCAATGGCGGACATGTCATTCTCTATTCCAGGAATGCGGAGGCGGACAAAGCCTTCATCAAAAACGTACTCAAATTCGCATATGTGGATGTCAACAAGGGTTGGTTGATTTTCAAACTGCCGCCATCGGAAATGGCCGTTCATCCGTCGGACGAAAACGACATGCACGAATTCTTCCTGATGACCGACGATCTCGACGCCGAAATGGCGGCGCTCAAGAAAGCCGGCGTCGCGTGCGAGACGCCGTCGCAACAAAGCTGGGGGCGACTCACGCGCCTCAAACTGCCGGGTGGCGGAACGCTTGGTCTCTATCAGCCTCGTTACGAAAGGCCGTAGTTTCCGATCAGACATCCAGCGCGCAAGTGAGCCGAAATAGGTCCGCTGCCATTGCGCGACGCGAACTTCCATGCCGGCGGCGACCGGGCAACTGCCCGACCGAAAACCGCATCGGCGCGCGTTCAGGACTCATGGCATTTGCCGGAATTGCCAACATTGGACGGATATTCGTCGTGGCGGCGCGGCCATTTCGGGTAGGCGCCATTGTTGCGGCCCTCCGGTGTCACATCGAGATAATGATTGGTATCGAGGAGCGCATCGAGACCGCGCGCATAGGTGGAATAGGTCAGGAAAACCTCGCCGGCCTCGTTCTTCGCAAACACGCTCACTCCGGGCAGCTCCTCGTCCACGTAGCGGGGATCGACCGTGATGGTTCCGAAATTGTAGTCGACCTTGCCCTGCGCGACCTGCTCCTTGCGGAATGAAACGTGGAAGTCGTAGTTGAAGTCGCTCTCGAACGAAGACACCCACGGGAAGTGCCAACCCATGCGTTCCCGGTAGGCCAGGATCTTGGCGAGCGGCGCGCGGGACACGGCGACGATGCTGGCGTTATGATGGACGAGGTGGCGCGCGGGCCCGTCGACATGCTCGGCCTGGAACGAGCAGCCGGGACAGGCCGCCTCCCATTCCGGCGCGAACATGAAATGATGCACGATGAGCTGCGAGCGATCTTCGAACAGTTCAGCCAGGGTCTTTCGCCCGTGCTCCGTGTCGAAGGTGTAATTCTTCTCGATCTTCATCCAGGGAAGATTGCGCCGCTCCTGCGCGAGCGCATCTCCCGCCCGCATATGCGCCTTTTCCTTGACGAGAAACGCGCGTCGCGCATCGCGCCATTCATCGCGGCTGACGATCTTGCTGGCTTCCATGGTATTTTCCTCCCTGACCGGTTCCTGGTCGGCAGTTATATCATTTTCCATCAGACTGAATCGCCGTATTGATGTAACCGTCGTCGAATTCCGCGGAGAACTGCTCGATTGCAGAAATGTCCATCGGCTGCGACCTTATCGCCAGATAGATCTTTTCAAACCGGTTGCAAGGCGCGTCGCTGCCGCAAGATGGTTGCTGGTGACGGTATCGTGCCTGAACAAAGACGCGGACCTCCGCGATCGTAGCTTCAGATGGAGGATCGATTTCGAGCGCAGCGGTCAACCTTCCGACGAGGTTTTCTGCGTTGTCAAACCAGCTGTCGAAGTCGATGACGGCGGGTTGGGGCCTCAGATCCCGCAGTGCCCTGTAGATGTCCACATTGTAGGTCGCCCAAAGCAGCTCGGCGAATGCGACCGTCATCTTGCGAAGGCGAGGGTTCTTCAGCGCCATCGAGCGCGCTGCCGCGGGAGGCGACCGGACGGCCCAGAAATAGGTGGGAGAAAGTTCCAGCTCCTGAAACAACCGGTTCCATAGCGGCAGAAGCCGTGCCGTGCGGGGATCCTTGAAACCCCAGATACCTTTCTCGCGAGCGATCTCGCCGCGCAAATATGCTTTTAGCTCTCCCCCAATCGCGCGTACCGCCGGTCGTTCCAGCCAACCTTCGGGAAGACTCAGCGGGTGCAGCGGGCTTTCGACTTCCCGTCCGACAGCCGCCAAAAGTCGGTTGTGCATTTCGAAAATCTCCTGTCGCTCCCAGTAGCCGGATGGATTGCGAGGTCCTCTATGACCGGGGTCATCGCCCATATCGACCCCCAACAGTCTGAGGATCCCTGCCAAAAGCGAAGTGCCGCTGCGATGCATACCCAGTATTACAACAAGCCTTTTCGATGCCGGCTGTCGCACCGGAGATTGTTGCGTCGACAGGCCCGCGCCGCATTTGCTTATGGGATCATTTGCTTCCGGCACTGCCCCCTCACACGCCCCCCATCGCTTCGTCGAACAGCTCCCGCATCGCGGCCCAGGAGCGTTTGTCGGTGGCGGCGTGATAGGAGAAGCCTTTCATGCCCATCGCATCGACGGTCTTGTCGGTGAAGCTGTGGCCGGCATTGCCGTAGGTGAGGAACTGCCAATCGGCGCCGCAGGCGATCATCAGCCCGATGAACTTTTCGCGCGCGTCGGGCGGGATCAGCGGGTCTTCCACGCCGGCGCACACCATCACCTTGCAGGCGATTTTGCGGTCGTCCTTGTCGGGCAAGCTGGTGAGCCCGGGATGAAACGCCACAACCGCCGAAACATCGCTGCGCGAGCGCGCGATTTCCAGAACCACTGCGCCGCCGAAGCAATAGCCGACGGCCGCCATCCGCCCGGGATCGACATTCGCCTGCGCCTTCAACAGGTCGAGCGCGGCATGCGCGCGGGCGCGCATCAAGGCGGGGTTCTGCATGAGACCGGTCAGCAGGCTCATCGCCTGCTCGCGGCTCGTCGCCACCTCGCCATACATGTCGAGTGCGAACGCGACATAGCCCAGCTCCGCCAGCATGCGAGCGCGTTCCTTCGCATGCTCCGTCAATCCTCCGCCCTGGTGGCAGACGAGAACGCCGGGCCGCGCGGCCCGGCGCGCATCGTCGTCGGCGAGATAGCCGGTGAAGGATTTGCCGTCGACCGAATATGGGACGTCTTCGGTGCGCATTGCGGGCGCTACTTCGCCGGATGCGGCAATGCGGGCAGCGAGGGCAATGGCGGCGTGGTGAGGAACGTGCCGTTGCGCGGCAACACGTTGCAACCCTGCGCGGTGCACAGCTCCACCTCGCCGGAGAAGCGGTCGACCACGAAGACCGATTGCCCGATCGACGGATAGGTCTGCACGCGACCCACGATGAGGAACGTGATCGCGACGGCAAACGCGCCCACGATCAGCGCCAGCCAGATTTCGACCGTGACGGATTCGATGATGGCGCCGGCGCCGAGCAAGACGGCCGCGGCGATGATCCAGGGCAGTGCCTCGCCGATCGGACCGCCGAGAGCACCCTCGAAGCGCCACGCCAGGAACGCGCCCGACAGGAGCAGGAAGCCCGCAATGCCGAACCCAAGCCTGACCGCCCAGGGCGTCGATGCCCCGGAGGTTTCTATGCGCTCGACAGTATCGTGATTGTGAACTTCCTCGTGGACTACGTGGTCGTGAACGTCGCTCATGAAACCCTCTGATGTCAGTGCCGCATTCGACTGCCCGAGTGCCATTCTGGCACATTGCGCCGGGCGCGCAAAAGTAGCCCTCGAACTCTCCCTCTTAACGATCCTTTGACGCCTGCCGTCTCCTCTAAACGCAACAGTAACGTCAACGGCATAAATTTGCGGCGAGTCCCGTTCCGGCCACGCCATGTTCAGGGAAAAACTGTTCACGACCCTCCTCTGGTCGGCGGTTCCCATCGCCGGGGCGATGTTTGCGGACTATGCGATCACGATCCTGCTGCTCCATGCCTGGCAGTCCTACACGCCGTTCATCACGCTGAGCGTCGCGGTCATCGTCAGCCTGCCGGTCACCTATGCGCTGGTCAGCGGGCGCATCGATCTGCGCCATGCGCGCGACGAGCTCGCCGCGGCGCGGGACACGGCCGTGGGCGCCAACCAGACGAAGACCGTGTTCTTCGCCAATGTGAGCCACGAGCTGCGCACGCCGCTCAATGCCATCATCGGCTTTTCGGAGCTTCTTGCGCTCGACGCATTCGCCACAAAACGGCGCGAATATGCGGACCTCATCCACAGTTCCGGCCAGCATCTGCTGGGCCTCGTCAACGATCTGCTCGATCTCGCGCGCATCGAAGCGGGCAAGTTCGAACTGCATGGCGAAAGCGTGAGCGTGGACGGGCTGATCGAAGAATGCGCGCGAACCGTCGAAGTTCGTGCGCGCGAATCGGGCATCAGGCTCATGTGCAGGGTCGCGCCGGAACTGCCGCTCGTGTTTGCGGACCGGCGCGCGCTCAAGCAGATCCTGCTCAACCTGTTGACCAACGCGATCAAATTCACGCGCCGCGACGGATCGGTCGAGATCTTTGCGCGGCTGGCGAAGTCCGGCGAACTCGCGTTCGGCGTGAAGGATGACGGCATCGGAATCGCGGAAGAAGACCAGGCGCGCGTGTTCGAGCGTTTCGGGCAAGGCCGTCACGATGTCACGAGTGCCGATGAAGGCTCGGGCCTCGGCCTGCCGATCGTCAAGGGATTGATCGAAGCGCATGGCGGGCGCGTCACGCTGGAAAGCCAGCTCGGCGAAGGCACCAGCGTCACGGCGTGGCTGCCGCGGGAGAGATTGGTACCGCTCAAAAAGATCGCGCTCGCGTCTTAGGACGCCGGTGCTTTACGCATTGTAATTGAGACGCAGGCCGGCTTTGGGCCATTCCATGGCATAGAGCTTGCCCGTACCCGACGCCGTGATATAGGCCGTCTTCATGTTCTTTCCGCCCCAACAAATATTCGTGACGATGGGATCCGGAATCGGCGTGTGTTTCACTTTTTTCGTGCCCGGCCAGAAGGTGGTGATGCCGCCCGCCAGGATCGTCGCGCAGCACACTCCGCCGTCGGCCTGCACACCCAGCGAATCGAAATAGGCAAGCCCCGGATACGCGCCCATGAACACGCCGGGCGTGAACCCTTCCACCTTGCCCGGCTTGCCCGGTTTAACCAGCGGCAGCGAATAGAGCCTCCCCGTCATCGTCTCGGCGTAATAGACTGTCATGCCGTCGGGCGAGAGGCCCACCCCGTTGGGCGTGATCAACTCGCGCAACACCCGCGTTATCTTCGAGCCGTCGGCCTTCGCATAATAGAGCGCGCCATGGCTGCGCCCCTGCGCGGTGGTCGAAGCGTGATCGGTGAACCAGAAGCCGCCCTGCGCGTCGAACACGATATCATTGGGCGCGATCAATGTTTCGCCGTCGCACGAATCGTAGATCACTTCGACCTTGCCGGTGGAGATGTTCACCCGCTCGATACGCCCGCCCTTGTGGGTGGCCGGCGTGTGGCCCGGAATGTTGAGGCCCTGGCGTTTGTGGAATTCGAAATTCCCGCCGTTGTTGCACACATAGAGCGCGCCGTCGGGACCGATCGCGAGCCCGTTCGGACCGCCGCCGGGCTTTGCAATGGTTTGCGTTTTGCCGTCGGGTTTGACGCGCGTGATGCGGCTCGCCTCGATCTCGACCACGATCACCGAGCCGTCATCCATCGCGACGGGACCTTCGGGAAATTTGAGGCCGGTTGCGAATTCGCGAAGGGGCATGGAGTGTTTCCTCTAATTGGTTTTGTTGCGTCGAAGCTAGCGCGGCGTGCGCGTTTCGCAAGGGCCTATGACGCGCGCTCCAGCGTCACAAAGCTGTAGCGCAGACCCTCCTCCGTTGCGCGGTCTTCGCGGGCGGTTTCGCGCCACTCGGCGCGTTCGAAGGGCGCGAGTTTGGCCTCGCCTTCGAAGGGCGCGTGCACTTCCGTCAGATAAATCCGATCCGCGCGGTCGCGCAGCGCCTCGTAAATGTCGACGCCGCCGGCGACGACGATCTCGGACGGATTTTCGGATTGTGCGCGCGCGATTGCGTCATCGAGCGAATGCACGATCACTGCACCCTCGGCTGCCAAGGTGCGATCGCGCGTCACCACGATGTTGGTGCGCCCCGGCAGCGGCTTCTTCGGAAAGCTGTCCCAGGTCTTGCGGCCGACGATGACGGGTTTGCCCATCGTCACGGATTTGAAATAACGCATATCCTCGGCGATGCGCCACGGGATTTTTCCGCGGTCGCCGATGACGCCGTTCTGTGCCACCGCAACTACGAAGACGATCGGGCTCACGCCTGATCCGCCAGATCTTCCAGCGCGTCGCCCGTGAGGCGATAGCTCAGCCAGCCGGTCGCGGGCTCTGCACGCAGGCTGTCGTAGAACGCAATGGAGGGCTTGTTCCAGTCGAGCACGAACCAGCTGATGCCGGCGGCTCCGCTCGCGAGCGCATGCTTTGCGAGCCAGGCGAACATCTTCTTGCCATGCCCTTTGCCGCGGCGCTGCGGCTGCAGATAGAGATCCTCGAGATGGATCTGCCGTACCGCGCTGAAGCTCGCATAGGTGGGAAACCAGGTGATGACGCCCACGGCCTCTTCGCCCAGAAACGCGAGTGCACTGCAGCATGACGGCGACGTTCCAAAGAAATCTCTGGCGACGATCTCGCGGGTCAGCCGGAATTTGTCGGCCAGCTTCTCATATTCGGCAAGCTCATGGAGAAGCCGGAGAATTGCTTCCTCGTCCCCCGCCCTGCCCAGCCTGATCGTCAGTTCCATGCCATCCTCCCCGACGCGCCGGACCATAAGGGCAACCATTTTCTTGGTAAACCGCCGGAACCAAATTGATTTTTGATAGTTTAATCGGGCGGGAGGAGACCCCACATGAAAAACCTGTTGATTTCGGCCTTCATATTCAGTGTTGCCACGGCCGCGCCGACGGTCCTTTTGGCGCAGGACGAACACCACGACCAAACCGCGCCGCATGGCGCCATGAGCGGACCGCCCGATCGCGGAACGCCTGGCGGCAGTGGCGATCATCGCATGACCACGACGGATCACCGCACGACGACGAGCACAACGAGCACGACCCATCACAACTTACACCACACAACCCATCATACGACGGAGGTCAAGCACACGACAACGCACGTCAAAGTGGACGTCACGTCGTTTCGCAAGAACATCACGGCGCCGCACGCCTTTCACTATGGCGACTACAAAGGGCCGGCGGATTATTCCTATCATCGCTGGAGCTATGGCGACAATCTGCCCCGCGAATATTGGGCGCAGAATTACTGGCTCAACAATTACCTGAATTTCGGATTGATCGCGCCGCCGGACGGTTACGTCTGGGTGCGCTATGGGCCCGACGCCGTCCTCATCGACGAGGACTCGG
>Ga0302325_10035789_pt1 | contig 10133 bp, 10 predicted proteins | sample Palsa_T0_2_FD_201948 | JGI IMG/M metagenome (GOLD analysis project Ga0302325, IMG submission 201948) | Peat permafrost microbial communities from Stordalen Mire near Abisko, Sweden - Palsa_T0_2 | ecosystem: Environmental > Terrestrial > Soil > Palsa > Peat permafrost | place: Sweden: Abisko... | reverse complement strand
GAACGGCTCCTGGCCGCCGCCAAACATCGAACGGAAAAAATCGCTGAAGCCTTCGGCGTCTCCCCCGGAACTTTCCCAGCGAGGCGGCGATCCTCTTCCTCGCGAGGATGGCGGCGGCTCGGGCGCGGGGCCTTCCTGCCACCGGGGCCCGAGCTGATCGTACTTAGCCCGGTTTTCTTTGGAGCCAAGAACGGAATAGGCTTCATTGATTTCCTGCATTTTCTTGGTGTGGACATCCTTTTCGGCCTGGGGATGCAGGTCGGGATGATGCTGGCGGGCCAGGCGGCGATACGCCTGCTTGACGTCATCTTCAGTGGCTGTTCGAGGGACGCCTAAGACCTCATAATAATCCCGAAAGGTCGTAGCCATACGTTATTCCCAGGACTGGCGCAGCTGCTCCATGGCCGCAGCGGGGGTGACACCGACGGCCTGCTTAAAAGCATCCTCAAAGTTAGAGCCCGAGCGCAAGTGCTCAAGAAGAGAAGGGACCCAGGATTCTCCGTGCTCTTTGGCTACGTAAAGGGCCAGTGCCTCCGATTCCAGATAGGCCAGATAAATGTAGCCCGGGGGAGCATTTTTCTTGGCGATAATGTCTTGAATCTTGGCCATATCCATCCAGGGCGCGCCCTGGGTGGTCTTGCGCAGCTCTTCCAACCGCGTATCCTTCCAGAAACTGTCTGAGGGATTCGCATAAGCATAATATTGGGCCACGCCCTCCTGGAACCACATGGGCAGGTCATTGGGATAGAGCTGATGGATGAACGCATGGGTGAACTCATGGCGCAGCCGGCGCTGCATCTCATCGTTACCCCCGGGAGGATTATCAATCCTTACTCGCACCTTGCCGTCCCGTTTATCGAAGAAACCTCCCAGCCACATCGGGGCATTCCAGGCGTCCCAGAATTCTTCCGTGCTGAAAATGATCACGGTAATTTTTTCAGGAGGGAAAATTCCAAATTGCGAACCCAGATAGTTATAGGCATCGTCCAGATACTTGACGGCCTCCCAGGCTTCGGCGCGCTGATCGGCTCCATGGAATTGCAGATGAAAATGTGAAAAGTCTTCTTCGGTCAGATTTTGTTCGACTTCATGGGCCTGCTGTTCCAGATGCTCCCGCATCTTTTCGGGCAACCGGGGGTTCAGGTCGACGGCATGCTTAAAGGCCGCGCGGGCTTCATCGGCTTGACCATCGTGGTTGAGAAGGAGCCCTTTCAGGATATAGGCTTCCGCAAAATTCGGCTCACGCTCCAGAGCCAGGGCCAGCTCGGTTTTGGCGGCTCCGTAGTCTTCCGCATCATAAGCCGCGATGGCTTTGGAAAGGTAATGAGCCGCTTCGGCGGAATGCGAGGCTTCGGCGAATGAACGGCACGGCAAGAGGCAAAGAGCAAAAAATAAGAAATAAAATCGCAAATTTTCTCCGAACCCTCCGCCGTCATCCCCGACGCCACTACAGCGTTGGCGTCCGCCAAAGCCCCAGTGGCGGAATGTCTCTGTCGGGGATCCAACTTCGACGTACGGCATGAGGGATTCCCCGCCAGCAACCGCGGGCAATGACGATTTGGGAGATTGGCATTGCATAGCGACTAGTTTACCTTTTTTGTTAAACTCGCTTATCGTGGCAAAAGGCAAAGTTTTTCTTATCGGAGCCGGGCCCGGAGATCCGGGGCTCATCACGCTCAAGGGCAGGGATTGGCTGAACAAGGCGGATGTCGTCGTGTATGACGCTTTGGTCAATTCGCACCTTCTCGAAGAGGCAAAACCGGGCGCCGTCAAGATCTTCGTCGGAAAACGCGGCGGCCAGCACGCGAAGGAACAAAGGGAAATCAACGATCTTCTCGTCAAACAGGCCCAGCGCGGCCGGCTGGTCGCGCGGCTCAAGGGCGGAGATCCTCTCCTTTTCGGCCGCGGCGGCGAAGAAGCGGCCTACCTCCACGAACACCATATTGCGTTTGAAATCATCCCCGGCGTCACGAGCGCCTCGGGAGCCGCCGCCTATGCCGGAATTCCTCTGACGGACCGGCGATTAAGTTCCATGATCACGATGGTGACGGGGCACGAGGGCGACGGGAAAAATCTCTCGCCCGTGGAATGGTCCCGCATTTCGCGTAAAAGCACGCTGGTTATTTTTATGGGGCTCGATCAGCTGCCGACGATTACCGAACGCCTGCTGCATCATCTTTGGGACGCCGAACTTCCCGCGGCGGTGATCCGCTGGGGCAGCACGGCTCATCAGGAAATCGTCGAAGGAACTTTGGGAGACATCGCCGAGAAGGCGCGGGAAGCCGAAATGACGTCGCCCGTTTTAATTATCATCGGCGACGTGGTTCGTTTGCGGAAGAAAATCCGCTGGTTTGACACCAAGCCCCTGTTCGGCAAAAAAATCGTGATCACGCGCACGCTTGAACAAGCCCCGGAGTTCGCGCGGCTCCTTGAAGAGGCCGGGGCGGAAGTCCTTTCATTCCCCACCATCCAGATCCTGCCGCCTAAAAGCTGGGAGGCGGCCGATCAAGCGATTCACGACATTACGCAATACGACTGGCTACTTTTTACGAGCGTCAACGGGGTGCGCGCTTTTTTTAACCGGCTAAAGATTCTCGGGAGCGATATTCGCGAATTGAAAGGCATCCGCATCGGCGCGATCGGCCCGAAAACAAGCGCCCGCCTCACGGATTTTGGCCTGAAGGTGGATGCCTTCCCAGACGAATATCGCGCGGAAGCTCTGGCGGATGTCATCGGGCAGGTGAAGGACTGCCGGGTCCTTCTGGCCCGGGCGGCCGAAGCGCGAGACGTTTTACCCGACACGCTCCAGGAACGCGGGGCGACCGTGACGATTGCTCCCGTTTACCGCACGATCAAGACGCGGCGGATCGCAGGAGATGTGAAGAAGCGCCTCCTCGCGCAGGAGATCGACGTCGTCACGTTCACGTCCTCGTCCACTGTCGACGGATTCATGCAGCATTTTTCCTCCCGGGAAAAACGCCGAATTTTTGAAAAGGCCAAAGCGGCCGCCATCGGCCCGATCACCGCCGGGACCCTGAAGGAACACGGCGTGCGCCCGGCGATTCGCGCTCCCAGCTACACAATCGAAGCGCTGGCCCGCTCTATCGTTAAATATTTTGTCTAATTCTTCCCCATCTCTCGACGCTCTCCGGCGGACCCTGTTTTTGGCGCTGCGGCGCGCGGGCTCCCTGATTCTTAAGAAATCCGACGGACCCATCCGGACGGGCTTTAAAAATAAAAGTTCCATCAACCTGGTCACGGCCGTGGACCGGCAAGCGGACCGGCTCATCCGCGAAACGATCCAACGGCGTTTTCCGGAACATGACCTGCTCACGGAAGAATCCGTGCCCACGGGCAAAGGATCGGATTACAAATGGATTGTCGACCCCCTGGACGGAACGACCAATTACGCCCATCATTTTCCCCAGGTTGGCGTTTCCATCGGCGTGGAATATCGCGGGCGAATCATTCTCGGCGGCGTCTATGATCCTTTTCGCAAAGAGCTGTTCTGGGCGGAACAAGGTCACGGAGCTTTTTTAAAATTTGGGACGCGCGAAAAAAGAATTCACGTTTCGCACACGCGGCGCCTGACCGAGTCGCTTCTCATGACAGGATTCCCCTACGACCGACGGCTGCATGCCGAGCTCTACCTTTCCTATGTCAAAGCCTTCATGGTCCATATCCAGGGCATACGGCGGGCCGGGGCGGCGGCGCTCGACCTTTGCTGGGTCGCCTGCGGCCGCGTGGATGGCTACTGGGAATGGCGGTTAAAACCCTGGGATTGCGCGGCGGGACAAATCATCGTGCAGGAAGCCGGTGGGCGCTTATCGGATTTCTCCGGAAAACCTTTTAGCGTTTACGGCCAGCAAACCCTGGCCACCAACAGTAAGATTCATCGGCAGATGTTAAACGTCATGGCTTCGCTGAAACGTTAGCGGATGGAATTCTGAATCGGGGGATCAGTTCTCGGCGGAAGGAACCTGAACGGCGGAGACGGCCGCGGAGGCGGGTTGATCCGGAATCCAGAAGGTGAAACGGCTTCCCAGCCCCACTTCGGACTCCACGCGGATTTCCCCTTTGTGCGCCTCCACGATGAATTTGGCGACGGCCAAACCTAACCCATAGCCGGCCGAACGGTCGCCGGGGCGCACCTGCTGAAATTTGTCGAAAATCCGGGATTGGGCTTCCCGGGGAATACCGCGGCCGGTATCGGCCACCTGGAAAATAATTTTACCGGCCGCCTGCTGCGCCGTGACGGCAATGGTGCCCCCGCCGGGCGTGAACTTGATGGCGTTGCCCACGAGATTATCGAAAATCCTTTCGAGAAGTTTCGGGTCCCCCCAGGTTTTCATCCCGCTGGGACCTTCTATGGAAAATTTCAAATTCACTTTTTTCTGTTCCGCCGTGACTGAGAATATATGATTCAGTCGCTGGAAGATATCGGAAACGCCGATGGCCTCCGGCTGCAGATCGATCTTCCCCTGCTCAAAGCGCACCACGTCCAGAATATCACTGACCATCTGGGTGAGACGGACGCCCGCCTCCCGCGCCAGGCCCACATACTCCAGCGCTTTCGGCGGACCTTCTTTGAGCTGCCGTCGGATGAGATCCAGATATCCCATGACGGCCGAAAGCGGCCCGCGCAGGTCATGCGTAATTCCGCTGAGCACCTGCTCCTGCACGTACTCCCATTGCTTGCGGAACGTGATATCCCGCACCACGACGATAAATCCGTCCACTCGGCCTTCGGACTCGTCCACGCGCTCCACCCAGACGCGGTACAAATGCTTCCCATCCGCCCAGCCCACTTCGACTTCTTTACCCATATTGGCCTGGACTCCGGTAAACACCGGTTCGACAAAAGGTTCAAGGAAACCTCGCGGGACCTGGACGCCGCTCACCATTTTGGATTCACGCCCCGATTCCTGCTGAAGAGCCAGGAAAACGCGCCCCAGCTCATTGGCCAGCTGCAAGCCCCCCTCCGCATTGAAAAAGAGAATGCCTTCCGGCAACGTTTCAACCAGAAGAGCCAGCAGTTTTCGCTCAAGACCCAGTTCCTGCGGGTAGGCTTCGGCTTTCTTCCACTGCGGCATGAGCCATCGCAGAGCGGCAACGATCGGCATGAGTTCCTTGAAAGGATACGGCGGTTCGCTCAACACGACATCCTTACCGCGGATGAATTTATCAACCCGGATGGCGAACTGGCTCAGAGCCGTATACCATTGCCGCCGCGTCAACTCGTTCTTGCCGCGGAAGGGCAGGCTCGCCAGCAGGATCACCGCGGCCGTCGCCAGAAGGAAGGAAAAAAACGGCATGTAGGCCCAGGGAGCCGGCTGCGCCACGACAAAAATCCAGTCGGTGGTCGGATCATAATGAAATGTCGCCAGCCATTGCCAGGTCCACTTTTTGTCCAGCGGGACAAATCCAAACACCGTGCCGGTGTGCGCTTTGGCGATCATCCAGGCCACGTTGCCTCTCAAAAGCGCCGGGTCGCTTGACGCAAAAATCGGGTGTCTTTCATAGTCATAGACGAAGCACTTTAAATGCCACAATCGGGATTCATCTTCCAGCAGACTCATGACGCCGCGGGCGCGAATATAGGCGATCAAGGCGCGGTGATGATCGAGCGGCCGGACCACGGTGCAATGAGGGATTCCCTTGAGAAAAAGAAGCGGGCCGGCTTCCGTTTTTTGGCTCTCCAGGGTTTGAAGCTCAAGGACGACAAGCCGGGGATCCAGCTTATCCAGGGCGTCGCCAACCAAAGGATTGACCCAGCGCTGCGTGGTGTGCGTTCGCGTGTCCGTGAGATATACGCCATCGACAAACGAATTGGATGCGACCACGGAAGCGATCAAGCGACGGCTGTCGGCGGGAAATTGATCTATCCAGGGGTTATACGAGTTGCGCTCGGCCCCGAGCATCTCGGAAACACGCTTGACCCAGCGCTGATTCTCCTGGCCCACGGCGTAACGGACCTGAAAAAAATTCCAGAGAGTTACAGCGACCAGGCCCGTAAGACCCGCCGCAATAAGAAATCCCGGCCACAGTCGACTTTTTCTCATGTACTCAAGTGTATGTGAAATCTGTAAAGCCAACGTTATGCATGTGTAAAATACCTGTAAAATCAACGCGTTTAGCTCAAAGAAGTGTAGCATGTATGCTAAAATTTTTGCTATGGCATTTCCCGCGACTCGCCTGCGCCGTCTGCGCATCAATCCCCTTTTAAGAGCCTCCCTTGAAGAAACGCATGTGACGCCGCGGAGGCTGATCGCGCCCTTTTTCGTGCGCCCGGGCCGCTCTCTCAAGATTCCCATTTCGTCGATGCCGGGCCAGTTTCAGTGGTCGATTGATCGCCTGATCCCGGAGGTGAAAGCCCTGTGCCGGAAAGGAATCAAATCCGTCCTGCTTTTCGGAATCCCAAGCCGGAAAGATCTCCACGGCCTCGAGGCCTATGCGCCCGGCGGCATCGTTCAACAGGCCGTCCGCGCTTTAAAAAAAGCTTTGCCGGAGCTCCTCGTTATCACGGATCTTTGCTTTTGCGAATATATCTCGCATGGACATTGCGGGATTGTGATAAAGGGCGAGCTCGATAACGATGAGACGCTTCGATTGATCGCTAAAACAGCGGTCGCTCAGGCCAGAGCCGGGGCCGATATCATCGCCCCGAGCGGCATGATCGACGGGATGGTTAAGACCATCCGCCGGGCGCTGGATAACGCGGGTTATCCCCACGTCGCGATCATGAGTTACGCCGCTAAATATGCGTCGGCGTTTTACGGGCCCTTCCGCGAGGCGGCTGAAAGCGCCCCTCGTTTTGGCGACCGCAAAAGCTATCAGATGAATCCGGCCAATGCCGAAGAAGCGCTGCGGGAAGTCGCGCTGGACATCGAAGAAGGAGCGGATATTGTCATGGTGAAGCCGGCTCTGGCTTATCTCGATATCATCCGGCGCGTCAAAGAGAAATACCACGTTCCGTTGGCGGCCTATAACGTCTCGGGCGAATACGCCATGGTGAAAGCGGCCGGCCGTAACGGCTGGGTGGATGAGCGGGCGGTGATCCGAGAGATTCTCACCGCCATCCGCCGGGCGGGCGCCGATCTCATCATTACCTATCATGCCCAAGACTTCGTCGCCTGATTTTTATTACCTCGAATCCGACGGCCAGGTCTTCCTGGTCAAAAAAGGGAAACTCTGGCAGTTCCCCTCGCGGCGCTCCGAAATCCCCTGCCGTTTTAAACCCGTCTTCACGATGCCGCTTGTGGGCGGGAATGTCTTGTTCGCCAAACCCATTTTAAAAACGCACCCCACGCACTGGTTTCATAAAGATGAGGTGATCGGCCGCTCGAACATCGCGCCCATCGTCCAGCAGGCCATCAATCGCAGCTTGCCGCGCGGCGCCTCCAAGGTGGCTATCGTCGAGAAAGGCCAGGTCCTAATGGTGTGCGCCGGCCGAGGCCTGACTCAGGGAATCTGGAATCTGCCGGGCGGCTTTATCGGCTACGGAGAGCACCCGGAGGAAAGCGCCCGGCGCGAAGTTCAGGAAGAGCTGGGAATCCGCGTCGAGATCAAACGTTTGCTCGGAATTTATGCGGAGACGTTTCCCCGCACCGGCGGCTACATGCTGGCCTTTGTTTACGAAGGAAAGCGATTATCCAAAACGATTCGTCCGCACCCGGAAGAAATCGAAAGCTACCGCTGGATGCCGGTCCGTGAAGCCGCGCGCGTGACGCCCAATCCCTTTGCCCGTGCCGGCCTGCGGGACTATCTCAAGAATCATAGAAGGCCTTGAGATTTTGGTCTTCGCCTGATATCATTGAATAGTCTGATAATTCCATGTCTTTCGAGGAGGCTTACCGATGATCGATCTGCGCGACGTCCGTTCCGTGACTGAATTCCAGCGCCATGTTAAAGAATATATCAGGCGGCTGAAAAAGAAAAAAGGCCCTCTCGTCCTGACGGTGAATGGCCGAGCCGAGCTTGTCGTGCAAAATGTCGAAGGTTATCAGGCGATGCTCGAGCGCCTTGAAAGAATTGAGACGGTCGATGCTATCAAGCAAGGCATCGATGAATTTGCGCAGGGCAAAGGACTCCCCGCCCGGCAAGCTCTCGAAAAATTGCGGCCCAAACATGGCGTTTCGCGTTGAAATCGCGCCTCAAGCGCTGAAGGACCTGGATGCGGCGTACCTATTCATCAAAAAAGAAAATCCTTCGCATGCGGCGACATGGCTCTTGGGAATTATTGACGCGATTCTTTCCCTGGAAAAACTACCCAACCGATGCCCGCGGGCGTCCGAATCCGCGGAGGTCGGCCAGGATATCCGGATACTGCTCCATGGGAAACGCCATCGCGTCTATAAAATCTTTTTCTCGATCCACCCCCTGGCAGGGTTCGCGTATTCCACGTCCGTCATGGCGCCATGAAACAACTCTTAGCCAACGATCTCAAGGTCTTGATGGAAGATTCTCTGTATCAATAACCTTCAGTACTGACGATCGAGAAGAGAATTTAAGACCCCATTTTGGTACACCCGGTTCAAATGCTCCGGGGCGATTAAAATCTTGATGGATCCCCGACAAGGGCGTTCCGCCACTGAGTCTTTGGCGGACGCCAACGCTGTAGTGGCGTCGGGGATGACGGCTAGCTGTATTTCTTCCGTCGAAAAACATCCGTCTCCAGCGAAGCGACGCGGTCCAGGAACAATTTCCCCTCCAGATGATCCAGCTCATGCTGGAACACGATCGCTTCGAAACCGTCGGCTTTGATTTCGATGAATCGGCCGTTCCGGTCCTTTCCATGCACCTCCACGGCGGTGGCCCGCAGGACGTTGCCGGTGTAGTCCGGCACGCTTAAGCAGCCTTCCCGAAGAAGCATCTGCCCGCTCCGACGGACAATCCAGGGATTGAGCATGATCACGCGGCCATGCCGGGTGCCGGGTTTGTCAATTCGCGAGGCGTCGACCGTAATGATTCTCCAGGGCTTCCCGACCTGCGGCGCGGCCAGACCCACGCAATGCGGATGGTGCTCCATGGTTTCCACCATATGGTCGATGAAACTTTGGAGCTCGGGAAAGTCGGGCTCCACCAGGTGAGAGGGGACCTTAAGAATGGGATCAGGAATGCGGACGACATCGAGGATCACAGCGCAACGGCTTCGATATCCTGAAGGGTGATCTCCACCTGGAGGCTCTTTCTGAGATCATCGAGGTCCGATCGAAGGGCGTCTAAATCCAGACCGGGCGGCATCTGGATTTCCAGGAGCATGACGTAGAGAGGGCCGGACGCCTGCGGAATAGACTTCGTGTTGAGATCGGTAATGCTCACCCGGCGATCCGCGAGCGTCTGCGCGACCCGATAAATGATTCCGGGCTTATCGGTTCCATAGACGGAGAGCATGTATTGCGGCGGCGATTGTCTGCCGGATCGCGCCAGTCTGGAGGGAATCGCTTGCGTATGAATATGCAGAGCGAATCTTTTTTCAAGCGGTTTCAGGGTTTTCTCCAGGCGCGTCAGCGTGGCCGAAGCGGGCAGTTCCGCCACAAGCATCATCGTGAATTCACCCCCGAGGCGGGTCATGCTGGTGTCTTCGATGTTTCCGTTCACGTCAAAAAGCGCCTTCGTCACGCCGGCCACGATGCCTGGACGGTCTTTGCCGGAAGCGGTGATTAGGAAGAAGCGCTTAGGCATGAGAAAAGGCGGATTCCGCCGTCAGCTTTACCGTTCGAGTTCAGTATTCCAGTAAACGTTATCAATGAAGCGCTGCCACGAGGCTTTGATTTTGAAAGGCGCCCGGAAGACGAGCGATGCGCTGCCGCGCCATTTGGGCTTGTTCGGTTTGATGAGCAGTTTCATTCCCGCTTCCTGGGGGAGACGATCGGCTTTGCGTAAGTTGCAGGGGATGCAGGACGTGACGATATTGCTCCAGTCGGTCTTGCCGCCGCGGGACCGCGGAAGCACATGCTCCAGATTCAGCTCCTGGGTGCCGAACTTCGTGCCGCAGTAGCAGCACCGGTGGCCGTAATGTTCATAGATATTGCGGCGGGTAAACTTGACGTCGCCGACAGGGAGCTTGTCATAGCCGCGCAAAGCGATGACTTCCGGGATCGCAATCCGAAACGAAGGCGTCGTAACATAAC
>Ga0302325_10035788_pt1 | contig 10133 bp, 11 predicted proteins | sample Palsa_T0_2_FD_201948 | JGI IMG/M metagenome (GOLD analysis project Ga0302325, IMG submission 201948) | Peat permafrost microbial communities from Stordalen Mire near Abisko, Sweden - Palsa_T0_2 | ecosystem: Environmental > Terrestrial > Soil > Palsa > Peat permafrost | place: Sweden: Abisko... | reverse complement strand
CTGGATGGGCGACGACGGCTGGCTGCTCAAGCTCCGCTGCCAGCACCGCAAGTTCAACTACATCGGCGACACCACCTGGATCCGCGGCAAGGTCATCGACAAGGTCCAGGCCGACGGCCGCAACGAGGTCCACCTCGAGATCGGCTGCTTGAACCAGCGCGGCGAGCAGACCACCCCGGGCGCCGCCGTTGTCCTGCTCCCGACCAGAAAGAACGCGGTCGAACTGCCCGCTCCCCCGGCCGGTAGCCTGGACGAGCTCCTCGCGACCGAGATCGCGTCTCATGAAGGGGTGTGAGCCCACGTGGACTTTGAGCTTACCGAGGAGCAGGCCGCCCTTCGCGAGGTGTCCCGCGGCATGCTCGCCGTGAACTGCCCGCCGCAGCTTGTGCGTGCGCTGGCGAGCGCCGGCAAGGACACCGACGACAAGCTGTGGCAGCGCGGCGCGGAGCTTGGCTGGATCGGCCTCGCCGTTCCCGAGGAGCATGACGGCGCGGGCCAGGGGCTTGTCGAGTTGTGCCTGGCAGCCGAGGAGATCGGCCGCGCCGCCGCTCCCGGTGCGTTCATCGACAGCGCGCTGATCGCGCTCGCCCTCGCCAGGCAGGGCCGGCCGGGTCTGGTACCCGCCATCGCCGGCGGGGATCTCAAGGCAAGCTGGGCACACCACGGAAAGGTTGTCTATTCACCCGGCGGTGACACGATCCTGCTGCACGGTCGCGCGACGGCGGTACAGGCCGCCGCGTCCGCGGACTGGCTGCTTGTGACGGCGGCGGGCGCCCAGGGCAGGTGCCTGGTGCTTCTTGACCGGTCACGGGCGGCGATCGAGCGGCGGCGGACGCTGGATGAGACCCGGCGCTGGTATGACGTCGTACTCGGGGAGGTGCCCGTCCAGGCCGCCGACGTGATCACCGCGGACGAGGCGGAGATCGGATGGCTGACAGACGCGGCCGCGGTGCTCACCGCGGCCGACTCGCTTGGCGTGGGTGAGCGGCTGCTCGATATGACCGTCAGCTACGTCAAGGTGCGCGAGCAGTTCGGCCGCCCCCTCGGCAGCTTCCAGTCGGTCAAGCACAAGGCGGCCGACATGCTGACCACGCTCAAGGGCGCCCGGGCCGCGGTCTACTACGCGGCGATGGCCCTGGACGCCGGGGTCGCCGACGCGGCCGCGGCGTCGAGCGCCGCCAAGGCGTTCACCGGAGAGGGCGTCGCCGCCCTGGCCGGTGAGGCTCTGCAGACCCACGGCGGCATCGGCTTCACCTGGGAACACGACCTGCACCTGTACCTGAGGCGGGCGAAGGTGAACGAGATGCTTTACGGCTCGGCCGCGGAGCACCACGAGCGGCTCGTCTCGCTCCTGGAGTAAGCTTCAGCGCTATCGGATCCCGTCGCGGGAGTGGATGGCGTCGCAGGAGTGGATGGCGTCGGGCAACTCGCGGCGCAGCAGCTTGCCCGTCTCGGTGCGCGGCAGGGCGTCGAGGAACCAGAAACGGTCAGGTGTCTTGGTCGACCGCAGCGCGCGCCTGGTGAAATCGCGCAGCTCGGCGGGGTCAACGCCGAGCCCGGGCCGGACGACGACGGCCGCCTCGATCCGCTGCCCCCACTCGGTGTCGGGCACGCCGAACACCGCCGCGTCGAGCACCGCCGGGTGTCTAAGCAGGACGTCCTCGATCTCGGCGGGAGCGATGTTCTCGGCGCCCCGGATGATCGTGTCATCGGTGCGCCCGCTGATGAACAGGTACCCCTCCTCGTCGAGGTAACCGTCATCCTTGGTGTCGAAGAAGCCCCGGTCATCGAGCGCGCGGCCGAGGCCCGCGTACTCGGCCGACACCTGCCCGCCGCGCACGCAGATCCGGCCCGGCTGGCCGGCGCCGAGGATTTCACCACCGGGACCGCGGATCTCAAGCTCGATCCCCGGCAGCGGCCTGCCGACCGAGGACAACCGGGCCCGCACAGCGAGCTCGGGCGATTCCAGCGCGGCGCGGTGATCGGTCGGACCGAGCAGCGCGACGGTCGAACTGGTCTCGGTGAGCCCGTACGCGTTCACGAAATCGACCCGCGCCCACTCCCGCAGCGCCCGCTCGATGAGCACGGCCGGCATCGGGGCGCCGCCGTAGGAGAGCGACCGCAGCGACGGCACGGACTTGTCCTCCGCGCAGTCGATGATCCTGGCCAGCATCGTCGGCACCACCATCGCGCCGGTGACCTCCTCCTCCCGCACCGTGCGAAGCCACTGACCGGGAGCGAAAGCCTCAAGCACGAGGGTGCGGCGCCCAGCGTAGAGGTTGGTGATCACATTCGCGACGGCGGCGATGTGATACGGCGGGACGCTGACGAGCGCCGCTTCCGCCTCACCGGCGGAAGCGAACTCCACCGACCCAAGCACGTAGGAGACCAGGTTCTCGTGACGTAGCAGCACGCCCTTGGGCTCCGACGTGGTGCCGCTTGTGTAGATGACGACAGCGGCCGGGCCCTCGCCGGCCCCCTCCTCGCCGGCCCCAGCCTCGCTGAACTCGCCGCGATCGACGCATGTCTGCGCCAGCCACTCGTCGGTGGTCATCGCGTCGATTCCGGCTCGCTCGAAGTGCGCGAGCGCGTCGGGGTCCGCGATCCCCAGCGCCTTGGGGTGCCTGGCAAGCAGGGCGTCAAGCTGCCGCTGCCCAAGCCGGAAGTTGAGCGGGACCAGTGGCACCCCTGCTCGCGCGGCGGCGAACAGCGCGACGGGGAAGGCCGGACCGTTCACCGCCAGGTAGACGACGACCTCCGCACCGTGCTCGCGCACAAGTCCGGCACCGGAATGCGACCGCCCGGCCAGCTGGGCAGCGGTGATCCCGCCGGACCTGGGACCTGACAGAACACGGTGGCCGAACGCCTCGGCGGCCATGTCGAGCAGCAACGTCAAGCGCACCGACGGATCCTCGCTAGTCCGACGCCGGGAGGGGCTTGGCCGCCTGGATCACCAGCGGCTTACCGTCGAGCGCGAGCGTGCCGTCGCCTGCCTTGGTGCACAGTACCTGCAAGGTGTCCGCTTGGTCGGTGTATCGCTTGCCGATCTGGGTGCCACCCATGAGCGACCGATCGGGTTCCGCGGCGGAGACCGGCTCTCCAGCGGCAGCCATTTCCGCGCCGCCGCACGTCAGCGTGCACTCACCGTCCGGCGCCCGGATGATGATCACAGCGGTACTGTCGACGGCACTGACCAACTGCTGCCCGACACGAAACTTCACAGCCATTCGGTGTACTCCCTGGTCCGTTGACCGGGTCCGCCCGCCAGCACGACCCGTGTCCACGCGTGGACAGCATTAATTATATCAGTTCACTGATTATCGTCATAGACCGCGCCACACCGGCGCCCGCTTTTCCGCGAACGCGGCGGCGCCCTCCCGGGCATCGGCGGACTCGAAGACCTGCTTGTACAGTTCCGCCTGCCGCTGCCAGCCTTCCGTGACCGTCCAGTCGGCCTGCGCACGGGCAATCTGCTTGGTGACGGTCACGGCCAGCGGGCCGTTGGCGGCGATCACCTCGGCAAGCCGCAGCGCGCCTTCGAGCGCGCCGCCGTCGGGCACCAGCCGGTTGACAAGCCCAAGCTCCGCCGCCCGCTCGGCCGAGATGCGCTCCCCCGTCAGCAGCAGCTCCATCGCGGCGGCGAAGGGGATGCGCCTTGGCAGCAGCAGCGCCGCGCCGCCGCCGGCCACCAGGGCGCGCGTGACCTCGGGCACGCCGAACTTGCTGCCCTCTCCCGCCACCACCAGGTCGCACGCGAGCATCAGCTCGAAGCCACCGGCAAGCGCCCAGCCTTCCACCGCGGCGATCAGCGGCTTGCGCGGCGGAGTCGTGGTGATGCCGCCGAAGCCCCGGCCCTCTATGTTGGGTTTGTCGCCGCGCAGGTAGGCCTTGAGGTCCATCCCGGTGCAGAACGCGCCGCCGGCCCCGGTCAGCACGCCGACGCGCAGCTCGTCATCGGCGTCAAGCTCATCGGCCGCCGCCGCGAGGGCGCGGGCGGCCGCGCCGTCGAGCGCGTTCTTGACCTCGGGCCGGTTGATGGTGATGACCTGGGTAAAACCGCGCCGCTCGACAATTACTGACTCTGTCATTCGTCTCCTCCTGCTGGAAAGGGCCGGCCGCCGAGGCCATCTCGGCCGGCCCGATTACGCCGGATCGCCGTCAGGCGCCACGCGAATGACGACCTTGCCCGTCGCGGCTCGATCGGCTACGCGCCCTAGCGCGGTGCCGATGTCCTCGAGCTCGTGCACTTCGGAGATGACGGGCCGCATGCCGCCGGCGACCAGGTCCGTCAGCGCGTCCTGGGCATGCGCCGTCTCGTCCGCCAGCCGCTCGGTCCAGGTCCGCAGCTCAAGCCCGCGAACGGTGATGTTCTTGAGCAGGATGACGTTGAGCGGGATCCGGGGAATGTCACCGTCGGCGTACCCGACCGTCACGAACCGTCCGCCCCACCGGATCGCCCGCAGCGCCGGCTCGGCCCAGCGACCGCCGACCGGATCGACGACAAGGTCGGCCCCGTCACCGGTGATCTCCCTGATCCGCTGCTTGAGATCTTCCTTGACGTAATCAATGCCCGCCTCGGCACCCAGTTGCTCGCAGACCGCGAGCCGCTCGGGCGAGGAGGCGGCCGCGACCACGCGGGCGCCAAGCCGGACCGCGACGTCGACGGTCGCCGTGCCGACGCCTCCCGCGGCACCAAGGACCACCACCCACTGCCCGGATCGCAGTTCCCCCGCGGTGATCAGCGAGTGATAGGCGGTCAGGTAGGTCACGCGGAACGCGGCCGCCTCGACCATCGACAGGCCCGCGGGGACAAGCGCGACCGAACGGGCGGGAACAAGCACCTGCTCGGCCATGGCGCCGTTGAAGACAGAACCGTAGACGAGGTCTCCGGCGAGGAGTCCCGTCACCCCCTCGCCCACGGCCGCCACCCGGCCCGCGAACTCGCTGCCAGGGGTAAAGGGAAGCGGGGCCGACACCTGGTACTTGTTGGCGATGAAGAGCAGGTCGGGATAGTTCACCGCGGCCGCCGCCACGTCCACGACCACGTGGCCCGGAGTGACCACCGGGTTCGGGATCTCGCGGATGACGACGTTACCCGGACCGCCGTACTCCTCACAGCGCGCTGCCCGCATGCGTCCTCCCGGACCGTATTCCGTTTTCCCAGGCTCGAGCCCGCGTACGGCCGTCATGACGATCAGAGACGTTCGATGATCGTGGCGTTGGCCATGCCGCCGCCCTCGCACATGGTCTGCAGTCCGTAGCGGCCGCCGGTGGCTTCCAGGTAATTCAGCAGCGTGGCCATCAGCTTCGTACCTGAACCGCCGAGCGGGTGGCCAAGGGCGATCGCGCCGCCACGGGGATTGAGCTTGTCGGGATCGGCACCGAACTCCTGCGCCCAGGCGAGCGGTACCGGCGCGAACGCCTCGTTGACCTCGTAAGCGTCGATGGCGCCGATCGGCAGCCCACTGCGCTGCAAGATCTTTTCCGTCGCCGGGATGACCCCGGTCAGCATCAGCAGCGGGTCGCTGCCTGATACCGCGAAGGCGTGGAACCTGGCACGGGGCCGCAGGCCAAGCTCGGCCGCCTTCTCCTCGCTCATGATCAGCGCCGCGGAGGCGCCGTCGGTGAGCGGCGAGGAGTTCCCCGCGGTGATCTGCCAGGTGATCTCGGGGAAGCGCTCGGCGTACGCGGGGTTGGCGTAGGCGGGCTTCAGGCCGGCAAGCCCCTCGACGGTGGTCCCAGGCCGCACGGTCTCGTCGGCGGTATGCGAGCTACCGTCGGGAAGCCGGACACCGATGATCTCGTTGTCGAATCCGCCGGTGGCGGCGGCCGTCGCGGCCCGCGCGTGGGACTGGGCGGAATAGGCGTCGAGCGCTTCGCGGTCCAGCTTCCACCGCGCCGCGATCAGCTCGGCGCCGATCCCCTGATTGGCCAGGCCGTCGGGATAGCGGTCGGCAAGCGGGGCCACCGGGTCACGGCCTACCCGCGATGAACCGATCGGGACCCGGCTCATCGACTCCACTCCGCAGGCGATGACGATGTCGTAGGCGCCGGCGATCACGCCCTGCGCCGCGAAGTGCGCCGCCTGCTGGCTTGACCCGCACTGCCGGTCCACGGTCGTCCCCGGCACGCTCTCGGGGAAGCCGGCCGCGAGCAGCGCGGTGCGCGCGATGTTCAGCGACTGGTCGCCGACCTGCCCGACGCAGCCGGCGATGACGTCGTCGACGAGCGCGGTGTCCAGGCCGTTGCGCTCGACCAGGGCGGTCAGCGTCTGCGCGAGCAGGGCGGCCGGGTGCACCCCGGAGAGGGCGCCGCCCGGCTTGCCCTTGCCCGAGGGGGTGCGGACGATGTCGACGATGACGGCTGTGGCCATGATGCCTCGCGATCCACTAGCGAATTCACGGATATCAGTAATCTAATTTACCTACTACGAGCATGCCATGCCGTCCCGATGGCGGCAAGGCGGGCGCCTGCGCCCGGTGCGGCGGCCTGAGCGGTCAGGCCCGGGCATCGCGGCGCAGCGGCTCGGGAACCCAGTCAGGTGACCGCTTCTCGATGAAGGCCGCGAAGCCCTCCTTGGACTCGGGACGCCGCAGGCTGTCGAACATCGCGATCCGGTCGTGCAGCCCGACGTACTGGTCGAGTACCCGCTTGATGTCGCGGCGGGCCTCGGGCGCGGTCTGGCAGATCTCGATCAGCGCGTCGGTGGCCGCCTTGCTCAGCTCATCGTGCGGTACGACCCGGCTCACCAGGCCCCAGTCGAGCGCTTCTGCGGCCGTGAGGCGCCGGCCGGTGAACATCAGGTCGCGCGTGCGCACCGGCCCGATGAGGCGCACGAGCAGCTGCGCGTAGTAGGTGTCGGAGATGCCGCGGAGCAGCTCGGGGACACGAAAGGTGGCGCGCTCGCTCACCACCGCGAGGTCCGAGCACATCGCGATCAGCAGGCCGCCGCCCTGGCAGATCCCGTTGACGGCGGATACGACCGGCTTGACGCTCTGCCGCAGGCTGTCGAACGGCAGCACGTCGAACGCACCAGGCGCCGCGTTGAAGTCGGCCCACTTGTCGGCGACCTTCTTGCCCAGGTCCCCGCCGGGAATGAACACGTCGCCGACGCCCGTGATCAGCAGCCCCGCCAACTCCGGGTCCGCGTCCACCAGGCGGACCGCGTACCTGATGCCGAAGTACATCGCCTGCGTCAGCGCGTTCCTCGCCTCCGGACGGTCGACGGTCAGGTGAGCGAACGGTGCCCGGCGCTCGAACCTCAGGTAAGGCGTCCCGAGCCAGTCGCCCTCGGGAGGGCGCGGCGCGGCTCCGTTAGCGGCGTCGGACATGAGACCTCCAGCCGTCTGGCGGTGCCAAGGCGGCACGGCCAAGCTTGAGTAAAATCGTATAACTAAATAATCTACTATGGGCCACGCCATGGGGCACGGCCCACTGCGGCAGCCGCGCCATGGGGCGCGGCCGACAGGAGGCAACGGTGCATTCCTCGCGTATCGGTTTTGTCGGCGCCGGGCGCCTCGGCCTCCCGATGGTCGAGCGGCTCGCCGCCGCCGGACATGATCTCGTCGTGCACGCGCGCCGGCCCGAGACCAAGTCCGCACTTGAGCGGCTCGGCGTCCGGCACACAAGCGAGCTGCGCGAGGCCGCCGTCGGCGCGGAGGTGCTGCTGATCTGCGTCTTCAACGACGAGCAGGTGGCCGAGATCGCCGAGCCGCTGGCCGGCGCCCTGCCGGACGGCGCCGTGCTCGCGTCCCACGTGACGGGCAGGGAGGCGACCCTGCGGGCGGTGGCCGGCCGCTTCCCCGGTATCGACGTGGTGGACGCGCCGGTGAGCGGCGTCGCGGCGGACATCAGGGCGGGACGGCTGACCGTCCTCCTCGGCGGTCCGCCGCCCGCCCGTGCCCGCGCCGCCGCCGTCATCGCGGCCTACGCCGACCCCGTCATCGAGACCGGCGGACTCGGCACCGCGCTGGCCGTCAAGCTGGTCAACAACCTGCTGTTCGCCGCGAACGCGCAACTGGCGGCCGAGGCGGTCCGGCTCGGCGAGGCGCTCGGGCTGGCTCCGAAGTCGCTGCTCGGCGCGCTTAACCAGATGAGCGGCGGTAGTCAGGCCAGCCACCATGCCGCGCAGCGGGCCAGCATGGCCGAGTTCGCCGCGAGGATCGCCCCCTTCCTCAGCAAGGACGTGGCGGTCTGCCTCGAGCAGGCTGCCGAGCGGGGCGTCGACCCAGGACTGCTGATCGACGTCGTCAGGCGGGGCCGACTGGCGCTCACCTGACCAATAACTGGACGCAGGCCCCATCCTTCAGTGGATCAGGGCCGCGGTGATGCGGCCCCACTCCTGGCGGAAGGCATCGGCCACGACCGTCCCCACCACGCTGGCCGCGCTGACCGCGGCCAGCGCCCCGCTCACGCCGCCGTCCGGTTCCGGGGGCTGGCCGCCGGGTCCGGCTAGTCCTACTCGAACGGCCAGAACGGCCTCACCTCCAGGATGCCGAGGCGGGCCATCGGGTGCCTGCACGCGGCCTCGATGGCTTCGTCGAGGTCGGCGCACTCAAGCACGTCGAAGCCGGCGATCTGCTCTTTCGTCTCGGCGAACGGGCCGTCTGTCACCATGGCGCGGGACTCCCTCACCCGTACCGTCCGGGCACTGCCGGGCGGCTCCAGTTCGCTGCCGAACAGGCGAACGCCCCTGCCGTCCATCTCGGCTACCCAGGGATCGACCGGTTCGATGTGGTCGAACTCCCGCGGGTCGACCGCCGGGTCGGTGCAGACGAGCATCAGGTACTGGATCTTGCCTTCACCCGGCTCGGGCAGGGGCACGGCCGGGGCGCTGTCCGGCAGGGCGCGCACCTCGATCGACCCCAGCCAGGAGTGGGGGTGCCTGCCGGCCCACCGCACCGCCTCCTCCAGGCTGGCGCACTCGATCACGTCGTAGCCGGCCACCTGCTCCCTGGTCTCCGCGTACGGCCCGTCGGTGATGATGAGCTCGCCGTCCCGGATCTTGATCGTGGTGGCATCCGCCGTCGGCCGCAGGCGGGTCCCCTGCAGGTTGACCCCGGAGCGGACCGTCTCCTCAACCCAGGACGAAAACGCGGCCCAGTTCTCGTTTTCGTCCCACTCCGCGGCTACGTCCGGGTCGGCCGTGTGGATCAGCATGTAACGCATTGCCCCTCCTCTACCGAACACCCGACAGGTCCCGTATCGACGCGGTCACCACGTCGGCCGCCCCGCGGGCCGGCCGCACGCGATGCCTCAGGCGGAAGGCACTCCCGAGGCAGAGCCGCAGGTCCCTCAGTGCAGCGGCGGCCTCACCCGCGCGGACGTCCGCAGCCCGCTGCTCGACGGCACTAACGCCGTGCTCATACTTGTACATCTGGTACGACAGCGTGTAAACCATCGTTCCTCCATCCGGTGGAAGTTCTCGAGCCGCCCTTACGGCTCGTCCACTCGGACGACGAACGGAAACTCCCGAGATGGACACCGCCGCACCGGACGCTCCAAATATTCGTCAACCGGAGACCTCACCTGGATAACCGTGACCGCGTCACGAAACCGACAGGGAAAAGCGGTGCGACGCGCCAGCCCGCGAATGGGACGACCCCGCGCCCGGTCTGCGAAGCGAGAGACATGGATGAGTCGCCCGAGGCCGTAACCGCGGAGGCTGTCGCCGTGCTCAGACAGGCGGGAGCGCGCTTCGCGTACCTGCACGGCAGCCGCGCCGCAGGACACCACCGCGCCGGGCTCCGCCGGCGGGTCACGGCCTGGTGGCGGGCCTGGCGGGGACGGCACCGGGCCGGATAGCGCCTACCGCATGATCTGATCACGCGTTCCGTGCCGTCAACGAGTCCCAAAGCCGCTCAGAACGGCCAATCCGGCGCGGACACCCCGGTGATCGGCCTGTGCCCATCACCGAGCATAAGGCGGCTATTCGCGCTGAACGGCCGCCTGTCCACCGGGTTGCGCGGGCTAGAGCCCCTGCCGATGTGGCGGGGGAGGGTCGGTAGGCGGGATTAGTGTGTCAGGAGTGCGCGGGCGGAGGCGGCTTGCCCGGCTGATCGGCCGGGTCGGCGAGGAATGCCTTGATCACCGCGGCGAGCTCAGGCGCTGCCCACGCGCCCCCATGGCCCCCG
>Ga0302325_10035787_pt1 | contig 10133 bp, 7 predicted proteins | sample Palsa_T0_2_FD_201948 | JGI IMG/M metagenome (GOLD analysis project Ga0302325, IMG submission 201948) | Peat permafrost microbial communities from Stordalen Mire near Abisko, Sweden - Palsa_T0_2 | ecosystem: Environmental > Terrestrial > Soil > Palsa > Peat permafrost | place: Sweden: Abisko... | reverse complement strand
GCGTGCTGGTCGGCATCCTGGTGGGACTAAGCCGTATGGCGGCCGACAGCGAAGTTACCGCCATTCGTGCCAGCGGCATGGGCGTGGAAATGTTCATTCGGGCTGTCTCCGTCTTTGCTATTGGGGCATGGCTGCTAGGCATGCTCAACAGCGTCTATTTGGCTCCCCAGTCGGCCATCGCCCTCGGCCATCTGCAGGAGCGCCTGCGGTCTTCGCAGGCTTCGTTTGAGATCGAGCCGCGTGTGTTCTACGAAGACTTCAAGGACATCGTCCTGTACGTGCAGGACGCCATTCCCTCCAAGGGTCAGGCTCTCTGGCGAGGAGTATTTCTGGCAGACATCAGCGATCCATCGTCACCCAAGATTACGCTGGCCAAGCGTGGCGCTCTGTTGAGCGATGCTCCTAACAAGCTGCGTTTTCATCTGGAGGATGGCACCCAGCAGGAGACGGTTCCCAAGGTCAAAGACCAGTATTCCATCACCACCTTCGAAAATACCGAGATCCCCATCGCCGTGCCCAGCGACGAAACCCGTCCGCATGACCTCCTCCCGGTCGCCGAACTCGGCTTACACAGCCTGCTGCGCAACGCCGCTCGTGAGCGCAAAGCGGCGGAGAGCGTCCGCAGTCGGGATCCGGGCAGCTACAACTACAGCCTGATCAAGGCTCGCTACTACGAGATCGAATTCCAACGCAGGTTTGCTTTACCGGCAGCCTGCCTGGTTCTGGCCATGGTCGGAATTCCTCTCGGTCTGTCGGCCCGCAAAGGCGGCAAGAGCACGGGCTTTGTGCTCACCATTCTGTTGGTCGTGGTGTATTACTTCTTCTCTATGATCGGCGTGCAGATGGCCCGCCAGGGAAGGATGTCGCCCTGGCTGGGTTCATGGTGGGGCAACATTTTCTTCTTCCTCTGCGGACTGTTTCTGCTATGGCGGGTCGACCGCATGCCCATCGAGATCGCCAATCTGACCGCGGGCTGGAAATTGCTGCTGCAGAAGCTGCAGTCGCTGGGCGCCGACCGGAGGCTCGCCAAAGGCCGCAAAGCGACGGCCGAGTCCGCCCTTCACCGGCATCGTTTTAGCGCGCGTTTTCCGCTCATTCTGGATGACATGATCCTGCGCGACTTCGCCTTGTATCTAACGATGATCCTCACGACGTTTCTGGTCCTGGCTCTGGTGTTCACCTTCTTCGAGCTGCTCACCGACATCGTACGCAACAAAGTGCCACTGGTCACCGTTGCCGAGTACCTCTGGAACCTGAGTCCATCGATGATCTACCTTATGGCGCCCATGGCGGTCCTGCTGGGCGTCCTCATTACTTTTGGCTTGATGGACAAGTCCAGCGAACTGGTGGCCATGAAAGCCAGCGGCTTTAGCATCTATCGTGCCACGCTGCCGGTCATCGTCCTTTGCGGAGTCTTCGCCGCGGCTTTGTTCGTCTTCGATCAGGCCTACATTCCCCGCACCAACCGCCAGCAGGAGATCCTGCGCAACGAAATCAAGGGCAAGCCACCGCAGACCTATCTGCAGGCCGATCGCAAATGGATTTTCGGACAGAACAACGAAATCTACTACTACCGCGTCTTCGATCCCGACCAAAACCACTTCGGCGGCATCTCCATCTTCGAGTTCGATCCCGACACCTTCCAACTGACACGCCGCATCTATGCCGAACACGCGCGCTGGGAGGACCATCTGCAGAAGTGGGTGTTCGAGCAAGGATGGGAGCGAACCCTGCACGGAGCCTCCATCCAGGACTACCGGAGCTTCGATGTGGCTACATTCGACGAGCTGCATGAGAATCCCGGCTACTTCAAGAAGGAAGTGAAGCAATCGTCGGAAATGAACTATGACGAGCTACGGCGATATATCGACGACCTGCAGCAGAGCGGCTTCGACACCGTGCGCCTGAAAGTCCAATTGCAGAAGAAGATTGCCTTTCCGCTGATTACGCTGGTCATGGCGATCCTGGCGATTCCCTTCTCCGCCTCTGGCCGTCGCGGCGGCGCTCTGGCGGGTGTAGCCGTAGCCTTGGGAATAGCGCTGGTCTATTGGGTGACGTCAGGATTGTTCGAAGCCATGGGCAATGCCAACCAACTGCCCGCGATGCTGGCCGCCTGGGCGCCGGATTTCATCTTCGCATTTGCCGGAGGCTACTTGCTCCTGCGAGTGCCCACGTAGCAAGAGCTGTCAGCTATCAGCCGTCAGCTTTTCAGCTCATAGTCTTCCAGTTTCTCAGCTAGCAGCTACCCGCCCCGTAGACGTCGGGCGTCGGCCGTCGGCCGTCGACAATCAGCTTCCACCTTCCGTATTAGGGGTTGACGGAGAGTTTAGCGCCGTAGGCGCGACAGAGGTTAGCCCAGCGCTTTCGGAGTCTGTGTGGCTCTGTTGACTTTCCTAGCCGTCACGCCTAAATGCCGACAGCGGGCGGGGCAAGTTTGAGATTCCAACCATCGAGTCCCGCATAGCGGGACGGCCACAGGATAACCCAGCACGCAGCGGGGTTCCCGATTCGCGCGTCTTCTCGCCCGAATTGAGGAGCGGCGTGCTGGGTTAAGCGGGAAAGTACCTGAGTCCCCTGGGGACGGCACGGTTCTCACACAGGACTCCTTCAGCTTGGGTGAATCCGATTAGCGATTCCGAGTCCCGTTAGGGACGATACTTCGCTGCAGTCTCTCAAACGCAGGAAATTTATTCGCGTGCGATTGCTTTGGACCCCCACAAAGCCGTACGGTGACCATGAGAGTTCCGTTCTTCGCAGCTATCCAATTCTTCGCTTGTGCTCACTGCCATTTTTGAAAAAACAAAATTCGAGTTATTGATTCAAAAGGCTTTATATTAAAGTATTCAAAACATTTAACTTAGCCAGTGACCTAAGCTGTTTTATATGAACGACGTGCAGCATTCCAGGTAAAGTATTGCAAACAAACAAAGTTTGCCGCAAGCTGTTCCATCCTAAGGACTTAATCGCATTCTAACCGGACCTGCCCAAACGCACCAACGTGCGACTCTGCTGAAGCCATAGACCGCATTCACCATCGCCCCGAGTTGTCAAAGAGCATTTGTCGCCGTCGGAGGCCCTCCGTTCGACGGATCGTCAACGGCGTCTGAGCGCTTGCGCCCAACCCTCAAGCCTACTGGATCTCTCATCGCCATTCATCCAGCGAAGCGCACTTTTCCGAACGAAGGTAACCATGATTCCCGATTTGGGAAGTCGCCAGAATCTGGATCGCGAGTCGCACCATCTACATAAAGTTACAATCAACACATTGACCTCTCCAGCCGTTGGCTGACGGCTGATACCTGGCAGCTGACGATGTCCAAGAGCATTCAGCATTAGACAATACCGCAACTTATGCACAACCTCGTCTATCAGATTCTCCATCCATGGCACTGGCTCACATATGGACAAAACGCTGCAGGACTGGCGCTAGTCGGACTATTCTTTTACACCCTCTACACGCGCCGAATGATGAAACTTTCCGAATCCGCTCGGAGAGCCAACTTAATTCCAGTTTTCAGCCTGCGCGGACTACCCGAATACGAGCCCACGGATGTGGAGCAGACGCCTGCAAGCGAACTCGGCCTTGCGCCTCCTATAGTCAAAGAGTTTTCTGTGGTTCTGAATATAAGAAACCTAGGGGAGGGTCCGGCGATTCTTCTGCAATCATGGCACCAGCCCGTAAGCGAGAGATTCAGCGTCGACAACACTTTTCTATTGGTCAAGTCGAAAGGCGCCGCTGATGGAGAGCAAGCACAAAGGGACCTTATCAAGGGTGAAAGCACGAAAGTGAATTTCCGTGGATTTAGGCACGGCGAAAATCGCCCCTGGCTTTTTGTAGTTCAATCGACTGACATGGCGAATGGCAAGCATCAGTTAAAGATTTTGATGACAAGCCTCTCCCGGGGACGAGGCTAGCAGCCCGTGGCAGAAGTGTGAAACTCGCCAAACCGCGTTCGTAACTTATTCAAACAGCAGGGCCGCATGTTGCGATATTTGAGAAGAGGAGCATTGCACCACGGGCTGCTAGGGTTGTCATGGCCCACTCGCTTGGTGAATCCTTTGGAGAGCGTATCGTGCACCTAAAGAATCGGGTGATGGAAATCCTGACTGCTCTAAGACAGACTGTGTAGGAGAACGTAGTGCAAGGCGGCGCGCACGGCAGTTTCCGCACAGTTGTCGATGGGCTTCCCTCGCTTCGCTCGTGACGACAAGTGGAATCTTTCGTCACCATATTCTACAGTGCTCAATGGATGACTTTACAATCGGGGTAGACCACCTCGCGGCAGTTTTCCGATTGTCGATAGCTGAGAACTAATGTTCAAAAACCTGCGACCGCTGGCTCCCTATCTCCGCAAGTACCGCGCCACCTACATCATTGGCGCGGTGTGCGTGCTGTTTAACAACGGGATTTGGATTCTCTTCCCGTTGGTCATTCGCCGCGCCATCGACGATCTGAACCAGGGCGTCACCCGCCACAAGCTGCTGACCTATTCCCTGCTGTTGCTGGCGATCTCCGGCGTCAAAGCCATCTTCCAATTTCTCACTCGCTGGATCATGATCGGGGTTTCGCGCGAAATTGAATTCGATCTGCGCAACGATCTGTTCACCCATCTCGAACATCTTTCCTACAGCTTCTATCAGCGCACCCGCACCGGCGACATCATGGCCCGCGCCACCAACGACCTCAACGCGGTCCGCATGTTGCTCGGCCCGGGAATCATGTACACCGCCAATACCGTCGTCTTCACGGTGGGAGCGCTGGTGTTCATGCTCTCCATCAGCCCCAGGCTCACCATCTTCGCCTTCGCTCCATTGCCCATTTTCAGCATCGTCGTGCAGTACTTCGGGCGCAGGATCCACGAGCGCTTCGAGCGCATTCAGGCCATGTTCTCTGACATCTCCGCCCGCGCCCAGGAGAACTTTGCCGGCGCCCGCCTGATACGCGCCTACGTGCAGGAAGAAGCCGAGATCGAGAACTTCGAGCGCGACAATACGGAGTACATTGCACGCAGTCTGAAGCTGGTACGGTTGATGGGCATGTTGTGGCCCACGTTGGAGACGCTGCTCGGCATCGCCATCGTCATCGTGCTCTTCGTTGGCGGCCGTGAGGTGATTCTCCATCGCATCACCGTGGGCAGCTTCGTCGCCTTCAATACCTACATGGTGCAGTTAACCTGGCCCATCATCGCGCTGGGCTGGGTCATCAATCTGTTCCAGCGCGGCACGGCCTCCATGGGCCGGATTCACAACATCATGTCGGAACAGCCAGAGATCACCGATGCCGCCGTCGTTACCAACCAGCCGGGCGCCCCACCCTTGTCGCCCGTTGTTGGCGACAGGGTGGGCACGTCCCACGTTGCCACTGAGGTCCGCGGCGACATCGAGTTTCGCAATCTCAGCTTTCACTATGGCAATACGATTGTGGCGACCGAGCGCGGCAATGGCCGAGCGCATGGCGATGAGGAGGTCCTTAGAAACCTCAGCCTTAGCGTGCCGGCGGGCGGCAGCCTCGCCATCGTCGGCCCGACGGGGTCGGGTAAGTCCACGCTGGTGTCGCTGATTCCGCGGATCTATGACGCCGCTCCCGGCACGGTGCTGATCGATGGCCGCCCCATTCGCGAATTCCCGTTGGCGGTCTTGCGGCGCAACATCGGCTTCGTTCCGCAGGAGACGTTCCTCTTCAGCGACACCATCCGCGATAACATCGCCTTCGGCGCAGAAGAAGCCACGGACGAGGACGTGCGCCGCGCCGCCGAAGCCGCCAACATCGCCGCCGAAATCGAGAGCTTTCCCAACGGCTACAAAACGCTGGTCGGCGAGCGCGGCTTGACGCTGTCGGGTGGCCAGAAGCAACGCACCGCCATCGCCCGCGCGCTGATTCGCAATCCGCGAATCCTGATCCTCGACGACGCGCTGGCCAGCGTCGACACGCAAACCGAGGATCGGATTCTGAATCACCTGCGCGAGATCATGCAGGGAAGAACGACCATCTTCATCTCGCACCGCGTCTCCACCGTGCGCAACGCCGACCGCATTGCCGTGCTGCACGATGGTGAGATCGTCGAGTTGGGCACGCACGACGAACTGATTGAGCGCAACGGCTATTACACCGATCTCTACAACAAGCAGCTACTGGAAGAAGAACTGGAAACGGTGTAGAGGATGGATGGCGTGTAGTTGATGTTGGCCTTTGTGAGTGCGCTGTCGGGTTGCATAGGACACGGGTTTCTGTCAGGGTACGGCTTCAGCCGTGCCAAAGCGCGCTCCCATATGTTGGGCTTAAGCCCTTGAGGGTTGATTCTAAAGCTCTGTACCGTCCCTACGGGACTCTTCTGAGAAACGGCGGCTTTGCGGCACGACTAAAGTCGTGCCCTGACACAAATCAAGCTCCTTCAATCATCACCCATGTTCACCGACTCCCACTGCCATCTCGAGAACAAACGCTTCGACGCCGACCGCGCCGATGTCTTCGCTCGCGCCAAGGCAGCCGGCGTCACGACAATGCTCGCCATCGGCAATGGCGATGGCCCCGGCACGGGCACGCTCGACTGCGCCACCAAGTTTGCTCATCAACACCAGGGCGTTTACGCGACGGTCGGCATCCATCCCCATGAAGCCGCACTCGCGCAACAGTCTGACTTCGACGAACTCGAGCGCCTGGCGCATGATCCCAAGGTGATTGCCTGGGGCGAAATCGGCCTCGACTACTTCTACAATCACTCGCCGCGCGACGTGCAACAGCGCGTCTTCCTTCAACAGATGGAGATGGCGCGGACCGCCAAGCTGCCTATCGTCATTCACTGCCGCCCGTCCGACAACAGCGAGAACGCCTGGGACGACGTTTTGCGCCTGATCCGCGAACACTGGGCCAGCAGCGGCCTTGCCGGCGTGCTGCACTGCTTCACCGGCACCGTCGACCACGCGCGTGCCGCGCTCGACCTCGGCTTCGTGCTTTCCTTTGCCGGAAACATCACCTATCCCAAAGCGCAAAACATTCGCGATGCAGCAGCGATGGCGCCGTTCGACCGCATCTTCATCGAAACCGATTCTCCGTACCTCGCGCCCGTCCCACACCGCGGCAAGAGAAACGAGCCGGCCTTCGTCGTCGAGGTCGCCCGCCAAATCGGAGAACTGCGCGGACTCTCGCGCGAAGACGTTGGCCACCAGACCTCGCAGAATTTCACACGCTTTTTCAAGCTCACAAAGCAGGAGTAAAGTGCTACGCGCTCCCGCCCAATAGTGCGCCGGCGCCCGCCTGAAATTGCAGCCTTGCCCGCCTCTCTTGTTACACTTGATCCCTATGGCTGAATCATTCGACATCGTCAGCAAGGTCGACCTCCAGGAGGTCTCCAACGCCATCCAGCAGGCGCTGAAGGAAGTACACACCCGCTACGACCTGAAGGACTCTAAGTCTGACATCCAGATGGACGACAAGGAAGCTTTGGTGCTCACCTCGGCCGACGAGTTCAAGCTGAAGGCCGTCAACGACGTGCTGCAAAGCAAGCTGGTAAAGCGCAGCGTTCCCCTGAAGGCACTGACTTACGGCGCCATCGAGGCCGCCGCCGGTTCCACCGTGCGCCAGCGCATCACCATGCAGCAAGGCATTCCTATCGAGAAGTCGCGCGAGATCGTCAAGCTCATCAAGAACTCCAAGAAGAAGGTGCAGGCCGCCATTCAGGGCGATTTGGTTCGCGTCAGCGGCAAAGACCGCGATACACTGCAGGAAATCATTGCACTGCTCAAGCAACAGGATTTCGGCATCGACATGCAGTTCACGAACTACCGAAGCAATTAAACGATCGAAAACAACTCACCACGGAGGCACGGAGATCACGGAATAGTTCAAATGAAAAGAAAACTCCGTGTACTCAGTGCCTCCGTGGTGAAATGATTTTCGGCGAGCGAAGTCAGCGCTTGCTGCGCTAGAGGCCAACGAGGCTTGAAGACCGTAATCCGCAACGCCAAGGAAGTTTTTGACCTGCTGCACGACGACCTCGCCGCCATTGAGCGCGAGTTCGGGCGCGACACGGTCTCTGACGTGCGTGCCATCACCGAGATCGGCGAGTATCTGCGCGCCGGCGGCGGCAAGCGCCTACGCCCTGCCCTCTTACTGCTCTCCGCGAAGCTGCTGAACTACACCGGTCAGGGAGCCATCAAGCTGGGCGCGGTGGTCGAGATCATTCACACTGCGACCCTGGTCCACGACGACATCATCGACGAAGCCCAGACGCGCCGCGGCCGTCCCGCCGCCAACACCCAGTGGGGCAACGCCAAGTGTGTGCTGGCCGGCGACTGGCTTTATATGCAGGCCTTCAAGATCGCGGTGCAGGAGCGCAATTTTGCCATCCTCGACGCGCTCATCGAACTGACTCAGGCCATGGTCGAAGGCGAGCTGCTACAGATCGAGCGCCTGGGCAAGGCCATCTCGCTGGACGAACATTTCGAGCTAATTTTCCGCAAGACAGCTTGCCTTTTCTCAGTCTGCATGAAGCTGGGCGGGATTCTCGCAGGAGCCTGCGATGCCGACCAGCATCGCCTCGCCGACTACGGCCGCAACCTTGGCATGGCGTTTCAGATTGTCGATGACGTGCTGGATTTGACCGCCTCGGAGGAAGTTCTCGGCAAGCCGGTGGCCAGCGATCTGCGCGAGGGCAAAGCTACCATGGCTGTGCTGCATGCGTTGGAGCGTTGCACCCAGGAGGAGCGCGTGATGATCGAATCGGTCCTGAGCAATGGCGGCTTCAACGGCATCACTCCAGCCGATATCATCACCATCTTGAACCGTCACGGTTCGATCGATGCCGCCTACGCCCGCGCCGTCGAGTTCTCCAACAAAGCCCGCGAAGCCATCTGCACATTCCCCGACTCCGAGATCAAACGCGTGCTGCTTTGGGTACCGGAGTTCGTAGTGGAGCGGGAAAACTGAAGGCAGTGCCTGGCATTCGCATTGGCAGCGTGCGAGAATTGAGGAAAAGGTGAGACATGAAAACGACCGAGGAGACAGCTGAAATTCCCGTGGCCGACGAGGTTGAGGAAACCGTTCGCGAGCGACTGGAAACCATCGAGCAGGACAAGAAAACTGCATCACCATGGCCTGATGTGAAGCGCCGCATTCTTTCGCATGCGCCCCAACCTTGACCCATCCCATACGCCTCACCCGGCTTGCCGACACTAATCGCCGGGTCACCTTCTATCCTTCACCCCAGCGCTGGAAACTATCACCCGCCTATAGGCGAGTCTCGCGGAGCGGGACGGAAGATGATAGCCCAGCGCTTCAGCGCTGGGTGGCGCATCCACAAAATCTCAGAGTGCCCCGGGCACGACACCATTCGGCAAGATCCTGGCAAATTGATACGAAGTCTGCTAACAACAACCTCCCCCGCTGAAAACTCCAGGCCTGAGAGCTGACGGCTGACAGCTTGCTTTACACTCTTCCCATGTCCACCCCGCAGGAAGTCGAAATCAAATTCATCGTCCCTGACCTGAAAGCGCTGGAGAGTAAACTTCGCGAGCTCGGCTTTCGCTGCGAAACTCCCTCCACCCACGAGATCAACACACTTTATGATCTTCCCGGGCAGAAGCTGCGCCGCAAAGGTGAATTGCTGCGCCTGCGCAAGTACGGCGACAAGTGGAAGCTCACGCATAAAGCCAAGGGCAAGGCCGGACGCCACAAGTCGCGCGGCGAATTGCAGACCGCAGTCGCCGACGGCAAGGCAATGGATGCCTTGCTGCGCGCGCTTGGCTTCTCGCCCTCTTTCGTCTACGAAAAGTTTCGCTCGGAATGGAGCGACGACGACGGCAATGTCGTACTCGACCACACTCCCATCGGCGAGATTGCCGAGATCGAAGGCTCGCCACGCTGGATCGATCGCACCGCGCGCGCGTTGGGGATTGCGTCCAGGGATTACATCACCAAATCCTATGCCGAACTTTTCTTCGACTGGAAACGTAAAACAAAATGTAAGGCAGTGAACATGACCTTCCGCGAGTGCGAGAAGTGCAGGGGCGGGGACTGGGGATTAGCGACTAGGGGTTAGAGATTAGTTTCGAGTTTTGAGTTTCCAGTTTTCAACTTTCCGCGGAAGCCTGCACCGGCTCCGGAGTTTAGACCTCGCCGGGCCTGAACCGGAGCC
>Ga0302325_10035784_pt1 | contig 10133 bp, 11 predicted proteins | sample Palsa_T0_2_FD_201948 | JGI IMG/M metagenome (GOLD analysis project Ga0302325, IMG submission 201948) | Peat permafrost microbial communities from Stordalen Mire near Abisko, Sweden - Palsa_T0_2 | ecosystem: Environmental > Terrestrial > Soil > Palsa > Peat permafrost | place: Sweden: Abisko... | reverse complement strand
ACTGTGGGGGTGTAGCTGGAGATACGCGAAGGACCCTCGCGCAGCCGTAGCGCGCTTGTGGTCTGGCGTCGAATCGCTGCCAGGGATTAATTCCGAACTTGTGTATCGGGTCGCGCTTTCTGCGGCGACCATTGTCGCGTCGCGCGGTCCAAACAGGATTGCCGCATTCAAGAAGGTAAGGGCCCTGTACGGCGTGAGATCGAAGGCTGTGCACGGGGAGCCCATTACTCAGGAGAATCTCTTTACGGGGCTGCACGACTCATTCGAGATTCTGCGAGCGCTCCTGCTTGACGCAGTCGAGCGTGGCGCGATTCGAGCCGAGGATGATTTCTTCCGCGAATTGCTTTCATGAGCCTTACGGGGGCTGGCCCACCTGTTCGTTCCCTCCATTGGAACCAATTCCACTGAGGCTGCCCCACCTTCGTGGTTTTCGAAGGGTGGGAGCCACGGACGCGACAAATCAAGCCCTCCGCTGCACGCATTCGGAGTGCCCATCCGTGCAAAGGGCGCAAGGGTGGGGCAGCCTCGGTCGTGGCGATCCTGGCATTTGAAGGATGAACGTCAAAGGCAGCGGACGAGGGCGTCCGCTCTACACGGGCCATCGCTAGGGCTAAGAACAGCAGGTTCCTCCACTGCGCCGCCCCCTTCGACTTCGCTCAGGGTCCGGCTCCCGGTCGGAATGACAACGTCGGCCGCGAAATCCCCACTTCTCGCAAAAGACGCGAGAAATGGGGCACCCCCGGTCGTATATTGATCCCGGCGTCTGAAGGATCAACGTCAAAGGCAGCGGACGAGGGCGTCCGCTCTACACGGGCCATCGCTAGGGCTAAGAACAGCAGGTTCCTCCACTGCGCCGTCCCCTTCGACTTCGCTCAGGGTCCGGCTCCGGTCGGAATGACAACGTCGGCCGCGAAATCCCCACTTCTCGCAAAAGACGCGAGAAATGGGGCACCCCCAGTCGTATTGATCCCGGCGTCTGAAGGATCAACGTCAAAGGCAGCGGACGAGGGCGTCCGCTCTACACGGGCTATTTCTTGCCGGTGCGTGGCTGGGAACTTCTCTGGCCGCGGGGGCGGAGTAGGGGCCAAGCTTCGCGGTAGTGCTCGTAGCTGTAGCGATTTTTCTTTAGGGGCTGCATGGGGAAGAGCATTAGGCCTTGTTTGAGTGCGGGGCCGCCTAGCAGGACTTTGGCCGGGATTAGATACCAGGTGTCTTGCATGATTACGTAGGCGGCGAAGAAGTCTAGTTGGTCGAGCGTGTAGGGATCGCTGAGATAGTTGGGCTTGAACTGGCAGAAGTATCCGGTGCCGACGCGGCAGGAGGTGGACTTTACCTGGACTCTTACGATGCGGTTGCCGAATTGGATGGCTACGTCGAAGGGCGAGGAGTCTCCCCAGGGACGTAGGACCTTGAAGCCGCGGCGTAAAGCTTCGGCCATGAAACGGAGTTCGACCCACTCGCCGCGCTCCTTGAAATTCTTGAAGAACTTGAATTCGTCCATGTGGCTCCTGTCTGAAGGGCGGACTCCTGGGAAAGCCGAGCCCAAAAGAAAAGGCGCGGCCCAGGGGCCGCGCCTCGTTTTCCTAAAGTTTTAACTTATACACCCATTATATCACATCTGGAGGGGAAAAAGGGACATTTTCTGGAATATATTTGCCTAATGTTGTGAACAGCTTAGGCACTATCGTTTACTACTTGGCTATTGACAGCCTCCCCGGCGGAGGGCGGCTTTGACCAGGAAGGGGATGGCGCCGACCAACCTCGCCATGAAGCGCCGCCCGCGGCTCACTATGAAATACGACAGCGATGCCACGCACAGGATTACAAGTCCCGTGCGAACATATGTCGCAGTTGTCATCGAGATCCCGATCCCGCTTCCAATCGCAAAGTAAGCGGCCAGACACGCCGGGCATTTTGGCAATAACGCCAGAGTAGCGCCGGGAACCATCCATCCGGCGGCCTCGCGAGAGCGCTGCGTGAGCGTCAACGGACGCGGACCGCCGCTGGCGATCCGCGCCCCGCCCGTTACCCAACTCGAACCGCTCGAAACTCTTTCGCAGCAAGCCTGGCGATTCACGACCGGTGCTCCTCCGCGCAGCACGAAGATCCCGACGCTTTCGGAGCAACGTAGTGCGCCTTTGGATCGACGAAGTAGCCCTCCGCATAGCGATCGTGATGCCGAACCCAAGCCATGCTGAAGGCTAAGCCATCCTCGTCTCGACCTTTCGGCACGAGGTCGAGGAAGTTGTAGGCGCCCACCAGGATGTCGAGCCCGCGCGCGTAAGAAGAATAGGTGTGAAAAAGTTCGCCCCCACCGTTCTTATAGAACACGCTCGCCCCCGGCGCTTCCTCGCTGGGGAACTCAAGCATGTCATAGTTGTAGTTCACCTTGCCGTTCGCCATTTCCTCTTTCGTGAACGACACGTGATAGTCGTGGTTAAAGTCGTTTCCGAACGACGACACCCACTTGAAGCGCCAGCCCATGCGCTTTTTGAACGCCTCGATCTGGGCCATGGGTGCTCGTGAGACTACGACCAGAGTGACGTCGCGATTCGCGAGATGAACCAGGCTCCCGTCGAAATGATCGGCCAGGTAAGAGCAACTCGGGCAACCGGCCTCCCACCCCGGACCGAACATGAAGTGGTACACAATCAGCTGGCTCCTGCCGCCGAAGAGGTCGGCAAGAGTCTCCTTGCCGCCCGGTCCATCGAAAACATATTGTTTTTCAACCTTCTCCCAAGGCAGTTCGCGGCGTTGCTGGCTCACTTCATCCCGTAATCTGGTGAACTCCTTTTCTTTCCGGAGCAATTCTTTTCGGGTTGCAATCCATTCTCTTGGCGAAACAACTTCGTGTTCCTGAATTCCCGTGCTGGTGGCTAGTGTAGTCATTGGCATTCTCCTGTTTAGTAGTTTAGTTCGGTGTTCTGTCTTGCTGTTTCGGTTGTAGGCCGCTGCCTGGCGGCCTAATGTTTTTTGCGTCTGCCCGCCGTTGCTCGCCTTGCCCCCGGGCCATCTTTCTCGGCGATCTCCTTGATCCGCAGCAGTTCGCCCGACCAAAGCTCCTGAAACGGACCGACCCATCGTTCATAAATCTGCCGGATGGGAACGACGTTCAGGGAGTTCACCCGCTGCCTTCCCGCCTCGCGGGTGCTGACCAGGTGTGCCTGGCGCAGCACGTCGAGATGCTTCATCACTCCAAACCGGCTTAAATGCGGAAAGGACTCCACAATTTCGGTGGTGGTGCGGGGACGGTCCCGCAAAAAATCCAGAATGGCGCGCCGGGTCGCGTCCGAGAGCGCCTTCCACACCGGGTCGAGAGCATCCGCCGGATGAGCAACGATTTTCCCCACGTCGCTACTCGCAGTCCTTTCTTATGTTGGCGAGCATGTGCTTCCAGCCCTCGCCCACGCCCTTGCGGTGCTCGGGGTCGATCATGCCGATTGCGCGATGCCGCAGTGCAACCCGGCAACCTCCGCCGGCCGCTTCTACCTTCACTTCCAGGTGATTAATGGCCGGATACGACATGAACATGGGGCCGCTCAGTTCCAGCAGCACCGGAGGCTTAATGACCTGCACGAACCCCCACAGATGCCCGATGCCGTTTCCTCGATCACGGTACCAGCGTCCGCCCGGTTTTGGCTCGAGCAGTAATTCCAGGGATTGGCCGTCGGGTCGGGTGTTGCCTTTTCCGAGGCGATGCAAAACGGCTGCGAATGCTTTTTCCGGCGTGGCTTTGATGTCCACGTGCTGCTCAACGTCGAGGGTCAAGTCTTCCAAGTTCATTACTGTTCTCCTTCGTGCTCCGGGGAGCAATCCAATCAATATGTGAGCATACTATCACGTGACCATATAGTCACGTCAAGAGAAATCTCTAGGTGGGTTTTGATTGTGTGGAGCGGACACTCCTGTCCGCTGCCTTTGACCTTGCCTTTGATTTTCTTAGGCCGCTAGCGATCAAGGTCAAAGGCAGCGGACAAGGGTGTCCGTTCCACACGGGCTATTTCTTGCTGCGCTATAATCGAGAATTGCGCCCATGTCTACGAAGCGACTGATCCGGTCCACCACAGTTTTGTCCATCCGCCGCAACGGCAGCGTGGTGCTCGCCGGAGACGGGCAGGTTACGCTCGGCGAGTCTGTCATTAAACATACGGCGAAGAAGATCCGGCGGCTTTACAACGACAAGATTCTCGCAGGATTTGCCGGGTCTACGGCCGACGCCTTCACGCTTTTCAGCCGCTTCGAATCAAAACTGGAGCAGTACCACGGCAACCTGGGACGCGGCGCCGTAGAACTGGCGAAGGATTGGCGCACGGATAAATACCTGCGGCATTTGGAAGCGTTGCTGCTGGTTTGCGACAAGGAGCAGACATTCCTGTTGAGCGGGCAAGGCGATGTGATCGAGCCCGATGGCGGCGTGGCAGCCATCGGCAGCGGCGGCCCTTACGCCCAGGCCGCGGCCGAGGCGCTGGCAAGACACACACAACTCACCGCCCGCCAGATCGCAGAAGAAGCCATGAAGATTGCGGGCAAAATGTGCATTTATACGAATGATGTAATTACGATTGAGGAGTTGTAAACAAGTGATCAGTCGCCAGTAAAACTAGCACTGCGTACCGGCCCCTGGCCACTGATCACTAATCACTGAATTTATGGCTATCTATCTCCCCAGCAGCGCCGAAGAAGAACAACTTGCACTGGACGAACTCACTCCCCGCGAGATCGTCGTCGAACTCGACAAACATGTGATCGGCCAAAAAGACGCCAAGCGCGCGGTGGCCATCGCGCTGCGCAATCGAATGCGCCGCCAGAAGCTAACCCCGGAGTTGGCGGAAGAAATCATCCCCAAAAATATAATCATGATCGGGCCGACTGGGGTGGGGAAGACGGAGATTGCGCGGCGGCTGGCTAAGCTGGCGAATTCTCCGTTTCTGAAGGTTGAGGCTTCGAAGTTTACCGAGGTTGGATATGTGGGGCGCGACGTGGAGTCGATGGTTCGCGATCTGGTTGAGATTGCGATCGATAATGTGCGCGAACAGAAACTGGAAGATGTGGCCGACAAGGCCGAACTCAACGCCGAGGAGCGGCTGCTCGATATTTTGTTGCCGCCATCTTCACCGGTGCGGCCTGCTGAGCCTACTACTGCGGGCGGAGTTGTGATCGATGGCAATACCGCGTTGGCCGAATCTTCTTCGCGCACGCGGGAGAAGCTGCGGCAGCAACTGCGCGAGGGGAAGCTGGACGAGCGGCAGGTTGAGATCGACGTGCGCGAGCGCAATTTTCCATCTTTTGAAATTATGACGAACCAGGGTGTCGAGGAGATGGATATCAATATCAAGGACATGCTGCCCAACATCTTCGGCGCACGCACCAAGAAGCGGAAGATGAAGGTGAACGAAGCTTTCGAATATTTGATCCAGGAAGAAGAACAACGCTTGATCGACATGGATCAGGTTACTCGCATGGCGATTGACCGGGTGGAGAATTCGGGGATTGTGTTTCTGGATGAGATTGACAAGATTGCGGGGCGCGAGGGCGGGCATGGGCCGGACGTTTCGCGCGAAGGTGTGCAGCGCGACATTCTGCCTATTGTTGAAGGCACCACGGTGAACACGCGCTATGGGATGGTGCGGACGGATCATATTTTGTTTATTGCTGCTGGAGCATTTCATGTTTCGAAGCCGAGCGACCTGATTCCGGAGTTGCAGGGGCGGTTTCCGATTCGGGTGGAGCTGCAGTCGCTGACTATGGAAGATTTTGTGCGCATTCTTACCGAGCCGAAATCTTCTTTGGTGAAGCAGTACACGGCTTTGCTTGAGACTGAAGGCGTGAAGCTGGAGTTTACTCCGGAGGCGCTGCAGGAGATCGCGCACTTTGCCTTCCGGGTGAATGAGAGCACGGAAAACATTGGAGCGCGGCGGCTGCATACGATCATGGAGCGGGTGCTGGATGCGCTCAGCTTTGATGCTCCGGAGAGAAAAGGCGAGCATGTGACCATCGATGCGGATTACGTGCGGAAGATGCTTAGTGACATTGTTAAGGATCAAGATTTGTCGAGGTATATTCTGTAGGCGCGGGGCTCTCTTTCCCCGACCCTTCTGAAGCGCTGGTCTATTATCGCGATGCCCCTCCGGGGCGGATCGCAGCATCTCGTTCCCCCACTTCCAGTAAGTGATGTAGTCTGTTCTTTCTGCGCATGAAGCTACTGGGACAGTTGTTGATGGCAGTGGGGGCGTTGGTTTGGCTGACGGGGTGCGCTTCGATTGGTGCGCCGCTGCCGGCTTCGCTGGAGTTGCCGAAGGCGCCTTCTGATTTGCGGGCGGCGCGTAAAGGCGACAAAGTTACTCTTACCTGGACGATCCCGGTGCGGACTACGGACCGGCAGAGGGTGAGGTATTTGGGAAAGACTCGGGTTTGCCGGAGCCCTGGTCCGACAGTCGTCGATTCGACTCTCAAGCAATGTGACGCGCCGATCGGAGATGTCGCGCCGCCAGCGGATTTTGCAGCGACCAATAAGTCGCCTACGAAAAAACTGACCGCGACCTTTACCGATACTCTCCATTCCGCAATTGAGCAGGCTAACCCTATGGGCTTCGCCACTTATGCGGTGGAAGTGCTGAACGCTGCAGGCCGGGGGGCGGGAATCTCGAACCAAGTGCGCGTGTCGCTGGTTCCCACGGTGCCGCCTTTCAGTGGTTTTAACGCCCAGCCTACTTCGCAAGGTGTGCTGATCTCATGGCAGTGTCCACCGATCTCAGGCAGAAGAACGGGCATAAGATATTTGCTCCGCATCTACCGGCGTCCGGAATCGAGCGCAAGTGCGACTCGAATCGCCGAAATTGACGCCACTGAGTGCGTTCAGCCCCCTGGCGGGCTCGTGCCATTGACGAGCCAGCCTTCCGGCCCGGGGACGAGTCAGCCGAAGGAACAAGACAAGATCGTTACTTCGTTCCTCGACCAGACTTTCGAGTGGGAGAAAACATACTTCTACCGAGGGGTGGTGGTAAGCGCGATCGAGGCCGCGGGAAAGCCCGCAGTTGAAGTTGAGGGCGAGGACACGCCCGAATTGAAGGTATTTGCCCACGATGTCTTTCCGCCCGCCGTGCCCACAGGGTTGCAGGCGGTGTTTTCCGGGCCGGGGCAACAGCCATTCATCGATCTGATCTGGGCGCCAGTGACGGACGCGGACCTCGATGGGTACAACATTTACCGTCATGAGGAAGGTGGTGTGGCGGTTAAGGTGAACTCGGAGCCGGTGAAAATGCCGGCGTATCGGGATGCGCAGGTGGTTTCGGGGAAGACGTATTTTTATTCTGTGTCGGCGGCTGATATGCGGGGGAATGAGAGTGGCCGGTCGGAGGAAGCGAGCGAGAGCGCGCCGTAGGAATTTGTAATTTCGTAATCGGGTAATTTGGTAATTGAAAAACAGTCGCTGAACAAGCCGTAGCAGGCAAAAGCCGAAAACGCGGGCGGTCATGCTTGGTGCGATTGATGGCGGGCGCAGGCGGAGTGCAGAGGTCCTTCGCTTCGCTCAGGGACAGAGTTGGATTCCGGATGACAGAGTTAAGGATTGCGAAAACTCTCGCGTGAGGTGCATTTCTCGTGGTTAGATACATGTGATGAAATATTGCCGGTTTCAACTGAATGCTGAGGCTCAGTATGGGCTGGTCGAGTCGGTTGCTGGACGCGACGCGATCCTGCGAATTCTGATTACGACGCCGGAGGAGTCCGATGGCGACGTGGAGAGTTTGCGCACGCGGCGGATCGAACCGATTGCGCTGGAGGAGGCGGTGCTGCTGCCGCCGGTGCGTCCGTCGAAGATCGTGTGCGTGGGCCGCAACTATCGGGAACATGCGGCGGAACTTGGTCACGAGGTGCCGAAGGAGCCGCTGCTATTCCTCAAGCCGAGTTCGGCGCTGCTGGCGCCGGGCGGGGTGGTGCGGCGGCCGAAGATTTCGGAACGGGTCGATTATGAAGGCGAGCTGTGCGTGGTGATAGGCAAGACTTGCTATCAGCCGGCGGCCGACGAAGACGTGCGAAAGTACATCCTTGGCTACACTTGCGTGAACGACGTGACGGCGCGCGACCTGCAGAACAAAGATGGGCAGTGGACGCGAGCCAAGGGCTTTGACACGTTCTGTCCGGTGGGTCCGGTGGTGGCGGATGGGCTTGATCCTGATCCGTGGGCCGGGGTTGGGGTGGAGACTCGCGTCAATGGGGTGGTGCGGCAGTCGGGCAACACGCGGGAGTTCATCTTCACGTTGGACGTGATCATCCGGCACATTGCGCAGGCCATGACGCTTTTTCCGGGCGATCTGATTGCCACGGGTACACCGGCGGGCGTGGGACCGCTGGTGGCAGGCGATGTGGTGGAGGTCAGCGTGGAGGGAGTGGGGACGCTGCGGAATTCTGTAGTGGATGAATAAGGATTGCAATCGCAGCGCCCGAAGGCGCGATTTAATCATACGGCCGGCCTTACGGTATGCCCTTCGAGTGCGCTCAGGGCAGGCTCTGAAGGCATACCCCGATACGAGTCTCGTGCACGGCCTGCGAAGTTATGGCAGGCCGTTCGCTTTTGTCGCCGGTTGTCCGAATTCCATCAGCAGCGCGGGTTCCCGGACCACGACATGGGAGGCGCCGATCACGGCGAACACGCGGTCTCCGCGCCGGGCGCGCGCCACCAGCAGGCGGAAGATGTACTGATCGCGAAACATGCCAGAGTCATTGCCCAGTTCGTTGGCATAGTGGCCGGATTGCGTGGGGTCAAACCAATCCTCTGAAACCTTGTGCCAGTCGGGGAGTTCCGGGAAAAGGCGTTTGCAGGCGGTGGTCAGCTCGGCGAGCGTGGATTCTTTAATCCGTACGGGAGTGGATGGTTTGAAGTTCCCCGCAGCCGAGTCGAATCATTGCAGGCGGAAGCGCTCCCGCATCAGGCGTTGGAGGCGGGGTTTGTAGAGAAGATCGTAGGCCAGCTCTTTGTCGGGAAACATGGCAAGTGCGGCGCGTTTGGCGCCAGCGGCTAGTTCCGAGGCTTCTTCGATGGTGAGCCCGGGATCCTGGCTAATCACGGAAGTGACCATGCTCATCATGACCTGGAGGCGGCGGATTCTTCGGGCTTCGTCCTGGTTCTGATCCTGATCCTGCGCTTCTCTTGCGGGTTCCCCGATGTTCATTCTGGCCTCTTTATTGTGCTTTTCGCCGACAGCTTCGGTGTTGCGGCGCGGTTCGCCGTTGCGTCCGTTTCCAAGCATTCTCCTCTAATGAGGAGAGAAAACAAACGGCCCGAAAGTGCTGGGTCGGCTGGTCTCACGCGGTTGCTAAACAGCTTTCCCAGCGCTGAAAGCGCGGGGCTATTATCGCGCCGTCCCTTCGGGGCCGAGCAGGCGCGGGAATTGCTATTCGGGCAGTCCGAAGCGGCGCATTAGGGCGGCGTAGCGGGGATCGGAACGGAGCGTGTCCAGGGCGGGATAGCGAATGGAGATGAGGAGTTCGTTGTCTCCATCGGTATAGGCTTTCTCCAGGTTCTCGAACGCCCGGTTTTTGTCTCCGGCGAGCGCGGATGCGACGGCCACGGCACCCGAACGATCCGAGCCTTCCAAGGTCGACATGAGTTGGAGATAACCTTTCGCGTCCTCAGTCACTGAGGTTGTTTTCGACAATGCCTTGTGGAATTCAGTGACTGCTTCAGAAAAGCGGCCGGTCGTAGCGTAGAGCTGTGACAGCCTGTAATATGCCGGCCAGAAATTCGGATCGCGCCCGATAACCTTCTGGAACTGCGCGAGCGACTCGGGATAGTGCTTGGCCTCCATTAACATTACCGCGTAATTTGTATTGACGATGGAGGAAAGAGGGTCGAGCGATAAAGCGGTGCGGTACTGCGCCTGCGCCTCATCCAGGCGGTTTTCGGGGCCGAGATAGGCGAGAGCGTAAAAGTAGTGGGCGGAGGCGTTGTTTGGGTTCAATTCAATGGCGCGCTGAAATTCGGGTTCCGCCTCGCTCCACTTCCATGCCGTAGCGAGGGCGAAGGCGCGGGCGGCGTGGGCCTCAGGCAGGGAGTCATCGAGTTCGAGAGCTTTGCGCGCCGCTTCATCGGCCAGCAGTACACCTTGCTTCGAGCTAATTGCAATGTAGCTGGG
>Ga0302325_10035782_pt1 | contig 10134 bp, 7 predicted proteins | sample Palsa_T0_2_FD_201948 | JGI IMG/M metagenome (GOLD analysis project Ga0302325, IMG submission 201948) | Peat permafrost microbial communities from Stordalen Mire near Abisko, Sweden - Palsa_T0_2 | ecosystem: Environmental > Terrestrial > Soil > Palsa > Peat permafrost | place: Sweden: Abisko... | reverse complement strand
AGCCCAGCCGGATTGACTCTGTCGCCGCCGGTGCTCAACTTCGGAGTGCAGACCGTGGGTGTTACCAGCCAACCGCAGATCGCGACGCTGACCAATAACACTGGACAGTCCATCGCCAATCTAGCGATTTCGCCCAGCGCTGAGTTCAACCAGAGCGGCACTTGCGGCACCACGCTGGCCAATGGCGCGAGCTGTATCTTGAACATCACGACCGCGCCGGCGACGACGGGCTCGATTACCGGCTCGATTGCGGTCTCCGGCACGATTGGCGGCGACGGCAGCAGCTTGACCCGTGCCGAGTTATCCGTTATCCCAAAGCAGGTTACCGAGAACTCTTCTAACTTTAGCCTGGGCTTTGTTGCGGTCTCGGCGACGGCGATTCCACCAGGTCTCGGATTGTCGGTCCCCAAGCTGAGCTTTTCCGTCACCGCGGTGGGAACACCCAGCACAGGTGAGACCCTCACGCTGGGGAACACCGGCGCGGCGCTCCCACTCACCAGCTTGACGATCAGCGAAACCAACGTACCTGAGTTCCCCTTCATCACCAACTGCCCGGCCACATTGGCGCCGCAGGGGACCTGCACGGTCACGATTCACTTTACCCCGACGGCGCCTGGCCTACGCGCCGGCACCTTGAATATCACTGCCGGCGGAGGCATATCGGCCGCGCTACCGGAGAGCGGTACCTCGATCGTGCCGGTCTACCAACTGGCCTTCAGCACACCGCCGGCGTCAACCGTAGCGCTGGGCGGCAACGCGGGATCGTCCATCACGGTGCTGGAAAAAAACAGCAGCGGCAACATAGTTGCATCGGCTGCCGACAAGATCACGCTCACTGTGACCGGCCCGAACGGCTACTCCAACATCTACGCGGCTGAGGCAGTCGCAGGGATCGCCGGCTTCAACTTGAGCAGCAATCTTCTTACCACGGCCGGCCCTTATACCTATATGGCGACGATCACGTCTGACTCATCGATCAAGCCGGCGGTAGCCACTGAGACGGTCAGCCAGGTGGCGTCGTCAGTCATCTTGACCAGCGGCAGCATGGAATCAATGCTGCAGAACACGGTCACCTTCACGGCAACCGTCAACGCGGCGGCAGGAACTCCCACCGGAACAGTGAACTTTCTGGACGGTACAACGCCGCTGGGATCTGGCACGCTGTCAGCAGGGATGGCCGCATTCACCACGTCCTCCCTGGCAGCCGGCTCGCATACCATCAATGCCGTCTACAGTGGAGATACTAACTCTATTACTGCGACCAGCGGTACGCTCGTACACGTCGTCATCGACTTCGCATTAAGCGCTGGAAGTGGTGGAAGCGGCACATCGCAAACCGTAATCCCAGGAGGAGCTGCGACTTATACGATTGCCATTGCTCCGACAGCAGGAACGGCATTCCCAACGGTAGCGATTCTGACCGTGACAGGTCTGCCCTCCGGAGCAACGGCGGCACTCACCGCAACGTCATGGACGCAATTGACGAGTACCTCATGGCAACTTCCTGCCAATACTGCGTTGGCCGATGTTTCGTTGACCTTCCACGTCCCCTCGGAGACGGCGAGTGTCCGTGAAGCGGATGCTCCGTTACGCAGGCTGCCGCCAATGCTTTGGGGAATTCTGCTGTTGCCGTTTGCGGGCAAGCTGCGCCGTGCCGGTAAGCGGATGGGCGGGACGATCTCCCTGCTGCTGTTACTGGCAACAGGCGCGGCGGCCATGACGGCGTTGAACGGCTGCGGATCTACCAACGGCTTCTTTGGTCAACCACAGAAGACCTACATCGTAACCGTGACTGTGACCACGGGCACGTTGTCTCACTCCACCAATGTAACGCTCACAGTGGAGTAACAAGGAGAACCTGCCATGCGTAATTCAATTCGCGGAAATGCGCTCCTTGTGGGTGTTTGCATGATGGCCGGCCTCGCAGCCTGGGGGCAGGCGCAGGACCCGACAAGACCGACTGCGGTTTCCATCGACGTGGCTGTTGTTTATAACTCGCTGATGACCAACGTGGTTGTTGGTGACAGCTTTTGGATGCAGGGGGGCAGCGTACAGGTCCATGGTCAGTTCTGGCGTGGTTGGGGAGTGGTGGCTGACGTGTCAGGGCTGCATACGGCCAACGCGAACGGCCCGGGCGTGGGATTGGACCTGGTAACCGTGGCCTTCGGGCCGCGTTACACCTGGTTCGAGCCGCATCGCCGCTACGCTCTTTTCGGCCAGGTTCTAGCCGGAGAGACCAATGGCCTGAACAGTGTCTTTCCCAACGCTGCCGGAGCCAAGGACAGCGCGAATAGTCTGGCGCTGTATATCGGCGGCGGTATCAACGTGCCCCTGCAGCGCCATCTTGCCCTGCGTGCCTTCGAGGCCGACTGGCTGCGGACGCAACTGCCAAACGCCACGACCAACGTGCAGAACAATCTTCGACTTGGCGCGGGACTCGTCTTCCGGTTTTGACGGCGATGAAGAAAACCATGCGGTAGCCGTGGAACGCGCCCACTGCCAATCCCACGCAGTGTTCTGAGTTGAGTCGAGTTCCTAAACTTTTCCTGCGTAGGGGTGGTGCTCAGCGACATACGGTCGATATAGATCTCGAAGTTAAATAACCTGCACGCCCAGATGTCTCGGCATTTCGCCAGGGCGCATGCGAGCAGGTTATGGACCACTCAGTGTTCAGGCACGCATCTTTACGCTTCGTCCCTCGCACACCTTATTTTCCCTTCTGCCTCTTAATAATCCGGCTGCCTTCGTCCGAGGGCCGCGGCGCGTGCGTGCGCAGGTATACGGACGGCGTCTGCCTGCAACCTATCAGCGCACAGCAGCAATGTGCGCATGATTTGAAGTTCATGTGAGGTGGTTATGATGAAGGATTTTTCCCCGTTAGCCCGGATGCCGGCCCTATGGTGCGCGTTGATCAAAGCAAATGGCAAGACGAGATATAGGCTCTTCCCGATCTCATTGGTGGTGCGAGCTCTCTGTTATTGGCTGGTTCTGGTGTTTGCCGGGATCCTCCTGCCGTGCCGTAGCCAGGGGCAAACATTGGTCTCGCTTTCGATTTCGCCCGGCCAGCCCACGGTGGGGATAGGGAGTACGACACAACTGACCGCAACGGCTACTTACACGGATGGCTCTACCCAGAATGTGAGCAGTGGTGTCAGTTGGAGCTCCGCCGATCCCCGAGTGGTCAGCGTTTCCGCGAGTGGGGTTGCCTCGGGATCCGCTACGGGAAATGTTGCCATCACGGCGAGCTACCCAGGACAAACGGCAACGGCCACGATGGCGAGTTCCATCGGCAACATTTCATGGAGCGGTCCGGTGACCATCACCCAGGGAGGCACTTATTCCGGTAATTGGAAAAGTACGGATTCGCAAACACCGGCGGTGACGATAGCCACCACGGCGCCGGTGGTGATTCACAATTCGTATGTGACCGGCCCGGCCGACCTCATTGACGATCCCTATTATGGGAATAATTTAACGGTGAAGAATGTGATTGGCATCGGGGTGAATCCAAATGTCATCGGTCAGTCGAACGGGTTGTTTGTCGATGCGCAGAACCCTGTTCTGCTCGACGTGGAGAACTGCTATTTCGAAAATGTGTTGTTTGGGGTTTATGTGCGTGGCTATGGGGGCAATCGCGACGGCACAGAGACGATTACGATCCTGAATAATCGGGGCCGTAATATTCTGGGTCTTGAAAGTGACGGGAACAACGGCTACTTACCGGGCGAGAACAACTGGCAGTGGGCGCATGCATTCCAGCTGAGCGAAATGACTTTTGTGCCCGGCATCCAGATAGCCTGGAACGAAATTGTGAACTATCCCTACCAGAGCCTGGTGAATGAAAACATCAATATGTATGACGCGGGGGGCACCTCGAGCAGCCCGGCAGTCATCCACGACAACTATATTCAGGGGGCATATGCCTACAATCCCCCGGTGGATGCCTACAATGGAGGCGGGTATACGACCGATGGCTCAGGAAGTGACACGGTCGCAACCGCATCCTCCTTTAACAATGTCTACAACAATCAAATCGTGGGCACGGTCAACATGGGGATTGAATTCGGAGCAGGACACGACAACGTGGCTTATAACAACGAGGTCATCTCCAGCGGGTTATTATCCGATGGAACAATGATCTTTGCGCAGAATGTGGGACTTTCTCTTTACGACGTCTACGGGAACATCCAGAACGGCTCTATGTACAACAACAATATGTATGGCAATACGGTGGGATGGATGTGCTGGGCTGCACGATGTGCGTCGGATGGATACCGAAACGACGAATATTTTCCGATTAATAGCGGTTACTATGCGACGAATCAATCGATCGCCGCGAATCCCATTACCTTGCAGGCGGAAAACGCGGAATACCCGGCGTGGCTGGCGAAGATCAGCGGAAATGCAATGGTGGTCGGCCCGGTCGTCGCATCGTTAAGCTCAAATGCGGTCAGCGGATCTGGTTCCACGATCTCTCCGAATGCGTGGTACAACGTCGTCAATACAAACAGCACTCTGTGCGTGGACGCCTTTTCGTGGAGTTCCAGCAACGGGACAGTTGTCCTGCAGTACACCTGCGGGGGCGCACAGACAAACCAGGAGTGGCAATTCCAGGCTACCGACAGTGGGTACTACCAGGTTGTGAATCGCAATGCCCTGAACAACACTGGTCTTAACCAGGTTTGGGATGTGAACGGTGGACCGTGGGCGACGGCGAACCAGGTGATGGTTCAATTGTGGAATTATGTGGGTGGGACCAACCAGCAGTGGATGCCGGTGTCGCTGGGAAATGGCGTTTACAAGTTTGTGGCTCGGAACAGCTCCAAATGCCTGGACGTTCCGGATGCTTCGTCGGTTGTTCTTACACAATTGCAACAGTACGATTGCAATGGGACGGCGGCGCAGTCGTATGCGTTACAGCAAAAGTGACGGGGTGGTTGGGCAGCGCGTTGACGGCTGCAGGGTGGAAACTGGCTGCGGAAGAGATGATTTGGGCAGAGAGGAAAAGCGTACCTCAGGGGCTAAAGAGCGTGTGTGAGAACTCGATTTCCAAACTCAGTCCCGCAGGGACGGTTGAACTTAGCCCAGCACGCAGTGCTGGGTAGAGGTTCGGAGCAAGACCAGTCCCGCAGGGACGGCTGAATCTTTCCAAGGACGCAAGTCCTGGGGACCGACCACACAACTCCAGGCCCACAGGCGAGCTCGAAGACCAACTTGATTCGGATCCAGACCAAATCGGTTCCATCCAATCAGCCAATTACCTCCCCGACAAACTGGTTTCTCCGCTAATTTGGACAGCTCTGAAGTTCAGCCGTCCCTACGGGACTCAATTATGTTTCATGACGTACCCAGGACTAGCGTCCTGGGCTAAGTTCAGCCGTCCCTACGGGACTTGATCGTAAATCCTGGTTCTCACACACCCTCTAAAGGCCTCATGAGGCAAGGCAGGTGCGGCACGGCTGAGCCGTGCCCTTCGTCCAGAGTTTTGCAGCCTGTAAAAAAGCGAGTGACCCACGATTACTGTGAAGGTACAGATGTCGCCCTGGCTAGCACCGGGCGTTGCAGTGGCTCAGGTGCCTGGTCGTGCGCATGATGCGGTCCCGAAGAAGGATCGATGAAGATGGTATGGACGTTTCCGTGTGCAGCCATCTCACCGGTTTTTTCGTTGTAATCAATCGCGTCAGCGTGTAGAACCATCGGACTGGTCACACACACGTGCCCTTTCGCCGGGCACGTGGTCATCCTTACTTCGACATTTCCTCTTAGTTGGAGGACCGATTCGGTTTCAGCACCCGATAGAACACGCTTTGCACTTGATGCTGTCAAGTCGAATAGCACCGGGTGGCCCTGGGGGAACGATATTCCGAAGTGCAGTAGCTGCGGCGGTGCTTTCGTCTCCTGGGATAGGGACTGCGAAGCCAGTGCCAAGGTTGGGCATGCCATGACGACAGTCAGCGTCAAGAGTTTCATGGAATCAGACCTCCGAATTTAGCGGTTAGGTGCGTTGCAGGTACATCCAGGACTGAGGTCGTGATTCTCAGCCGTCCCTGCGGGACTTGTCTTGCTTGGAATGTACACCCGGCACTGCGTGCTGGGCTAGGTTCAGCCGTCCCTTCGGGACTTGTGTCACGGCAGGAGCGGAGCGATATGGAGACGGCCTGGAACTTGCGGTGGGTCGTGGCATTGCATCATAGTGACGAGAGGGCACTGAAAGGATCGAAGGATGATACAGATTACCTGGCTGGGACATTCCGCGTTTGAGATTCAGTTTGAGTCTGGAGAGGTTTTGGTTTTGGATCCGTGGATTACGGGAAATCCAGCCTATCCGAAGGGTCACGAGATCAAAAGGGCAGATGCTATTGCTGTTTCACATGGACACTTCGACCATATGGCGGACCTGGTCCAACTGGCGAACAAGTTCGATTCCAAGGTGGTTGGCATTTTCGAAATTACTTCCTGGGCGGGCTCCAAGGGAGTGAAGAACACTGTCGGAATGAACAAAGGTGGCACGTTTGATTTGGGTTTTGTAAAGCTCACGATGACGCACGCTTTGCATAGCTCTTCCATCCAGGACGGCGACAACGTTATCTACGGGGGCGAAGCCGCAGGTTATATTTTGACGCTCAAGGATGGCCGGCGGGCTTACTTTGCGGGAGACACGGCTATTTTTTCCGACATGAAACTGTATGCGGAGATTTACCATCCGGAGCTGGCGTTCCTGCCGGTTGGGGACCACTTTACGATGGGTCCGGAGGAGGCTGCTTACGCCGGCCGGATGCTGGGCGTAAAGGAGATTATCCCCATGCACTATGGGACTTTTCCTATGCTTCATGGCCACCCGGAACAGCTGGTGGAAAAGCTCGCAGGAAGTGGAATCCGCGTCCGGATTCTGGAGCGGGGCAAGGCTACAAGCTGGTAAAGCGTTTCGCTCAGGGGAGGGTTACGTTGAGAGCGTAGAAGTCCCAAAGGCCGGCGTCGCGCACCAACAAAGGCGAATCATCTGGAGCCAACCCGAACCAATAGCCGACGAGGAATGGAGCACCGTGAAAATTTTTCAGGTCCACCACTTCTTCGAGTCTGTGATTGGTGATGGAGACGCGAACGACCTTGTCTCCGCCCGCCAGATGGTCCAGGAAAAAGATGGAGTCTCCGCTATGCGACCAGGTGGGGTAGCCAATAGAGGCTTTGGCTACAGTGGTCCACACCCGGGTGCTGAAGTCGTAGACGAGCAGTTCGTTGCCGTCGTTTGACATGGCGGCAAGACGATCTACCTTGGGCGACCAGCGGGGTGACCATAGACCGTTGGAGCCGGGGAGAACGGTGACGCGACGGGTTCGCAGATCGAGCAGGCGAATGGCATTCACGCTGGCGGCCTCTTTTTCAGACACGGCCTGGCCGCCAAACGCCAGACAATTTCCGTCCGGAGACCAACTGGGATCGGCCTGATCGCTCTGGCTGGGTATGAGTTGCTGAGGGGAGCCGCCCTGCGCGCTCACGAGATAGAGTTGCCACGGTTTACCTGGTAGCTGGCCCATGAATGCGATCTGGCTTCCGTCGGGGGACCAGCGCGGCATGTAGGCCAAGAGTGGAGGATAGGTGAGCTGCGATCGCTCGGCGCCATCGGGGCGGCTTCGCCACAAACTACCATCGGGGTAGCTCATGTAGGCGATCCATTGTCCGTCCCGGGAAAAGTCCACGCCGGTGCCCTGAATGCCGGGTGGTGTGCCGGGAAAGAGAGGGCGAAATTCGCCGGCTTTTGTATCAAAGCGCACCAACTGCCCGCGCGGTTGGATAGTCCGAACAAAAATTTGGTTTCCGTCTATGCCGGGCAACGGCGCGAAGGTGCTGGTGGGGCCAGAGGTCAACTGGACCGGGGCGTGATTCGCTTTGTGAAACAGACTGCCCGCTTCGCGCATGGTCCAGATATCGGCTACGCCGCCGCGCGATGACTGGAAGACAAAGTATTTTCCATCCGGGGTCCAGCTGCCACAACACTCTGCCGGCGGGTTATTCCAAGCAGTCAGTATTTGGTGGAGGCCGCTTCCATTCGACGCAATTTCCCAGATCGCAGAGCCGTTGCTGCCGTTTACGGTGAAACGCAAGCGGCTTCCATCGGGAGACCAGCGTGGCCAGGAGGCGGCACCGTCTACGGTCACCAGCCGGTGAGGTGCAGTGCCATCGGGATTGGCGACGTAGACATCCTTATCTGACGTGTAGGCTAACCTTTCTCCGTCCGCGGACCAGGACGCATCCGTGGCCACGACATTGCCCAATTGGCGTGCTGCGCCGCCGAGAACGGGCAGAGTCCAGGCGGCGTTTCCCTCGGGAACGAAGCTCCTGCTCAGCGCAAGCAGCCGGGAGCGATCTCGCGATATGTCGACGGGAAATATATCGTCGGTTGACTCGTGTATGGGGACGATCTCTCCTCCGGCGATAGAGACCTGGTAGATTTGTCCGCCCTCTGCAAAGTAGAGCCTGGCGCCATCTGTCGCCGCGCCTGATTTTTCTTGTCCATCGGTTGTGACTTGTATCGAGCTGACGACTCTGGGTGGTGGGAGTGCCGGCCTGATGACAAAGGCAAGCGCAGCTAAACTCGCGAGGGCGCAGACGGCGATGGCAAGCCTACGCCGGCGAGGGGCAGATGGGGTAGTTACTCCGGTTGCCGAGGTGGATCGAGTGGTCGCCCGGCGCATGGCTGCGCTTGCCGAAGTTGCGGTAGTGGCGCGTGGATAGGGTGCGGTGGCGGCGGTTAAACGATCTGAATTGAGATCGCGCTTCAAGCGCTTCAGATCACTTCTCAACTCGGCGGCGCTCTGGGCCCGCAGGTCTCGATCCTTCTCCAGAGCCTTGTTGGTAATGGCTTCCAGCTCGAGCGGCAGGCCAGGATTCAGAGTGGTGATGGGTTCTGGGTTCTGATGCAGGATGGCGGTAAAGATCTGCGCCGAGGAATCGCCATGGAAAGGCATTCGGCCGGTAGCCATTTCATAGAGCACGACGCCAAAGCTGAATACGTCGCTTCGCGGGTCAAGAGTTTTGCCACACGCCTGCTCGGGCGACATGTACTCCGCAGTACCCAACGCGACGCCAGGGCTGGTGTGCAGATGGGTATCGATGGCCAACGTGGGCTTGTCCTGAAGGTGTAGCGCTGCCGGGTTAAGGGACTCTCCGGATGGCGAAGGGAGGTCAGGTTCATCGGTCGAGCCGATTGATTTTGCGAGACCGAAATCCAGGATTTTTGCCTGTGCGCGGGGGGTGATGAATATGTTTGCCGGTTTTATGTCACGGTGGATGATGCCCTTTTGGTGGGCTGCATCCAGCGCGTCGGCCATCTGGATGGCCAATTCCAAGAGCTCATCAATGGGGAGGGGTCCGCTGAGGAGGCGCTGTTGCAGGTTTGTTCCTTCGAGGTATTCCATGGCGATAAAGGGCTGGCGGCCGAATTCGCCGACCTCATGGATGGTGCAGATGTTGGGATGGTTCAGTGCGGAGGCTGCACGCGCTTCCTGTCGGAAGCGCTCGAAAACCTGGGGGTCGTCGGCGAGTTCCTGGGGCAAGAACTTGAGCGCGACCAAGCGTCCGAGGTTGATGTCCTCGGCCTTGTATACGACTCCCATTCCTCCACTTCCCAGTTTGTCCAGAATGCGATAGTGCGAAACAGTGGTCCCGATCATGGCAGTGGAGGCTTAGATGTCATGAATGCTGGATGATAGGCGTCTGCGGGGGGACGAGTCAAGAAAAGCGGGGGTTGTGCCCGGATGACAAAGGGTTTCCATTTGGGATTGGTCCACGGCACGCCCCACGGCAAGGCGGGACAGGTAGCAGGGATCCCAGGTCTCAAAAGCGAGACCTGGGGCACCCTTCGGTTTGTCACGGGGGAGCGAGGGGCTATGGACTGTTGTCCAGGGCGATGCGGAAGGCGTAGGCGTAGCCTTGCGCGGGCTTTGAGGGCAACTGGATGTGCAGGCCGTCCGCTTGCAGCTTGTAGGTGAGCGGTGCGCTCGAGCCTAGTAGTGCGACGGCTTGAATTTGCTTGCCTTTGAGTGCGTCCCCGGCCACGGAATGAATTACGGCTTCGTTGCCCGAGGGCCAGGCCAGCTCGATGGCGTAGAGGTTGTTGCCCTCGGTGGTGAAGCG
>Ga0302325_10035780_pt1 | contig 10134 bp, 3 predicted proteins | sample Palsa_T0_2_FD_201948 | JGI IMG/M metagenome (GOLD analysis project Ga0302325, IMG submission 201948) | Peat permafrost microbial communities from Stordalen Mire near Abisko, Sweden - Palsa_T0_2 | ecosystem: Environmental > Terrestrial > Soil > Palsa > Peat permafrost | place: Sweden: Abisko... | reverse complement strand
CAGGTCGCGGCCTATCAGTCGGCCTTCGACCCGAACCAGGCGGGAATCGTAATTTCCGCTCGCAGCTTCCCCCGGAGACACCGGGGAGATCGCAACAGCATCCCCCTGGCCAAGCGGCCGGTAAATAGCGTCTACCAGATACGAACCTGTATCTCTGGTTTTCGAAAATCCCACCAGGTCCACACGTTGGCCGACATGGAGGGGAGTGGTGTCAGCGGTTTGCGCGCATAGTGTAGAGAGCCCGTCCGCTATGCACAACGATGAGCCTGGCCACTGGAAGGTCACCGTGCCTTGGACATGCACCCTGTGAGGCAATAGTTCTGCCTGGATAAACCGGGTCACGTCGTCGATAGAAACGACGCGCATGGCAAATGGATCGGCGGGCGCGGGCTCCTCGACCTTGATTTCGGAGAGATACTGGCTATAAATTGCGGCCTCAACCATTTGGTGATGCGAGTTAAGCTCTGGAACAGCATTGCCGCGGACCAATACCTTGGCGTCGACCAGGCTCAGAGCCCCGGAAGTCAAGTTCCCCGGTATTTCAACTGTGAGCGTCCCCTCTGGCATCGCCAACTTCAACGCTGTCATTCCGCCGACTGCGGTTACTGAATGAACTACACCCTCGGCCTCCACGAATCGGCCGTCTTCAGCGCCGGACTGCAGCCCCCCGTAAGTGACACGCGGAACCTCTGCCGGGAGCTGCGATTCGGCGATCTCCTTAACGTCGGATGCCATGACGATGGGGGCATAATTTCCCGGCTCACTCACACCGGTTAAGTCGACCAGGGTGCCGGGCCACAGTGGAAGAACAGGCCGTGGGGGGACCAGAACACATATGCAGCCAGTAGAATCACACGCAAAGAAAGCGCCAATCGTAGGCGTGGTATCTGGATCGTAATACGTAACTACGCCCTGCAGATGAACCGGGTAGCCTCGCTTGGCCTGCTCGGGCGGCAGGCTATGCACTACCAGAGCCGTTGTCAGGACCGGCAAGCTGGTGTGGCTACCGTCTGGCGATTGCGCATTCGCCCCTAAGCTTGTAACGAAGTGAACGGCAAGCAAGAGCGAGAGAGACATGTAGCGGCAGACTATTTTCACCGGGCTTGCCTTAAGAGTGCGTAATTTCTCACTCGAATCGTGTTCACGGGCGGGGCTGTCTCTCGCACCGCCGCCAAAAGGCTTGCCTCTTCACGCTGGAGATTCTGGAACCAGGCCGTCGACCATACACGGTAGAGATTCCATCCCATAGTCTTGAGCGTCTCCTCGCCTAGCCTGTCGCGGTCTCGACTGGATTGGGCGCTCTTATAGGAAGGCCCGTCGCATATGATCCCAAGAACATAGCGATCCGGTTCCTGCGGATCCACCACAGCCAGATCGATCAAGAATCCGCTTGGACCTACATTCTTTCGAACCGTGTAGCCGGCCCGCTCTATCCTGTCCGCCACGAGCGTTTCGAACGGAGAAATGATTCTCCGCTCCGGTTGGGCCGGCCGATTGATGCGGCCATTTTCCGCATACTGAAGGAAATTCTTGAAAGCGGTCAGACCTGACGGCGAATGCTCCGAAATGGTTATATCGGCAGACGCCAAAGTCGAAAAAAGCTCGCAGCGCCGCCGCGCACGTGTGAAGAGAACGTTCAAGCGCCGTTCCCCACCCTCACGAAGGAGTGGTCCAAGAGCCCGGTGACTGGAATCCGGCAGAGCCGTTCCATAACCCAGGCTAATGAGGATGACGTCTCGCTCGTCCCCTTGCACGTTCTCCAGGTTCTTTACAAAGAAGAGTTCGTGCTGGTCCGCATTGAAGAACTCCTCTGAATCGGGACTGCTCTCTCGCAATAACTCGATCTGCTCAAGGATCCTGTCTCGCTGTAGGGCCGTAAGGGTAGCCACTCCGAGGCTCAACCTCTCGCCCGGGGGAACCATCATCTGAGACGCGGCATGACGCATGACCGCTTTTGCAACCAGCGCCGCTTCATGCTCCCTGCTTGCCGGCGGGAACGGGCCGTCCGGCAGGGTCGACGGCGAAATATACGTGCAGGTAAGTCCAACATTGATTCTCCGTTTGTCCGGACTCGGAAACACGATGAGCTGATTGTCGTAAAACAAATTGTTCGACTGGGCGATCAGCGATTCGTGCTTGCTGCGGTAATGCCACTTCAAGACCTGCTGTCGTGCGCCGCGCGAGCAGAACAGCCCTAGAACGCTCTCCACATCGGAGAGCTTGCCATCCACGTCGCTGTCGGCCGAAGGCCGGGCCTCGGCCACGCGCGTCGGCGGCAATTGCTTGTTATCGCCGACAACGACCGTCTGTTTGCCTCTCGCGATGGCTCCGAGCGCGTCGGCCGGGCGAAGTTGGCTGGCCTCGTCGAAAACAATCAGATCGAAGCGAACAGCTCCCGGGGAGAGAAAGCTGGCCACAGAGCTCGGGCTCATCATGAAGACCGGCTTGGCTACCTGGATAGCTTCGGCCGCCTTGGCAATCAACTTGCGAATTGGCGGCTGCGAGTTAGGCATTTCCGAGGTAGTAACGAGGTAATCGAACATCGCCTTGTGTTCCGCGGCATTGGTCATTCTGTCGACATGCGTCGCCGCGATCGCCGATTGCGACCAGCGCAGCGAGGCGGCATCCAGGCGCCGATAGTCTTCAACACACTTGTTGTGTTGAACTTTATTGAACGACGCGAGCGCAGGTCTGCCGGCGAATGCCCCTTCCGCAAGCACCGAAAGCCTGGCAAACTCAAAGAACTCCAGCAGGTGGACCCCTGCGCCTTCCCACTTTTCAGCAACGTGTACTATCGCTTCACCAAGGTGAGGCAGGCATTCTTCGCGGGCCTGAAGATAGCTCATCAGCGCGGCCAGTTCACTAACATTGGCGGCGAGCACACGGTATGCCTCCTGCAATCGACCAAGCTCTCTGGATGATTCACGGAGAAGAGCGATTTTCCCTTTGCCGTCAGCTACGCCTAACAAGGAATTGGCCAGATCCCGAACTCTTTCATATTCCGCTTCATTACTCTGGGCCGCAGTCACGAGCTTCCAGAGCTCACTCTGGTCGAGCGTCTTTGTGGCGCGCGACAACCACGATGGCAGCCGTCCCGCCGGATCTTTCGATTTTGTCAATTCAATCCAGTCCGCCTGCTGGCGCAGCAATGGCCAATCTGACTGACTGCCTCTCCAATGAGATCCAAATGCCTTAGCCAGGAGAGGACCGCAATCGTGGAGCTTCCTGTCCAGCTGCTGTGCCCTATCGATAGCATCCACGATCGCAAACAGGCTATCGGCGTCCTTAGGCACCTCGCTTGACGTCAGTTCCCTCATGGCTTCTCTCAGATCGGTGAACTGCGAGGACCGTTCTTTTAGCCATTTGCCCTTCAGTTGCGCGGCGGTCTTCTTGATCTCGGTTATGTCTCTGGTCCAGGCGCCCGGAGCGAGTGTCGATTTCCACCTCTTGCCGATCTCGTTCAGTTCCGTGCCGTCGGCAATGGCTTCGCGGATATGGCTGCTATGCAAAAGCCATATGTCTGAAGCGACATCGATCCCGTTTAAAGCGGGCGCTTTAAGGAGCGATGCCCCACTCTCCAAAAGACCGTTCACCTCTTCCCAGGTAGTGGGTTCTTCGCCGCCCAGCGAGGATGCCAGCACAGCGGAACTCTCGCGAAGCTTACCCAGGGAAGACTCTACCGACAAGAGAGCCTGGCGAATCTTTTCGCGTATCACCGGAGAAATGCTTATGGCCGGAACACCCCAGAAGGGATTGTTGGCCGGCACTCCGCAGGACATGAGAGGCGCCTGCAACCTCTCTATATATTTGCGCTTCTTTTGCAGCTCCTCAAGCGTCCAGGTAGCCGCTTCGGGCAATTCCAACGTGGGAGCCGCCATTGCCTGGAAAAGCTCATCCAATGCCGGCAGCGATCCATAGATGCTATACGGTGAATCCTCAGAGAGTCCGTAGGTGTCGTTCACCGCCGAGCAATACTCGTTGAGTCGATCTCGCAGATTCTTCAGAGTAACCAGATCGGATGCTTCCTCGACAGGACGGCCGATCCTGAGATCGAGCGTCTTGCGAAGCTGGGCGAACACGCTGTTGCGCCGTGTACGGTTGCTATGAATCTCGAGAGCGATGGCCCCAAGCCCCACTGCTTCAAGCCGCTTCTTCACGACTTCGAGCGCCGCGAGCTTCTCAGACACGAACAGAACCGTCTTGTTGCCGGCAACCGCGTTGGCTATCACATTCACAATCGTTTGAGATTTACCCGTGCCCGGCGGTCCTTGTATGACTAAGTCGCTTCCTTGTTGAATTTCAAGAATTGCCTGAATCTGGCTGCTATCCGCGTCCAGCACATGGGCGGGCATATCTACCTGCGTTTTTTTATCGACAGAGGTGTCCTGGGTTTTGCGAACCGCAGCTTGAGCTACAGCTTGAGGGGAGGATTGGGAAAAAGTGTTTCCCCCGAGAATGGTAGCAATGATGGGATGCGCAAGGAGAGCGCCCGCCGGCCAAGCAGCCGGATCCAAATCGTTGTACATCAGCATCTTTGAAAAGGAAAACAATCCAAGGCTTACCGTGTCCGCGTCGACATACCAGGAGGGCACGTTGGCGATAGATCGCCGTATGGCATCGAAATAGTGATGTAACTGAATGTCTCGGGTTTCGGGCAACTGCGGCATCTCTACGTTGAGGCGCTTGGCCAACTCTACCAGGCAGAAGTTTGGTGTTACCTCATCGCCCGTATACTTCAGGCGGAAGCCCGCGGAGACAGAAACGCGCTGTAGTTCGACTGGAATCAGGAGAAGAGGCGCACTGTATACTTCTTCCTTGTCCGGTTTCATCTTCCACTTCAAGAACCCCAGGGCGACATACAGGGTGACCGCTCCCTGCTCGAGGAGCGTGGCCTGCGAGGAGTAGTAAGTGGCTACCAGACGCTTATCGAGCTCTTGCTTCGAATAGGCCGCCGGAACCGTGATCGTCTCTGCCTCATGGGTCATCTCGCCCACCTCGAAATCCTCTGATTCCTCAAACATGGCGCGAGATGGAAGCGAATTTACACGTGAATCCGTGAACGAAGATTGCGATTCCGGGACGAGCACGAACTCATGCCTCTTTAAGACCAGGTGAGCGAAGGCATCCGACGGCTTGATCGCGAGCCTCGGCACGCCATAGGACTCCAACTCCTTGTAGTTGACCAGTGGATTGCCGTGTCCAAGATCCGAAAGGTGGTTCCTGACCGAAGCGAGGGCGTCTCTGACCACGGGATCAACTGCGCGCTGATTGGATTTCATATCACGGTCTCGCTGCATAAGGTTGGGTTCCACTTAAAAAGGATTTGGGTAGCTCAGGACCGCCCCGCACTTTCAGAGTGCGGTATATGTTTATGTGGGCACAACCCACATAATGGAAACATCCAGGAAACAAAAAGGTAATCATTAGACAGGGAACACGTTTAGTAGCCGGCGAGGTTCACGCCGTTGAGTTGGGCAGGATTCCGACAATCCCCGCGATCTGCCGCTGCTTAAATAGGGCATTGTTGGGATTAGGAGCTTTTGCCTGGCGCGTACGACAGAGGCGAATGAATGCATTTGGGGACATTGGCCGCCCAATGTAGAAGCCCTGGGCTTCATCACAGCCGTTGGTTCTGGCATAGACAAGGTGGCGATCGGTTTCCACGCCTTCGGCGGTGACCGGGATCTTGAGGGTTCGTGCGAATGCGACCATTGCCCGCAAAACCTGCATCCTGCCCAGATCCGGCCTTACGAAAGACTGGTCTATCTTTAGCCGGTTGATGGGAAAACGGTGCAAGTAGTTGCAATTCGCATATCCGGTTCCGAAGTCGTCGACGACGATGCTGACGCCCAGCTCTTTCATGCGCTTGAGGTTCGCTTGTGTGGCGGCGAAATCGCGCATGAAGATGCCCTCGGTGATCTCCAACTCCAGTGACTTTGGACGAACGCCGGATTGGACTAACGCATCCTCAATCGTATTTGCAAAGCTTTTCTTCTCTAATTGAAGAGGAGAAACATTGACTGCCATGCGGAAGTTTGGGTGGATGGCGCCCTGGAAGACTGCCGCCTGGGTGCAAGCTTCCCGCATAGTCCATTTGCCGATCGGTAATAACAACCCCGAACTTGCAGCAATATCGATAAACGCCCCCGGCTGAAACTCCTCGTTCCCTCTTCGCCATCGAAGAAGAGCCTCGGCGCCCACGATTTGATCGGACTCCAGATCGAGAATCGGTTGATAGTCCAGGCGTAGCTCTTGCCTCTCGATCGCTTGCTTTAGATCGCGAGTGATGTCGCTACGCGCGTTGGATGCGGTTTTGGGTTGGCTGGAGGGGATTACCAAGCCAGCTGATACGGTATTGCCTCGCTTGATTCGCGGGGACCGGCACCAGGCAACCGTTTCCGTGAGTCCATCATAGAATGAGACTTCGGGTGTATAGCAAAACGCGCGCTGCGCTGGTGCAGTATCGGCAAATGGAGGAGCAGTGTCGTTGCGCCGCGGAGGCTGGTATGCCGGGGTTAAGTTATACCCGGTCAACCGGGCCAAGGCGTCATAAACAGCCTTGACGGTTTGGGTAGTGCCTGACCCAACATCGAATACCCTGCCCGCCACAGCGTCTTTCGGCGCAATCATAGCCAGCAGGCTCGCTCTTACCGCGTCCGAAATATAGACGAAGTCGCGGCTTTGAGAGCCATCGCCATAAATGACGGGCGCTTGTTCGGGTTCCGGAGTTGAAGTCATCTTGTGCGCGAAATTTGCGATGACGCCGGCATCGGATCGTTGGCCAGGACCAAACACATTGAAATAGCGCAGCGATACTGTTTCGACCTGGCCTTCATGCCAGGCATTGCGCAGGTACTGCTCACAAGTCAATTTATGAATTCCAAACGGAGACATCACAGGTAAGGTCAAGCCGGATTCTGGAGAGTGAACCGGCCCGGGGCAATAAGCAGCCGCGGCGGAGGCGAAGACGATTCGTTTCACATGTTGCTTCGTAGCCGCCTCCAGCAGCCTCAAGGTAGCTTCCATGTTGACTGCCTGGGTTGCGAGCTGCTCTTCGGGAGAAGGATTGATGGGATCGATGGCTGCCAGGTGAAAGACGTAGTCGATCCCCTTACAAGCGCGAGCCAAAGTCCCTCGATTTCGTATATCGCCTTTTATGAAATCGATTTGGTGGTTGATCCCAGTCAGATTGGATAGGTATCCAGTCGAAAGATTGTCAACTCCACGAACGTGATCGCCGCGGGCGACAAGCGCACGGGCTAACTGAGACCCTATAAACCCCGCAATTCCGGTTATCAAATATAGTGCCATAACGGCTCCTCGCTGTTTGGAACAAGAGGTTAGACAGACCTGTTGTTGGGCTAGTTGATAGAACTGACGATGCCCCACATGCCCTTTCTTAGACAACCCACAAAAACGGAAAATTTAGATAACAAAAGCATCGGGCGCGTCGCGCTGTGTTGATTCCTTCAACGGCCTCTGGTTGTATCTCGAAGGCCCTCAAAGCGGCAGCCCTGCTTGACACCAACGGGTGATACGGGCAAGCAATGTGGATCGGTATGCTGAGTAAATTCCAGGTCACGAATGTGGCATGTAAATGCGGGATAACAGAGGCTCGATGAGCGTCTCGTTTCATTTCGACAGGTTCATTTTCGACCCCGACACAGGAGATCTGCTAAAGAGCGGGGTACGGGTTCGGCTCAGTATGCAAACGGCAACCATACTGGAGCTGCTGCTGATGCAGGCGGGCCGAATCGTTAGCCGCGAAGACATTAAAGATGCGCTTTGGCCTGGCCATGAGTACCTAAGCCACGACAAAGTGATTAACAATGGAATTGGCCGCTTACGGCGCGTCTTTGAAGACGACTATTTGAATTGCAGATACATCGAGTGTGTTCCAGGGTCTGGCTACCGATTTAAGTCTGAAGTCGAACAACTAAAAGTAGACCAGGAAGTGCCCCGCCTCGCCGTGCCGGACGGAGTAGCCCTGTCGATGGCCGGTGCGTCCGATAATCAGCATAGTTTGAGGGAAGATGAGGTCTCCACAGCTGCTCTTGCGGGAAAGCTTTGGAATGGCTTCGACAAGATAATGAGAACATGGGCCCTCGTCGGATTTGCGCTTAGAAGATATTGCTCGTCCTGGTACATCAGGGAGAGCTGGTTTCCTATTTCAGAAGGACTCTCGCTCGCAAGCGACTTGCCCAAGATCGGGGTCGAGTGAGTATCTAGATACAAATTGCCCTCGCAACCCAGTCTTAACCGTCGCCGGCGGTCCCACCCGTTTATGCTGACGATAGATGACCCAGTCCAGGCTCGCCGGATCCGCTGAAACAAACCTGTCGCCAGCCACATCCTTCCGTCCAAATCCGGGTTCCATCGAAGAGGGCGCTTCCCTGCGCAACGGGGAAGCTGAGGAGAACGTCATGACCCGCTCGAATGTCTCGCACCTTTCCGTCACCATTCGCCCCAATCGCGCCCGGCTTTGCAGTCTCTTGGGCATCCTTCTCCTCGGCGCCGGCCCTTTGCTCCGTGCGCAGAACGATAACGGCGGTGACCCACCCAACCGGGTCGCTCGCATCTCTGTAATCCAGGGCAACGTCTCGCTCGAGCCAAACGGCGTCGACGGCTTCTCCCAGGCCGAGATCAACTATCCCCTCACCAGTGGGGATCGCGTTTACGCCGACAACAACTCCTTTGGCGAGCTGCAGACCGCTGGCCTCGCAGTCCGCCTGGGCAATGGCGCGGATGTCACCCTCTCTTCGCTCACCGACAGCATCGCCCAGTTCGGCCTCGCCCAGGGCTCGATCCGCGTCCGCACCCGCTCCCTCTACGGTTTCAACGGCCAGCCCGGAACGGTCGAGGTCGACACCCCGAACGGCGCGATTCTGGTTGATCAGCCCGGCGACATCCGCATCGACTCCTACCCGCAGGATGACACCACTGTGGTGACTGTCTCCTCGGGCGCGGTCGAAGTGACTGGCCAGAATCTGGACCAACAACTTGGCCCCAACCAGTCCTTGCGCCTCTCTGGATCAAACCCGGTCTACGCTGAGCAGGTTCAGCTGCTGCCGCCGGACGGCCTGGACCAGTTCGATCAGCAACGCGAGTATCGCCGCGAACGCTCCTACGCCTACCAATACGTATCGCCCGACATGATCGGCGCCGCCGATCTCGACGACTACGGCGATTGGCAGCCGGGCAACCAGGACAATCAAGGCTACGGAGCCGTGTGGTATCCGCGCGGCGTGCCCGCCGGTTGGACGCCCTACTCCAACGGCCACTGGGCCTGGGTCGCCCCCTGGGGCTGGACGTGGGTGGAGGCCGAGCCCTGGGGCTTTGCGCCTTTCCACTACGGACGCTGGGCTAACTTTGGCGGACGCTGGGGCTGGGTCCCAGGACCGCCGCCCTCGGCCTTTGGCGGCGGAGTCCAGCCGATCTATTCCCCCGCCCTGGTCGCCTTTGTGGGCGGGGGAGGGGGCGGTCTTTCCATCTCCATCGGCGCCGTCGCCGCCTGGTTCCCGCTCGGACCACGCGAGGTTTATCAGCCCTGGTATCACGCCAGCCCGGCCTACTGTAATCGGGTGAACGTGACCAACATCTACACCAACAACGTGACTGTGATCCACAACACCTACATCAACCGGACGGTCAACGTTTATAACACCACCAATGTTACAAACATCACTTATGTCAACCGCAACGTTGCGACGGTGGTGGTGCCGCAGAGTGCTCTCGCCTCTGGCCGGCCGATTGCCCAGGCGCAGCGCATCCAGCTCACCCCGCAGGTTCGTGCCCAGCTGAGCGCCGCGCCGATCATTCCGCACCCGCTGGTCACTCCGGCAACCGCGATTGTGGCGGCGAAGGCCCCGGCCCGCGCTGTTCCTCCTGTGCAGGCTCGCCCGGTGGTCGAAACCCGGCAGGGATTTGAGCGCGCGGGGGCTCCGGGAACGCCGGTCCGCGCTCCTCAGCCTACCGTCGCGGTCAACCGCCCAGGCCAGCCCGCACCCGTAAACCGCGCTGCGTTCCCGCAACAGCGCCAGGTGCAGACCATCGCTCCAGCTCCCAACGCACATCCAGCCCCTGCGGCGCAGGTTCCCGCAAACCGGCCTGCCCCGGAGGTCGCCCCTGTGCGTC
>Ga0302325_10035779_pt1 | contig 10134 bp, 10 predicted proteins | sample Palsa_T0_2_FD_201948 | JGI IMG/M metagenome (GOLD analysis project Ga0302325, IMG submission 201948) | Peat permafrost microbial communities from Stordalen Mire near Abisko, Sweden - Palsa_T0_2 | ecosystem: Environmental > Terrestrial > Soil > Palsa > Peat permafrost | place: Sweden: Abisko... | reverse complement strand
GTTCCAGGTCCTGATTTCGAGCGGCAGCGCTGGATCCAGGCTGTGCATCGAGCGTTGCAATGCTGCAGCGATCCCTTGCGGGTCACGTTCCGATCGAACAATGAGCCAGGTCTGGCTGGAAGCCTGCTGGAGGAAGGAAAAGAACATGGCGGGCTTGGGGTCTTCGGTAAGAGTCTGGTATTTACCGTCTTCCACCACGCCGATCACTTCCGCCCGCTTGCTGCCACCCCATAACTTGAAATGCTTGCCTACTGCATGATCGGCGGACCCGAACACCTTGCGGGCAAATTCGCGATTCACGACGGCCACCACAGGAGCCTTATCGTCATCGTGCATGGTGAAGGAACGGCCAGCCAGAAGTGCCGTTCCAGCAGCACGGAAATAGTCGGGCGAGACCTGGAAATTCTGGGCATCGGCGGCGGCGTTGGTAGGACGGAAATCGCTAGTGGTGTCAGTAAATACGTCGGAATCCCCTCCGCCGATACTGAGCGGAATCCGGTCGCCATATCCCACAGCGGTGACACCCGGGATCGCTGCGGCAGCCTCGAGCATGCGCTTCTGCATCTGTACGCGCTTGTCGGCATCATAGCCAGCCATCTTCAGATCAGTCTTTAGCAGCATCACGTTCTTAGGCTGAATACCGTAGTTGTTTTGTAGCGAACGAGCCAGGCCGCGCACGGCGACGAGCGAAGCGGTGACTAAGACAGAGCAAATGGCAATTTGCAAACCCAGCAGAAGGTCGCGCAGGGTAAAGCGGCGACCGGTGCCGACGCTTGCGCTGCCGGAGCGAATGACCTGCCAGGGATCGGAGCGGAGAACCTGGCGGACGGGGACCAGGCCGAAGAACAGCCCGCTCAAAACAGCCAGCAGGAAGGCCAGAGCGTAAGTGTTCACGTCCGGATTGACCGGTATATTGATCGGGATATTCGGAATCGGCCGCCATGTGCTGAGGGCACGCAGAATGACGATGGCTCCCGCCATGCCACAAATGCCTCCAGCCACAGAAACCAAAAGAGCTTCCGTGAGGAGCTGGCGAACGATGAGCTGGCGGCGCGATCCGAGAGCCATGCGGACTGCGATTTCGCGCGAGCGATCCGCCGCCCGCGCGGCAAAGAGGCTACCAAGATTGGCGCATGCGGCAAGCAGGATAAGACCTGCGAGGAGCATGAGTCCCAACATAAAAGCGCGCGTGGGTCGACCTAATGTATTTCCGGCGAGTCCCGGGCGGGACAAGGAGAATTTCAGGCCATCATCGGATTTGGGATAGGATTTCGCCAGCGAATTTGCAATGGTGTTCAAGTCCGCAGTAGCCGCGGCTGGTGTGACTCCGGGCTTGAGGTGTCCTATCGCCCAGGCGTTATGGTTGCCACGTTCCTCGAACGAAAAATAATCAGTCATTTGCGGCGAATTGACGATGGGAGCCCACAGATCGGGCGCGAAAAAAAGTTCGGTGCCGCGGAAGTCCGGCCGGGCAACGCCGATGATCGTGAAGGGATACTTGTTGATCTGCACAGTCCGGCCCACGACAGCGGGGTCACCGTTAAAGTGGCTGTGCCAGAGCGCATAGCTCAGAACGATCTCGGGCACGCTATTCGGCCCATGTTCTTCGGAAGGATGGATAAATCGGCCCAGATAGGGCTGAACGCCCAGGGCATCGAAGTAATTGCCGCTTACGGCATAGGGCCAGACTACGGAGGGATTTCCGTGGCCCGTATCGAGCCCAACGCCACCCATGATGTCGTAGAGCACCAGCGAGTCGAAGCTGCGGTTCCTGTCACGCAGGTCGCGGTAATCCGGATACGACTCCGAAGGAGATGTATCTGACCCGTAGGCGCGTTCCAGCATGAACAGCGTCTCCGGGTGCGGCACCTTGAGCGGTCGCAGGATCAACGCATTCAAAACGCTGAACACGATGGCATTGGCGCCAATGGCGAGCGCCAGTGTGAGCACGGCGGTCAAGGCGAATCCAGGCGCTTTGCGCAACTGCCGTAATGCGAGTCGTATATCGGCGTTCATGCTCCCCCTTCGTTACGCATCATTGTGTACGCATCATTCTGTACGCCTGGTGGTGTACCTTGCTCGGATTCCCGGGGCTTGTATCGGTTGTACGCATGCGCTGGGGCGGCGGTTCCCTTTGCTGTTGCCGGGGACGGGTCGGCCTGCCTCTGTTGTATCCACGCCTGCGTAATGGCCTTGTTGAGAACGGTTTGCAAATCCATACTTTGCCCCAACGGCCGCATGTTCGCACGAAATGATTGTGGACACCTCGGCATCGATACCCATTTTGCGGGATGACCGGATGCGAGAGCGTTCGCGATCGCCATTGCGGATGCGGATCGCCGTCGCAGTAGGGTGTCGACGAGATGAGACGCGCCCTCAGAGGGGGACGATTTCGAGCCCTGGAACCATCTGAAAGTGACGCACATTTGCGGTGGCGACGCGGTAGCCAAGCTCCAGCGCTGTAACCCCGATCAACAGGTCGGAGAGGGCGATACGGACGCCCTTTGCCGTGCTCTCGCCGTCGATCTGTCCGGCGCGCAGAGCGATTGGAACCGTTACCGGATGCACCGGGAGGGCCGTAGTCAGCTCTTGCAGGAATTGCCGCCGCATGGTCTTTCTCTCCGCTGTATCGGCACGGGCTGCACCGTGCGCCAGCTCGATCAGCGTCACGACCGAGAGGGCCACATCTTCACCGGCTGCACGACCGGCGATTTCGCTCAGTACCTGCCGCGCATTGCTGCCCTTGCGCTCTGCGGCGATGAGCACGCTGGAGTCGAGTATTAGCCCCATGCCGGAGGGTTCAGCGGCTCGCGATGGGTGGCCACCGCCTCTGCGACATCGCGGGCGAAGTCCTCATCGATCGTCGCCGGGGAGTCTTCCGCCAACAGGGCGATGCACTCCTCGATGGATCGGTGCGGCGGGGCTGGCGTGTGCAGCACGGCCACGGTGAGCGAACCATCCTCGATGATAACCTCAGCACCGGCGCGCACGTGAGCCAGCAGGGCGGTGAAGTCGCGCGCGGCCTCGGCTGCCGAGATGTGGATCGTCGCCATACGCAAGATGATACCTCTGTTCCCGCCAGGGTTGTTATTCTTCGTTTTCTTCGCTGTGCAGCGCGGCCAGCGATTTGTTTCTATTGGGGCCATTTCCGTCCACGATTTCGTCCACTTCTCTGGAGGTCCCGGGTGCATTGGGGGACAACACGCTTAGATATTTTCTTCGCGAATGGGGGATTTCCTTTAGGGTCATTTCCGGCCTGGTCACGAATTTTGGTCCGGAATTTTCTGGCCACGAATTTTCATCGTTGCGAGAGTGGAGCGGCCCGGGGGATGGGGTCCTGGCGGGGTGAGGGAACCGCGCGGAGGCTGAAGCTTGCGATGGTGGCGGGGTTGGATTTCGGACGCACCTGGAGGGTGCCGAGGACCTCGGTCGCCAACGGGGTCTGGTCGCGGAGCCGGAAGACGAGCACGCCGGGCAGAACCTCTTTGGCAGAGAGCAAGAAGAAGCCCCCGGTTTGCTGCCGGAGTTCCATCTGTGCGGCGGTCGCGGAGGCGAGAGCGACATTGGGCAGAGCATTCGCAAGCGCGGGGTAGCCTGCCTGATTAAAGGCGGCCAGCCAGTTGTAGAGCAGGTGGCCGGCGGGGGTGTTGGGGAGGAAGCCCACCTGGTCGCCCGAGCGAGGAAGGCGAACGATGATGGTGGGATGAACGGTGCTGACGTGATCTCCCGGGCGAGCGGGCATGGGAGCGTCGGTGGGATCGCCGAGGACGATGGTGTCGACCTGATTTGGATCGTCATCGTCTTTCTGGCCGGCAGCTGAGGCGGCCCCGGTTGTGGCGCTGGCGGAACGATCCCCGCCGGAGCCGCCGGAGGTGAAATGTGCATCCCCGGAGTGACCCAGGCCATAGAGGACCGAGGAGAGCGCAGCGACGGCGATAACGATAGCCAGCAGGATGGCTGTGGGGCGGAGCGGCTGGCGGCCAGTGATATAGAAGGTGGGACCGGTGCGTGTGGGGACGCTGGTGGGCGGCGGCTGCCGCGAGAGTGGGTGTGGGTCGGGTTTTCCCGGCGCGAGCCGAGTCAGGGGAGGTCCGGCGGGGTTGGCCACACTGATAGTTTAGACGCGCTGCCAACCTGTGGTGTGAACCGATGACGGGATCGGCAACCGAAGGGTGCCACTCTCGCATACAGGTCGTCTCGGGGTCGGCCACCGGAAAGCTAGGGCCCTGGAACGTAAACCGTGAGGCTGAAGGTTTTCTCCGGCCGACTGATCAGTAACGAGAACGCGCATGCGTGGTCTACCGGTTACAGCCCGGCGATCTTGTCCTCTTCGATAACAGGCGGGAGGTTCCCTTTGGAACTAACTATCGTTGGGCGTTGGTAAACGCGCTGACTATCCCCGTGTTTCCCCCCAGGGCTTCACGCCGTTCTCAAGCTCGGCGATGATACGGTTCGCGAATTCCTGCATCGGATCGCGGGCAGGGGCCGCGTTCGTCCGGCGTCTGTGTTTGTCTGTGTGCGATTGGGATGTCGTCATGATGTGCCTCTTCGTTTCAGTGACCCCCAGCGGCGGGGTGAAAGAGGGCACGGCATGCCGCCGATCACAGCGCAGCGGTCATAGGATTTTGGGGTGACTGCCCCGCCACAAGGCGTTCTTTGCCTGGCGGGGGAGGGGAGCCAAAATCCGTCATTGACGGCAAGCGGCGGCGGCTAAAGTGCCATTCGCCCGCCGCATCTCGGGGTCACAGGAGAAGGGCAGATCACGACATAGAGCGGACGGAGAAAGACCGAGCGCGAACATGGACTGGTGACGCGAGAAGAAGAAAACGTTCCGTATCGCCTGGAGTGTTGAAAAACGGCGAGATTACGCGGTTTGGCGTCGAGTGGATTTCGAGGTGGCGAAAAGGATCGCGGAGAAGGGTGCCCGTGAGGGGATCGTTATTGTATGGCCGGATTAGCCGTCCTTGACGTAATATGATGAAATTACGATACTTGCGGCTACTCAGGAACGGGGCAGGGGCAAGTCCACTCATGACGTGAGGGGCGACCCGCAGGGACCGCCGAACGCAGGACAATAAATAGAAAGGCGACGGCGATGACGATTGAGATTCAAAGACCGGAACTCGAAGCCCTCATTCGCGAGCGGATGAAAAGTGGCGCGTTTCAAAACGTCGAGGATGTCCTCATGCAAGCCTTGAAAGCGTCGCCGGCTCCGGATGAGAAGGGTGCTGGACGATCGGACGAGAAATCGTCTGCGACGGGGGCCGAACTAGTCGAGGCGATGCAGGCCTCGCCGTTCAAAGAGATCGGGCTGGAACCCGGACGCGAGCGTATGCCTGTGCGTGACGCTGGGTTCTGATCTGATCATTGCTGCGACAGCCATGCACCACGGCCTTACTATCGTGACGCGTGATCGAAGCGACTACGATAAGGCACGGGTGCCCGTCATCAATCCCTGGGATGCGGTGTGAAGCCGCATGTCCATTCCAGACTACCAACCGCCAATGATGACGCCAGGGTCTCGCTTGCGCGCGGAGAAGGCCGCGTGATTACGCGGCAATCCATGTGGCAGCTTGACCAGGAAGTGAAGGAGCGAGGCCGCGCTCCCCTCCTGGCTGAACTCACAACGCCTCGCCAAATGGCGCATTGGTCAGCATTTTCACTTCCACTCTGTACAGCCGGTTTCAGCGAGGTGCGGCTTTTCTTGGGGAAAAGCCGCGTCGTGAGCGGTTGCTCTGTAAACACCAGAAGTGAAATTGCGTAGCGCCACCGACTAAAACTGAGCTCCCAGTGACGAGACGAACTCCACGATCGCAGCCCAAATGGACAGATGTTAAGGCAAAGCTCGCTAGCCTTGACCGATTAGGATTAATAGGCCTGATTCAGGATCTCTATGCTTCTCACAAGGATAACCAGACCTTTCTTCATACCCGCTTTGGCTTGGGCGAGGACGTTCTGAAGCCCTACAAGGAAACGCTGGACCGCTGGCTCTGGCCGGATGTGCTGCGGAACCAGGATACTTCTGTTGCAAAGGCCAAACAGGCCATTTCCGGTTACCGGAAGGCCGTTGGCGAACCTGCCGGACTCGCAGAGCTGATGGTGTTTTATTGCGAAAGTGCTGCTGGTTTCTGCAACGATGTTGGCAACGACGATGAAGGCTACCTCGATGCTCTGGTCAACATGTTCGAACGGGCTCTCGAGGTTACCAGTCAGCTGCCTGCAGCCGACCGCGAGGCCCTAATCGTCCGGCTCGATCGTGTGCGCACCATCAGTCACAATCTGGGCTATGGCGTCGGCGATGCCATGGACGACTTGCTTGCGAATTACATCAGCACCTGAACGCCGCCTCTGCGACATCGCGGGCGAAGTCCTCATCGACGGTCGCCGCGGAGTCTTTCGGCAACAGGGCGATGCACTCCTCGATGGATCGGCGCGGCGGGGCTGGCGTGTGCAGCACGGCCACGGTGAGCGAACCATCCTCGATGATCACCTCAGCACCGGCGCGCACGTGAGCCAGCAGGGCGGTGAAGTCGCGCGCGGCCTCGGCTACCGAGATGTGGATCGTCGCCATATGCATGAGGATACCTCTGTTTCTTTCAGGGTTGCTATTCTTCGTTTTCTTCGGGGTGCAGCGCGGCCAGCGATGTGTTTGTATTGGGGCCATTTCCGTCCACAAATTTCGTCCACTTCTCTGGAAGTCCCGGTGCATTTGGAGACAACACGCGTAGATATTTTCTTCGCGGATGGGGGATTTCCTCTAAGGGTCATTTCCGTCTGGAAGCTGTGAAGAAATTGCCGGAAATGCACCTGTTAAGGAACTGTTGGTGAAGCCGTTAAGTGGCTAGACTGCAAGCGTGAACATCCCGCCGCATACTCCTCGCTTGGCGTTGATTGACCGTTCCCAGTTCCTTTTACATTCCATCGATGCCGAAAAGCTGATCGATGACGACCACAGTGCCCGGTCGATCTGGCATTTGGTAGGGCGTCTGAATCTGAGTAAATATCACGCCGAGATTGCTGCTGTGGAGGGACGCGCTGGGCGCGACCATACAGCGCCTCAGTTGTTAATCAGCTTGTGGCTATACGCTTACAGCGAAGGCATCAGTTCGGCACGCGAGATTGCGCGACGATCTGAGTTTGAACCCGGCCTGCAGTGGCTCTGCGGGTTGCAGCCGATCAGCCATCGGACACTGTCCGGCTTTCGCTCCGAATACAAGCAAGCGTTAGACGATCTGTTTGTGCAGGTGGTGGGCATGTTGAGTGCCGAAGGGCTGATCACCATGCAACGAGTGACGTTGGACGGCACGAAGATTAAAGCCAATGCCAGCGGTAACACTTTTCGCCGTAGGGAAAAGTTAGAGGCTCATTTGGCATTGGCACGGGAACACGTGGCGGCGATGAACGCGCAAGCTGCGGAAGAAGAGAGCCTGGCGAACCGACGAGCAGCTGCGCGACGCCGCGCCGCACGGCAAAGGACGAGTCGGCTTGAGGCAGCTGCGGTGAACTTTTCGTCTGTCCCTCCTCGGTCCTCCTCGGTCCGGCGAATTCAGTTTAAAAACAATCGCACCAGGATGACCTACAATCGATCGCTGAGCCGCCAGCATACATTTTGCATGAAGTTAGAAAGCCCCGAAATATAATGGAAATCAATTTTTTCACATCTTCCTGTCACCAGGTTCTACCAGGTTTTGTCCTTCGTTCATCCAACGTTGGAGCGCAGCGGTGTTCGAAACCTGCCCATAAAGAAAACGCGCCCCACAGGTGTTCCCGCACCCGTGGAGCGCTAAGCGGAGATGGCAAACTTTTGTCGAGCGACTCTGCGCGAGAGTCGCCCATGCCCTCGTCCGGGCTCGGACTCGGGGCTCGAGCAAGTAGCGGTTCTGTCTGCTATCCCGAAATTTTGTAGTTCGGCGTACCGGCCACCACCACCACACTCCGATTCTGAGGGAGGGACACACCAGCGCGCTAGTAAAGACCACTCGGATTACGGGTACCAATAATACTGCTCCCCGGGGGAAAGTTGGCGGATGGGATAAATCCAGTTTAAGCTGTCCGCTACACCGGACCAGGAAACATGCCTCACCACGCCAAGCTCTCCGGTATCGAGCCGGAAAACGTCGTAAACCTTGAGTATGCCGATACCGGGGAAAGTCACGGTCCCCCTCATTGTATTGGTCCAAGCCCACATCTTGCCATTGAGGCAACTGGCGGGAAATTTGGATACATCGGGAAAGCCCGCGCTCAGGGGAAAATCCGGCGCGACAGCTTTGGTTTGGTCAACGAGCCAGGCGATCGGACTGCTGCCGGTCTTTCCCGAAATCAACGCCTGCACCTCTACGCTCGACGGCGACCTCCAGGAGAATCCATTCAGGGATAAGGATTGCGCCGGAAACAACGAGGCATTGCCTCTCGGCGGACTGCTAACAAAGCCGCACGGTTTCTCCGGGTCGGGGTAGTTTGTCGGCCACATTGTCCTGTCTTTGGTGTTAATGACCGTGTTTGCTGGGACGGCCGGGAAGATAAGCTTCAACTCAGCGTCGCGAGTATTCTGCAAAACCCCATTTGTGGGTGGTTGGGCTTGCGAATTGCCGAGAAAGCTCTGCAGTTGTGCAATGCCACCCGGATTATCCTGAGCGCCATTCAGGTGCAGCAGTTCCACTTTCAGGTTCGCTCCCTGAAGCTGCACCCCATCCCAATAATCGAACATATTTTGAATTTTGGTTGAATCGGCCGGCCGGAAAAATGAGACGGTCTCACCAAGCGCCTGGCTGAACAGGTGCGGCAAACCTTTGAATCCCACCGTCGGGTTATCGAGCACCCAGGCGGAGAGGATGTCGAACGAGTGGTTGATTTGGACGTCATTGAGTTGGGCGGCGATCGTGATTTTCTGATCTTTGCAGAAATCGGCAAAGTCAGCATCTGGGGGCGCTACGGAATTCTCCGGCAGAGGCGGACAGCCCTGTGCATAGAAAGCCAGATTGCTCTCTACGCCGTTGATCTGGACCGCGAGCTTGAGGGCCGGAACCACGATCTGGTTATATTGCGTTTGTGTGAGCTTGGCCAACACCTGCGCCGTAAGTGCCTGCTGTTGCTTGCTTAACGCGTCCACACTGCTTTGCAGATCTGCCAAGCTTCTCTGCATGTTTTGAATATCTTCTTGAGTGGCGCCTGGAGTGGAGAGCCCGGCGGCTTGCATCACCCAGCCAATCCCCGTTCCAGCCGCCCAATTGAGCGCCGCGCCCGCCAGATTCTGCGCGATGAATTTCAATATGGGCGGTGCTGCCTCTTGCCTCGGGAGAAACGGATGTTCGGCTGCCGGGTTTTCCACGATCTTATCGACCAGGTCGTCCTCCCATAGATCCATCCCGCCGTGCCGTGCGGCCTGTCTCTCGAACATCGGCTCCGAGAAAAAGGGTGAGTGGAAGTATGTGTCGTCCCGAAGCGCCGACCCAAGGCTGGCGTCGGCCGGCATTTCGAGAAAGCTTCTGACTTCCGTCTGTGCCTGGTCCAGTGTCAATTGCGAATTTTGATCCAGCAATTTGCTCACCAGCGTCGTGGCCGGATCGATCGCTACCATGCCGTAGGTGGGATCGAAGTTGCGGACGTCCGCGCTCAGGGTAAACACTCCCAGGGAAGCCCGCTCGGAGGCTGAAAGTTGATCGCTTTCGCAATTGGAGTCGCAGGTGAGCGTTACCCGGAAGTTGCCCGGGAGATTCGAAATGTTTGCGGCGTATACGCCGCGGTTGTTCGTGGCTCTTTCTTTGTAGAAGAGGGTACGGCCGGACGTATCAGTCACGGTGACTGTGGCCCAGGACAAGGGGACTTCGGTGAAAGCTGTGATGCGAATCCAGGTCGCGGCGTCTCCGGTCTGTGCGTTCGCGGTTCCAATTCCCATCATGATTCCGAATGCACCGAGAGCGATTGGATTGAGTAGTACATTCCGCATGGTATTACCTCCTTCAAATAGCGGTCCGGACGGTTGCGTTGCGGGGAGAGCGACGTCTGGCGTGAAGTTGTACGTTTGTCCATCCGCGCGCTTCCGATTGGCAGGTGGCGAAAGGTTTGCGTCTGTCTGGTAAAGCGCAGAAGGGCGAAAATTTGTATCATCGACTGCAAAAAAAGCAGAAGAGATGG
>Ga0302325_10035777_pt1 | contig 10135 bp, 10 predicted proteins | sample Palsa_T0_2_FD_201948 | JGI IMG/M metagenome (GOLD analysis project Ga0302325, IMG submission 201948) | Peat permafrost microbial communities from Stordalen Mire near Abisko, Sweden - Palsa_T0_2 | ecosystem: Environmental > Terrestrial > Soil > Palsa > Peat permafrost | place: Sweden: Abisko... | reverse complement strand
GTTTCGATCACTTCAATGCCGGCGGCCGCTGCCGACGGGACCGTCGCAGCCAGGCCCGCACTCACCACGAGGGCTGCAAAGTCGCGCCGTGTGATGTCTCCGGGAGGCGCGTCGTTGGTCGGTTGGCTTCCCTGATCGTCTGTCATGGATTTTCCTGTACCGAGTTTATCGCTTTTGGCTACCCTACCGCATCCAATGCGAAAACGCACGGCGTTGGACGAGCTTAGGAGTCCATTCGTGAATCGCGTGCCTATACTTGACTCATGTATATGAGTCAGATAGACTCACGACATGGCTAAGAGGCTGCAAGTGATTCTGCAGGATCCGGAATACAAAGAGGTTCAGCGCGCGGCTCGTTCGCGACGCATGTCGATCGCGGAGTGGGTCCGGCAAGCGCTGGCTCTAGCGCGCCGGCAAGAGCCTCTGGGGAGCATCGGGAAAAAACTGGAAACGATCCAAACGGCGACTCGGCACGACTATCCTGTCAGCGACATCGACGGCATGCTGGCCGAGATCGAGGCAGGATACGGACCCGGTGCACATTCGTGATTTTTGTTGACTCAAATATCCCGATGTATCTGGTCGGCGCACCTCATCCGCACAAAGCCAACGCACAGCGCTTGCTCGAGAAACTGATCACCGACCGTCAGCGTCTTGTCACCGATGCCGAGGTCTTGCAGGAAATCCTGCACCGATACGTCGCAATCGATCGCCGCGACGCAATTCAGCCAGCTTTCGATGCTCTGCTCGGTGTAGTAGATCAAGTGCTCGCGGTTGACGGCACCGTTGTCCAGCGTGCGAAGCAAATTGTCCTGGAGTATCGACAGTTGTCTGCTCGTGACGCTGTACATCTATCCGTTATGGAGCAAAACGGAATTCATCGAATCCTAAGTTTCGACTCGGGCTTCGACGGGTTCCCTGGTGTTGTGCGCTTATCGTGACTGTCAGCTCGCCCCACTTCATGGGGGAAGCGGTTCCTCCGCACGGCGAGCTTTCGGTTGACTCGACGCGCCCAGCGGCAGTGAGCTGATGGGAGAAAATCGCCGTCACGAACCTTGGGGTTTTATCTGAGATCAGACGCCTGTTGAATATGCCCTCAAACCTGCCAAGGGTCGACAACGGTTACACCGGTTGCCTGGAAATGGCTCACATTCCTGGTCACAACCGTCATGCCATGAACGAAGCGCAGTGGCTGCGATGAGAGCATCCCGATCGGAGGCCGCGGAGAGGCAATCGTAGAAAACCCTAGAATCTCGTCGAACCTACGATCGACTCGATCGCCTTCAGCGACGCCGCAAAGGCGCGGTCAGCGAATCGGTCCCGCCTTGCTCCTCGACAATTCTAAGACTCGCCTTTGTGACCTGGTTGCTATCGGCGTTCGTGTAGTCTCCGTGCCAGTTACCTGCAAGACTGGCCGCGGACTTCGACGCGGCGCACCAGAAGCAAACCGGCGTCAAAAAACCCGACGGATACCTGTTGTTTTCCAACATGAATCCGACTATACTCCCTGTTGGAAACCAAGAGGTGTTGGAATGAAGACAAAGACGGATATTCAACAAGGCACCCTGGCATTGATGGTTCTGAAAACGCTGGACGCGCTCGGGCCACTGCACGGATACGGAATCGCGCGGCGGATCGAGCAGATCAGCGGGGACGAGCTGGCTTTGAACCAGGGAACCCTGTACCCCCTGCTGCTACGGCTGGAGCAGGAGGGCGCAATTGAATCGGACTGGGGGCCATCAGAAAACAATCGTCGCGCTCGCTTTTATCGCCTCACCCGCGCCGGGCGAAAGCAGTTGCAGACGGAACTCCGCGACTGGCAGCAAACGGCGGAAATCATTGCACGGTTCCTTTCGATCAACGCGGAGACACGGTCATGAGGCTGCTGAAACGGTTACTCGCCCGCCTGCGCAACCTGGCATCGCACCAGAGCGACGACCAGAGGTTTCTGGAGGAGCTGGAAGAGCATCTTTCGCGCCAGACAGAAGAGAACCTTCGATCTGGGATGACGCCTGCCGAAGCGCGCCGCCAGGCTGTATTGAAATTCGGTGCGGTGGAAGCAATTCGCGAACAGTACCATGCCGAGAAGAGCCTGCCATTCGTCGAAAGCGTCGTCCAGGATGTGCGCTATTCCTTGCGCATCCTGCGCAAGAGCTGGGGCTTCACATCGCTTGCGGCAATCTCCCTGGCGCTGGCCATCGGCGCCAACACAACGATCTTTTCGGTCATGAAGCGTCTGCTACTCGACCGGCTCGACGTGCCCCATGCCGAGCAACTCCGCCTGCTCCATTGGCATGGAGACAAGAACACGGCGGTCTCAAACATGTGGGGAATCTCTGACAACGTGCGGGAAGGAATCGGCGCGGCATCGTTTTCCTATCCTGCATATGAACAACTTCGACGCGATAACCGCATGCTCGAAGACCTTTTCGCGTTCAAGGACGTGGGAAGGATGAATGCAACCATCGATGGCAATGCACAAATATTGCAGGGCGAGTTGGTGAGCGGAAACTTTTTTGATCAGCTTCAGGTACAGCCGCAGCAGGGTCGTCCCATTCTCGACGATGACGACAGGATTGGCGCGCCCATCGTGGCTCTGATCAGTGCAGAACTGTGGCAACGTGCGTTCGGATCTTCCCTGGCGGTCTTGGGCCGCACGATCAAAGTCAACATGGTGCCGGTCACGATTGTCGGAGTCGTGCCATCGGAGTTCACGGGCGCAAAGAGCGTGCAATCCAGCCCGGACATCTTCCTTCCCTTGAGTTCGCAGCCGCTGGTCGAGCCGCGCGGTAAAAATGGATCGCTTCTTGGCGCATCGAGCCCGCAGGTGTGGTGGTTGAATATCATGGGACGCGCAAAGGCCGGGGTCGCGGATATCACCGCCCAGGCTGCTCTGGATACATCCCTGTCAGCGGTGGTGCGTTCAACATTGCGCCTGGACGCGAACACCACGATTCCTCGACTGGACGTGCAGGACGGCAGCCGCGGATTGTTCCTTTCGAAGCAGATGTTCGCGAAGCCGCTCGAAGTGCTAATGGCCGTGGTCGGCCTCGTGCTTCTCCTGGCCTGCTCCAACATCGCCAGCCTGCTGTTTGCGCGCTCGATGGCGAGGCAACGGGAAGTCGCGTTGCGGCTCGCTCTCGGAGCAGGACGTGCTCGCGTGTTGCGCGGCGTTCTTACAGAAAGTCTGTTGCTCTCCGCCCTCGGCGGAGCACTCGGCGTGGCTTTGGCCTTTGCCGGTTGCCGCGCGTTGCCTACACTACTGGCGAATCCCTGGGAGACATCACAATTCACCATGCCGCTCGACTGGACAGTATTGGCGTTCACCGCGAGTTTGACATTGCTGAGTGGGTTGCTCTTCGGCACCGTGCCAGCATGGATCGCAACTCGGAGTGATGCAGGGGCTTGTTTGAAGGCCACAGGGCCAGGAAGCACACGACAACGGAAGGGCTTTTCCGGCAAGATGATCGTCACCTTCCAGGTAATGTTGTCGACCTTGCTGGTGGCGGGGGCTCTCCTCTTTGTGGGGACGCTCTTCCAACTCGCCCATGTCAATCCCGGATTCCGCACCGATCATCTTGTACTGTTTGCGATTCAGCAACCCGAGTCGCGTTATCCTGCTCCCAAAGACCTGCAACTGCATCATCAGATTGAAGAGCGGCTGCGCGCCTTGCCCGGCGTGCAGAATGTGACTCTCTCGGAGGTGGGCTACATTTCCGACAGCATGGAGAATTCTAACTTTCTGCCTGAGGGAGAAACTCCGAACCCCGACAAAGATCAGTCCGCGTGGAATAACGCCGTCGGCTCCAACTTCTTTCATACGATGGGTATTCCGATCCTGGCGGGCCGCGATTTCAATGAGAGCGACACGGCGAGTTCGCCGAAGGTCGGCATCCTCAGCGATAGCCTGGCGCGTAAGGCGTTCCCAGGGCAGAATCCGATCGGCAAGCGTTTCCTGGCTCACTTTCATCCGAGGGAAGGCACGCCCGGCGACTTGATCGAAGTGGTGGGCATATGCGGCGATACGCGGTACTGGTCGCTCAAGCAGGACGCCATCGGTATGTTCTATCAGCCCTACCTGCAGACGCCGAACCTCGACTTCGGAGCAACCTACGAGGTGCGAACAAGCCTCAGTCCAGCGTCAATCGCTCCGTCATTGCGCAAGGCGGTGCAATCGATCGATCCGGATTTGCCTCTGCAGGAGATCCGCACCCAGCAAGAGCAGATTGACGCCTCGATGCAACAGGAGCGGATTATTGCGGCGCTGACCGCGTCTTTCGGCGTGCTTGCGCTGGTGCTTGCCTCCGTGGGCGTTTATGGCGTGATGGCATATTCCGTTGCACAACGGACGAGCGAGATCGGTATTCGGATGGCCCTCGGCGCTCTGCCGCGGGAAGTTCTCGCGATGGTCTTGCGCGAGGCAGCATGGATTGCGCTGGTGGGCATCACTTGCGGCATCGGCGCCACTCTTCTATCAACACACCTCGTGACATCGCTCCTTTACGGTTTGCATTCGAATAATCCAGTTATATTGGCAACATCCGCTTTGCTGTTGGCGTTGGTCGGACTGGTGGCAAGCTGGGTTCCTGCTCGCCGCGCCGCAGCGGTAGAGCCTATGCAGGCTTTGAGACACGAGTGATAGAGAAACAGAGTAGCCCGCAAAGAAGCTTGACGAGATAGCGCTCGGCACCCTATCAATGAGTGAAATCGAGATATTTCAACAATCATGCTCAGTTGCGTTTCTATTGTGCGTCTCGCGGTGTCGAATGCAACGTCAATCTACCGATGCAGTGGGAAATGAACCATCCGAGGATGTGCAGGATTAGAAGCATGAAGAACACGTTACTCGCGAACGCGAAATGTGGTTCAAAGCCCCTCAGAATGGACCATCCAACCGGAGTCTTGCCGTCGTCAATCGTGAAATAGGCCCCTTGTAGGCCCAAAAAGAGCACCACGCCAAAGAGATAGAACGCCGCCGTAATCAGTTTGTCTACTCTAGCGGATCGCTTACGAAGTCCTATAAAACATCCTTCGGCATCGGCGCTGTTTCCAGCGTGGATCGAAGCTCTGATTTGCCGAACACCTAAAACGGCGGTAGCGGCTGAGAAAACAACGTAGATGCCGAGTACAATCAGCGCTCCGAATAGCAGCCTTTCCAAAATCGATAGGTATGGCCAGACCAACCAAATTGCAGGGCGAAGTGGATCGAGCATAGCTGGCTCCTTGATCGGGACTTCTCCATCTTGCGGCGGAGTCTCCCTGCACGATTAGACACCGAAAAGTTCTCCAACCCCTTGTCACGCTGGTAACTGTTGAAACCAGGCCATAGCGCTCAGAATGCAGATCAGGCTGCACCATCTCTGAGAAACTTGGCGAAATAGCGGATTGATTTCATCTTCTGTTCACGTAGTCCGCGCAGATCTTCCTCGCCTAGGCGATTTTCGTACAAGAGTCTCCCCAACACCTCTGTAAGTCGCGAACCGCGAAAGTCGTACTTGCGGTCAATCTCTTTGCGGCGTTCGGTCAGGTAATGTTCCAAGTCCCACAGGTCCGACGATTGCTGGATCTGGCCGGCCATCTTCTTTGCTTCCTGAATTACCTCGTGAAGCTCCCGGCTCAGAGCAGCGTCGAAGGCTTTGCGGGCGATGGTTTTTTCTGACCTCGACCAGATCGGTTCGTTTTGGTAATGGTAACGGTTGGGCGTCGCAGACGTGCTGGTCATGTTCCGATCCTCCGTGGCGGCATTCTATCGGTTGCCCCGATGCCTTTTCTACAGAGTCGCAGGATTTCACTGCGGCAGATTCACCATCGTCATCATGCGGACGCCGGTCCGTTCTGAGATCAAAAAGATCATTTACCGGATGGCCGAGATTCTGTTTGCAGCCCAGATAGCGTTCCGTCGTTTGGACGGATGCATGCCCCAGCAAGAATTGAATCTGCTCCAGCTCGCCACCGCTCGTGTGGCACAGCTTCGCACAGGTTCTCCGCAAGTCATGCGGCGCAATATGCTCTAGTCCTGCTCTCTCGCAGCAACCTTTGACTACATACCACACGACATTTTGCGAGATGCCTTTCCCCCACACCTTTCCCGCTCCGGCGACGGCTCGAAAGATTCTTCCCTCCGTGACCCAGGCTGCTCGTGTCCACTGATCGAGCGCCGATTTTACCCATTCTGGAATGGGCACGGTGCGGATGTGGCCGCCCTTACCGATCAGGTCTTCGACTGCCCAGTGACCTGGCGCATCTGCACCTCATCCATTTCCAAGCCCACAAGTTCCGATCTGCGAAAGCCACATCCGAACAGCATGCCAGCATCGCATAGTCTCGCTTGGCACGCATGCTATCGCCATGAGCATGTTTGAGCACCTCTGAACTTTGCTCTACGCTCAACCAGTTGCCGGAGCGGAACCCAAGCTGCTTGACCCCTTTCACTCGGCTGATTCCCGCAGCCAACTCGGGACTCAACAAACCTGAGTCGGCGGCTTCGTGAGCGAGGCGGCGCACGGCTGCGAGTTGTTGGTTGATGGTGTTGGCCGCCAGTCCGCGTGATTCCAGGTGCATGCGGTAGCGAACCACCACGATCCGGTTCAGAGCCAGTCGGGGTTCGGAGCAGTACCAGGCAATGAACTGATTGATGGCGTACTCGTAGACTCGGCGCGAGGCTGGCGAGCCGAGGCTGTTGAGGACTGCCAATTTGCAATGATCCAGATCCGGCAACCGAAGCACTCGGCGACGGTAGTTCGGCTTAATTCTGTGTTTGCCCATAGCGACGGCCTCCAATGCCGCAGCATTTGGGACGACGGAGGCGGGCTGGGAGTTGCAACCGCGTGGCGGTTCGCCTGGGCGCAGGGGTTTTGAGCGCTATCGCCTAGTTACATTAGTTGACTGGCCACGTGGTTGTAATTGCTGGTTTCTAAGAGATTCTTGAGCCGATGCGGGCCTACATGAGTATGAGACCGATCGCAAGCACGGTCCTCGCTGTCGCGTTCTGGGATCCTCGGGTCATGCGCGGGAGGCGCCGGTAGGATGCAGATACTGGCTCCTGGATAATTCTGTGCCGACCGGTGCTAATCGGACTACTCTTTTTTCTCCTCAGTGCCATCGGCATTGGCCGGTTTGTTCTCGCTTTTTTCCTTGTGCTCGGTATCGACGGAGAAGAGCATGTAGTGGTCGAAGCTGTGCCGACGATAGTAGTGATGTTTGCGGAAGTCGATGTAGATCTCTACTTTCTTGGGCAACCAAAGAGTGGTGTTTTTGGCGGCGAACGGTATAGGCCCGTATTCCACAGTCTGGCGCTCGCTGAGCAGTTGAATTTCAGGCACGGGTTTCACCATGTCCGCTTCAATCTGCACGATTTCAAACTTGTCGGCGGTGATCCAAGCCCTACCTTTCAGATCGACGGGAAAGACCGACCCGACCTTATAGGCGTGCATACGATTGGGACGGTCGCTACGCTGACGAAAGTGCACAATCCAGCTGGGCTGCCCGTGCCAATCGCCCTGTCCTTCGCATTGAAACTCGAAATCCTTCGACAACTCAGGATGAAAGACGAGGGCCAAGGTGATGAATCCCGTGCTAGAAATGCCATCGGGATATCCGGGCTGCGAGACTTTGTCCGAACGATATTCGTCGATGGAGACAGCAGAGTAACGGTCTGCCGAAACCGAGGCTGTGTAGTCGTACTTTCGCGTCTCCGTGGAAGTTGGCATGCCGAATGCATCGAGTGACTGGTGAAACACATCTTCATTGGCCGCAAAGCGGGCGAGATTTTGAACCAGGTCCGACACTCTTTTTGCAGATTCCTCGACTACATGCGAAGTGTCACAGGTGATTCCTGCGGTAAGGCTCGGCTTTGCGTCGTCTACGTCAGGCGGACGCCACGTTTGTATTTTCGACAGTTCGGGGCGTGGCACGGCCGCAAGAGGGTCGGCTCCGGATGTATCGATTGGCGAGTCATTCTCCCCGGTGTTCGACGCGGAACCGGGTTTTCGTTTTTCTAGCCGTGCGAGAAGAGCGCTGACCTGGGGAGCCAAGGGACTTTGAGGAGAATCCCGGAGGAAGGTGTGGAGTGCCTGAATGGCTTCCTGCACTCTGCCAAGACCAAGGAGCGCTTGTCCGAGGACAAGTTCGGCGGCACTTGTGGCGTTCTTCCCGAGTCTCTCTCCCTTCGCTACGGCGATTTGCGCCTCAGCGCGCGCTTTTTCGTATCGTTTCTCGTGAAGATAGGCGTCGGCCAGCAAATCGTGCGACGACCAGTTGTCCGCATCAGCGAGGACGGCTCGTTCCAGAGCGGAGCGGGCGGAGGGGTAGTTTTCCAGTTGCAACTCTGTTCTTCCGAGCAGTGTCAGTGCTCTGGAGGAATCGGGGCTGATGCTCGCCGCCGTCGCAAGGTAGGTTCCCGCTTGCGCGTAGTTCGTCTCCAGGAAATACAGATATCCGAGAAGGAAGTTCAAGTCTGCACTGGAAGGCGCCAGCTGATATGCGATCTCTAAATGCTTTTGCGCTCCTAGGAGATTCTGCGATTTCAGCTCAGAGACGGCACGCTTGGTCTCCTTTCGGGCCTTGGGAGAAATCACTTCGTCGGCGATGTCGAGACTGATGGCCGTAGGATCGCGGTGCACCACAATCTCGATTGGTTCCCGGTGCGACTCGGCAATCACCTGTACGCGTTGAAACACACTGACGTACCCGAACGAGCCAATCTCAATCTCGTAGTTTCCGGGGTCAACGTTGGTAAAAATGCCTACCTGATCGCCTGCAATCGACTGGATAAGGCCGATGTTATTGGCGAGATTTGTGAGCTGCAGCTGGACCTGGCCGTTCAGCGGCGCGCCGGTTCTCTCGGCGAACACATGCAAGACGAGCACTCCGGTGCCCGGAGCGGTTTCGTATTTGGTGGCGGTGGTAATGTTAGCCGAATTGCCGAGATCATGCGCGCCTAAGGGCCCAACCTTTTGCGCAACCGCACGCAGGCTCAGCAGGTTAGCCAGTAGAAGTATCCCGAAAGCTCTGGCGCAGTGGCGGGACATAAGAGCTATCCGCCGAGAAGTGTGGCACAGCGGGGATGGGCGGTCAATCATATAGACAGCAGATGGTACGCCTCTGTTCCTGCTGACGGTTGTTAAATCGCTCCGCTCAAATCGTTCCGCAACGACGGGAGTAGTGAGCCGATCATTGAAGGGTTCCCCTGCCTGTTGTCTTCGCCGGGGATCGGCGCTGACGATGTCCTCGGTTCGCTCACAGAGGGCACGGATGCGTCCGCCCCCTACATAGTCAGTACGGGCCGAATCAATGTGGACCGATGATGCCGCCGATTGGGCGGGTGGTCTGAGTTTGGCCTCCGCTGGTGGGATAGAAGGCCGAGCGGTCGAGAATGAGCGCCGGGCGGGGAGAGTCAGCGACCTCGCGCACTTCGGCGTCGAAGTCGTAGAGGAAGGAGTCGTGGTAGTAGAGGCGACCGGTCATAGCGAGCGTCTATTTTAGCCGTGGGCACTGCGGGATTGGAATCGCAGCGGGGTTTTGAGCGTAAACGCCTGATTACAGCAGCTAGGAAACCGCCTAGCCCGTCAGGAGTGGACGCTGTGCTACCCTAGGCCGTTCCGACGACGCGATTATGCAGAAGATGCTTGTGTCTATCGTCTGTTGCCTCACCCTATCAGCCTGTTCCCATTTCCCCTGCGAGAGCGAAAAAGGGGCGGAGGCAACTTCGCCAAATCATCAACTCACTGCGACGGTTGTCAACGTTGGCTGCGGAGCAATGAGCAAAGATGCCACGTGGGTCACCCTGCATCGTACAGGCGAAAAATATGACCGCTCAGAGGACATTGTTTTTACGGCGGTGCAACAGAATCGGCTCGAAATCGCGTGGATAGATGATTCGCACCTGTCCCTATATTGCCGTTGCCGCGATGAAGATGTGCGTTTGGAAGTTATCAAGAAGGGCGGAATCAACATCTCGTATAAATAAACGGCTCTCGTCCCTTCGCCGTGTGACTGTTGTTAAATCGCGATTTCACGCAATATAAAAAGGCGCCCACTTTTGCGGTAGGTTGAGATTGTTCGGATCACCAACCTAGCGAAAAGGAGCGCCTTTATGAATCAGGAAAAGTATATCGGGATGGACGTGCACCAAGCC
>Ga0302325_10035776_pt1 | contig 10135 bp, 5 predicted proteins | sample Palsa_T0_2_FD_201948 | JGI IMG/M metagenome (GOLD analysis project Ga0302325, IMG submission 201948) | Peat permafrost microbial communities from Stordalen Mire near Abisko, Sweden - Palsa_T0_2 | ecosystem: Environmental > Terrestrial > Soil > Palsa > Peat permafrost | place: Sweden: Abisko... | reverse complement strand
GGCACCGAATACGAAAGCGGACGGCAGCGACGATCCGGCAGGACGGCAGAAGAACCGCCGCGTAGAAATCATCATTCAGAAACAAGGTTGACGGTTGCCACTTTTGATAATACACCTCAACATGGCAAGTCTCTCAACGTGCTCAACACCAGTCGAAGGCTTTCCCGTGTGTCAAAACTATGAAACATGCGAATCCTTTTCTCGCTCATTGCATGGCCGGCTATTTGTTTGCTTTTCCTTGGCTGCCGTGCCCGCCGCACACTTTAATCAACTGGAATTATCGTTGAAACGAGCAAACTCCGCATAGCACTCAGGGAACGGGGACGGGAATCAGCAGCCAGGTGTCGTTCGCAAAAGGATCGCCGGTAAGTTCCCCGCCGAACAGTACCAAACCGTCGTTCAGTGGGTCGAAATCCGGGGCCGTACCAAATCGGGCGCTGGGTTGGTCGGCCAGGTTTAACTCGGTCCACGTTGTTCCATTCCAGGCCCAGGTGCCACTTAGGCCTTGGCCGGGAGTAGAGTATCCGCCGATCAGGATGGCCAAGCCGAGGCTGGCATCATAAGCCATGGCGGGCACGTTGCGTGGAGACGGGCTGGTGGCGGGAAATTGCTGAGTCCACGTAGTGCCGTTCCAGGTCCACGTATCGCCGTAATATATGTTGCAGCAATCGCCCGCACCGTTCGATCCGCCAAAAAGAACGACGGTTTTCGTGAGCGCATCATATGCCATCGCCGCCCCGGTCCGGGCCACCGGGCTCGTGGCCGGAAACAGCTGGGTCCAGGTCCTGGCTGACCCGTTCCACACCCATGTATCTGAGAAAAGGCCGCCGGCGCCGTTGTTTCCGCCGAACATCAGGGCCCGCTGATTTGGGTCGTAACTCATGGTCTGCCCGATGCGTGCGGGTGGGGACAGCGGAGGGGATTGCTGGGTCCAAGTGATTCCGTCCCAGGTCCAGGTATCGTCAAGTGCATTTCCATTGATATCGTTTCCGCCAAACAGCACAACAGTCCCGGTAGTCGGATCGTAAGCCATGCCGGCACCACCCCGAGCGGACGGAGAGGTGGCTGGGGATAGCTGCGTCCACCCGTTGCGCCAGATCCAGGTGTCGTCGTATCTTATCCGGGGCACCTCTCCGCCGTTGTCGCCACCGAAGAGAACGGTCGAATGCGTGGCCGCATCATAGACCAGCCGGGTGTCGGCCCGCGCCGACGGAGCCGTCGACGTCGTCGGCTCAACCCAGTCGGGCACATAATGCTTTGTCGCGTCAACGGTGAGGTTGACCTGTTCCTGTGCCTGCAGGAACAGCCCCCACAGCAGAGCCACTGTCAGTACGATGAACGATTTCTTTACTCTCATATACGCTCTCCCGTCTGAAGGCTACCGTTGGAACGCTCAGGGGACCGGGGACGTCTGCAATCCGGGCTTTCCGCTGTACGATCCTGGCGTATTAACGTAGGGCTGGTTGGCAGGGTTGTCCAGAAACGCTCCCGCGGCGGCGGCCCCAAGCGCGCCAATAAACCGCCGACGATTCAGGTTACTACTACGCCTAGAACATTTGTGCTGTCTTCCATACTGGAATGTTCCCCTCAGAGTGTGTGAAATTAGAGCCGTTAAACGAGAATATAGTTCGTGCCGGTGATTGTCAATGAATCTGTCAGAACTCATTTTTTGAGGCTGGACTGCAGGACAGCTTCTTCATCGAGGTGGGGCTTTTTTGGCTCACCGATTTATCCTCCGCGGCCCCGATCGCACTCCCGGCTGCGCTCTCGCTGCTGCTGCCTTGTCTGGCGGTAGATCCGGTCTTCCCGCTCCCAGACCTGCTGGAAGTGCGTGGCATGCTGCTCGATCACCCGTAAGCTTAATCGCGCCTGCTCGATCTCCGTGCCTTGTCGCTCGAGCTGTTGCTGGTACACGACCCGTTTCCGGGCCCAGGCCTGCTCTAGTTCCTGCCCCGCGCCATTACTTCCAGCAGATACTGCTCATAGCTCAACGCTTCTGGGTGAAATGAAGGCAAAAAACGCGGTCGCGAAACGTCGTTTTCGGTGGTATGCGGGCGTTGATGACAAACATCCCGCAGGTCGACATTTGGGCGGAGGCTAAAGCTTTCTTCGATTCGATCACTGACGCCGACCTAGCCTTGCGCATTGTTACGGCGACGGAGTGGCCGAGTGCGACACTGAACGCTCGGCCAGTCCGCCCGGGCAGTGCTCCTCCAGTGACTCCCGTCAAGGCAGAACGACTACGCGACGAAGTGATTTGGCATCTCGGCTGGTCTACTACCGTGGACGGCGTTTCCCAGGATCTATCCGGGCCCTGTAGCTTGTAAAGAACTATTGTCTTCTGTGCAGGGACAGCCCACCTGCTCACAAACGCCCCAAACCAAGGAACCAAACGCCACATCTGGTGGATACACTAGGTTGACGCTGGCCAACCGTGTGGGGGCATCCGCCAGAAGTTGCAGATTATGAAACGTCGACAGCGCGGCTTCCATATCACCGGACCTGACGTGGATTGTGGAGCGGAGTTTTGCTTGCCTCGGCCGCAAACCGCTCCTTCAGCAAGGATTATGAAGACTGCGTACCCGTGTTCGAAACGCGACTCGATCGATGGTCCAGCCCATTCTCCATCGCTTAGCTCCAGCATGAATCCTTCAACCACTTTCTCAGCCTTGCGCGCCTTCATCCGCAGCGAGCGCTGGTTCCGGCCCGGCCTGCGAAGCCTGCTGGTAGCCTGCTGTTTCCTATCCAACGTCCAAGCGCAGTTTGTCATCGACTCGTGGACGACGGAGAACGGCCTGCCACAAAACTCCGTTCTATCGATCCAACAAACGCCGGATGGGTACCTTTGGCTCACAACCTTCGACGGCCTCGTACGTTTCGATGGCGTGCGCTTCACCGTTTTCAACAGGGGCGACTACCCCGGGCTGCCTTCCAACCGTTTCGTCCAGCTCCTCGCCGAGAGAGATGGCGCGCTGTGGGCCTGCACGGAAAACGACGGCTTGGTGCGCTACCTCGCCGGACGCTTTCAGACCTTTTCGGTTGCCAATGGACTGCCTTCGAACAACCCAAATCGCATACAAAGGGACATCGACGGCTCCTTGTTGATTGAGACACACACGGCGGTGGCGCACTTGCGTGCCGGACGAATTACCCCCGACCCACCACGTGACTTCCGGGAGCGCAAGACCTATGTATCACCGAGGGGAGCGCGATGGGATCTGGATGCCACGGGCCTGCGCCGAACAATGGGCGGGCGAGAATCGCGCTTCACGTTGCCGTCCAACGTCTCAACCGAATTCGCCGATGGTTTTTACAGCGTGCAGATGGAAGAGACCGCCGAAGGGGCGCTGTGGCTCGCGCTGCCGGGCGGTCTGTACCGCCTCGGCAGTAGCGGTTATGCCGTATACACGCCCAAAGATGGCCTGCCCCGGGGTTACATCAGCGCCATTGCCCAAGATCGGCAGGGCGGCCTGTGGCTCGCCACGGAACGGGACGGCGCGTGCCGCTTCGCCAACCGGCACTTCACCTGCTACACGACCGCCGACGGATTGTCCAGCAACTTCGCCAGGAGTGTGTTTCAAGATCGGGAAGGAAACATCTGGGTCGGCACGAACGACCGGGGTCTCAACCGGCTCACCCAGCGCGTCGTCACGCCCCTGTCGACTGCGGCCGGCCTGCGCGAGAAGAACGTTTATTCGGTCCTCGAGGATCGAGTGGGCGATGTGTGGGTAGGTACTATCCGGGGACTAGCCAGGATGCGGTCCGGCCGCGTTGTTGTGTTCTTCGACCGGTCGACCGGGCTGCTGTTTGAAAGTGTCCAAAGTCTGTACGAGGATCGTGCGGGCCGCCTCTGGGTCGGAAGCGACGGAGGAGTCGAGTTCTATGCGAACGGCCGGTTCCAGGACTTCACTCGAGAACTGAAACTGCGTCCGGGCAGGGACTCCTGCTGGTCCATCCACGAGGACACTACCGGCGCCCTCTGGTTCGGCACCAACGCCGGACTCCTGCGCTACCAGGGTGGCCAGGTGCGCCGGTACACCGTACAGGACGGACTACCCGGCAACGACGTAAAAGCTGTGCTCGAGTCGCGTAACGGTTCACTTTGGGTGGGGACATATGCGGGACTGGCATGTATGGACGGTACGCATCTCTCCTCACATTTTTCCTCATGGACGGAGCGCGACGGATTGGCCAGTAATCACATCCGCGCGATTCACGAAGACGAGCAAGGGACGCTCTGGATCGGCACCTACGACGGCGGGCTCTCGCGCCTAAGCAAGGGCGTTTTCACCAACTACACGACGGCGCAAGGCCTCTTCAGCAACGGCGTGTTCCAGATTCTGGAAGACGCACGCGGCAACTTCTGGATGAGCGGTAATCAAGGCATCTACCGGGTCAGCCGCCAGCAGTTGGAGGACGTCGCCACGGCAAAGATTTCCGCGGTTGTCTCCACGGCATTCGGACGGTCCGACGGAATGCTGAATGCAGAGTGCAACGGCGGCAACCAGACGGCCGGTATGAAGACGCGGGATGGTAAACTCTGGTTCCCGACGCAGGATGGCGTCGCCGTGATCGATCCCGAGGCCGTACCCTACAACCCGCTGCCGCCGCCCGTAGTGATCGAGTCGGGTTCCGTGGAAGGCCGGGACGTGCCCATCAAGGGCGGGCTGCGGTTGCAGCCGCGTGAGCGCGCCCTGGAGATTCGCTACACCGCCAATAGCCTGGTGAAGCCGGAGCAAGTGCGCTTCCGCTACCGGCTGGAAGGGCTGGACACCCAATGGGTGGAAGCGGGTACGCGGCGATCCACCTTCTATCCATACCTGCCGCCGGGGAGCTACGTTTTCCGTGTCATCGCGGCCAACAGCGATTTGGTATGGAATCAGGACGGCGCCAAACTGGCGATCGTGGTCCTGCCTCCGTTCTACCGGACCTGGTGGTTCTTCAGCCTCACGTCCCTGCTGGTGACGGCGGCGGCATACCTGGCATGGAGACGCCGGATCGCGCAACTGCAGCAAGCGCACGCCACGCAACTGTCCTTCTCGCGCCAGTTGATCGAGTCCCAGGAAGGCGAACGCAAACGCATGGCCGCTGAGTTGCACGATAGCCTGGGCCAGCACCTCCTGGTGATCAAGAACCGGGCGGCGCTCGGCGTGCGGGTGGCTAAGGACCAGGCCCAGGCCAGTCTGCAGTTCGATGAGATCAACGCTTCGGCCTCGCAAGCCATCGACGAAGTGCGACAAATCACCTCCAATCTGCGCCCGTTGAATCTGGAGCGGCTGGGCGCGACTTCCGTGCTCGAGGAGTTGATCGAAAAGGTGTCCAGCGCGTCCGGTATCCCATTCTCCGCCGATATTATGCCGCTTGAGGGCTTACTGACTCCGGACGGCGCCATCCACCTCTACCGCATCATTCAGGAGAGCATTAACAACATCGTCAAGCACGGGCAGTCCACCAAGGCGAGCGTCGAGATCTGGCGGGAAGACGGCGAGATCCACGTTACCGTGGCCGACAACGGCCGGGGCTTCGGTCCGGAGGCGTCCGTGCGCCGTGGCCTGGGTCTGACCAGCATCGCCGAACGGGTACGGATGCTTGGCGGGACTCACACGCTGGTCTCGACGCCCGGCCGCGGTACTACTCTCACCGTCCGCATCCCAGCGGCCGATCTGGCGAAAGGTGCAACCTATGGAGCCTGAGATACGAGTTCTGATCGCGGAGGACCATCCTATCTTCCGCAATGGTCTGCGGCAGATCATCGAGGCCGAGCCCAGCCTGAAGGTGGTCGCTGAGGCCGAAGATGGCGAACAAGCCCTGGAACTTATCCGGACGAGCCACCCTCAAGTGGCCGTACTCGATGTGGACATGCCGCGTAAGGACGGATTCGCTGTCGCCCGCGAGGTGCAGTCCCTGGGCCTGGATGTGGCGCTGATCTTTCTCACGATGCACAAGAATGAGCGCTTTTTCAATGCGGCCATGGATTCCGGCGTCAAGGGCTACGTGCTTAAGGATTGCGCCAGCGCTGAAATTGTGGGGGGCATCCGAGCGGTGGCGGCGGGACGCGCTTATGTCACGCCGCTGTTGACCGACTATCTGCTCAACCGCCGCCGCGCCAGACGGTTGGTTGAAACACCGCTGGCATCGCTGACCCCAGCGGAACGCAGCGTGTTGCGGCTGGTGGCTGAGTATAAAACCAGCAAGGAAATCGCCGAGGGTCTGTTTATTAGTGTGCGCACTGTGGAGCGCCACCGCGCGAACATCGGCGCCAAGCTGAATCTGTCGGGCGGCCACGCGTTGCTGCAGTTCGCCCTCGAACACAAGGCCGCGCTTTAATTCGCTAATAACTACAGCTCAAAAACAGTTGTCCCGGCGGCCGCAACCGCCGGGACAGGATTTGATCCGGAAGGGATCGGGTGTGCTACTTGACCGTGAACTTCGCGGTCGCCGTCTCAGTCAGCGATCCTGAGACGCCCGTAAAGGTCATCGTGTAACTACCGGCCGTCGTCTTAGCGGGGAACAGGATGCCGGATACCGCGTAGGCCGTCCCATTCACTTTTATGGTTTGCGGCAGATTAGCGCACACGGCTCCCGTGGGTCCTCCCGAGCAGCTCAACTTCACGTTGCCGTTGAAGCCATTAATCGACTTGAGCTGTAGAAGGAAGCCGGCGAGAACGCCGCGCGTGATCGTTTCCGAGCCAGGCTCCGGAGTGATCGTGAACGAGGTGGATGAATTCACCGTGAAGCTCTGCGTTACTGTGAGTGACGCATACTGCTGATTCCCCGCTTGCGTAGCCGCGATTATGCATTGGCCAGCAGTCACCATTGTCGCCACCATGTTCGAGACCTTGCAGGCGGTGCTCTGAGAAGCGAAGGTGACCGTCAAGCCAGAGCTGGACAAGGCGCTCAGTGCCACGGTTGCGCCCACGACCTGCGTGGGGATTTGAGCCCACTGGATGGTCTGGATATCCAGTTGGCCCACACCGGCAAGCGAGATCGACTGGGTTGACGGCTGGCCGTTCAGCGCGTTATCTGTTACGGTTGCCGCGCCCTGAATCGAGCCTGATAATGTCGGCGTAAAGCTGATGCTGACATTGCAGCTCAGTCCAGGCGCCAGTGAGAAACTGGCTGTGCAATCAGCCACTGTGCCGGGGTCGGCTACCTGCGCGAAGTTGGGGGCCACGACCAATCCGGTCGCTGAGAGCGGAGTATTTCCGATATTCGAGATAGGGAGCGATTGAGGGCTGTCGCTACTGGTGCTGCCCACCGGAGTCGTGGCGAAACTCAAAGCGGGTGGTTGTAAAAGCTGGGGGACCTCCACCGCGTCTCCCCCGCCTAGATCGGCGATGAATACATTGCCAGCTCCATCCACAGCCACGCCGGCTGGATTAAACACGCCACCGATAGTGGTCTGCGGGCCGCCACCGGCCGGGACCTCCACTAACCGGGCGCCACTTTGATCGGCAATAAAGACATCGCCCGCCGCATCTACTGCTACTCCAGTGGGATCAGACAGTCCGCTGGCTACTATAAGCTGAGCGCCGCCGCCAGCCGGAATCTCCACGACGCGGTTATTTCCGGAATCCGCGATGAACACATCGCCGGCTCCATCCACCGCCACGCCGTACGGATCAGACAATCCGCTAGCCACCGTGGTTGGGGCGCCGCCGCCAGCCGGAAGCTTCACCACGCTTCCACTGTTGTAATACGAAACGAACAAATCGCCGGCTCCATCCACAGCCACACCCGCAATGGTAGACGATGTTGCGTACAGGATCACCTGCGAGCCGCCGCCGGCCGGGACCTCCACTACGCGGTCGTTACTGGAATCCGCGATGAACACATTGCCGGCTCCATCTACCGCCACGCCGCTGGGGAAGGACAGCCCGCTGGCCAAGGTGATTGAAGCGCCGCCGCCAGCAGGGACTTCCACCACGCGGTTGTTGCCGGAATCCGCGATGAACACATCGCCGGCTCCATCTACCGCCACGCCAGTGGGGTCAGACAATCCACCAACTATGGTGGTCTGCGTACCCCGCCCGAAGGCGATCTGCGGACCCAAACCAGTGCCGTAAATTAGCGTACTCGCCAGTAGGTTGCCGCCGCCATCCGTGAGCTGGATGGCGCCGTTGCGTGGTCCGGCGGCCTGTGGAGTAAAGGTTACATTGACAGTACACTGTGTGCCGGCCGTCACCAAGCCTGTGCAGGTACCCCCACCCGCCAACGTGAAGTCGCTGCCCGGCGCGCCTGCGGTAAACAGCTTGACGGACCCCAACAATCCAGTGGCAGTCACGCTGTAGTTGAGCGTCAACGTCTGGCTGCAGGGCGCGGGGGTCGTCCGGCCAGCGGGGCAGATGTTCGCACGGCCGAAATTAACAGAAGTTCTCTGTACCTCCACCACGCGGTCGTTACCGGTATCTGCGATGACCACATTGCCGCCTCCATCCACCGCCAGTCCATAGGGATTAGACAGCCCGCTCCCTACCGTGATCTGGGCGCCACCGGCCGCCGGAACCTCTACCACGCGGTTATTGCCGCCATCCGCGATGAACACATTGCCGGCGCCATCCACTGCCACACCGTTGGGGCCATACAGCCCGCTGCTGATGGTGGTCTGAGGGGCGCCTTTGGGGACCTCCACTACACGGTTGTTGCCGGCATCCGCGATGAACACGTTGCCGGCCGCATCCACTGCTACACCCCCGGGAAACGACAATCCGCTGGTGGGTATAGTGATCTGCGCGCCGCCATTGGCCGGAACCTCCACCACGCGGCCGTTGCCGGAATCCACGATGAACAGATTGCCGAATGCATCCACCGCCACGCCGCCGAGAATGCTTAATCCGGGGGTGGCTACCGTGATCTGTGCGCCACCGGCGGCCACAATCTCCACCACACGACTGTTCTGGGTGTCCGCGATGAACACGTTGCCGGCCGCATCCACTGCTACGCCTTCGGGCGTGTTCAGGTTACTAGTAGGGACAGTGATCTGGGGGCCGCCACCGGCCGGGACTTTAATGACAAAGCCGCTAGCGTCCGCAATGAACACATCGCCGGCCGCATCCACCGCCACGGCGGTAGGCGAAGTTAATCCGCTGGCGGGCACCGTGGTCTGCACGCCTGCAAAGCTGACGCTTTGCGCGTGGAGCGCCGCGGGCGCCAGAAGCGTTCCAAAGAGAAGACCGGTGGCCAACGCCGCCAGCTTGTACATCTGCGTTATCGTCATTGAATTTCTCCTTCTAGCACTGTTTTCCATCCCTGAGTTTCCGGTTCTTCGGCCGCGGGTTCGAGGAACCGGCGTACATCGATCAGGCTTTCCTTGAGGACGATTGCCCAGACGCCCGCCTTGGCGGCGATGTCCCGCAGCTTGGGGTTGTCATCCTCGCTCAGCAGCAGGATTCGCGCATGCGGACAGAGCAAGGCGATCTGCCGCGTCGCGGCCAGCGCGTCCGTTCCAGCCAGATCGAGGTCGATCAGAATCCAGTCGGGCTGTACCTCGCGGCATACCGCCAGCACCTGCGACCCATTGCGACACTCGCTGATCGATAGGGGCAGCCCCACAACCAGAGCGCGCACCAGGTTGCACATCGCTCCGTTCTCCTCCACGATCAGCAGCTTCACAATGCGATTCTGCCGTTTCACAGAGGTGCGGCGCATCGGTAGAACTACCCATTTTGATATGGGTAGTAATACCCATTTTGCATGGGTAGAACTATGTAGGTTTATGGGTAGAACTACCCATGTGCCAAATTAGCCAGACCCGGTGCCTGGGACAAAAACGGTTGATGAAAGCGGTCCTTGGTGCGAAATCTCGGTGTATTGAAGGATGACGCGCCCGCCCACAACAGACTGACTCGGCAAATGTTTACTGCAGATACTCCGGATCAGTCCTGTGAAGTCCTTTCGGTTGTATCGGGAGAAGTCCTTTCGGTTGAAGTCCTTTCGGTTGTATCGGGAAGTCCTTTCGGTTCAAACGCCCTTGTAGTCTCGGACAGAGTTCTGCACGTATCTGCGCAATCGGCGTTCCTCTCTCGTGGCGGTCGGCGAAGCTGCGCTCCCCGACCGTACTGGACGAGCGTTCCGCGTCCTTACGACGCCTTCGTCGCCGGCAACGACGCGCCGCTCATCGACGAACGCACCGCAA
>Ga0302325_10035775_pt1 | contig 10136 bp, 11 predicted proteins | sample Palsa_T0_2_FD_201948 | JGI IMG/M metagenome (GOLD analysis project Ga0302325, IMG submission 201948) | Peat permafrost microbial communities from Stordalen Mire near Abisko, Sweden - Palsa_T0_2 | ecosystem: Environmental > Terrestrial > Soil > Palsa > Peat permafrost | place: Sweden: Abisko... | reverse complement strand
CCGCCGCTCCCCGGACGCAGATTTCTCGCGGATTTCTATGGACCGGCAGCCTTACGCCGCCACCGTCTCCGCCCTCAGCTTCTCGGCCGTATAGTGCGCGATCAGCGCATCGATCGTCGGCTGCAACTGCCCCTCCATCACCATCGCCAACTGGTGGTTGGTCAGCCCGATGCGATGGTCCGTCATCCGGTTCTGCGGAAAGTTGTACGTCCGGATCTTCTCCGACCGGTCGCCCGTCCCGATCTGCTGCTTGCGGTCCTTCGCCTGGATCTGATGGATCCGCTCCGCCTCGACCTCATACAGCCGTGCACGCAGCACCCGCATCCCCTTCTCGCGGTTCTTGATCTGCGACTTCTCGTCCTGGCAGCTCACCACCGTGTTGGTTGGCAGATGCGTAATCCGCACCGCCGAATACGTCGTGTTCACCGACTGACCGCCCGGCCCCGACGAGCAGAACGTATCGATGCGCAGGTCCTTCGCCTCGATCTTGATGTCCACCTCCTCGGCCTCCGGCAGCACCGCCACCGTGATCGCCGACGTATGCACGCGCCCCTGCGTCTCGGTCGCCGGAACCCGCTGCACACGGTGCACGCCCGACTCGTACTTCATCTGCGAATACACGCGGTCGCCCTCGATGATCGCGGTCACGTCCTTCAGCCCGTGCCCAATCCCGGATTCCGTCTGCGACAACACCTCCACCTTCCACTTGTGCTGCTCCGCAAACCGCATGTACATCCGGAACACCTCCGCCACGAACAGCGCCGCCTCGTCTCCACCCGTCCCCGCGCGCAGTTCCAGGATCACGTTCTTCTCGTCGTTCGGGTCCTTGGGCAGCAGCATCACCTTCAGCTCTTCCTCGACCGGCGCCAGCCGCGGCTCGAGCGCGGCCAGCTCCTCCTCGGCCATCGCCTTTACGTCCGGGTCGGAGTCGGCCAGCATCGCCCGCGCCTCGGCGATGCCGTCCCTGACCTTGCCGTACTCACGATATTTTTCGACCGTCCCCTGCAGGTCGCGATGCTGCTTCGATACCTTGCGATAGTTCTCCTGATCGTTGACGATCTTCGGGTCCGAGAGCTGGCGGCCAAGCTCTTCGTAACGTGCCTCTAACTGGTCCAAGCGGTCAAACATGGAGACTCTCCTCAGGGGCAGCGCATGAATCTGATGAATCTTGGGATCGGCAGGACGCGCAGCCGAGCGCATCCAAAGGACGATTAGGCGCAGCTAGTGCTGGTCGCGACGGAGGAACGTCACGCGGGCAGAGTTCACCGAATTTGCACTGGCAGGAATCATCTCTCTTAAGATGATACCGCGCCCCAAAAGGACGCGGCAGGTATTCGAGGCCGGGACCCCATCTCAATAAGGGTTGTGAGGATTCGCCGATACCGGAACATCCCCGGGAGCAGCCGCGCCAACGGTCGGTATCTGAGACTTATGATTTGTCATAAAGTCCTGCGCCGATTCTGTAGCGACTTCGCCCTGCCGCCGAAAGAAGACGAACGATTTTTCCGCCACCTTGAAGTCGCAATCGTGGAATTGATCCGGCTTGGCGCCGATCTCACCGAAAATTACCTCCAACTCCCGGTCGGGCTTCTTCCACCTCGCCGGATACGCCTCATTCGCATTCGACGCCATCAGGTGGTCCCCGCAGTCGTAAGTAAACTCCACGCCATGAGGCACACCCTGCTCGTCAAACAGATTCGCCCGGCCAAATCCGTGGTAGCCGGTAGCGTTGTGGTTCCAGTTGGTGCCGTAGATGTGAAGGCGCAGCGTGTAGTCGGAGATCATCCGCTTCGCCTCCAGCGTGGAGGGAGCGCAGAGGACCAGGGAAAGTGCGGCCAGAGATGCAAGTAGAGGTTGGCGTTTCATAGACGAAATATTAGCTTGTGCATGTGACCATGTATAGAGGAAATTCGACCGGAACGAATCATTTTGAACAAGAGATAGCCCGTCTTCAAAGGGATATTTTGACCCAGCCCGGCGCACCCGATGACCCCATTTGCACAACTCGCCCAACTCGCCGAACAGATGGCCGCGACCGCAAGCCGGCTGAAAAAGCGCGCGGCGATCGCGGCAGCCATTGCCGCAATCCATGCTGATGCGTCCGCCCTATCCGAAGACGCCGGGCTCTTCGCCATGTACCTCGCTGGTACGCCGTTTGCCGAATCCGACGCTCGCAAGCTGAATGCCGGTGGCGCGCTGCTGACCAAAGCCATCCTGGCGGTCTCCGGCGCGACCGACGCCGCGCTCACCGCCGCATACCGCCGCCATGGGGACCTGGGTGCAGCCGCCTTCGACCTGCTCTCGCTTCGACCGGCGCCAGACCGGCGCGACAATCCCACATCGCTCTCCCTCGCCGCGGTCGCCGAGGCATTTGCGGCCATGGCAATCGCCCGCACCACGGCCATTCGCGTCGGGCTGGTCGAGGCCCTCCTCGGCCGCGCTACCCCGCTCGAGGCCAAGTACCTCATCAAGCTGATGCTGGGAGACATGCGCATTGGCGTCAAACAATCGCTGGTCGAGGAGGCAATCGCCGCCGCCGTCAATTCACAAAGGGGTGCCCCATCTCAGACAGCTTCATCGTCTGAGGTGGGAAGTTCAATCTCCCCATCGTCGTCCACTGCGTTGCCCATCACTCCGGCGCAAGTCCGCCATGCGGTCATGCTCGAGGCCGACCTGGCCAGCGCCGTCAACCGCGCATTTGCCGGAACCCTCGCCGAAGCGCGCATGCGCCTCTTCCATCCTCTGGGCTTCATGTTGGCGTCGCCCGTGGAGTCGCCCGAAGAAGCTGTCGAGCGATTCACCAAAGGCAGCGAGCAAACCAAAGACAGCGAGCCGGTCGCCCATCCCGTCCCCATCATCGAAGCCTTCCTCGAAGACAAATACGACGGCATGCGCGCCCAGGTCCACTGCGGCGATCCCCAGCACCCAGGCCGCGTCGCCATCTACTCGCGCAACCGCGACGACGTCACCGGCAGCTTCCCTGAACTCGTCGAGGCCTTCGCGCATGTCCGCCCCGCCATCGACGGGCCGCTCATCTTCGACGGCGAAATCCTCGGCTGGGACTTCGCCTCGTCTTCGCCCGGAGACGATCCTCGGGCGTCCCATCCATCGCAGCCCAATCGCGATGGGTGGGATAACAAAATCCCCGGCCCGCCCGCAGCCGGCCGCGCCCTTCCCTTCGCCGTCCTCGGCCAGCGCATCGGACGCAAGCGCGTCTCGAACGAGTGGCGCGCCCGCGTGCCGGTCGTCTTCATGGCCTTCGATCTCCTCTACGCCGACGGCGAACTCACCCTCAACCTGCCCCTCCGCGAGCGCCGCAATCGCCTCGAAGCCATCATCGAACAGCTCGTCGGCCTCACCGTCTCCCCGCTCACCCCGGCCCCTGCCGACCCCGCCCAGTCGCTCCTCTTCGCGTCGCCGGCCGACAACCCGCAACCTGCAACTTTCTTGCCTCGCCTTATGCTCTCCCCCTCGCGCCTGGTCGAGAGCGCCGAAGACATCGATCGCGCCTACGCCGCCGCCCGCGCCCGCTCCAACGAAGGCGTGATGATCAAGGCGGCGGAGTCCGTCTATCAGCCGGGCCGCCGAGGCCTGGCCTGGGTCAAGCTCAAGCGCGAACTGGCCACCCTCGACGTGGTCGTCACCGGCGCGGAGTACGGCCACGGCAAGCGTGTCGGCCTGCTCAGCGACTACACCTTCGCCGTGCGCGGCCCCGGCTTCCCTGGCACCGGCGAACTGCTCGGCGGTCTTCTCAACGTGGGCAAGGCCTACTCCGGCGTCACCGATGCCGAGATCGCCGAGCTGACCGAGTTTCTCAAGGCCCACACGCTCGAAGACCAGGGCCACTTCCGTACCGTCGAGCCCCTCATCGTCCTCGAAGTCGCCTTCAACAACATCATGCGCAGCGACCGCCACGCCAGCGGCTTCGCCCTCCGCTTCCCGCGCATCCTCCGCCTCCGCCCCGACAAGCCCGTCGCCGAGATCGACACCCTCGCCCGCGTCGAAGAGATCTACCAGTCGCAGGTCGACAAGCCTGTGGGGTCGTGAACTTGGGATAGCAATGTTGCCTTATACCAATTCGATCGAGACACGCCGCCCTACCATCGCCGCCGCCCGCTGCAAGCTTGAGAGCGTGATGTCGTTCTTGGGATCGAGCAGGCGGTCAACCTGGCTGCGGCTCGTCTTCAGCAGCACAGCCATCCTGTTCTTGGAAATCTTCCGCTCCTTCATGGCCTCGGCGAGTTGCCACGCCACAACCTCCTTCACCGCCTCTGCCTGAGCCTCTTCAAAGATACCCTCTTCCTTGAGAAAGTCGTCGATACTCGAACCCATATGCTTCCTGCTCATCGCTCTAGCTCCTTCCGGCGCCTCCGCGCCAACGCCAGATCGTCATCCGGCGTCGTACGCGTCTTCTCGATAAAGCCGTGCAACGCGACCAGTCGTCCCCGGTAGAGGCAGAGCAGCACCCGCGCCGTCCGTTTCGTCCCCAGGTCCGTCCGTACCTCCCATAGCCCATCTCCCAACGGGCGGCACAGCGGCATTCCCACTGGCCACCGCCATTGAGCGCGCAACAGGTCCTTCCCAATTGCCTGGCGCTCCACCTCGGACAGCTCCTTCGGCCACTCCCGCACCGGCTCGTGACCTGGTGGCGAGCGGTAAAAAATCAACGGGATCTTTCGCGGCAGCGGGTCTTCCGCCATACTGCACCTTATATCATACACTGTACCTTAAAATGTACGCTCTGTGGCAAAATGTATGCTTCGCAGTGTGCCAATCAGACGTTACTCGTCTCCTCACATGAACCTGCGGCGCACGATATGGAAAAGCTCCTATTCACCCTCGGACGGCATTATGGGATAGTAGACAGCATGGAATATCGACAGCTTGGCAGGTCGGGTATGAAGGTGCCGGAGCTATGCTTCGGCTGCGGGACATTCGGCGGCAAAGACGAGTTCTTCGACGCCTGGGGCGCCATCACCGACATCGCGGAGGCGGCCAGGATCGTGGACATCTGCATGGAGGCAGGCCTCAACTTCTTCGACACCGCCGACATCTACTCCATGGGCCGCAGTGAATCCGTCCTCGGCGGCGCCATCCAGCACCTCAAGCGCGAAGACGTGCTCATCTCCACCAAGGCCAGCTTCCGCTTCGGCGCCGGGCCGAACGACATCGGCTCCTCGCGTTACCACCTCATCCAGGCGCTCGAAGGCTCGCTCAAGCGCCTCGCCACCGACTACGTCGACATCTACCACCTGCACGGCTTCGACGCCACCACGCCGGTCGAGGAGACGCTGTCCACGCTCGACAGATTCGTCCGCGATGGCAAGGTCCGCTACATCGCCTGCTCCAACTTCTCCGGCTGGCACCTGATGAAGTCCCTCTCCGCAAGCGAGCGCCACGGCTGGAGCCGCTACGTCGGCCACCAGGTCTTCTACTCGCTGGTCGGCCGCGACTACGAGTGGGAGCTGATGCCGCTCGCTCTCGACCAGGGCCTCGGCGCGCTGGTCTGGTCGCCCCTCGGCTGGGGCCGCCTCACCGGCAGGATCCGCCGCGAGACCGGAATCCCCAGGGACAGCCGCCTCAACTCGCAGTTGGTCGTCGACATCGGCCCCCAGGTACCTGAAGAACTTCTCTACAACGTGGTCGACGCCATCGACGAGATCGCCAAAGAGACCGGCAAGACCGTCCCCCAGATCGCGCTCAACTGGGTGCTGCGCCGCCCCACCGTCTCGACCGCGATCATCGGCGCACGCAACGAGCAGCAGTTGCGCCAGAACCTGGGCGCCATCGGCTGGAGCCTGACCGCCGGCCAGATCGCCAAACTCGACGCCGCCAGCGAAACCCCGCTCGCCTACCCCTACTGGCACCAGCGCCAGTTCGAGGAGCGCAATCCCAGGCCGGTATAGCGCGTCATCCCCAGCACAGCGGCCAGCCTGTCCTGAGCGGCAGCCAAAGGAACCCCGGCAGCGCTGCACCGTCCCATGCAGTCCTGAGCGCCAGCCACAGCAGCTTATTTCGCGCCCCCTGCCTGCCGGCTCAGAGTCGTCCAGCGCCTGCTGTGTGCCCTCTCGAACCCCCCTGCAGCTCCAACCCCGCGCCTCCCTCTTCTTATGGCGAAATTCGACGATAAGCAACTTTGGACCTCTCCAGATGAGAAGATAGAGAAGCATTCCATGGTCAGAACCGAAGCATCGCAACACCAAGGGGCCCCCACCGAGATGAAGCAAGTCAAAGTTGTGTTCACGCTGGCCCTGCTGCTGGCGGCCATGTGCTGGGTGAGCGCTGCCGGGGCGCAGCAAGCCAGCCCCACCGCAACCCAGAGGCTTCAACTCTCCGCCTTCGGCGGCACATCGGGTGTCTTTACCGGGCTCTCCGGCGGCAAGAACTTCAGCATCACCGCCGGCGCCGATCTCGCCCTGCCTCCCTATCGCCGCCTGCGCCCCACGCTCGAAATCCGCGGCATCTACCCCACCGACCGCGGCCTAATTGATTCGCAGAAGAGCATCCTCGCAGGGCTCAGGGTGGACTACGTGCTGGGCCACCGCCTCCACCCGTACGGCGACTTCCTCTTCGGGCGCGGACAGATGGACTACCGGAATGGATACATCTTCAACAGCTACGTCTACAACCTGACCACGACCTACCTCTACTCCCCCGGCGCCGGCTTCGACTACGACTTCAGCGACCACCTCGCAGTCAAGGTCGACGCCCAGTACCAGCGCTGGGCCTCCGCGCCGACTCCGTCCGGGACCATCTATTCGACCGTCGCGACCGCCGGTCTCGTCTATCGCTTCGACTTCAACCGCGGCAGGCGCTGAGTCCCCGTTGACGCCCCAGCCGCGCCCAGCCGGCGCCTGGCTTCGCTCGACTTTGAAAACATCACGCTCGAACGCGGGACCCACAGGCGGATGCCATCCCGGCTTTAGCCGCTGAGGGAATGCTTCGGGCCTTGACGCCGATTTTCACCGGGAAAGCTCTGCAAACACCCTCGGTAAAGATGCTCTAGCCGCACTCCGCCTTCACAGGTTGAACAGCTCGCGCAGCTTCTTCGTCTGCGCCCGGCTCACCGGGATCTCCGTCTTCTTCGCGTCGTCCATGCGCAACTGGTAGCTGGACTTGAACCACGGCACCACCTCGCGGATGTGCTGGATATTGACCACAAACGAGCGGTGCGCCCGCCAGAACGCCTCGGGATCGAGCTGGTCCATCAGCTCCTCCAGCGTGCGGCAGTTCGACTGGCCCTCCACCCCGCGCGTCACCACGCTGATCGCCCCGCCTTCGATCGAGGCAAAGCAGATCTCCCTCTGGTCCACCAGCAGAAGCCGTCCCAGCGCGCGCACAATCACCTTGCCGGAGTTGGGTCGCGCCGGCTGCGTGCGCGTCTCCACCAGCTGCAGCAGTGCATCCAGCCGGGCGTCCGTGGTGCGCGCGTCGCCCCCCGACTCCGCGAGACCCGCCCGTGTAGCGATCCTCGCCCGCACTTTTTCAATCGTCTTCAGCACCCGCTTGCGATCGAATGGCTTCAGAAGGTAGTCGACCGCGTTCACCTCGAACGCGCGCACCGCGTACTGGTCGAACGCCGTCGCGAAGACCACCTGGGGAAGGTCCATCTTCTTGTCGAGCAACTTCTTCAGCACCGCAAACCCGTCCAGGCCCGGCATCTGCACATCGAGGAAGACCACATCCGGCTTGTGCGTCCGCACTAGCTCCACCGCCTCGATGCCGTTGCTCCCCTGCGCCAGCACTTCCACGCCTTCCGCGGCCTGCAGCAGATACAGCAACTCCTGCCGGGCAAGCGGTTCGTCATCGATGATGAGCGCGGTCAGGGGCACGGGGACGGTAGGGAGAGTGGTAAGGGAACGCAGGGACAGTGGTGACCGGCAAGCCGTAAATGATCAGTGGACAGTGGAGCTACCACTTATCACACACCCGTCACGAATCGCTGTAGGCTCGCAGTCTCGCCGGCGTCAGGTCTTCCGTCACGTCGTGCCCGCACTGCGGGCAATACGCATCCGTGATCTGCACCCCGCGGAAGCACTGCCCGCACACCGGCGCCACCTGAAACCGGCACTGCGGACAGAAATGCACGCCCGCGGTCAGCTCCGTCGTGCAGTTCGGGCAGCGGATCAGGATCGGCTGGCGCAGCAGGAAGTAGACCACCGCGCCAATTCCTCCAGGCATCACCACGACGATCAGCATCCACAACGCAGCCGACATATTGCGCCGCTTCACATCGCGGCTCACATAGCCTACGAGCAGGATGTAGCTCGCCAGCGCAGTCCCTGTCGTATAGCTGAACATCAGGTGCGCGGCGATCGAACCTGGCCGGCGATGTGGCGGAGGCACGCTGTTGAACCAGTACTGAGAGGCCAGGAAGACCACAATGGCGAGGACGATCGACCAGAGCGGGATCATCTTCAGGCCGTCGCCTTCGCCGGCCTCTCGTGAGTCCGAAGCGCCGGATGTCTGATTGTTCCAGAACCTGCTCATCGAATCGTCTCGCTGTCCGCGCCGTTGCGCGAGCGGCGAGACAAGACAGCAGCCAGAAGCGCGAGCGACACGGGCACGAACCAGAGAAGCACCACCAGGAAGTGGTCGGTGGCGTCGGCTGTGGCCAATAGGGCGACGTCGGCCTGGACCGCCTCAGCCGCCTCGGTAGCCTGATATTGATAGAGCCCGGTCCACACCGCAAGGCAGGTGAGAATCAGCAGGACAGAGCAGACAGCCAACGGAACCATCAGGCTGCGGACACGGCTTCGTCTCGCCTGCATCGCCGTCGCCCGATGCCGCACCACGCGGTGGGTCCGGTTCACAACTCCCGCGCGCGCCGCCGCAGGCATGCCGCCCATCGCGCTGCGCGCAAACATCGCCGAGTCGTTCGGCTCCAACTCGGGATCGAAGGCTGCATCGGCTTCGGAATGGAGATGGAGATCGGCCTCTGGCTCGAGTCCAGGCTCGAAGAACGTTTTCATCCGGCCGCCTCCGTCCGTCTGCGCGTCCCGCGCAGACGCTCGACCTCCGGCTTCAGCGCTGCCAGACCGCGATACAGCCGCGACTTCACCGTCGAGAGCGGAGCGCGAGTCACGCTGGCAATCTCTTCGAGCGACATCTCCTCATGGAAGCGCAGCACCAGGACCTCGCGGTAGTTTGCCTCCAGCTTCAGCAACACCTCGGCCACCTCGGCGCGGTCTTCGCGCACCTGGAACTGGTCGAGCGGCGAGGGGCAGTCGGTCGCGATCTCGAACCCCCGCCCGTCATCGGCGGGATCGCTCATCTCGTCCAGCGATGCCATCGTCCGCTTGCGCGACAGATCGATCACCAGGTTGCGCGCAATCGTAAACAGCCAGGTGTCGAAGCGAGCCTTGCCGTTATACTGCCCGCCGCGCAGCAGCACCCGCATCCAGGTCTCCTGGAACAGGTCTTCGGCAACCTCGCGCTTGCCGGTCAGAAACAACAGGTAGCGCAGCAGCCGATGCTGGTAAAGCTCAATCAGGTGGTCGAGCAGCTCGGGGTCCTGACTCTTCAGTCCGCGCGCGATGGCCGCGTTCTCACGCTGGCCTTGCTCCGCCTGTTCCGCCGATATGGCGATCGCTGCGCTGTGCATAGTCTTAGAGACGCCACCCTGCGCGGAAAAGTCTCGGTCGCGACCGCTCTTTTCACCGCGAGAAACAAAACGCATCGGAAATCCCTTCCGGGGGCCGGCCGCCGCCAGAAAACAAGCTTTTGAAGGTAACAGCCGCAATCCATTCTAAGCCGCCGGCCAGCCCCGGAGCAACCGCATCTGCGACTCAGCCTTCACCGTGGCCTCCCCGTTCAGGGCCTCGCCCAAGCCGCTGCCCGCGTGATCCCTGGGTGAGCCACATTGCGCCTTTGGAGTCTCCCCCCGCCCACATTTTATTCGCGCCGTCTAGGTCTATTCGCGCCGTCTTGGCATTCTTGCGCCGTCATTCTGGCGCAACCACTCTTACACCGTCATTCTGAGCGCAGCTCAGAATCTCCGTATTCAGCCGTTGCCTGTCCCTTTGCTTGTCATTCCGCCGCGCAGCGAAGGAACCTGCTGTCGTTGTCGCTCGTGTCATTCTGACCGCAGCTCAGAATCTCCGCAATTGTCCCGTCTTCCCCCATGATTCCAAGCC
>Ga0302325_10035774_pt1 | contig 10136 bp, 9 predicted proteins | sample Palsa_T0_2_FD_201948 | JGI IMG/M metagenome (GOLD analysis project Ga0302325, IMG submission 201948) | Peat permafrost microbial communities from Stordalen Mire near Abisko, Sweden - Palsa_T0_2 | ecosystem: Environmental > Terrestrial > Soil > Palsa > Peat permafrost | place: Sweden: Abisko... | reverse complement strand
GCGACCTTCACGCAAGACGCGGTCGGCGTAACCAAGGGCTTCGACTATTCGCGCTCGGGAAATCCCACGCGCACCGCACTCGAGCGGCAGCTCGCCGACCTCGAGGGCGCGCGGTTCGCGTGCGCGTTCGGTTCGGGAATGGCCGCCGTCAACGGCGCGTGTTCGATCCTGGCCGCCGGCGACCACATCGTCGCGACCAAGGATTGCTACGGCGGCACGTACCGGTTGCTCTCCGACGTCTTGCCGCGCTACGGCATCACGACGACGTACGTCGACACCTGCGATGTCGAAGCGACCCGGGCTGCGATTCGCCTCAACACGAAGCTCGTGTGGCTCGAGACGCCGACCAACCCGTTGCTACGCATCGTCGACATCGCGGCGATTGCCGCGCTCAAGCGCCCGGGGCTCGCGATCGCCGTCGACAACACGTTCGCGACGCCGTATTGGCAGCGTCCGCTCGAACTCGGCGCCGACATCGTGATGCATTCGACGACGAAGTACCTCGGCGGCCATAGCGACGTCGTCGGCGGGATCGTGATCACCGACGATCCGGCGCTCCACGAGCGGATCGCGTTCCATCAGAACGCGGTCGGCGCCGTGCCCGGGCCCTGGGACGCGTACCTCACGCTGCGCGGCGCGAAGACGCTCGCGATCCGTATGCGCGAGCACGAGCGCAACGCGCACGCGGTAGCGCACTTCCTCGAATCGCGCGACGACGTGGCCGCCGTGTACTATCCGGGGCTGCGCTCGCACCCCCACCACGAGCTGGCCAAACGGCAGATGCGCGGATTCGGCGGCGTCGTTTCGTTCCGGCCGCACGGCGGCGCCGAGCGCGCGCTCGAGATCGCGCGATCGACCCGCATCTTCAATCTCGCAACCTCGCTCGGCGGCGTCGAATCGCTGATCTGCAGCCCGTACGTGATGACGCATGGCTCCGTTCCGCCCGCTCGTAAGGCGGAGCTCGGCATCAGCGCCGATCTGCTGCGGCTATCGGTTGGGATCGAAGACGAGGCCGATATCGTCGGCGATCTCGTGCAGGCTCTCGATGCGACGCTGTCTCAGCGGCGCATCTTCGCGATCGCTTAAACCGCGCCGGGCAATAGCGCCGTCCCCGGGAGATCGAGCACGTAGCGGCTGCCGAGCAGGCGCGCGGGCGTCGTGCTGCCGGCGGTGACGGGGTGCTCGAGTACGCGCCGCACGGCACCGAGGGCGCCACTGACGGTCAACGCGTAGGCGTCGGGCGCGGTGAGGCGGATCGTCTTGGTCACGCCGTCGCGGTCGCGCGCTTCGCCCCACACCCACGTCGTGCCGGCCTCACGGGTCGCTTGGCTCGGCCCCTGGACGCGCGCCTCGATGCGCCGCTGCACGAATCGCCGGACGGCGGGCGAGCGGAAGACGAAGCGAAACGCGTTGAGAATCTCGGCCAGCCAGAGTTGGCGCTCGGTGACGCGCGTGTAGACGGTGATGTTGGGAATGCCCGTTGTGTAGTACGCGGTCGCCACGTCGCCCCAGGGAATCGCCATCGCGCGCGCGTGGCCGTGCCCGAAATCGATGCGCCGCTCGCCATACCCGAACGGCACGTTTTCGATCTTCCCTTCGCGCCGGATCTTGCCGCCCTCGGCCAAGTGCTCGACCATCGTCTTCGCGGTGCCCGGCGAAAGCCGCTGGGTGCTTTCGAAACCGAGCGCGAGTTCGGTCGCCTCGGGCAGCGCTTCCTTGAGCATCGCTGCGATGCAGTCGGTCGGGATCACGTCGAAGCCGACGCCCGGGCAGATCACGATGCCGGCGTTGATCGCTTGCGAATCCAGTGTTTGCGCGCGCTCGAGGATCGCGATTTCACCGCTGATGTCGAGGTAGTGGACGCGCGTGCCCAGGCACGCGTGCAGCAGCGGCTCCGCCGTGTGGATGAACGGGCCGGCGCAGTTGAGCACGAGAGAGACGTCGCTCAGGTTCGCGGCGATCGCCGCCGGGTGATCGAGCAGCAGCACGCGCGCGGGCAAGCCGAGCCGTTTTCCCAGCGTCTCGATGGCGAGCGCGTTGCGTCCGGCGAGGATCGGCGCGAGCCCCTGCTTCACGGCTTCGCGTGCGATCAATTCGCCCGTATAACCGGTCGCACCATAGATCAGCCAGCCGCTCATAGGAGGCGGCGCAGCCGCGAATTGGGCGGCCGCACGACGCTCGCCGGCAAGGCGGCTCCGAGCAGTTCGCAGAGATCGCCGGCAACGACACCGACCGGCCGTTCGCGCGTGGCTGCCCGTCCCGCGAGGCCGTGCCAGTACGCGCCGGCCCGGGCGGCGTCGAGCGGCGCGAGGCCCTGCGCGAGCAGCGTCGCGATCATTCCGGAGAGGACGTCGCCCGTGCCCGCGGTGGCGAGCGCGCTCGTTCCCGTCACGTTGACGTGCATGATCGTACCGTCGTCGATCAACGTTGCGTTTCCCTTGAGCAGCGTCGTTACGCCTGTCCGGAGCACGAAGGATCGCAGGCGAGCGATCCGCGTTCCGGGCGCGACCGTGCCCTCACCCGAGAGCCGCGCGAATTCGCCTTCGTGCGGCGTCACGACGCATGCCTTGCCGCGCAGTATGTCGAGGTGCTTGCCGAGGTGGAAGAGCGCGCTCGCGTCGGCCACGAACGGCCGCGCGAGGCCGGTCAAGAATCCGCGCACGATTTCGCCGAAGGCATCCGACATACCGAGGCCCGGGCCGATCGCGACGGCGTTCGAACGGCCCGTCAAATCGAGCAGCGCGTCGATGCTCCCGGCAACGTCGCTCTCGTCGTAGGTGACGACGACCTGTTCGACGAGGTGCGCGCGCAAGGCCGCCGCGGCACTCTGGGGGCACGCGACCGTCACGTAGCCGGCACCGGCACGGGCCGCGCCGCGCGCGCAGAGCACCGCCGCGCCCGGAAACTGCGCCGAACCCGCGACGATCAGCGGCGCACCGGCGCTACGCTTGTCGGATTGTTCGCCGCGCCGCGGCAGCAGCGCGAGAAACTCTTCGTCGTCGAGCGCGGCGTAGACGTCGCCCGCAACGGCGCGAATCTCGTCTTCAATTCCGATATCGCCGACGTAGAGCGCGCCGCAGTGGCCGCGGGCGGGTTCGAGCAGCAGGCCCAGTTTCGGCGCCCCGAGCGTGACGGTCGTTTGCGCGCGGACGGCGTGCGGATCGGCGGCGCCGGTCGTCGCGTCGACGCCGGTCGGAATGTCGACGGCCAGCACGTGCGCGCGGGTGGCGCCGAGCGCGCGCACCGCGGCCTCGAGTTCGGATGAAATCGCGGGCCGCGCGCCCGTTCCGAGCAACGCGTCGATTGCGACGTCGGCGCCTTCCAGTGCCGTTAGCGCTTCCTCATACGAAAGCGGGAACGGCCGCAGGACGACACCGGAGGACGCGGCAGCGCGCTGCGCGTCGCGGCGCCCCGCGCCGGCCGAGGGCGACGGCAGCGCGTAGATGATCCGGCGGCTCGGGCCGCCGAGCGCCGCCAGCGCCGCGAACGCGTCGCCGCCGTTGTTGCCGGGTCCCGCGAACGCGACGATCGTGCGGGCGGCCGGCGCGATCGCGCGTAGCGCCTGCGCGAGCACGTCGCCCGCGGCCCGCATCAGCGTTACCTCGCCGAGCCGTTCGACCGCGGCCGCATCTGCCGCGCGCATCTGCTCGGCGCTCAGAACGCGCATCAGTCGCCTTCGAGGATCACGACCGCCGACGCGGTCGTCGCCGTATGCGTGATCGTAAGGTGGATGCGGGTCACCCCGCGGCTGGCCGGCAACCCGTCGTAGGGTTCGAGGAAAACGAGGCGCGGCTTGCCGCTACGCTCGTGCGTCACGCCGACGCGCCGCCACGGAATCGCGTGCCCGAAGGCTTTGCGGGCCGCTTCCTTCGCTGCGAAGAACCCCGCGAGGCGCTCGGCCCAATTCCGCTTGCGCATCGCGTAGCGCATTTCTTCTTCTGTATAGACTTTGCGCGCGAATTGCGCGAGCTGCGCGGCGTCGAAGCGGTAGCGTTCGACGTCCGCGAGGTCGGTTCCGATGCCGACGATCATGCTTGCCCCATTCGCGGCGGCGACCCGATATGCTCCACAGGTTCCCGGGCTTCGTTAATCCAACTAATCCTTCCGTGGGTCACATCGGCATCGTACCGATCAATGCGATGGACGCGACGTTCTTAGAACGTCTGGCGCTCTGCCTGGAGGAACGGTTCCTCTTCACCTGCGAGGTCGAGGGTACGCTGCGGGTTCCGCGCACGTCGCTCAACAGCGTGCGCAAACAGATGTTCCTCAACACGTTGGTCGCGCGCGTCGGGGCGACGCCGCCGCCGCTCGATGGATTCCGCCTCGCGATCACCGATTTCGATCTTTACAAGACGTCGCATCAATTCATCTTCGGCGATGCGAGCGAAGAGCATCGGGTTGCGGTCGTCTCGCTGCATCGCCTGCGCAGCGACTTCTACGGCGAGCACGCCGACGCGAACTTGCTGTTCCAGCGGACGCTCAAGGAAGCCGTGCACGATCTTGGCCACGCGCTCGGTCTCAAGCACTGTTTCAACGCGCGTTGCGCGATGTATTTCTCGAACTCGATCTACGACACCGATAACAAGCTCTCGCACTTCTGCGAGACCTGCGAAAAGCGGCTGCGCGCGAGCAAATAGGTTCGGCCTATCCGCGCAGCACGCGGGCGTCGGCGAGCGCGATCCGGCGTTCGGCGCCGCGGTGCTCCACGATGAGCGAGCCGTCGCCCTCAAGGCGCAGCGCGATCGCCTCGAACGGCTCCGTCGTTCCGTCGAGCAGTATGCGGTAGGGCGTCCCGTTGAGCTCGGCGCGCCGTTCCCAGGCCCGGGCGATCGTATTGGGATGGTCGAGTTCGTCGAGCAGCCGCGCATATGCCGCGAGAATCGCCTCGAGCACGGGGCGCCGGTCCGCGTGCGGGGCGCGGTCGGAAAGGAACGCGGGCGGCGGTTCGACGGCAGCCAGCGCCGCATCGCCGTGCGGGCGAACGACGTTGATGCCGGTGCCGCAGCCGACCCAGGCGCGGTCGCCGACCACGCGCGAAACGCAGAGGATGCCGCAGCACTTGCGGCCGTCGAGCAACAGGTCGTTCGGCCATTGGAGTGCGACCCGAATCCCGGTCGCGGCCTCGATGCCGTCGGCAACGCCGAGCGCCGTCCAGAACGGCACGGCCCAGAGGTAGTCCGACGCCACGGCGCGCGGCAAGAGGGTCGTAACGAGCAGCGACGAGCCCGGCGGCGCGATCCAATTGCGGGCGCGACGGCCATGCCCCGCGCGCTGGAAATCGGCCCACAGCGCGAGCCCCGCGCTTTCGGGGAGCCCGAGCAGCGGGACCGCGTCGTCGTTGGTGCTGTCGGTTTCGGCGTAGTAGCGGATTTCGAACACGACCAGGCCCCGTTCGGCGGTGCCGCGTACCTATCGCGGCGCAATGGCTATCGAACAAACGCTCATCCTCGTCAAAGCCGACGCCGTGGCGCGCGGCCTCGTCGGGGAAATTCTCGCGCGCTTCGAGCGGCGCGGCTATACGATCGCGGCGCTCAAGCTGCTCACGGTCGACGAAACGCGAGCGAAGACGCACTACGCCGAACACGACGGCAAACCGTTTTTCAAGGGTCTGGTCGACTACATCACGAGCGCCGCGATCGTCGCGATGGTCGTCGAGGGAGCGGGCGCGATCGAAGGCTGCCGTACCACGATCGGCGCGACCAATCCGATCAAAGCCGCACCGGGTTCGATCCGCGGCGACTACGGCCAGACGATCGGGCGAAACCTGGTCCACGGCAGCGATTCGACCGAAAGCGCGAAGCGCGAGATCCCGATTTGGTTCGAGCCGAGTGAAATATTCGCGCGCCCGCACGATCAGGAGAAGTGGCTGGTTAGCGAGTGATCGAGTCGTTGCGCGGCGGCGGCCGGCCGCTGATCGAGCACGTCTACGCGCGCGAAGTGCTCGATTCGCGCGGTAACCCGACGGTCGCGGTCGCGGTCGCGACCAGCTTCGGCGCGGTCGAAGAAGCGCTGGTCCCTTCGGGTGCCTCGACTGGCGCCCACGAAGCGGTGGAACTTCGCGACGGCGACGACAAGCGCTACGGTGGCAAAGGCGTGCTGAAGGCCGTGCGCAACGTCAACGAAATGCTCGGCCCCGCGCTCGAGGGGCTCGATGCGACGGCGCAGCGCGAAGTCGACGCCAAGCTGATCGAACTCGACGGCACGCCGAACAAAAGCAATTTCGGAGCCAACGCGATCCTGGGCATCTCGCTCGCGAACGCGCGCGCAGCCGCGTCGAGCTTGGGCACCCCGCTTTTCCGCTATCTGGGCGGCCCGAGCGCGGCCACGCTGCCCGTGCCGATGATGAACGTGATCAACGGCGGCAAGCACGCCGAGGGCGCGCTGCAATTCCAGGAGTGCATGATCGTGCCGGTCGGCGCGCCGACGCTGGCCGAGGCGATCCGCTACGGCTCCGAGACCTTTCATACGCTCGGGAAACTGTTGCACGAACGCCACTTGCCGACGCTCGTCGGCGACGAGGGCGGCTACGCGCCGCCGCTCGAGACGCTCGATCAAGCGCTCGACCTGATGCTCGAGGCGATTCGCAAAGCCGGCTACGAACCCGGCCGCGAGATCGCGCTCGCGCTCGATCCCGCCTCGACCGAGTTCTATGAAGACGGCGCGTATTTTCCGCTCACGAAAGACCGGCCATTCACGAGCGCCCAGATGGTCGACTTCTACGCCGACGTCTGCGCGCGCTACCCCGTGATTTCGATCGAAGACGGTTTGGCCGAGGACGACTGGGACGGCTGGCGGGCGTTGACCGAACGCCTCGGCAAGACCGTGCAACTCGTCGGCGACGACCTTTTCGTGACCAACACGGAGCGGCTCGCGCGCGGGATCCGCGAAGGCATCGCCAACGCGATCCTCATCAAGATCAACCAGATCGGCACCCTGACCGAGACGCTCGACGCGGTCGAGCTCGCGCACAAGGCCGGCTACCGCTGCGTGATCTCGCATCGTTCGGGTGAAACCGGCGACACGACGATCGCCGATATCGCGGTCGCCACCGGCGCGGGGCAAATCAAGACGGGATCATTGTCGCGCAGCGACCGGGTCGAGAAATACAACCGGCTGATGTCGATCGAGCTGCAGCTCGGCGAAGCAGCCCGCTATGCGGGCCCGAGCGCCTTCCGGGCGGACGCGCGCTAGAGGAATTCCAATCCGACCGCTTGCGGCACGCAATCGTTCTCTTCGAGCCACGAGCGGTTCCAGAGCCGAGAGCGGTACCGGTCGCCGCCGTCGCAGAGGATCGTGACGACGATGCTGCCTTCGGGCAGCGTGCGCGCGTAACGCGCGGCGCCGACGAGGTTGAGCGCCGCCGAACCGCCGACGTAGAGCCCTTCCTCGCGCAGCAGCCAGTACGCCATCTCGACCATCGCGCGATCGTCGACTTGGAGCGCATCGTCGACGGGTGCGTCCTTGAAGTTTTCGGTGATGCGCTTGATGCCGATGCCTTCGGCGTTCGAGTCGCCGTTCGGTTCGAGCACGCCGCGCTTGACGAAGCTATAGAGTGCCGACCCCATCGGGTCGCAGAGGACGACTCGCACGCTCGGATTGCGTTCCTTGAGGAACGCGCTCGTGCCCGCGAGCGTGCCGCCTGTTCCGCAGGCCGCGACGAACGCCGTCAATTGCGGGCCGAGGGCGTCCCAAATTTCCGGGCCGGTCGTTTCGTAGTGGGCGCGCCGGTTGGCGGTGTTGTTGAACTGGTCGGCCCAGAGGGCGCCGGGGATTTCGGCCGCCGTGCGTCGCGCGACGTGATAGTAGTTGTTGTCGTTCGTGAACGGCGCCGCTTCGACGATGCGCAGATCGGCGCCGCACGTGCGCAGCAGCTCGTACTTCTCGCTCGACTGATCGTCGGGGATGCAGATGATCACGCGATAGCCGCGCTCGTTTCCGATCAGGGTGAGCGCGATTCCGGTGTTGCCGGCCGTCCCCTCAACGATCGTGCCGCCGGGCGCAAGCGCGCCGCGCGCCTCCGCGTCGTCGACGATGCCCTTGGCGGCGCGATCCTTCACCGAGCCGCCCGGGTTCAGGAACTCCGCCTTGCCCACGATCGTGCGCTCGAGCGCGGCGCTCAGTTTCGGCAGCACGATGTGCGGCGTGTTTCCGACCGTGCCGCTGAATCCCGACCGTAACGTCATGACTGCCGCCGTTACGACGCCGGTCGGTCGACTATCCTCCAGGGGGCTCGGGCCGGTCCGCGGGCGAAAACGGCTTCGCTCGGGCCCGTAGCTCAGCGGTAGAGCGGCCGGCTCATAACTGGTTGCGCGCTGGTTCGAATCCAGCCGGGCCCATTCGCACGCCGGCTCGCCCGAAGGCACCGGCCCCTGTCGCTACGAACGATGCGAGCCGCGGCGCCATAGTCTATCGGTTAGGACGCGGCCCTTTCAAGGCTGAGAGACGGGTTCGACTCCCGTTGGCGCTACGAATTCCGCCCGATAACCACGGGCTTTTTTAATGCTTCGGGGCGTCGCTTGGCACGGTTTTGGCACGGACTCTTTCGGGACGCGCCCAGATCCCGAAGCGGTCGCGTCGCTTACGGCGACTCCGAGAAGGGCGTCGATCCTAGCTGCCGCGTCACGCTCGAGCCCTTCGATCGCGTGGACGTACGTGTTTGCAGTCATCGCAATCGTGGAGTGACCGAGCGCTGTCGAGACGGTCTTGAGATCGACCCCCGACGCCAGCGCCAGCGTACCAAACGAGTGTCTTCGGCGGCTTTGCGCGGGTTATGCCGTTCACCGTTTCGACCGATCGGCGCACCGTAAGGCGGCCGCCTTCGAAATCAACATCAGGCCATCGCAGACCGAGCAGCTCTCCGCGACGCAAGCCCGTGCCAACGGCAACGGCAACGGGAGCTTCGAGTTCACCACCGCTGACCGCCCGCAGCAGCTCCGCGACGCCGGCCGGATCTAGCGCGCGCATCTCGCGACGATCGACCTTCGGAGACTCGATCGCATCGACCGGATTGCGAACGAGTATCCCCATCCGGACCGCCCAGCGGCAGATCGTGCGCAGCGTATCGACGAGATGCTTCACCGTTCGTTGTGAGAGGTGGCCTTTCTCGCCATCCTTGCGGGCGCCGGACATCCACTGCGAAAGAGCATTCTCGATATCTGCTGGCCGCAGCTTCCGTGCCTGCCGGTGGCCTAGCGCCGGCACGATGTACAGATCGACAATCAACCGACGGCATCGACTACTACCTCATCGACGCGTGGGCCGGCCAGCCCGAATACGTCGACCTCGAGCAAAAGGTCCAGGACTACTTCGAGCGCCACAAAGCGCGCGAAATGTCGATCGAAGATAAGGCAAGCGGTTGCGCGCTGATCTCGACGCTCAAACACAAGACGCGCATCCCGATCGTCGGCGTGCCGGCGCTCGGCTCGAAGGAAGCGCGCGCGGAAGCGGTGACGCCGCTTTTCTACGCGGGCAAGGTTGTACTGCCGGAATCGGCGCCGTGGCTCGACGAGTGGATTGAAGAGCACGTTCGATTCCCAGCCAAGCCGAACGATCTCGCCGACACGACGTCGATTGCGCTCGAGCGTTTGTCGGGTACGCCGCAGGCCGGCTGGAGCAAGGTTTCGACGACGCGCCCGAGTTGGCGTTGACTTTTTCGGACGGGCCGATACCGTACAATTATCGGGCGTTTGAGCGCGGTGCTCGCCTCGCGTTCGAGGAGTTGCTCGTTCGCCACCGATGCACGATTGATCTCACGGCCCACTATTTGCTTCGCTACGCGCCCGACATCCCCCAAATTTTAGGCCGCCGGCGGGAGAGTCGAGAAGAGCTTTAGTAGCCGAGGTCCTTACGAAGCGAGTCCGCTAGGTCGCAGATGATCTGCACTTGATCGGGCTTGGCGGAAAATGATACGGCTGCGTCGTACCGCGCGATCTGAGCGTAGTTACGGAGCGTTTCGTAGTCACTCACCTTCTTTGCGAGCCGTGGGACGCGACGCATGTTGTCGGCTCTCGTCGTGTGGTTCGATGAGACGAGGCCGGCGTCGACGATAGCGGCCTCAACGTAATGTAGAGCCGCGTAGAACGACGCGATGACTTTCCAGTCAGCCTCATTCGTCGTGTTCAGTTTGCGGGCAACCG
>Ga0302325_10035772_pt1 | contig 10136 bp, 16 predicted proteins | sample Palsa_T0_2_FD_201948 | JGI IMG/M metagenome (GOLD analysis project Ga0302325, IMG submission 201948) | Peat permafrost microbial communities from Stordalen Mire near Abisko, Sweden - Palsa_T0_2 | ecosystem: Environmental > Terrestrial > Soil > Palsa > Peat permafrost | place: Sweden: Abisko... | reverse complement strand
TTGCAAATTTGAGCTCACTCTTTACAGCTTGTCGGAAATGGTGAAGTAGCATCGACACGGGTGCCCTCATTGGGCAACCAGATGGCGACGAGTGGAAGCACAATGACCATTGCAACTAGGACAGGAAGGCCCAAGACCATCAGCGCTAAAACCGGGCGCCTATAACGGAAAACGATCGGTGGCTCAGTTTCCTAAGTATCCTGGCTATTGTCGTCTCTTGACCATACTGATCGCCTCATTGTCGAATCTTATCGCACGCGGCGAACGAGCGCTTCGTGGCAATGATTTCGGTGTGATGGACCGCCGCTTTTGGCCGGTCGGCGCCCGTCGCCTCGGCGGATCGCGTCACTGCGAAGTTTCGACCCGTTGTTGACGGTCATAGTGTCGGCTTTCGGCTAGATAAAGTGCGTGTCACGCGCTGTGCGTTCTCGAATATGTCGGGAGATCTTCCAGCGCCCTCACGGTCGACGGAATCGGCCGTCGGTGCAGCCACGCGGACATCGCCTCACACTGGCAGATCGAAGTACTCAACTCTGCCGAAAATCTCGAATTCCTCATCCGTTCCCAAATGCCGAATGAACGGATACTCGGTCGAGGCCTCATGAGGTGTGATATCGCATAAGGTCCCATCTTCGGTCTCTACGGCGCTGTGCGCCATCAGCCGGATACAATAGGCGTTTGGTCTCAAGTCCATGTAGATGAACCCATGCACGTGCTTGTGCTGCGGATTTCTAGCTACCCAAATGGCCACATTGTCGTGGCAGCGATTTATCGTCGGGGTCCACCCTCCAATGTGAACAACCTTGCGGTGCAGAATGACGGACTGATGCAGTCGCTTAACTACTGATACCGCTAGGCGCGCGATTGCATCCGTGTCGACTTGCGTATTGATCCCAGCGGCACTGATAGGTCTCGAATCGTGCCTGCGCATCCACACAAGCGCGTCAATTAAATCGTCAGTGCGCTGATGACGCTTCTTCGCCATGACGAAAGCATCGGGAGTGCGGAGTTGGCGAGGCGACGGGGATGGCGATATTTGTCGCAATTGCCGAGATATGCCGGCGCCACGCGGTGTCAGGCTGTTTATGAAACTGAATGGATGCCTGCCACGTTCCGGTCGATGCACTGCTTCCGCAACTTCGCATAACGCTCCCTTAGCTCGCTGCAACCAAGGAATGATGCTCCTGCGATCTTCGATTCGTAGCAACGCCGCCGCTGCAAAATCCCGCCGTCTGTCGCACGTTAAAAAGCGTTATGTCTCAGTGGTCCGGTCGCCTCACGTCCACACTCGGGTCGATCCGCCATCAGCGCGGTCTGATCGACCTCATTGCTGGCACGAGCGTATTGAAAAGACAGCACAGCACTTCAGCGCCAATTGCCTACCTTATCTGTTGGAGTTGTCCCACGCGTGCGTTAGGCTTCACGCGTCATACTCCTTCTTTGGCGCCCAATTGCCGCAGTCGCGCATCCACCGAGCTTTACCGCTTAGCAAAACTCGGCGTATACGTCGATTGTGGCTTGAGCATGAATAGCGGTATTTGTCTAATCAGGAGATTGGTGTGCAGAGGCTTTTATTGCCGATGATTGGAATATTAGCCACGGCATTGGCGTGTGGTTGCAACAGTGCGAAGTCCCCGGCGGCCGTCGCCGCCGATGTGGCTGCCGCGCGGCAGCAAGCCTCCACCGAAGTGACGGATGCCCGGAAGGATGCGGCGAAAAATGTCGACAGTGCTGCCGCAAACGCTGACGGCTCGTCCAAGGATCTCAATGTTGCGAGCGCCAGAGCCGCATATGATGTGGCCGTAGCGCAGGCAGATGGTGATCATAGCGTCGCAATCCAACAGTGTTCTGCCCTAACTGGGGAGGCGCAAAAGTCGTGCAAGGAACGAGCGGACGCCCGTGATGACCAGGCGAAAACTCAGGCCAATGTTACTCGTCTTTCGAAACTTCAATAATCATTGTGGGTGGATCTAATCAGTCGCGTGCACGTATCGCGAGGCTCTGCGTGGCCCTGCCGATAAGGCCGTGAACGTCGTAGAGCATCGATTCGGCAAGGCCACAGCCGTTTGAGCCGAGACAGGTTCGCGCATCTAGACAAATCCATTCGCCTATGGGCTTGCGCAGCAGGTTGATTGTCAGGTCCAAATTGAGAAAACGGTACCGGGCAAAATCGAGAATTGCGCTAATACCATTGCCGGAATCAGCGGCGACGGCAACGCGCTGGTACGCGCTTGGTTCCTCGTCCTCCAACAAAGGGTGGCGCAAATGGAACCAGATTGCACAGGGACCCTTGAAGAAGACACCACGCGCGATCCGGGTGTCCACCAGATCGGCATAACCAACCTGTCTTTCCCCGAATGGAAACGTGGCCGGCGGCGAATCGTCTGGCCCTCGCGGAGCATGCGACAGGGGATGGCCGGGCAGACCATCGGGCAACTTCACATCGTTCTCACGTTGGGCCAGTGCCGTAACGTTAGCAATCTCTTTGCCGTCCACATCGAGCCGGGCGGAAAAATGGCCGGTATTTCGCCCGACGTAGTTGGTGGTTACCTCGATTACGAGGTCGCGGATCGGCACCGGGCGCAGCAGGTTGGCAGTGAGCCGAGAGAGATGCGTGAGCCCCAGCTTGAATGCTGCATTTTCGATTGCCCGGCACATCAGCGCAATCGGTGGACCGGCGTGTTGGTGGTCGGGATGCCACGGGCCGCGTGTCAATGAGCTTGGGCGATATGAGTCACCGCCCAACGCCGTATATGCGCTGGAGGGCATCGATTCCATGGTTCTGGTCATCACTGGCTCCCCGGCCCGACTGCGCATCATACATCCGCCGTTAGATCATAGATGCCACGACCGCAGTGGCCGTAGCCGCTCGTATCCACACAGGACGAAATCGCCGGAACGAACGGTTGAGTGAGCGTTATCGACCCAGTCCTGCCCGTGGCGACCGGCAGCTTTGCGGACCTAGGAATCAGCCAAGCTCATGAGCCGCCACTTCAAGATCGGGGCGCAGCCGTAATAACTCCCGCTCCGCTGCCTCAGCGCTGTCAAACAGGCCGCCCCATTGTTCCTCTTGGAACTCATATGGCTGATTTATACCCACCTGCCGGTGATGAAGGGCAGCTATGCGGAAGCGCAAACGCAGGTACCCTAACCGGAGTTACTTCAAGGTTGCGGTTTTGCGACGCTTGAGTTATGGATTCTTCAGGAATCTCAGATAGAAGGCTGCAAACACCAAGACAACGCCGATGTTCACGATCAGCCGTTCCCAGAATCGATTTCTAAAGAAGAGCAAATCCACACTAACTACAACGGCTATTAACGCCGCGATGTAAAGCCCGACATACATGGTCTTTGTCATCTCAATCTCCCGTCAACTAGAAGGAGCGTAAACCGGAGAAGACGAGCCATCCCCTCGAACATCCACACTGACACAGCACTCGCCAAGGATACAGTACGCGCGTTTCCCAACCTTCATTCGCCCAAAATCGCAGGCGAACTCACCCTTTCGACCGGTTGCTGCCGGTCGTGGGTGACCGCTCCCGAGCTCTGATTTTATCAGCCACAAATAAGTCACCATATGCGGTGCTACAAGGCTGCCGTTTAGAGCACATGGCGACCGAGGGGCTGGATCTTCCAGCCTCTGATCAACAGCCACAGCATGAAGAAAATCTCGCCGAAGAAGGTGAAGAAAGTGAATCCAAGATTGGCATTCGGCAGCACGTAGGGCCCTAGGCTGTCGAGCATCCAGCCCAATCCGTTGATCATCAGCAAGACGCCTAGGATCCAGGGGATGTAGCGGGAACGAATAATCAAGTAGCCCAACAGCACCAGATGAATCCCGAACAGCACCAGAGCGATCTGCCACCCGTAGCGAAACGAATGCAGCAACAGCAAAACCTGGGCGTTCAGTTGGCCGGAGCCGAATGCCGTCAGGTAATCCGGTGTGCCGACAAGGTGGTAAACGGCCACTAGGTTTACCACAGCCACGATGGCGATGCCCGCATACACCAACTGAAACCACGCGGCGAGCAGCGATAATGCTTTGTTGACCGGTGCCAGCAACGCGTACAGCGACCAGGCAAGGACCACGTCGCCAATAAAGCTGATGAGATAACAGAGTGCGGCGCCAGCAAATAGGCCGCCATGCGCACCGATGTTCTGTACGGTTTGTTCAATATGGCCGGGAATGACCAGCGTGGGGTAGATGGAAAACTCCGCGTAGCTTACGGGATTGAGCAGGTACGCGAAACCGGCCACCAGTGCGGCTCCACGCAGGGACATTCCTTCCCCATCGACGACTGTGTTCTGATTGCTCATCGACGTGCTCCTCATATTTCAGGACATCCCCGGCGATCAAAACAAAAGCGCGTGCCGCGTCTGTTACAGGGTAATCGCGAGTGCTCGGATGAGGCTACTAGACATCCCGATTGTCCGCTTAAGAGGATTCTGCCCGATGATGCCACCCTCTTAAAGTGGCCGACCGCTGCCCGATGTGGACAGAACGTGCGGCCATAGTCGGGTCGCGACCCAGTGCTGCTGCCGGTCGCGACCGTCCGGTATCAAGAATTCTAACCAGCTGTCGGGAAGCCACATCCTTGCTAATCTTCGCCATAGTGCCCGGAGATAGATTGTTGAGGAGTACAGCCGATGATCACTTGTGTAGTGGACTATGTCATCGACCCGAAGAAGATCGACGCTTTTGAGCAATTTGCTAAGCGGTGGATTGACCTAGTAAATCGGTACGGCGGCAACCACCATGGGTACTTTCTGCCGTCGGAAGGGGCCAGTGATCGCGCATTGGCGCTTTTTAGCTTCCCAAGCCTGGCGGACTACGAAACCTATCGCCGTCACTTTGGCGTCAATGCTGAGTTTATAGAGGCAGATCGCATTCGAGATGAAAGCGGTTGCGTCCTTAGATACGACCGCATGTTCATGCGACCCCTACTCAACAACAAATAAACGCATGGCGCCGGCAATCGCTGGCCAGCGGCTCGTCTCGGACCCGTTGCGGTCCGCCGTGACCGGCAGCTTCGGCAAAATGAATTCCTGGATTCGGCGGGTATTACGGTATAGTATCTATACCTTTATTATACTCTATTAATGCGCTAAAGATAACGCCATGGGCTTCGAGTACAGCCCCGAAAAAAGCGCCGAAAACAAGCGTAAACACGGCGTCGATTTCGAGGAAGCTCAAGCGCTCTGGTCTGATTCCGCATTGCTCGAAATCCCGGCGCGGGTAAGCGACGAGCCGCGGTGGGTGGTGATCGGAAGGTTGGCCGGGAAGCACTGGTCCGCCGTGATCACGCGGCGCAATGACAACGTAAGGATCATTTCGGTACGGCGTTCGCGCGACGAGGAAGTGGAGATCTATGAAAGCCAAGACGTTTGATCGGAAGTTCGATGACGCCGAGAAGATCATTGATCACCTGGATCTGTCAAAGGCACGGCGTATTGGCACCGAGCCCAAGCGGGTGAATGTGGATTTCCCCGGTTGGATGGTGGACTCCCTGGATCGGGAGGCGCGCCGGTTGGGTGTCACGCGGCAGTCCTTGATTAAACTATGGCTCGCCGACAGATTGGGCCAGAAGGCTGGGGCAGGCAACCGTCGAAGTTGACCCCAAGCCGCCATGCGTGACCGTCCGCTTCATGGTCTACCAACTTGGAGGCGCAATCGCCTTCACTCGATTCCATACGTCATCGGCAATTGCATTTTTCCAGACGACACCAAGCATTCGCTTAAAAGCAGCATTGGCGCGAGCACACGACTCTACCTGGTCGATAACCCGTGCTCCATGATGCACAAGCAAGTCCTCAAACGGTCCAGCGCCCACGCTCGCTAGGATTTTATCGCTCTCATCTTGGGCAATGATTTCTTGAATTATGTGCCAAGCCGTATCTGGCTCTTTACGGCACAGTTCGTCCAGTCGTTCCCATGCCCACCATAGTCCCGCCCGCGCACTGGACTCCTTAGTAAGGTGGTGGAACCTTATCCATGCATCTGCAAGGCTGTGGTTCTCGTCCATCATCTAATGGTCATGGTCCTATCGACCCGAAGCGGGCCTCTGCGAAGGTCCGCTTCCCGGCGGTCGGCTTATTAGGATACTCGCCCAGTCAGCGCGCAAACGCGCAATGATCGCGGCACCCAGGCCCTCGTATTCAGCACTCGGAAGCTCCATGGAATCGACCGCCGCGGTTTCGAGATCCTTGTGGGTGTAGAACAAGTCAAAGCTCCACGATGCCTCACGGCAAGGAGAATCCGATTTCACATCGTCCAGGATCACGCGAGTCTTGCCGTCACCCATATCTCGCAGCGTAACCACTACCCCGACCTGCGGCCGCTTTCCGTCGTCATCTGTCATTGGTACCACCGATTGGGTGTGCTCGATCTGGAGTCACTTCATAAGGCGCTATCAAGCCTGATATAACCCTGAAGAGTTCCGAACTTAGGAGCGCGGGCGAGTTTTCCCGCAGTGAATATTGTTCTGCGGGCAGGCCATTCTCGGCAACTATGTGGACCGTGTAGCAAAGGGTTCCGGTATCGCGATCCCTAGTGATGCCATTTGCTTTTTCATTGGCGTCATTCCAGAGCTGGTCGGCCGCTAGACATTGGTCTGGATACTGAGTACGTATCCTCGGAACCTCAGTGAACAACAAATCTATGGTGTCTGGATCAAGATCGAATTCGTAGCTTTTGACTACGTTGTTGCGCCACGGATATCCCTTGATCGGATATGTCAGGGTCGCGCCGCATCGGCCATCTCTTATGCCGAACTGGCACCTCGCCAACATGCGTATCTCTTCGCCGGGACGGAAATACAAAAGTTGGCTACCCATAACCCTTTATCTTACCGGGAGCCGGGAGCGGCCGCTTCGAGGCAGGCAAATTGGCTACTCGAACTCCAGCTATTGGCCGCCTGCGGCCTTATGATTAACTCCAAACCAGACATTGGCTCGAAGTGTGTGACGGTCGGTAAACGCTCGGCTTCTTCCGCAATCGACCGAGGCTGTGTGAAAACGCCGTGTAAACCAGGGTCGGCTTGGGGTCGATACCCATCTGCCATCCGCAAAAGGGTTAACGATCCTGAAGCAGTGACAAACAGGAGTATCCTGAGCACATGGTGCCGGAAGGTTCGATTCCGGTGCGCAGATCCACAACAAAAAAGGTGATTAACAATGTTCACTCGCATGGTTTCGTTAGCCGCTATATCGCTCGCGCTATGCATATTCGCGGGCGCGGCCTCTGCACAGACTTCGAGCGCCGATCAGCAGGAAGTCTGGAAGGTTGAGCAACAACAATGGAAAATGTCTGCCGCGAAGGACAGCAGCTGGATCGACACACTACTACTTCCAAGCTTGAGATACTGGGAGACTGGCGCGCCGATGCCGCGCGACAGGGCTTCACTCAAGCATTGGAGTCGTTACGACAACGAGTCTTCGACCGTCCTTGAGCAGGAGCTCTTGCCGATCTCGACGACCATCACAGGCAATGTTGCCGTTGTTCAGTACTACTACATGATGGCCCGCGAGAACTACAAGAAGGAACGTGAGTCCGTGACTGGTCATTACACCGACGTACTGATCAAAGAAGGTGGCCGTTGGCAGTTCATCGCGTGGGCTGGCGGAGACGACCCAAAAAAATAGTTTCTTGGATCGACCAGGACAGCAACTTGTACCGTACACGAAGCCCGGCTATGCCGGGGCTTCGTGCATCACTGAGGCCTAGCGTCGTTTGCAGCGATTATCGGAAACACGCGCGATCTGACGCGGGAGCGCCAAGCCAGCCTCCTTATCGCATTGCACGATCCAACGAGCGCCATGGACTTGCTCGACCTTGTGCCGATACCAAAGTACCACCCAGGCGAAGCTCGGCTGAGCGCGCTCAAATCTCGTGTGGCTGCGCAGGGCAAGGCCAAAGAGGCGCTGGCGAAGTACGATGAGGCGCTCAAGTACGCGCCGAGCTGGAAACAGCTCCGTGATGCGCACGAGACAGCAGCGAAACAGCGGACTTGATCAGGCAGCCCATTAGCAGACGCTCGCGACCGGCGCATTCGGGTCGCGAGCCGTCTATGGTTCCTGGTGCTGTCCGCGTGGGCGGCAGTCGGCCACAACCGGCCGGTGACGTTGCTCAAATGATTGCCGCTTAGCTGCCGTTCGATTCTTGCGATAAGTGCTTTCGCTGTCGGAGACTTTGTTCGATAATCTCAGGGTAAGCGGCAAAGGGCCTTTAGAAACAGTCGCTTGGCGTTGTTAGAACTGTGCCGGGTAGAAATTCGGTAGAGGCGCGCAAAGATATCTCGAGGCTCCAAGTGGGGCGGCCGACGTAGTTCGGAACGTCTCATTCCGGCCAACTGCGATCATATGGGGTGTCGAAATGCCTGCCAGGAAGCGGATGCTCGATCCGATGTACATGGAGCAGGAGATGACCACCTGGACTTCCCGCCCAGTGTAGGCTACGCGGGAAGCAACGAAGTGCCTGCGAATGGTCGACCGCGCCGAACGAGAAATACCTCAGGGACCGGACAATGGCCGGAAGGCTGCGTTGCTCCCCGATCGGAAATCGCTTTCCACAGCGGAGAACTCGGAACCCATGCTCGACGTCCACGCTCCCCACGAAGCAGCACGAACGTGGAAGGACTTCTTTGTCCACCTCGCAACGATCGTCATTGGGCTGCTGCTGGCCATTGGACTCGAACAGACGGTTGAGTATTTTCATCATCGGCATCAAGTGGCCGAGACTCGTGCGGCGCTTGAGCTTGAATTGCGAATGAACGTCAACCGCTTCGAAACTGAGACGCAAAACTTTCGTCAATTCGTTCCAATGCTGCAGAGAAACCTCTCGGTGTTCACATATCTCCAAGAGCACCCCGGAGCGCCACGAGCGCAGTGGCCGGGCGATCTCGAGTGGGGGAGCGTCGGCTTCACGTACCGCAATAGTGCATGGAGGGCGGCGCAGCAGAGCGGCGTACTGGAACATATGCCGCCGGCGGAAGTGCGGCACTATGCGGCGATCTCGCGGCGACTCGAAGTCTTATCGGACCTCTCGACTCAACGTGGCGGCGCCGTTGCGCGTGCTGCGATGTACACGATTGCACAACCGGACGCGTCGCTTCTATCCCCTGCAATGATTGACGAAGAGATTTCACTTACGGCATCTGCTCTGCTTGCGTACGCGCATGTGGCCATCGTCCAGCAATACACAAGTCAGACATTACACGAGTTCTCTTCGTCTCCGACTCTGGCCGAGGTTCAGTCAGTGACGCGCCTCACGATTAGCCCGGAAACTGAGCGCGCAATAGAGTCTATGCGGAAGAAGGTCTTCGATTTCGACAGGCGGTATGTCGATCGGGACGAGTCCGAATGACAGATCAACCGATCTCAAAGCCGGGTTTCCGATGGATGACATTCAATCGAAACTCAGCGGAAACCCTGACCTTTCACGATTGTCGCCCGCTCAGATTGATCGACTTGAGCAAGGATTCCAGCAAACCATCACCGATGACCGGCGTCTTCATCGCCTCTACGTTTTATGGATTCTGTTCATTCTGAGTCGACGAATTAAAATCGTTGCAATCTGACGCGATTAACCGGGCGACCCGAATCCGGACACTGGCGACAGGCCGTTTCGGGGCCCGTTGCAGCCAGAGGTGACCGGCCGCTACCGGGCTAGGAAATCGCGAAGTTTCCCCAAAAACGAGCATTGGAGTCGGCGCAACCACCGTATTCGAATTCAGCTCTGAACCGCAGGTATCGGCAAGCCGCCGGTCAGCTCAAGGAGAGACTTCCAGCGAAAGCGGACGTGATCGAGCATCGCCAGCTGCTGTTATACCGTATCGTATCGTTACGGTGCTTCGTAGATCACCGCGTGTGCGTGCCTGTTCATAATCTTCGCGTCCTCAGCTTCCGAGAGCGGAAGGAGTTTCTGACCTTCGAGAGCGGACTCCGCACGCATGAAATCCTCGAATCCGGGAGCGGAAAAGATAAAGACTGCGTTTATCGCATCAGTGCCGATGTTGGTCACGGCGATCCATGTATTTGCCGGGATAAATATCGTGGCGCCGCCATGTACTTCCCTCACCCTATCGCCCAAACTCACCTTTGCTCGCCCATTCTGCAAGAAGAGAATTTCATCCGATCCC
>Ga0302325_10035771_pt1 | contig 10136 bp, 12 predicted proteins | sample Palsa_T0_2_FD_201948 | JGI IMG/M metagenome (GOLD analysis project Ga0302325, IMG submission 201948) | Peat permafrost microbial communities from Stordalen Mire near Abisko, Sweden - Palsa_T0_2 | ecosystem: Environmental > Terrestrial > Soil > Palsa > Peat permafrost | place: Sweden: Abisko... | reverse complement strand
GTTCTCGACATAATTTTACGCATGTCGGCCGACAAGGGCACGATTGGAGGTTCCACGAACCAAGTCCAGCAGCGCCAGGACGTCATTACCATTCCATCCGGTGCTGGGATGTACCGACATAACGGTTGCAAGGCCCTCGGCGTATGTGGCGCTGACTCCTCCCAGAGGCGCCGCGAGGATAACGCCTTCAAGGGCGGGCACCATCTGCCTTGTCGACACCTGGCGAACTCCCCACAGATACTTGGACGCCTCAACGGAAAGGTCCTCAGAAAGAAGAGAGCCACTCCTTTTCTTTGCATCAACTATTACAGCGTGCCACGTATTCTGTTCTCTTCGCACGAGCATGAGGTCAGGCTGGAGATTCCCGATCACCGCAAGAAGTCTCACACCCAGGAACGTCACGCCGACTGTGTCTGGCGTACTAGGAATCAACGGCTGGTATCGCAACTCAACGGTGGCAGTAGCTCCATCTGACCATCGTGCTAGCGATGTCCCTCCAGAGAACTCATCAACGGGTTGCCCGAGGATCTCAGTCAATCCTTCTACGAGTTGGTCGGCGACCCATGCTTGGTACAACTCCCAAAGTTCGGAAAGCGGAGCCACTGTCTGTCCAGCGCCCTCATCCCGCATGGCGGTCAGCGCCCGTAGGAGAGAGACGTAGGACGATGCCATCTGTGGTGGCCACGTGGATGGTGGAGGATCTGTCGTGCGGTGGGCTGGGCGGCTGCGAACGGCTACCCGTTGAAACAGGCTCGCAAGATCACGACGCAGGCTGGGCAGCTTGTCCAATGCGGAATACTCGGATACCCGTTGAGCAGCCAATGTGGCGAGAGTCGATAGTCCCTGAAGTCGGCGTTCTTCCCGGGCTGCGAAGCGACGAGCGGTGCGAGTCGGTGCGATACCGTGCGGAAGCACGACTGCATGTTGCCTAGTGTGACGTTCGGTTACCGATACCAGGATCGTTCGGCCTGGCTGCTCAAGAGGGAGCCATGAGACGGCGGGAGTAGTACGCTTCGGCCACGTTGCGAGCAAATGGAGCGCGGCTTCGGCAGCGCGTCGAAGTTCGCGCCAAGAGAGTGCAGCGCGATCCTCGGCCCGAAGTGTTGCCCACGGGGCCTCGCCGCTAGTTGGTGGTCGATGTCGCTCACGGATGCGATTTCGCGCTTCCCACATCACTCGGAGGTTGTCATTGGAGAACGGCATCGGTACATCGACGCGCATACGTTGTATTCCGATGTCTTGACGCGAGGCCCATGGCAGGAGGATATCACCGCAGCATTCCAGCATTGGATCCGGGCTTTCGACTAGGTCCACAAGTGGCCCGGAGCGTCTGACGGTAATCGATTTCGGCAGGTCCAGTTCCAGAAGCATCCCTGGGACAGCCGCTTCGCTAAGGGGCACACCTCCCCGGAGAAACCGCACTCGGGTCGTCTCTGGCGTGATCGTCTCAGTCACGATAGACTAGCCCAGAAATCTGCTGGTACGCCGAACAACCCCTCGCCTCCGCCGCTGAGGCGTTCCAGTCGGCGACGAAGTAGTCCGCCGGACTGCGCTACATCGGTTAGCGGTTCCAAGCAACGGCGGAACTGCTCTGCAGAAAGACCTGGAAGTACGAAATGCAGTACAGCGTTTTCTGCTGCGGCCGTGTCACTTGACAGCACCCCTTCAATGGCTGCAGTCGTAGCTGCTTCAGCAAGTGGAACATGCCAAGCCATGTACAAGACTGACCGCTGAACATCACGAGGGCTCACGACGTTTTTACCATTGCCTGCCGAGACACGGAGTGTCTCAAGGAGTGGAGATAGGGCTTCCCGGAATCTCCCCTCATCACCCGCCATCACATAGCTAGACCAGGCCCTGCGGGGGTCACCGAACAACACCGCGCCTGGTGGTGCCGGAGGCAGTCGAGTCAGTGCGGTCAGCGCTTCGGTGCTGGCGAGCGCACTGTCGATTTCCGGGGGTTCGAGCAAGACGACACAAGCTCGCCCGCTGACTTTCGGCGCGGGTGCCGTGGCTGTCGGGTCAACGTTGATCGTGCCGAACGTACGCGGCCAGGGCTTCAACTCTATCTCTCGAGGGGGAAGTGGTGGCTTGTCCTTAGGTCGTGGCTCACTCGCCGTATGACGATGAAGCGGCCAGATCAATCTCTCGAACTGTGTCGCACTAGCAGAAGTTACGACAGGGCCGAGGTAAGCCTCCATTTCACTAAGGTTTGCTTCCTCCACAATCATGACATGCGGGTTGTCGCTCTCTGGCGTCCCAGCTAGCCGAACCAATTCGGCTGTGGCCGGGCCGTCCAAGAAAGTGTCAGTGAAGGCGCTATACTGCCCAACGACATCTTCCAATGATTCCCATGCCGGACGAACGTCCAAGATTGTTTGGCGGTCAGGTGGTGTAAGAAAGTACGAAAGAATCTTGGCGGCTGTGGATTTCCCCGTTCCACTTGGACCTGCGAAGAGCAGAAACTGACTGCCAAGTGCACTGGCGAGGAGATCAACCTGTGTTTGCGGGTCATAAACCAATCCAGAAGCATGGAGAAACTCTCGCCAGGCTTGTGGAATACCTTTGAGCTCGTCGACAATCATTGCGGGCTCGTCAGGAGCTCGATGCCGGTAGCGCCCAGAAGCTGAAGGAGCGGCATATTGTCCATCGCGCCTTTCCCATCTCTGGAGCACCAACTGACAATCAATGACAAGTCACTGGCTTTAGGCAGTGGGGCCCCGTTGGACTTTGACTGAGTTACTAGAGTCGTTAGTGTGTCAGGCGTTAGCAAGGAAGCATTCGAACCGGTGACGGGTGGGACGAGTAGCCGGGGCTTGGTCGCTTCTCGCGCGCCATCTCCGCCGCTACCGCCACATACCTTCCCGTTGAGTGCGCATATAGGGTCGCCGGTACTGACTTGTTTTATGTAAGAACACTGGTTCCGGCGGACCGCGTATACTGAACCAGGATCCGTTGAATTATTCGTCACCACATCGTGCGCCGGCAATGCGCATCCCACGCCATTCTGTTGGTTCAACGTGTTGACGGGGTTGTATTCGACTAGGGTCGTTGGCTGTCCAGGGGAATCCGAGCTAGACCAAACCCATCCGGCATCATCGATTGCTAGCTTAACTGCATCCTTACGTCCGCCCACGACTGGTGCATCGGCAACCAATGTCAATGGCCCGCCCGGGCCATAGAAGACATCTAGCATTATGCGTGATGGTGAGCCCAAAACGTTTCGTGCTGATGAAGTAATGCGTAGCAGGGCATCTGAGCTGCTTTCGAACAATTGTCGCATGGCCCAGGTAAGTTCTGATCGCCCGAACCGATTAGCCTGGGTCGGAGGCGCCGAATCCCATGACTGCCATACCGTGGCACGTCCGACGCGGGATAGGACTGTTAGGACTACAGCGAGCTGATACAGCCTGCTTTCGGCAAGAGCAGCTATGCGTTCTCTCACCGATTCGACCGCAGCTCTCAGATCACCTGGGTTAGCAGTGAATACGACTGGAACGGCGCCCATTATGCGTCTCCGTTTCCACCGCTAAGCGAGGGCGATGGGCAGCTCTCGCTCGGTTATCTGATCCTCTGTCTGCGTGGGCGTGGCCGCGAGCAGTGCATGCAGTGAGACTTCGCCTCGAGCCCAGCGTGCATAAATTGTACCGGCTAGAGCCGTACTGACGGGGATGTCAGGAGACTCGGCAGGCGCGACCGAGAGATCGGCGATGGCATCGCCGACGGTCCGCGGTCTACGTGCGTCTATTAGGGGGCCAGGTTGCTCGGCGCGGAAGCACGGATCTGATAGTTCGTGCGTCGGCTTCGGCCACACCACGCTTGCGCCTTGACACGCCTGGATAATCAGCCGCCGCCGCAGCTGTGGCACGCCGTAGGCCTCGGAGTGGAGAATGCGTGCTTCTACCTGGTAGCCAAGGTGATCAAGTCGGCTCATGACCTCATCAAGGAAAGCTTGGCCTCGCCAGCGTAGCGCTGGCACATTTTCGAACAACACTCGATTTGGCTCAAGTTGCTCGACAGCGCGCAGGAAGGCAAGCACAAGGCGGTTCCTAGGGTCGTTGACGCGGCACGGTCCTGCTGTTGAGAATCCTTGGCAAGGAGGACCTCCAGCCAGTACGCCTAGCTTCCGGCTGCCCAGAGCATTTTTAATGTGACCGACACTTCGGCGCAACGACTCGTCGTCAGATAGGTCACCACGGAGAACGGCATGCCCTGGCAGAGCGCGCTCCAAAGTCCTGCATGCCTGTTCATCGATGTCCACGCTCGTGACAAGCTCGTGGCCTGCCCACGTGAGTCCGAGCCCGAAGCCACCGGCACCAGAAAATAGGTCTACTGCAGTCCCCGCTTCACCCGTCGAGCATAGATGATATGCGAGCAATGGGGGCACTGCGTTCCCGACCTGCATCGCACGTTGACGAAGTGTCCCATGAAACCTGACGAAGTCGGGGAAACTCTGGAGCCGGGCCGCCTCTCTGATCGTCAACAACCGCGCTTGCTCGGGATGGATAAAGCAGCCATTTCCTGGACGCGTAAGGTACGTGGAAATAGTGTATGAAGGTTTGCTCCATGCCAAGCGACCGTAGTAGGTGCTCCGACTGCCCTCGCCCCGCGCAGCACTCGCGCGTATCTGGCGGACTCGAGCTGAAGGAAAGTCTTCCGGTAGATCACGCCAGTTGCCGCCTGGAGGAACGTATCGCACCACGTCGGCGTCTAGGTCGCTCAGACGACCGCTGACATGGTCGAAGATCTGATAGTTGCTCATACGGGTAGCCGAAGGTCGACGTCTGCCTTGCCGGTGGTTGCCGCCCCAGAGGACGTAAGGGCAGCCAGTGGCACGCCTTGGACGTCCTTCGTGCCGCGCTGTTCAACTGCCCGAGCGAGTTCGGCAGAACCTGGGCCCTCTACAACCAGCGCCGTTGGGTACTTGCCCAGTGTCAGCGGTACCTCTGTGGGCACCCAGAGGGGGACCAGGCCAATCACTGATGAACCCCACGATCTGATCCCGACAGCGACTGACCCGGTGTGGGACTTACGGTCAAGCTGAGTTGCCAGCATGGCCGCGGCCCATGCCTCGTACGCTTCCTGGTCAGACTGCAGCAGATTTCGCGCAGCCATCTCGGTACACGGAAACCCATTTATACGGATATCCGCGCGAGGAGCCTCTGCTCTAACCCTGGCAAGCGTGAGGCTACTCGCAAGAAGGCTGGCATCATGCATTTCCCAGCTACGCGAGAGGCGTTCAGCGGCGATAGCTGTGGTCCCCGTTCCGCAGTAGGGATCGACGACCAAGTCGCCAGGCCGCGTACTCGCAGCGATGACGCGTTCCAGGAGCGCGACTGGCTTTTGAGTCTCATAGCCTATGCGTTCTCGTGAGTGCGCTGATAGCGGCGCTATGTCAGACCATACGTCTTGGAGACGGACGCCGTCGCCGTCATCGACATACCATTTGAGTCTCGGGACACCATTTTTCGAGTAAACGAGGCGGCCATCGGCCTCCAGACGTTTCATTTCCTTGTATGTCCATGCCCAATGGCGGCCTGGAGGCGGCCAATGTCCCTTCCACTCGTAATGCGCCAATGTGCCCTGACGATCTCCGGGTCCTGTACATGTGATGCTCTGGTAGGGGCCGCGCTTATCGACATGACGGAAGTACGTGTTGATGTAGTCGTTGGTATAGGGCGAATAGCCCTGGTTCCACACATACTTGTCGCTACGGGAGTAGTACAGGATGACATCGTGAACCGGGCCGTAGCGTCGCGAGCTGCTGTGCGCGTGCGTCCGCCGCCATATGATTTCGTTCCGGAAGTTATCCGGGCCGAACAGACTGTCGAGAATCACCTTCAGGTAGTGACTAGCGCTCGGGGCGCAGTGAAGGTACAGGCTCCCTTCAGGGGCAAGTGCCCGATGGATCTCACCGAGCCGAGCGCTAAGGCTAACAATGTAGGCGGCCGTCGATGTCCGTCCCAACTGAGCAGCTAGTGCCGTTACCATGTTGGCGCCTACGGGCGGCAGGTGCTCGTCCAACGCCCGTACTGATCGTTCGGTATCCTCGTCCCACTTCCAGACGTCCGAGAACGCGGCAGCGCCAGTCGTCCGGCCGACCCGGGCTTCGTACCCTCGGCCGGTGTTGAACGGCGGGTCAAGGTACGCGAGGATAGCACTTCCCCTCGCGATGCGGGTCAAAGCTTCGAGGTTGTCCCCAACGACAAGCGACCGTGACAGGGTCGAGTTCGCAGAGACGGCTGGTGCCGCGGTAACTCCAGGCAGACCGTTCACAGGATAAATCTATCTTACGGATAGCTTGCAGGAATCTATCTTGTACATATGCTCGTAGCGTGTCTTCAAGCCGCGCTGTGCCCCTTGAGACTGGCCGCCTCGCACAGGACTGTGACGAGGTGGCCACGTCGATGCGGTGGCCGCTGCCCTTCAGTCGGCGTCTGGACCAGCTGGCACAGTTGGCTCACGAGGCAGGTGCCGGAGCACCTGACCGCAAGTGGCTGCTGGCGGCTCTCGTCCTAAACGCGCCAGCCGACGGCGAGCAGCTCGCTGCTCTGCTCACCGCGGCTCGGCGAGCGAAGGTAAGAGACGTCGTCCTTGATGTCGGCGAGCACGACAGAGTAGTTTCTGTGCCGCGTAATAGCGTAGGTCGTCCGCGTCACGCCGGGTAGCCATCTCGGTTCCAAGCGGTAACACGCCGAGCCACACGAGATGGAATGTTATCCATATACTTGCCGACGGTGACCAGGAACAAGGGTAGCCGCATGGATCCTAACCTCATCTCATGATAAGTATGACTCGCCCTATTTTAAGAACGACTACTGACAATCTGGTCTTGCGCGCCAATGGTTCGGATTTGTAGTGATATGAGCACTTAACGTATATATGCAATCCAAGCGTCCCCCTAATCGCAAGGTTCACCGCGCGCCTATCGGGACAGGCCTCTGGCCTGTGCCTCGCCGCCAGGCCCGCTGAGGTGGCAGAGGTTTCCGGGTCCAGGTGGGCGGTTACGCCCATCGCGAAGCGACGCGACCGCAGGGAACGCCCTCGACGCTGGAGGTGCCGCCCTGGACTATGCGTGGTGTTCCGATTCAGCGATCTGACCTTTCGCCCAGTGACCGGTGCGCTCGGCGTGATAGCTGACGACGGGGACGTTCGGGTGGCGGCCGGTCGCGGGCAGCCGTACGTGGCAGCCGCCGCGGACGTAGGGCCCACGTCCGAAGGATGCGGCGAAGCTGCCGCCCACGGCGGCGAGGGGCCCCGGCAGCCTCAGCCGCCTCCTTTCGGTGCATACAGCCGCTTTACTTTTCCTTCGTTACTCGCGCCTGCTCTTGCAGTACCGTCTGGGCGTCGGCGCGCCGTGCCCGGCTCCGACTGATCGTTGACGGTGTGTGCCCGCGCATAAAAGCCTTTGTCCCCGACTCCGCAATCGCTCTCGACGGCGGCGACGAAGACCGCGTTGGCCAGAGAAGTAAACCTGCAGGTCCTGGCCGGTTCAGTACCGTTCTTGGGCTGGACCGGCCAGGTACGCGTGACGCTATGCCGCTCCCGTCGCGGGGCGGTTTCCGTCAGGAACACCCTGTGACCGGGGTAATCCGGGCGCGAGAGGCCCAGATCGTGCTGGGCGATGATGGTCCGGAACACCTCGACCGTGCCGCCGAGGACAGGACCCAGGCAATCCGGACCTTCAACTGCGGGCCGACCTCGCGGGCACAGCCGCGAGGCTGCCCTGCGAAAGCTGAAGTCCCCAGCCTCTGAATGTCCGGCCACGTGAGCCACCGAAAGCCTTCAGCGTGCCTCGGTTGGGATGAAACAGGACACGCGCTGTATGCGGCAGAAGAGTGAGTCGGCCGGTCTGGCTTGCGCGGACCCTCACAAGTTTCGTCCTGTCGCTCCCCAAGTCGGCCTTTGCAACTGCTGACTGTACTTACTGTCCTGGCGCAACCACCTGTAAATCGGCACCGATGGGATGGACTTCGGCCACTGCTGCTCAGGCAAGAACGAACTACAGACTGCAAGTCGATCACAGCCGGCGAAATTTCGGCAAGCTAAAAGTAACGTCTCACGAGGCGGGGCGACATCTGAGACGACCGCGCCCTGATCGCTGTGTGCCGGCGATTCATTCCGCTGAATTTAGGTTGATTACGACCGAGTTCAATTATATACTGTCGGCCAGTTCTGCTAGCGACTGGGACTCAACATGCGAGACGAGCGGTCTAAGCTAGCCCAGGCTAGGAAGGAAACAGCCATGAGTCCCACCCCTGCCCAGCAGATCGCGGACGTAATATCGGCTCTGGCAAGCGTGGCATGGCCAATCTCGCTTGTGGTACTCTTGCTCATATTTCGCGCGCCAATAAGAAGGCTTATTGGTGACACCAAAAGACTAAAAACGGCTGGAGTAGAAGTTGAATTCCAGGAACACGCACAAGAAGTTCTAAACGAACTGTCGGATTCAGGACTGCAGCTTGAACCGCTTGAACCGGCTGAGCAGAGGCTATTGAGCGAGCTTTCGAAAACAAATCCACGTCTTGCCATAAATCTCGCATGGTCGCGTGTTCGTGATACGAGCAGTCGCGCTGCTGCTGCAATCGGAGTCAGCAGTCAAATAACCGTGCGGCGAATCGAACGCCTTCGCCAGAAAGGGTTTGCGACCGACGATATTGTCGACTTGGCTCGAACTCTGAAAGCGATGGAGGTGACCGTAGCCAGCAAGCCCGACATTGACCCACCACGCGACTTCGCGGAAGCTTTCACCGTGGCGGCGCTTTCCCTTTCCCGGTGGCTTGAGGATACGGCGCGCAATATACGCACTGGAGTGAGCGTCCCGTACTTGCCAGGTGCTTACGCTTACGGTTACCTGCCTTACGACTACGGTTCACCGCCCTACGACTAGGGTCCGCTGCCCTACGATTACGAACCTTCTCGACTGCCTGGCGACTTTGACGCTGAGAAGCCGAATCCGGCAACTGGTCGAGAGTATCTGTCCGACGATGATGGCGGGGCAGTATCTAAGAACCAGGCCGGGTCGTGGCAGAAAGCGTCGGGGGCCTCGTAGTTGGCAGGCCGGGCGTGCGGTATGTACGATTTGACTCACCGTACTATCTTCGGCACAAACGTACCACCGCCGCCGAGATCGCAAAAGGCGAGTTGCTGGCCCATTGGGACGGTGGCTGGCCAGCCCCGATGAACCAGCCGTTGATCTAACACTTGAGATGGCGCCATTATGGCGCTACCGCCTCCCGCCCGCTTATCAGCGGGCGAGTCATCGCGTCGGCGGATGGCGGAGCATCAGCTCGCGCGTCGTGGCGGTCCGGCGGGGTCGCTGGTCAGGTCCGTGACGGGAAGATGCCGTTCAGGGCGATGCAGAAGTTGACGGCCAGGTAAGGCTGGATATTGTCGTGCGGCTGGCTGCCCCCCGCGGCGCCGAGCATATCCGCGTTCATGACGGTGCTGGTGTCGGGCTTAGCGGCATAGATATGGCTAGCAGAGCGGGCCAGCGTGCGGCCCTCGGGCTGGTCCGAGCTGGCTGGGCTACTGCTGGCCTTGACCGGGTGGTTGTGCCCGGGCATCTGGGTCGCCGCGAGCGTCACGGTCTCGGCACCGCCCGCCTGGCCTTCGGCGTAGGACGAGAGCCCCGGGCCCTGGCCTTGGCAGACCGGCACGCGTGACTGCATGTCAGGCAGGGCGAAGGTGGTCCTTCCGTCACCCCCGTAGGTCGTGCCGAGGAGGCTGAACAAGGCTTGGTTCTGGTTGATCGGCAGGAGCTGGCCGTTGCATAGGGCCCAGCCTTGCGGTGCGAAGCCGAAGCCGAACATCCTGATCTCGCCGACAAATGGCTCAGACATATCGTCTCCTCAAAGGGGAGGTGCACGGACAGCCGGCTGATGATGGCCTGGCCGGCCGGGCCGGGAACGGCGCAAACCTGACGCGCGGCACCAGGCCACAGATGCTCACTACCCGGCCTCCTGCTCGGCCCGGCTGCTTAGCCTTCGCAGCCAGATACATGGCAACCCCATGGTCTAGCCTCGCGCCCGGGGTGGCAAGTACCTCGCTGCGGACACTGCGGGATCCTGGACCTCCAGGCGCAGACGCTGACCGAGGGTTGCTATCCGTCCGCTACCCTGCGGGAACTACTCAGC
>Ga0302325_10035770_pt1 | contig 10136 bp, 9 predicted proteins | sample Palsa_T0_2_FD_201948 | JGI IMG/M metagenome (GOLD analysis project Ga0302325, IMG submission 201948) | Peat permafrost microbial communities from Stordalen Mire near Abisko, Sweden - Palsa_T0_2 | ecosystem: Environmental > Terrestrial > Soil > Palsa > Peat permafrost | place: Sweden: Abisko... | reverse complement strand
CGGCGACGACCGGGCACCCCGACCTGGTCAGGTACCTGCTCGCCCACGGGGCCACCGAGCCCGACCTGCGGCCCGGCCAGAAATTCGCCGCCGCCGCCCTGGTCGCGGACCATGCCGCGATCGCCGAGTTGCGGGCCGTCCATCCCGGCCTGGCCGAAGCGGTGGCCAGGCGGCGGCCGTCACTGATCGTATGGGCGGCCGCGCACGGCCAGCCCGGGTCGGTGGAACTGCTCGCCGGGCTCGGCTTTGACGTCAACGCCAAGGGCCGGTCGGACGCACCCGCGAGCGATCCCTGGCAGACCGCGCTGCACGTCGCGGCCATGGAAGGCAACCTCGGCCTGGCCCAGAGCCTGCTCGGGCTCGGCGCTGACCCCGATATCCGCGATAAGCGCTTTAACGCCACGCCGCTCGGCTGGGCACGCTATTTCGGTCAGCAGCAGCTCATCGAGCTGCTGGAACCTCTCACCGCGCCCGAGGACAGTGCGGATGAGTGACCTGGCCGAGGAACAGCGGCAGGCCGGCCGCCGTATCGATGATCGCGAACAGGAACGGCCGGTCGACCACCACGGTGACCGCGGGCGGCGGGCGAAGGATTGCCGATGGCCGCAGCACGGTGACCGCCGTCGCCGCCGCGGCTTCCGTGCCGTGCTCGTCCACGTCGATGTAGGCCTTGTGCGCGACCGTCCCCAGCTTCAGCGGCTCGGCCTCGGTGATGCCGCTGAAGTCCGCGTCGTTGCCGAACGCCTCCCGCACCCCCAGCCGCTGCAGGACCGGGACCAGGTCGAACGCGGCCTCCAGCCGGAACCGGGGGAGGGACAGGGTGACCCGGTGGGTGGTCGCGCCACCGAGCAGGCCACCGAGCAGGACGGCCAGGCCTGCCGTGCCGATCCGAGGCGCCAGAGCCGCCAGTGGCCCGTCCGGCAGGACGACCGCCATGGCCAGGCTGGCGCCCTGGTAGCCGAGCAGGACCGCCTGGTATCCGTCGCCGCGAAGGTAGGCGCGCGACCCGGTTCCGTGCATCATCGGCACGGTCAGGCTCGGCTGGCCCGGACCGTCCGGGTAGAACGGCGCGTCAGCGGTCGCCGACGCGGCGAACGGGCTGGTCCACGCCGCCTTCAGGTACACAGCGCTAGCGAGCACCAGCTTGGTCCGCTCGTCAACGGCGTGCGGCGGCAGCAAGCTGGTGATCTTGTCTTCGGTCTGCCCGGCGATGACCCGGTTGATCTCGGCGCGCGCTTGCTCCGGAGCCGCGGCGAAATCGGCCTGGGCCCACGCGGCGACGGCAGCCTCGCCGAGCCGTGCGGTGAAGTCGGGAAGCAACGGCAAGCCGGCCTGGACCCAGATAGTGTTCGGCGCCCGGAACGTCACTGAGCCGCTGGCCGTCAGGCTGCGCACCACGGCCGAGAGCGAGCGCAGCCCGTCCGCCGCCGCATCGGGCGACCCGTCCTGATGCAGCGCGCGGCCCAGTTCGGCCGCGGTCTGGCCGCGTGCCCCGCACAGCGCCATCCGCAGCGCGGCCGCCACGCTCACCGGGGAGAAGACCGTGTCCGCGGCATCGTGCGCCAGCGCGCGGTACAAGTCGGCACTGAACGCGCCGTCCGCCGTCGTGGCTGGCGCAGGCGCGTCCCGCGGGGATGGTTCGGTCGGCATGGTTTCTGGCCCCTTTCCGCTCACCATCCGATCACACCAGAAATGCGCTGGGAGCCGTGGCGCCTTCCGTGCCACCATGGCCGGATGGCTTGGTTCAGCACCGGAGCGGTTGATGACTTTCTGGCCGAAGCCGGTGAGTTCCTGCGGGCGGAGCGGGTGCGCAACACCGTCATCCTGACCGTGACGGAGAGTCTTCGGGTCAGCGGGCAGGCGCCCGCAAGCGAGCCGCCTGCCAGGGGCGCGCCGCTCTTCGGCTACTGGCGCCCCGCCCCCGGCCAGCGCGCGTCCGGCCATAGCCGCGTCGGGGGAGCCTTCATGATCACCCTCGGTTTCCCGGCTCTGCTCACCCACATGAGCCCGCAGATGGCAGCGGATCTGGTCGGCCACCTGGCCGCGTGCGGGCGCCTGCTCCAGGGCGTCAACGCGGAGGAAGAGGCGGCCTGGGCGTTCGCCGACGCGTGGCGGCGGCACACCGGAGACGTGGCGGAGGTACACCGGCGGATGCGCCTGTTCCGGCTCGACAAGCTCATCGCGCCGCATCCTGCCCCCAGGGGAACGTCCAGGCCGGCCACGCCGAACGACCGGGCCCTGCTGATCGACTGGCTCGGCGCGTTCGTCATCGAGGTCGGCGATCCGCCCACCCAGGATCAGGGCGCCGCCGCGGACGAACGGCTCAGCTACGGCGGCATTACGATCTGGGAGGCAGACGGGGTTCCTGTCTCCCTCGCCGGGGTGACCCGCACCGTCGACGGGATGGTGCGCGTCGGCCCGGTCTACACGCCGCCCGCCCAGCGCGGGCTCGGCTACGCGGCCGGCGCCACCGTAGCCGTGAGCCAGGCCGCCCTCGACGCCGGCGCCACCGACGTCCTCCTCTACACCGACCTGGCCAACCCCACCAGCAACGCCCTATACCAGCGTCTCGGCTACCGCCCCGTCGAAGATCGCCTAGTCCTCTCCTTCGGTCCTGCCGGGGCCGCCTCTTAGCCCTTCACGCTGCCGAAGGTGAGTCCCTCCTGCCAGTAGCGCTGGAGCAGCAAGAACGCCACCACCAGCGGAATAACGGCGACCAGCGAGCCCATGATGACCATATTGGTCGTCGCGTAACCTGCGCCTACGCCACCGGTGGTGGCCTGGCTGTTCCACTCGGCCAATCCGACCGTCAGCGGGAAATAGGACGGCTTGCTGAACACCAGCAGCGGCAGGAAATAGTTGTTCCAGCTCGCGACGAACGAGAACAGCAGCACGGTGACGAAGCCGGGCGCCAGTAGGGGCAGCACGACCTTCCTGAAGATGTGTCCCTCGCTGGCACCGTCGACGCGCGCCGCCTCGAGGATCTCGTTCGGGAGCGACTCCGCCGCGAAAAGCAGCATGAGGTAGACGCCGAACGGCTGGACCATCGACGGCAGGATGAAAGCCCACGGCGTGTTGATCAGGTCCATCCTGCTGAGCAGGAGAAACAGCGGAACGATCAGGATGGTGACCGGCACCGCAACCGAGATCAGGATCGCCCCGAGCCACATCCGCCTGCCCGGGAAGCTGAACTTCGCGAACGCGTATCCGGCCGTGGTCGAAATCACCGCCGCTCCGACCGCGCTCGTTACCGAGTAGAACGCCGTGTTGCGCAGCCAGTCGAGATACACGCCGTTGCCGTAGCTGAATATCGACTTCAGGTTCGCGGCCAGGGCGTCGTGATGACCGAACCATAGGCCGAAGGTGTCGAGCAGGTCCGCGTTGGACTTCGTCGACGAGATGAGCAGCCACAGCAGTGGCAGCAGGAAGTAGACCAGCATCAGTATCAGGATCGCGTTGGCGACGGTACGTCCGGACCATGGTGCCCAGCGCCGGCTCGCCGGAGTTATGTGGCTCATGACTTCTTCCGTCTCGCGACCAGGAGGACCGCGGCCGTGGCGATGAGAATCCCGACCGCCAGCGTGAAGGCGACGGCCGCCGCCAGGTTGTATTGCTGCGCGTTGGCGATCAGGTTGTACGCGTAGAGGTTCGGCGTGTAATCCTGCGTGATCGAGCCCGGTGCGCTGGCGCTCAGGATCGACGGCTCGTTGAACAGCTGGAATGCGGCGATAATGGCCAGGATTCCGGTGAAGAGAAAAGAGGAGCGCAGCAACGGCAGCTTGATGTGCCAGGCGACCCGCAGCTCAGAGGCACCGTCTATTCGTGCCGCCTCGTAAAGCTCGGCCGGGATCGAGCGGAGCACGGCGTAGTAGATGATCATGTTGGCGCCGGCCGACGCCCATAGTGCGATGTTCCCGATGGAGAACAGGATCCGGCCGGGTGACAAGAGGTCGGGCTGGCCTAGGCCGATATCCTTGGCGAACTGCGCAAAGACGCCGAACGAATTGGCGTACAGATAACCCCAGAGCAGCGCCGACACGACACTGGGAATCGCGAACGGGAGAAAATACCCGAGCTGGAACAGGGTCCGGCCGCGGAGCCGTCGCCGGTCCAGGAGAAGGGCGAGGCCGAGCGCGACCAGCATCGTCAGCGGCACCTGAATGACGCCGTACGTCGCCACCCGGCGGACCGCGTCCCAGAAGTCCGGGTTGGTGAGCACCTGCCCGTAATTCGCCAGGCCGACAAAGTGCTGCCCGCCGATGAGCCGGTTGACGAAGAGGCTTACGTAGGCCGCGTAAATGATCGGGGCTACGAAGAACACCAGGAAGAGGATCAGGAACGGCGCGACGAGAAGATAGGGCGTTCCTATCGACTTGAACCGGCGACGTCGTGACCGACCAGGCGCTGCCGTCCGCTCTGCTCTGGGCAGCGCCTGGTTCGTAGTTGAGACACCGAGGGCCATTTGCACCTCCACGAGCCGGGATCGGTAGGTGGCGCTAGCTGCTGACGGTGAACCCCTCGGATTTCGCGTACGTAACGAACTGAGTCTGGAGTTGCGTCATCGCCGCCGGGAGGGTGATCGCACCGGTCTCGGCCCGGCTGACGTCGTCGGTGACCTCGGTCGCGACGTAGTCGCCGAACGGACCGTAATCGTAGGCCGTACTGATTCCCGCGCCCGAGGTGTTGAAGACCCGGTTGATCTCCTCGTTCCCGAAGTACGACGACTTCTCGTTCAGCAGCGCCGGGGAGTCCAGCAAGGGCTTGTAGGTGGGGAACTGACTCTGAATCTTCTGCAGCATGCCGACGCCCTGAGCGCTGGCGTTGAGCCAGTAGAGGAAATTCGCCGCGGCCTGCTGATTCGCGGACTGCTTGGTGACGGCGTACCCGGACATCCCGGAGTCAGCCGACGCGTTCTGGCCGGCCTGCCACTGGGGCAGCAGGGCTACCCGCCACTTGCCAGCCTGGCCGGGCACGGACGGTTCGAGCAGGAGGGGATACCAGGCCGCGCCGACCAGGGAGGCGATGCTCCCGTTGGCGATGGCTGATTCCCACTGGGAGGTGAGCTCGGGAACGGGCGACAGGAGATGCGAGTCGAGCAGGCCCTGCCAGTACGAGGAGACCTTCATCGCCGCGGCGTCGTCCCAGTTGATCGCCACCTTGGTGCCGCTGGTCTGGAAGGGCTGCTGACCGCCCTGCCACAGCACGCCCAGATAGTTGGTGCTGCCGGGCAAGGAACTGAGATAGACGCCGGGATCCGCCTTGTGCAATTTCGCCGCGTCGGCCGCGAACTGGGCCCACGTGGTGGGAACGGTGATGTGGTATTTAGCGAATATGTCCGCACGGTAGAAATAGGCCATCGGCCCGAAGCCCGCGGGAACGTAGTACGCACCGTTGCCGACGAGGCCGGCATCCCACGAGAACGTGGTCTGGGTTGGCGCGATCTTCTGCGCCCCGTAGTTGTCGAGGTTGACGATATCGTTCGCGAGCGCGAACGATTTTACCGCGTACGAAGAAAGGAATGTGATATCCGGCGCACCGGAGCCGGCCTGGAAAGCGACGCGGAGCTTGTCGTATTCGACCGTGCCGCCACCGACGTTCACGACCTTGACGGTGACGTTGGGGTGCTCCTTCATGTAGGCGTTAGCCTCCTGCTGAAGGCCTGCCACCCAGCTCCACACGGTGAGGGTGACCTTTCCGCCTGAGCTGGTACTACTACTGCTACTACTGGATGCTCCGGTGCCTGAGCTCCCGCAGCCCGCGGCCACTAGGGCCACTGCGAGCGCCGCGGCCAAGCCGGCTGCGGCACGTCTTAGGCGCTGTTTCGCCATCATGTCCTCCTGGGGTATGAGTCAGGCGATCGGCTGTTGATTGTCGAAGCGTCCGCTAAGACGCCGAGAGTGGTGCGGCAGTTACCGAGTCCCGCCGGACCAGGGTTACCGGGATGGTGATCGTCAACGGGCCCTCGGCGCGGTGATTGTCCTGGGTGAGAATCTGCCGTATCCCGATACGTCCCATCCGTTCCTTCGGCACGTGCATCGTGGTCAGGGAAGGGATGCTGTGGATCGCGATTTCATCGTCGTAGCCCACTACAGAAACCTCCGCGGGCACGGACACGCCCCGCGCCACGAGCACGCGCATGGCGGCCAGCGCGGTCTGGTCGTTCGCGCAGAACATCGCGGTGAAATCGGTCCGCTCCAGCAGTGCCTCGGTGGCAGCGGCCACGTTCTCGGCCTGGAGATCGCACGGGGCCACCAGCTCCGGGTCGAACGAGATGCCTGCCGCGGCGAGCGTCGTGCGGTAGCCGAGGTAACGGTGCTGTACCGCGGGAACCGACTGGATGCCCGCCTCGGCGTTGTCCATCGGCCCGCCGACGAAGGCGATGCGGTGATGCCCGTGCGACAGCAGGTGCTCGACGGCCAGCCGGGCGCCGTCCAGGCCGTCGGACAGAACGGAGTCCACCGCGTGATGCTGGGACTTGAAGTCGACCAGGGCGGTCGGCACTTCAAGGCCGAGAACGGCTTCAAGGACATCGTCCGTCGCGGAGCCCACCAGGAGCACTGCGTCCAGGCCGGCCATCCGCAACACGCGCCGGACGTCGCGCGGGTCGGCACCGATGCTGCGGTAATGAACCGCGGCATCACTCAGTCCTGCTTCTTCCTCCGCGCCGTGCAAGATCTGCGCCCAGAACGGCGTCATCAGATCATCGCGGCCCCGCAGGTAGGCATTAGACAGCAGGAACCCGACCGTCGTCACTCGCGTGCGCGCCGCCGGACGCCGGCTCGGAAGCTGGTAGCCAAGCTCCACCGCCGCGCGGTGAACTCGCTCGCGCAAGGCGGAATCGACGTTCTCGCTGCGGTTCAGGACACGCGACACGGTGCCGACAGAGACCTGTGCGCGCCGTGCGACCTCGCGGGTAGTAGCCACCTTGTTCCGTTCATGAGCGTTCATGGACATTGAAGTACCGGAATATTAAGCACGCTGCTTACAGCTTGTCAATATGCTCATTACCAGTGTGAAACATACATTTTTGTTCATGAACAAAGAGAACTTGATCTGCTTATTGTTCATCGTTCATGCTGGCATCGAAAGCCCACCGAGCTCTATGTCGAGAGGTCTGTGTATGACTGCGGCAACAGGTACTCGTTACGCGCTGCGGCGCGACGGCATCGTGATGCGGGCCGATCCCGATGATCCGGCCGAACGGCTCGGCGTGCTCAACCCCGCCTCAGCGCGGGATCACGACGGGACCCTGTACCTTTTCCCGCGGATCGTCGGCGAGGGCAATTACTCACGCATCGCCCGCGCGCGCGTGCTGTTCGGCGAGGCCGGCCGCCCGGTCGGCGTCGAGCGGCTCGGGGTCATCCTCGAACCAGCCACGGGCTGGGAGCACGGCGAGTACGGCGGCGGCGTCGAGGACCCCCGGATCACCCGCATCGACGCACTCGGCGGATGGCTGATGACGTACACCGCCAACGGCCCGCTCGGACCGAGGATCGGCCTCGCGTCCTCAACCGACCTGGTGGAGTGGCGGCGGCTCGGTCCCGCGCTGTTCGAGTACGAGCCCGGCTACGCCGCGGACTTCAACCTCTACCCGAACAAGGACGCGGTCTTGTTCCCGGCGCCCGTCATCGCACCCGACGGCAGGCCGGCCTTCGCCATGCTGCACCGCCCATCGTTCGACCTCTGGTCGGTACGCCCTGGAGCTGGCACGGCACCTCCCCGCGGGATCACCGACGCCCGCCAGTCGATCTGGATCTCGTTCGCCCCGGTCGAGGAAGCGCACGGGTACCCGACCCGTTTCCAGCAACACCGCCTGCTCGCCGGTCCGGTGGAGGCATGGGAGAACGTCAAGATCGGCGCCGGGCCGCCGCCCGTCGCTACCGCTGACGGCTGGCTGCTGCTGTATCACGGCGTCTCCGGCCGCCTCAGCTACGACTGGCCGCAACCCGACGTGTGCTACCGCGCCGGGGCGATGCTGCTCGACGCCGAGGACGTCACGGTGGTGCGCTGGCGCACCGCCGCCCCGCTGCTCGAGCCCGACACTGCTGATGAGCAGGCAGGCATCGTCCCCAACGTCGTCTTCCCGACCGCGATCGACAGCAGAAGAGACGGCACCGCTGACGTCTACTTCGGCATGGCGGACGACAAGATCGGCGTCGCCCGGCTCTTGTCCGTCCCAGAATGACCACAGGCCTTCAGTTCGGAGGGATCGCCATGACCACCACAAGCTCCGGGTTTGCCGCCGCCGGGTTCGAGCCGGTCGCGGAGGTGTTCGAGGGACACTTCCGGGACGGTCTCGAGGCGGGCGCGGCGTGCGCGGTGTACCACCGGGGACAGCTGGTCGTCGACCTGCAGGCCGGCCTGGCCGATGCGCGCACGGGCCGGCCGTGGACACCGGACACCCTGACCGTCGTGTTCTCGGTGACCAAGGGGCTGCTGGCGATCTGCGGCTACCTGGCCTGCCAGCGCGGGCTGCTGGACTTCGACGCTCCCGTCACCTCGGTGTGGCCGGAGTTCGGCGCCAACGGCAAGGAACGCACCACGGTGCGGGACCTGTTTTCCCACCGCGCCGGGCTGATCGCGCTGGATACCGACCTGACCCTCGCCGACCTCGCCGCCTGGACTCCGGTGATCACCGCGATCGAGGAGCAGAAACCGCTGTGGCAGCCGGGCACGGAGTTTTCCTACCACCCGCTGACCTTCGGCTGGCTCACCGGTGAAGTACTTCGCCGCGTCACGGGCCTGCCGCCAGGTGAGCTGATCCGCGAGTGGCTGAGCCGCCCGCTGGCGGCCGAGGCCTGGATCGGACTGCCCGCGAGCGAAGAGCCCCGCGTCGCGTGGCTGCGCGGGCCGCAGACGACCGGCGACCCCGCGCTGGCCAGGCACCTCGAGCAGATGCTGAGCGTGCCGGCGGCCGTCCGGTCCATGAGCCTGGGCGCCGCGTTGCCCCCGACCATGGTCGACGGCAGCGGCACCGACTTCAACGCACCCGCCGTGCACCAGATCCAGATTCCCGCCGCCAACGGCATCACGACCGCGACCGCGCTGGCTAGGATCTACGCCGCCACCGTCTCGCGGATCGACGGCACGCCCGCGCTGTTCACCGACGCCAGCATCGCCGACGCCACGACGGTCCGGTCCGCCGGGACGCAGTGGCCAGCCGTCCCGGCTCATCCCGGGATCCGCTTCTCCACCGGTTTCCTGATCAACGGCATCCCCGCCCGGCCGCTACTTAGCGACTCCAGCTTCGGCCACGACGGGGCCAGCGGCGCGCTCGCCTACGCCGACGCCGCGACCGAGACCGGATTCGCCTACGTCACCAGCCAGTTCGGCGCCCTCGACGATCAGCGCGCCAACAACCTCACCCGCGCACTACGCCAATGCCTCGGCCGTTGAGCGGTTACGCTTGCGCGGTGAGCGGACTCGAGGAATTCGCCCGGCTGGTCGCCGGCGATCATGGGCTGGTCGTGGTATCGACATTGCGGCCCGATGGCACGATCCAGTCGTCGGTGGTGAACGCGGGCGTGCTGCCGCATCCTGTCACTGGAGCGCCCGTCGTCGGCCTGGTGAGTCGCGGTGACGCCCACCGGGTGGCCAACCTGCGGGCTCGCCCGCGTGCCACGGTCGTCGTCCGGGCCGGCTGGGAGTGGGCCTCGGCCGAAGGGCCGGCCGAGCTGGCCGGCCCCGACGACCCGATGCCCGGCGTCGATGCCGAACGGCTCCGGCTCCTGCTGCGGGAGATCTTCACCGCCGCAGGCGGAACGCACGACGACTTCGACGCTTACGATCGCGTCATGGCGACCGAACGCCGGGCCGCCGTCCTCATCACACCGGATCGCGGTTTCGCCCGCCCGCGCGGCTGACCCGCCAAGCCAGACCCGCCAGGCGCACCCGCCAAAATGGCCTGCGTGCCGGGACTTAAGCTGGGCGTTCATGGAGACCGAACGACGCCGCATGGCCATGCCGGATGGGCGGAGCATCGAGGTGCTCATCGCCGGGCCGCCCGATGGCCTGCCGCTGGTGCTGCACGAGGGCACGCCGGTCGGGCTGGTGCTGTACCCGCCGACGGTGCAGGCCGCCGGCGCCCGCGGCCTGCGCACCATCCTGACCGCCCGGCCCGGCTACGAGGCCTCGAC
>Ga0302325_10035769_pt1 | contig 10137 bp, 6 predicted proteins | sample Palsa_T0_2_FD_201948 | JGI IMG/M metagenome (GOLD analysis project Ga0302325, IMG submission 201948) | Peat permafrost microbial communities from Stordalen Mire near Abisko, Sweden - Palsa_T0_2 | ecosystem: Environmental > Terrestrial > Soil > Palsa > Peat permafrost | place: Sweden: Abisko... | reverse complement strand
GGGGCTCGAGCGATGTGGTCATCGATATCGCTCATTTAGCTTCCACGATAGGTCTTGCCGACTGGCACTCGCCCAGAGAGTGGAATATGGCCAAGATTCCCTTCTCGGATGCCTTCATTCCCCTGTATGCCGACCACGTTTCCAGAACTTTGGCGGCCTTGCGAGGCAAGAGCCGGCGGTGCTTGATTCTTGACCTGGACAACACGCTCTGGGGCGGGGTGATCGGAGACGATGGTCTGGAACACATTAAAATCGGCCAGGGCGACCCGACCGGGGAGGCGTACCTCTCGGTGCAACAGTTGGCGCTTGACCTCCGAGCGCGCGGGATCGTGCTGGCGGTATGTTCAAAGAATGAGGATGAAATTGCACGCAGTCCCTTCCAAAAGCACCCCGAGATGCTGTTAAAGGAGGGGCACATCGCCGTTTTTCAGGCGAATTGGAGAGACAAGGCCACGAACATCAAAGCGATTGCGGAAGAGCTTTCCCTTGGGCTCGATGCCTTTGTTTTTCTGGACGACAACCCCAGCGAGCGTCTGTTGATCCGCCAAACGCTACCAGAGGTCGCGGTACCCGAACTGCCAGCGGATCCCGCGTTGTACTCGCGAACACTCGCCGCGGCCGGTTATTTTGAGGCGGTTGCTTTCTCGGAAGACGACCTTCGCCGCGCTGATTTCTACCAGGACAACGCCCGCCGCGTGAGCCTGCAGAACCAAGCGGGAGATTTGGAATCCTACCTGGCTTCCTTGGCCATGGAAATTACCTTCCAGCCGTTCGATCAGACTGGGCGCGCGCGCATCGCGCAGCTGATCAACAAGTCGAATCAGTTCAACCTAACCACGAAACGTTACACCGAAGCGCAGGTCGCAGCCATGCAGGATGATCCCGCGTATTTTACGCTGCAGATCAGGCTATCCGACACCTTCGGCGACAACGGCATGATTAGCGTGATCATCTGCCGGCGCGCCACAAAGGAAGCCTGGGAAATCGACACCTGGTTGATGAGCTGCCGGGTTCTTGGCAGGCGCGTTGAAAACATGGCTCTGCTGGCCATACTGGAGCAAGCGAAGAAGGAGGGCGTGCGTAAGCTGATCGGAACGTACGTACCGACCGATCGAAATAAGCTCGTTCAAGAACACTACGCGAAACTCGGCTTCCAAGTCGTCCAGACAGAAAATGGAATCTCGACGTATGAGTTGGATGTGAATAGCGCCGTCGTACAGGGCGCCCCGATGACTGTGAAGCACATTGAGGCCGATCGAACAGAGCCAGGGAGTAAGAATGCAAGTCCGGTGACTGGTCCGGCCCAGGAAGCGCCTGTGTGCGCATCGTCCCAACCGCAACCGCAGCAGGCGTCTCGCGTCGAGCCCTCGAACGAAGTCGAGGCTGAACTCCTCCGAATCTGGAAAGAGGTGCTGGATCGCGACAAGATCAGCGTGCAGGACGACTTCTTCGAGGTCGGCGGCGATTCGCTGCACGCTGTTCGATTGATGTTCGAAATCGAGAAGACATTCGGGCAACCATTCGATATTTCGACGTTGATGTCGCACCCGACGATTGAAGCGTTTGGCAAACTGTTGAGGCCCGTAAAGGCGGCGGTGTCCGTCCAGCCATCACAGCAGAAATCTCACGGCACTGGCAATGGCAACGGCAATCAACGCATTCACGCCGGGCCTTCCAATGAAGTCGAGGCTGAGCTGCTCCGAATCTGGAAAGAAGTGCTCGATCGCGACACGATCAGTGTGCAGGACGATTTCTTCGAGGTCGGCGGTGATTCGCTCCACGCCGTTCGATTGATGTTTGAAATCGAGAAAACATTCCGGCAACAATTCGATATTTCAACATTGATGTCACACCCTACGATTGAAGCCTTCGGCCAGATACTGAAGCCCTTGAAGGACGACGCTACGCCACCCGTTCACATCGTGCCGATGCGTCCTCGGGGGGACAGAACGCCTCTGTTCTGCATCCATTGCGGAACGGGGCATGTGTTGCGTTATCGTGCGCTCAGCTCATATCTCGATCCCGAGATTCCGCTGTATGGCGTTCGCGCTCCGGAGCTTCGGGCGGGGAAAATTCTTCCTACCATCGAAGAACTCGCGGCTCTTTACGTAAAGGATATCCGGAAAGTTCGGCCGCATGGCCCTTATCAGCTCTTTGGTTTTTGCATTGGCGGGATCGTGGCGTTCGAGGTTGCGCGGCAACTCACGGAGTTGGGCGAAGCGGTTTCACGTGTCGTGATGGTCGAGACCCTGAATTATGCGTACTACAACAACGCCTCCTTCCTGCAATCCCTGCGCTTTCATTCGCGCTACGCGTATGGACGGTTCTCGAAGTACTCCCAGAAATTCGTAAAAGGCGAATGGAAAGACATGTACGCGGGCGTCCAAAGCTTAATCGACTGGCAGAAGAGGAAGCGGAACGCGAGTTCTCCGCAAAGCGCGCAGTCCGCAACCGGCGCTCGCGATATTTACAATGACATCGCCGTCATCACCACAATCGCGAACGTGTTCGAGCCCAAGCCCTATGCCGGCAAAATTCATCTCATCCGCGCCGAAACACAAAAAGCAGAATTTCAAGATGATATGACGATGGGTTGGCAGGACCTGGCCCGCGATGGAGTGGAGGTAAGCACGTTGCCCGGAACCCATTTCTCGCTTTTGGAAAAGCCAGACGTGGCCAGAGTAGCGGAGACCCTGGATAGCCTACTGCTACAAAATACTGAGTCCGAGGTCTCCAAAAAATAGGGATTTAGCGATTGGGGCGACCCTGTGAAGCGAAGCAATCTCGACGAAGAGACTCGCAGCTATGCGACCCTGATGATGCTTGAACGGCTTTGTCGAATCTTCGGCAGGTAAAACGTTTGCCCCAAAAGGACAGCGAAATCCAAGCCGCGCCTCTTACGTAACTCGTAAGCCACTCATTCTACAGACATTGCAATCGTATCGATTGGTCTTTGGAGTGCCTTAGAAAAAGCATTCTGAGGACTTTATGACGGAAATCGCAATCGTCGGCGCTGGTCCCTACGGACTTTCGATCGCTGCGCACCTGCGCGGTTCTGGCATTACATTCCGCATTTTTGGTCGCCCCATGGACAGTTGGGCGTCCCACATGCCGGAGGGCATGCATCTGAAATCCGATGGCTTTGCGTCGAACCTATCTGATCCCGATGGTGTTTTTACTCTAAAGCACTTTTGCGCCGAACGTGGAATCACGTATTCCGATTCCGGAATTCCGGTCTCCCTCGAAACTTTTTCCGCCTATGGACTCGCGTTCAGGGAACGAATGGTCCCTGAGCTGGAGGACAAACTTGTCGTCAATTTGGAACAAGTGAAGGACGGATTCCTCCTGCGTCTGGACACCAACGAAGCGGTTTTTTCCCGTCGCGTCGTGCTCGCGGTCGGCATCACACACTTCGAGTATGTGCCTCCGAACTTGCAGCAACTGCCTCCAGAGTTCCTATCGCATAGTTTCTGTCATCGCGAACTCGAGCGGTTCCGAGGCCGCGATGTCGTCGTCGTGGGTGGAGGCTCCTCGGCTACGGATTTAGCCGGATTATTGTACGATGCGGGCGCCCGAGTACAGCTCGTTGCCCGCCAAGAGACCCTGAAGTTTCATAACCAGCCGTCGAACAAGCCGCGTTCCGCCTGGAAGCGAATCCGACATCCGCAATCTGGTCTGGGCCCTGGCCTGCGCTCGCGCCTGTATGCGGACGCACCAAATCTGTTCCACCATTTGCCGGAAGGGCTCCGACTCAAAATCGTCCGAAAACATTTAGGACCATCCGGGGCCTGGTTTGTCAAAGAGAAAGTCGTCGGGAACGTGCCGCTTCTGCTCGGACAAGCGATGGAGAATGCGGCGGTCAAGAACGGGCGCGTCGAGCTTCGGCTTCGCGGAGCGGACGGCGCTCAACGTGAGATCACCACGGATCATGTCATCGCCGCAACCGGTTACCGAGTGCGCATGTCGCTGCTGCCGTTTCTCACGGACGAAATCCGCTCCAGTCTTACGACCCTGGACGGAGCGCCAAAGCTCTCTTCGACATTCGAATCGTCTGTCCCCGGTCTGTATTTCGTGGGGTTAAGTGCGGCCAACAGCTTCGGACCGCTCATGCGGTTTGCTTTCGGCGCGGCGTTCACCGCTCACAGCCTTACCCACACCATGGCAAAATTAGGCTACAAGAATCGAGCCGCGGTTTCTGTTCCTTGCTCCGTACCGGTCACAAAGTGAAGTCATTCACGTGAAACTCGAAACGCTGGCCATCCACGCGGGCTACGATGGAGACGCTGCCACCAAGGCAGTGGCCGTGCCCATCTATCAGACCGTTGCGTTCGAGTTCGATAGCGCCGAGCACGGAGCGGCGCTCTTCAATCTGGACGTTAAAGGAGATATCTACACCCGAATCGGAAATCCCACCAACACCGTGCTGGAAAAACGAGTGGCGGCGCTCGAAGGTGGTGTGGAAGCGCTCAGCGTGAGCTCCGGGATGGCGGCGATCCACTATGCGCTCGTCAACATCGCGGAGATGGGCCATAACATTGTGTCTGTGCCACAGCTCTACGGCGCTACTTACACGCTGCTTGCCCATATTCTTCCCAAGCAGGGGATTGAGGGGCGCTTTGCCGAGAGCGATCGTGCTGATGCCGTTGAGAAATTGATCGATGACAACACACGCGCTGTCTACTGCGAGAGCGTCGGCAATCCGGCGGGGAACGTCGCGGACATCGAAGAACTGGCCAAGGTTGCGCACAAGCACGGCGTGCCCTTGATCGTGGATAACACGGTGGCGACGCCGGTCCTTCTGCGACCGATTGAGCACGGCGCGGACATCGTGGTGCACTCGATGACCAAGTTCATGGGCGGCCACGGGACGACGCTTGGCGGAATGATCGTAGACGGCGGCAAGTTTCCGTGGACGCAGTATCCGAAGCGCTTTTACATGCTGAACGAACCCGAGATTGCCTATCACGGGGTGATCTACACCCAGCAATTTGGCGATGCGGCATACGTCGCGCGGTGCCGTACCGTAGCGCAGCGAAATACGGGCTCGACACTGTCCCCATTCAACGGCTTTTTGCTGCTGCAAGGGCTCGAGACGTTGGCGCTGCGCGTAGAACGACACGTTCAGAACGCCCAAACCGTGGCGGAATATTTGCGCAACCATCCGCTCGTGGAGTGGGTGAATTACGCGGGCTTCCCGGACAATCCTCTTTATCCGATGGCGGAGAAGTACCTGGGATCGAAGCGTTGCTCGCTCCTGACGTTCGGCGTGAAGGGTGGCTTCGACGCAGGCAGAAAATGTTTTGACGCGTTGCGCCTGTTTAAGCGAATGGTCAACATGGGTGACGCCAAATCGCTGGCCTGCCATCCAGCATCAACGACGCACAGACAGCTGACGCCCGATGAGCAAATCAAGGCGGGCGTGACGCCGGAGATGATTCGGCTCAGCGTTGGGATCGAGCATATCGACGATATTCTGGAAGACCTCGACCAAGCCCTGGCAAAGGTGACGGCCGGAGCCGACGTCTTGGATCCGTCATTGGTTGGAGAAACACCTTGCCCCTCACGATAGACAGGATCGGTCCGATGCGGTGGCCGGCGCTCGAACAATCCGTGCGCGCAAGGAGGCTTGCTGATCCACGTGGCGCCCGAAACAGCTGCCTGAACATCGCGCTCATCAATAACATGCCGGACTCCGCCTTGGTAGAAACCGAGCATCAGTTTTCCGCATTGCTCGAAGCGGCAGCCCCCCACCTCCCGATCAGGATGAAGTGCTATTCGCTCCCGGGAATTTCCAGGGAGGGCCGTGCGCGACGACGGGTCGATGAGTTTTACTTCGGTTTCGACGATCTCTTGAACAGCCGATTTGACGGCGTGATCATTACCGGTGCCGAACCGCGGCACGCGAACTTGCGGCAGGAGCCACACTGGCGCTATTTGGCTGAGACCTTCGAGTGGGCTGAACGAAACGCTGCCTCGGTTATTTTGTCCTGCCTGGCCGCTCACGCTAGCGTTCTCTTCAGTGACGGAATCGAGCGTCATCCGCTGAAAGACAAGCGCTTCGGCCTTTTCGACGAACGAAAGGCATCCGATCATTCGCTGGTGCGAGGCGCGCCACAGGTGATGCCCTTTCCGCACTCTCGTTGGAATGAACTCGAAGAGCAGAAGTTGATCTCAGCGGGTTATTCGGTGCTTACGAAATCTGACTTGGCGGGCCCCAATTTATTTGTGAAAACCAGGAAGTCGAGTCTTTTCGTCTATTTTCAAGGCCACCCTGAATATGGGCCGCAAACGCTGCTGAGAGAGTACCGGCGAGATGTCGGAAGATTTATCCGGAGCGAACGGGACACCTATCCGAGTATGCCGAGCGGATATTTTGATCCTGCTTCTATTCGACTGCTTGCTGAATTCCAGCAAAACGTAATCCATAACCGTCGTGCGGAACTTTTGGCTGCATTCCCGGACAGCGCCGTAGCTGGCACACTGACGGATTCCTGGCGGCTCTCCGCAATGGCCATCTACCACAACTGGCTTCGGTACGTCGCGTCGAGGAAAATCGAATCATCGGTCTTCGCGCGCGGCGCGCGCCCCAAGCTCATGCAAAAAGATGCGCAACGATGAAACAGAATGACTGGCGAGGTGTACGGTGAGTGCTGAGTCGGTGGAGAGCGTTTTCCCGCCTGGTCATCTCAAGATGCACCACATTGGCTTCGTCGTACCGTCGATTCAAGACTCCGGCAAGTCTTTTTGCCTCGCTCTCGGGTTAACGTGGGATGAAAATGTGGTCTTCGATCCGATCCAAAAGGTTCGTGTGACGTTCTTGCAGGGAAACAGCCCCACAGATCCGCTGATCGAATTGGTTGAGCCGGGCGGCCCTGAATCGCCGGTGTCGCGCTTCCTCGAACGGCATGGCGGCCTGCACCACCTGTGTTATGAGATAGGGGATCTCGAAGCACATCTCAAGTTCTGCCAATCGGTAGGCACGATTATCATTCAATCCCCTGTGCCGGCTGTGGCCTTCGGCGGACGACGCATCGCTTGGGTTCTAACCAAAAAGAATTTGCTCGTAGAGTATCTGGAGACCTAGCAAGCACCTTCGGTCGCGCAAAAAACAGTACAGACCGCAGGCAAAGATAATGAAAGAGGGTCCTCGATCCATGGAAATCCCGGCTATCGAAATGGATATTCAAAAGTTTCTTTCCGAGCAATTCTCTTTTGGGGACGGCCACGAGATACCCCGCGATCGATCCCTATTCGGAACGGTGATCGACTCGACGGGAACCCTGGTTTTGGTAACGTATCTTCAAGAGCATTTCGAAATAGTGGTCGACGATGAGGATGTTGTGCCGAACAACCTCGATTCCATAGAAAAGATGGCAGCCTTCGTGGCCAGAAAACTACAGGTGAAAGCCCACGCTCGGTTAGGTTCGGCAATTCTACGATAAGTCGCCGCTGAGTACGAACGGCATAACATCTCCACTCTGATCGTCGATTCCGACCGACAACGGTTGTTCTGGCGGATTTTTGGCGGTCGGGAGTGTCTACCGCCGGCGAAGCCCCGCCAAACCAGCGATGGAACCTCAAAACAACTTAATGCTCGAAGCTCAAAAAAGCGTGGTCCTCGAATCGTCGACCCAGAGAATATCCGACGTGGTAAGCCTGTGGGCTGAGCGGTCGCCGGACCAGCAGGCCCTCGGGGAAGATTCTGGCGAGTGGACCTACGGGGAACTGGCCTCGGCGATTGCTAGCACGCGCGATTGGCTTCTCGCCTGTGGCGTTCGGCCAGGTGATCGTGTGGTTCTCGTGTGCGAGAATTGCCGTGCCTTTGTGGCTTTTCTATTGGCGCTAGCCAGTTTCGATGCGTGGGCGGTACTCGTTAACGCCCGGCTCTCGCCGCGTGAGTTAGATCAAATCCGGGAGCACTGTGAAGCGCGCTTAGTCGTTTACACAACCGCCATATCACCGCACGCCACCCAGCACGCAGAGCGGCACGCCGCTACCATTGAACATCTCGGAGCGATAGGTCAGATTGGCTTTGGCCCGGTCAATGGAGATTCCAGGCCTGAGCCCTTCGATGCCAATCCTGCGAACAACGTCGCAGCCTTGATCTACACGTCGGGGACGACCGGTCTTCCCAAAGGGGCGATGCTGACGCACGGGAATTTACTTTTTCTAGCAGCGGTTTCGTCCAAGATCAGAAAGCTGACTCCGAGTGACCGCGTTTACGGCGTTCTGCCAATGTCTCACGCAGTAGGCCTCTCCGTCGTGCTCCTGGGCACGCTTTTAAGTGGTGGAACCGTCTACCTGACGCAGCGGTTTGATCCCATCGCGGCTCGTGCTGCTCTGGAGAAAAACCGGATCACCGTAATGCTAGGCGTGCCATCCATGTTCGCCCAAATGCTCGATTACGCAAAGCTAAGGGGGCTCGCATCCCTGAAGGTTCCATCGCTGCGCATTATTTCGTCCTCCGGAGCCCCTCTTCACGCCGATCTCAAGGCCGAGGCGGAGCGACTCTTCGCTCTTCCCCTCCACAATGGGTACGGCGTAACGGAGTGCTCGCCCACGATCGCGCAGGCCAATGTCGAACACCCTCGATCCGATACATCGGTCGGCGAAGTGCTGCCCGGAACCGAAGTGAGGCTGGTTGGACGCGACGGCGAATCCGTAAGCAAGGGCGAGGTCGGAGAGCTGTGGGTTCGAGGGCCGCACGTCATGAAGGGCTACTATCGCGCTCCGGAGGACACTGCCCGCGCAATTAACGTCGAAGGCTGGTTCAACACGCGCGACCTCGCTCGCTTGGAAGACAACAACCTTTTTATCGTCGGTCGTACGCAAGAATTGATTGTGCGCTTCGGTTTCAACGTTTATCCAGCAGAGGTGGAAGCGGTGCTCAATGCCCACGCCGCGGTCGTAAAGTCGGCTGTCATGGGCAGGCCGGCAGAGGGAAATGGCGGCGAAGACGTAATCGCATTCGTCCAGCTCAGGCCGGATTCAGCCGTTACCGCCGGTCACTTGGCGCGCTATACGGCGGAACGTCTTGCCCCGTACAAGCAGCCAACTCGTATTGTTTTGGTTACGGAACTGCCGTGTACTCCGACTGGAAAGATTGCGAAGAGCGAACTTTCAAAGCTGCAGTTTGGCTAACGACGTACTCCTTGACGGTATCCGGTTGCCCGCCAATTGGCAACTGGGGAGCCCAGGATTCGCAACGTCCAGAGCCGTAAACAGCGCTTGGCGGGGTACGCGGTGCCAAAATCCTTGCCTCTAAGACCGTTCGCGCGATGGCCCTCTACGGTCGCACCTCGCGCCTTGTAGTATTCGACACGAGCCACTGGGGGAATGACTGAGCTCATCTTGGCCCATGGTAAAGTGTTTTCTCGCGCTTCATTTTTGGCGTGAAACGTGAATCTAATCGCGTGGATCACGGGGGCTTGAGCGAGTCCACGACGGGATTAGACTGCCTTCGTCGTCACGCCGAAGTTACATCATGAGCCCATTTGGACGTAATTTACTGATTTGTCTGGTCACGGCACTGGCTCTATGTTTGTCCGTTGAACTGGTGTGCCTACATTTCGGCATCGCGCCGTTTTTCGCTGCCAATGTGCCCCTCGATCAGAAGTTGCAATTCATTCGGGACCACCGGCCGGGTCCGACTCCGGTTGGGTTAATCAGCGGGGCCAGCGTCGCCCTGAATGATATAGACAGCGACCTCCTGGAGGATCAGGAGGGCCAGCCCTTTATCAATCTGGGCGCCAATGCTCTTCCGATGGAAAGCGGGCAACGCCTTTACGAACAGGTCTCGAGCATTTTCCCGGTGCGCGAAGTCATTCTTGCGGCCGACCCTCTCGAAATGCGAGACGCCTTCCGGGCAGAGGTTAATGTCCCGACCGATGTGCTTCGTCGATACGTACTTGGAAAGATGACGATCGCGGAGGAGTTTACCTACCGCGACATCTCCGGCTTGCGCACCTACGCAGATCATTGGCGTCAATACCACAGTCCTTCAGATCCGAACTCACTGGTCTTCTCAAAAACAGGCGCCGCGCCGCTGGCGATGAACCGGGACAATGCCGACCCTGTTTCATGGAACGGCGACAATATGATCGCAGAAACGACCTGTACGCACTGCACGGATGCGTT
>Ga0302325_10035768_pt1 | contig 10137 bp, 7 predicted proteins | sample Palsa_T0_2_FD_201948 | JGI IMG/M metagenome (GOLD analysis project Ga0302325, IMG submission 201948) | Peat permafrost microbial communities from Stordalen Mire near Abisko, Sweden - Palsa_T0_2 | ecosystem: Environmental > Terrestrial > Soil > Palsa > Peat permafrost | place: Sweden: Abisko... | reverse complement strand
CAAGGCTGTTCCCGATAATCTGCTCACACGCTCGACGCAATACCACATCAATCCCACCGGCCGGTTCGTCATCGGCGGACCCCACGGCGATTGCGGACTCACCGGACGCAAAATCATCGTCGATACGTACGGAGGTTGGGGTCGGCACGGCGGCGGCGCCTTTAGCGGCAAGGATCCGACAAAGGTCGATCGCTCGGCGGCTTATATGGCCCGCCACGTTGCCAAGAATGTCGTCGCGGCGGGCCTGGCCGATGAATGCGAAATGCAAATTGCCTACGCGATCGGTGTCGCCGAGCCGGTCGGCGTTTGTGTGAACACAAACGGCACTGACAAAGTCGCCGAGGACCGAATCGCGACCGCGGTTCGCGAAACCTTCCCGCTGACGCCCAGGGGAATTATCGACTATCTCAAGCTCCGCCGCCCGATCTTCCGCAAGACGGCGTCGGGCGGACACTTCGGCCGCAACGATCCCGACTTCACTTGGGAAAAAACGGACCGCGCCAGCGATTTGGCGAAAGCGGCAGGCCTCTAAACCACGGGACTCGACGGAAAAACTGCGTTCCAGGGACGGAACCATGTCCGCAATCATTGAGGATCGGTCGTTCATCCGCGGCCATAAGGACGTTCGCGTCGTTTTCGCGTCGACCGTTTGGACAGCCATCACGCTGATCGCAGCCGTCTTACTCTCGCGACGTCTCGCCGGGGCCTTTGGAACGATTCGTCCGGTCGCGCTTCCCTGCATCGCCGGGACAGTGGCGACATTTATCTCGCTGGCCGCACACGCGTTGTGGTCTGCGGCCAATCCTGCCGCCTCCGGACGAAGACAGGCAATCGCGGCCGCCTTCACGATCCTGCCCGCCATCGTGATCGCAGATGTTCTCTGGACATCCCCCTCGGCTCTCTCGGGTGGATATCTTGCTGCACTTTTCAGCTTCGCGGCGCTCGCGACATTGTTCATTCGCGACTTCGTTCCGCGTGAGAGCGAGATCGTCGAGCGGGTTGAAGGCGTCGCTTCGAGTGCTGTCGAGTCCAAGCCTGCCCTCGGCCAAATTCCACCGATAACACCTCGACCGATCGATCCTCCGACAATTAAGGAAGTCGCCCTACCGTTCGACGAGGAGGCAGGCGACGAAGCGGATCCGACGCTTTGGCAAACCATCGTCCGGCGCCAACTGACGGAGGGGTCGGAGTTCGTTGAAGGAACCGTGCGAATTCACTTCGGATCTGGCGCACGGACTGCCGTCGCACACGTTTCCTTCGTCCCGCCGCTCGCCAAAAAACCACAGGCCGAGTGCCAGGTCCTCTCCGACTTCGACGGCCGCGTGCGCATCGGCCTTTCCCAGGCTTACGGGTTGAGAATCGAAGCCCGCCGTTCCGGACTGGCTGAAGAGGCGATGGACGTTCTGGTCGGCTTCACGGCCGAAGTGCGTGCCGCTAAAAGCGAGGCGGCCTAAGGCACGCCGCAGCCAACGCGGTATCGTTTACCGCTGACTACCGTTTTGCCAAGCGGCCTCGAAGCTGTTGGCCCGCGCCGGCTTGCCGTAGTGGTAGCCCTGAGCCAGTTGGAACCCAATCTGGCGGCAAGCGGCCCCCTCGTTGGCCGTCTCAATGCCTTCCGCCAAGGCGACGATTCCCAGGTCAACGACCATTTTGACGAGCGTTTCCAACATCGACTGCCGCTCAGCCGACCGGTCGATCCCGCGGATCAAGCCCATATCGAACTTGATGAAATCAGGCCGCACCTCGACGAGCTGGGCCAAGCGGTCCTGCCCGGCCCCAAAATCGTCGTACGCCCACTTCATTTCGAGATCCTTGAGCGCCGTCTGCAGGACACGCATTTTCGATTCGTCGGTCGCGGCCGATTCGTGAATCTCGAGCGTGATGGGCTGCCGCGGGCTGAAATTCCGCAAGCCCTGCAGTGATTCGACAAGCCCGGGATCACTCAATTCCGCGGGATGCGTGTTGAGAAACAGATGTGGCGGCTTCTCGAGGCTCGAACTGGCCCGCACCGCCTCCCACCGAAACATTCGCGACAATTCGACCTGCAGATCGAGCTGTGTGGCCGCCTGGAACATGGCGTCCGGCATCTCCAGCCCGAAGACCGAGCTGCGGCCGAGCGCCTCGTAACCGACGGCCTGCCCGTTGCGGAGGTCGACAATCGGCTGAAAGGCAGGAATGACGGCGCGGTGCGCCATCAACTGATCGAACTGCACGAGTGCCAAGGCGTAGTCGCAGACGCGGGTGGCCAGCGTCCCGCCGCAGGCTTCGGATGATTGCCGCCGAACGCGAAAAGGAACGTCGGCAAACTGCACGAGATCGTTCTGCGCGAGCGCCAACTCTCCATTGATCCGCAGACCGTTGACGAACGTGCCGTTGGTGCTCCCCAGGTCCCGCAGGACGGGGCCCGCTGCGGTCTCGATGATCTCCGCGTGCAGGCTCGAAACCGTTTTATAGGCCATGCTCAAAGTCACATCCGCCCGCCGGCCTACGCGGAACGGAAATGAATAGATTGGCACATGGCGAACCGCTTCGCCCTCGGCCGTCTGTCCGCAGAGAAACCAGACCGCCTGAGTCGTTCTCGGTCCCTCCGTGTGCGGAGAATCTGAGACCACGCCGGCAAGAACGGCGTTCGGCTGCGCAGTGTTCAGAATCGGTACGTTTGGCGAATTCGACATAGCACTCGGCTTCGCGGGAAAGGGCACGCGATGAACCGCGAAAGTATAGGGCAAGCCCATTTCGCGGCGCGGCCAACCCAATCCCAGCGGGCAAACTGTCGATTTGAACAGATCGACTTTGCCGTTTGCTCCAAAGATAGGGCCGCAGGAATGCGAAAAATCCGCCGGGCGACAAAGGTTCATCGGCCGAGACCTGCCTGTTTATGTCCTATGTTTTCGCGGTCGATTCTCGAGCGGCCGAGCTCCGCAATCGCGGGAACGAGCCGGGCTGTCCGGAGTTTTGGAATGAGTACGGGCGAAACGCATCATTTGGATTCCCCGGTCCTGGCAACGGTACTGGCCGAGGAAAACTTCTGGCCCGCCGAGCCCCGCTCATTGGAAGAGACGGGGCTCACGGAGCCGTTTGTCGAATCGCTGATTCTCAAGCATCTCCAAGTAAGTGGCACCGCCAGCGGCCGCGGCCTTGCGGATCGCATCTGTCTTCCCTTCTGTGTGCTCGAGTCGTTTTTCAGCTCGCTGCGCTCCCGTCAGCTCGTGGTGCATGCCGGGCCGGCCGCGTTCAACGACTATTACTACACGCTCACGGAATCGGGCCGCCAACACGCGCAGACCCACTTGAAGGCGTGTGCCTACATCGGACCGGCCCCCGTGCCGCTGATGGACTACGTCATCTCCGTCGAGGCCCAGGCCATTCGCGGCGAGGCAGTGCGACGAGACAAATTCGAGCTGGCCTTCCAGGATATCTCCGTCAACAGCCAGCTGTTCGCCTCGCTCGGTCCGGCGGTGAACTCCGGAGCCGGCATGTTCCTCTACGGAGCTCCCGGGAACGGAAAATCGACGCTCGCTCGGCGGATCACGATGTGCTTCGGTCAGGCAATCTGGCTGCCGCATGCACTGGTCGAGGATGGGCAGATCGTCAAAGTCTTCGACGCCTCGTATCACTCCGAAGTCCGCGCGCCCGAGAGCAACATTCTCAAACGGCCGGACCACGATCGTCGCTGGATCAAGGTTCGCCGGCCCACAGTCGTCGTCGGCGGCGAACTGACCATGGACGCCCTCGAGATTCGCCACGATCCGCGAAGCAACGTCTCCGAGGCGCCTTTGCAAATGAAGAGCAATTGCGGCTGCCTCCTGATCGACGACTTCGGCCGCCAGCGGGTCGCACCCGCCGAGCTGCTCAACCGCTGGATCGTGCCGCTCGAGAGCCATCACGATTTTCTCTCCCTGTCGACCGGCAAGAAAATTCAGGTTCCCTTCGAGCAGTTGATCCTGTTTTCGACCAACCTCGAGCCGGCCGACCTGGTCGACGAGGCCTTTCTGCGGCGAATCCCGTACAAGATCGAGATTACCGACCCGGACGTGGACGAGTTCCACTTCCTGTTCGAGCTGCACGCCACGACGATGGGTATCGAGTGCCGTCGCGACGACGTCGAGCACTTGATCGCCAAGCACTATCGGCCGCACGGCCGCGCAATGCGACGCTGCCATCCGCGTGATTTGTTGCAGCAGGTTCGCAATTACTGTGTGTACAACGATCTGCCCATCGAGGTGCGGCCCGAGCATTTCGACCGGGTGGTTGCCAGCTATTTCGCGACTGTCTTGAAGTCCTGATCTCCATGGTAAGTTTGACCCCGACTGTCGGACCCCTGTTGCAAAACGAGCCGATTCCCGGCTACGTGCTGCGGGCCCGTTTGGGCAGCGGCGGCTACGGCGAGGTCTGGGAAGCCGAAGTCCCGGGCGGATTGCGTAAGGCCGTCAAGTTCGTCTACGGCCGGCTCGACGAGTCTCGCGCGCAGAGCGAACTCAAATCGCTCAATCGCATCAAAGAGATCGGACATCCGTTCCTGCTCTCCATCGAACGCATCGAAATCGTCGACGGCCGCCTGGTCATCGTCACGGAACTGGCTCAGGGCTGTCTCAAAAAGCGGTTCGACGCGTGCCGTCAGGCCGGCATGTCCGGCATTCCCCGCGATGAATTACTCGGTTACATTCGCGACGCGTCCGACGCGCTCGACTTCATTCATGAGCGGCACGGCCTGCAGCACCTCGACATCAAGCCCGAAAATCTCTTGATGGTCGGCAACCATGTCAAAGTGGCCGACTTCGGTTTGCTCAAGGATTTAAAAGAATCGCTCTCGATGGTCGGGGGCATGACGGCGATTTACTGCCCGCCCGAAGCGCTCAACGGCCGGCCGAGCCGCCACAGCGATCAGTACAGCCTGGCCATCGTGTATCAAGAAATGCTCACCGGGCAGCTACCGTTCGGCGGACGCACGGCCGCCCAATTGGCCGCCCAGCACTTACACAGTCCACCGATGCTGGCCGTGTTACCTCCCGCCGATCACCCCGTGCTAGCCCGCGCCTTGGCGAAGAATCCCGATCAGCGGTTTACGAGTTGCCGCGCGTTTGCCGGCGCGCTGGTCGAATTGGGCGATTCAAAGTCGCACGCTGGCCGCCGCACGACGTCGAGCGGACGCCACGCCTTCCCCCGCTCGCGAGTGGCCGCGACCGAGGTGCTCAATGCGCCTGGTTTGGACTCGACTGCGACCGTGGAAGGACGTCCGGCCGCCTCCGAAATCCGCGACCTGCCGCGGGTGGTCCTGCCAGCGACGCCCGTTCGAGTTCGTCCAACCGTCGTGATCGGCATCGGCGGGACAGGAGCCCGCATCCTTTCGCAGCTTCAGGAGCGTTTGCGGACTCATTTCGGCGACCCGGCCAATCTTCCCGCCCTGCAATTGCTGCTGTTGGATACCGACGCAAAAGAGCTCTCGGCCGCGATTTTCAAGCGTGGCGGAAGCTCGATCCCCGCGGCACAAACACTCGCGTTGCCCTTGCGAGCGCCGAAGGACTATCGCGGCGACTCCGCTCGTTTCTTGCAGTGGCTCAGCCGGCGGTGGCTTTACAACATTCCCCGTTCGCTGCAGACCGAAGGTCTGCGACCGATGGGTCGCCTGGCCTTCGTCGATCATTCGGCAAAAGTCTACGACCGTCTCTACCACGCGATTCAGCTCGCCCTGAGCGAAGAGGCGATCCGGACATCCCAACAAACCACGAATTTGGAATTCCAGACCGATTCGCCCAACGTCTTCGTCGTTGCCTCGATTTCAGGAGGAACCGGCAGCGGATGCGCGATCGACCTGGGCTACGCGGTGCGGAAAGTCCTGGCCGAGCTGCAATTGCCCGACCAGCGCGTGTTCGGCATCTTGGCCCACGCGACCAGCCGCAAAACGGCTTCTCGCGATTTGGCGATCGTAAATGCGCTCGCGGCCCTGCAAGAGCTGCGGCAGTTCGGCGGTCGCCGCGGTTACTTCCCCGGCGATCCGTCCTGCGATCTTCCCGCCTTTTGCGAAAACAACGCCACGTTTCACGAGACTTATTTCGTTCCTCTCGGAAACGAATTGGGAAATTCCGAATTCCAGTCCGCGACCGATCGGGTCGCCGAGTATTTATTCCAGAATACGCTCGCGCCCGGCGTTCCCTTTTTTGAGGAATCGCGCCGCATTGCGAGCGAAGGCACGCACGAGAATTCATTGGCCGCCGATCGCGTTCGCACGTTTGGACTGGCACGGTTCGAGGCGATGGCCAGCGAATCGGGCGCCGTCGAGCCTTCACCCGTGCTGGTCCCCGAAGTCGACCACGACACGCACAGCCGGGCCGGCGATACGGAATTCTTGAAAGCCCGCGCTCCGTCGCTTGCCGAGCAATGCGGCGGCGCAGTTCCGCAACTTGTCGCGTTCGGCGGCGCCCGGCAGACCCTCGTGCTCGGGCCCTCGTCAACGGACCGCGGCCGCGTGTTGGAAGCCAATCAGGGGATACCGGCCGATTCGGTCACCGTCGTCGAACACGGCCGAAATGAAATCGTGGTTTGCCAGGAACTGTCCGAAGTTCCGATCAATCGCATCATGAAACTATTGATCGGCTCGCGCAAGGACTACGCCGAACTTGCCGACCGCCTGCACACGCGGATCGACATCGAGTGGGATCCGATTTTTCTCGTGGCTGACTGACGACGGCCGTTTCGGCTTGCTCCGCCTCCGGCTGTTTGCGACAACAAGCAGCGGATGTGCATTTTCTCCGTCATCAACCAACTTGTTCCCGAATGCCCCGTTTTCGTGTTGACCAACCGCGATGAGTCGACCGAGCGGCCGTCATTGTCTCCGCGTCCCAACACCATAGAGAATCACACGCGGTGGTTCGGCGGCAGCGACGCACGGGCCGGCGGCACGTGGTTCGGCATCAACGAGCACGGGCTTTTGGCCGCGATCACCAACCGCAAGAAAGACGCCGTTCCGCCAAATCCGCGCTCCCGGGGACTCTTGTGCCGCGACGCGCTGGGGCACAAGTCTGCACAAAGCGCCGCGAATTGGGTACTCGCCGCACTCAGGTATCACGAATATGCCGGCTTCAATCTCGTGTTGTCAACGGCCCAGGAGGTGTGGGTGATTGAAGCCGCCAATTCGGCGATCGCCACGCGGCTCGAGCCGGGCATCCATTCAATCTCCAATGGTCCGCTTCTGTCGCGAGAAGACCCGCGGGTAAATCTCGCCCAATCGCTCGTCACGCAGATGGTCGACGAAGAGTCCGATTGGCACGAGTATGTCGCCCGCTCAAAGCAGATTTGCTCGGTCCACGCGAGCGAACATGCCCCGGGAATGTGTCTGCACCGCGAGAAATGGGGAACGGTCGGCTCGACGATCGCTGCACTGACCAGCAATCCCTCAGACGCGCAATACCATTACGCGCCGGGACCTCCCTGCCGCACACCCTACGTCGATTACAGCGATGCGCTCGGAAAAATCATGTCGTGACGGCGACAATCATTCGTCAGCGGCCGTTAAACGCAAGGTCTTGGTGTGACCCGACCGAATTCACTTTGATGCTCACAAAGTTTTCTCATCCCCCGCGAGCTGTTTTACCAGATCGCCGACCACCGTTTTGGCGTCGCCGAAGAGCATGTACGTCTGGTCGCGGAAGTACAACTCGTTGTCGATCCCGGCGAAGCCTGGGTTCTTGCTGCGCTTGATCGCGAACACCGTACGGGCCCGGTCGGCGTTGATGATCGGCATGCCATAAATCGGGCACGAGGGATCCGTGCGCGCGGCCGGGTTCACGACATCGTTGGCCCCGATCACCAAGGCCACGTCGCATTGGGGCATTTCGGAGTTGATGTCGTCCATTTCCACCAGGTCGCTGTAGGGAATATCAGCCTCGGCCAGCAGCACGTTCATGTGCCCCGGCATGCGACCGGCGACCGGATGAATGGCGAACTTAACCTGGATGCCCCGCTTGGTCAGCTCATCGTACAACTCGCGAACACGATGCTGCGCCTGCGAAACGGCCATGCCGTAACCGGGGATGACGACAACGAGCGATGATTGTTCCAAGACAACAGCCGCGTCTTCGATCGTTTCGGCTTTGTAGTGCCGCTGTTCGCCCCCCGCTCCGGCAGTCTGCACCTGCCCGAACCCCCCGAACAGCACATTTGTGAACGAGCGGTTCATTGCGCGGCACATGATGATCGACAGAATAAACCCGCTCGCGCCGTCCAGAGCGCCCGCCGTAATCAGCAGTTTGCTGTCGAGCACGAAACCCATGGCGACCGCAGAGAGACCGGCGTAGGCGTTCAAGATCGAGATGACCGTCGGCATATCGGCACCGCCGATTGGGATGATGAGCAGCACGCCGAACGCCAGCGCCAAAAGACACATGACGGGAAACGCAAAAGCCGCCCAGCCGCCGGTCGGATGGAGAATGACCGAGAGCCCCAACAGAGCGGCCAAAACCAACAGGCCGAGGTTGGTGAGATTCTGATACGGATAGGTCACCGGCCGCTGCGGGATCCACGAAACTTCCTGCAATTTGCCCGCGGCCATCAGACTGCCGGTGAGCGTCAGGAATCCCAAAATGACTTCGGCCACGATCGCGAGTGTGCGAAACGGCGTGAGCTGCTCGGTTTCGTGGTAAGTCCAAAAGTAAAACTTGGCCGCGCCGACGAGTCCCGCTGCCAGCCCGCCGAACGCGTGCGACAAGGCGGTGCGCTGCGGGACCGCCGTGAGCGAAACCATCGCCAGCGGAATGCCCGCAAGTCCGCCGGCAATCATGGCGATCAAAATCCAACCGTGATGCACGATTTGCGGTTGGATCCAGGTGGCCAGAATCGCCAGGGTCATCCCCGCCACTCCGGCCATCACGCCGCGGCGGGCCGTCTTCGGCGTGTTCATCCAGTGCAGGGAAAAGATGAACAGAACGGCCGCAACCAGATAGGCCAGGTGCTCGACGGCGCGGCTCATGGCTTCTCCGGCCGGCGCGTTTGCTTGAACATCTTGAGCATGCGGTCGGTGATCAAAAAGCCGCTCACAATATTGGTCATCGAGGCAAACAGCGCGATCGCCCCCAAAATGCGGATGCCCGGCGGGTAGTCCTTGCCACCGGTGACCATGATCGAGCCGACCACCGCGATCGCGGAGATCGCGTTGGTCAGCGACATCAGCGGCGTATGCAGCAGCCGCGAGACCCGGCCGATCACACCCATCCCAATAAACGCCGACAGCACAAACACAAACAGCAATGACCAGTAGTCGACTGGCTCTCCGCTCATCCATGCCTCCCTTGAGTGACGACGGGGACTCAATTCTGTGGATCTCGTGCCCGCGCTTCAATTGAGCGGGCCGTTTTTGCCAGGATCGACTCGCGACGGGCGCTGAGTGCGGATTGGACACCGGCCTAAACACTGCCCGGCGCAAAGTTTGCACCGCTGCTGGCGGACATCGTGAAATCGCGAAAAAAGCATCCACCATTGGTCGGTCACAATCCAAAATGCGTGGCCGACTGCCAGAAGCGTACGCGCGGTCGTCACTTTCCAAGAAAATCCGAACGCCACTCTCGGCCGCGGAACGGCAATCCACGACAAGCCACTTGCGATTCGCACACGGAGGAAAAAACTCGTGGAAGCCGATCACGCAACATCCACTCTCGAAATCACCGTGCCAGTCTCCGATGCTGGCTCGGTTCAGCCGAGACGGGCGCGCAGAATGAAAACCGCCGAGGGTCGGATGCCGCGCGAAAAGGCCAAAATCCTGCTGGTTGACGACCGGCCCGAGAATCTGCTCGTTTACGAAGTCGTGCTGGCCGAGCTGGACGAAGAACTCGTCATGGCGCACTCCGGCGAGGAGGCACTCGAGCAGCTCGAGTTACAAAACTTCGCCGTGATTTTGCTCGACGTCAACATGCCCGGCATGGATGGCTTGGAAACGGCCAAACGGATTCGCGACGACGAACGCTCGGCGCACACGCCGATCATTTTCATGACCGCGTTTGCGGACGATTTCCGCATCGCCGAGGGTTATGCCACGGGTGCCGTCGACTACATGCAGACCCCCGTCGTTCCCGAAGTTCTGCGGGCCAAGGTCAGGGTCTTTGCCGACCTGTTTCACATGACGGAGGAGTTGCACCGGCAGCGGAA
>Ga0302325_10035767_pt1 | contig 10137 bp, 5 predicted proteins | sample Palsa_T0_2_FD_201948 | JGI IMG/M metagenome (GOLD analysis project Ga0302325, IMG submission 201948) | Peat permafrost microbial communities from Stordalen Mire near Abisko, Sweden - Palsa_T0_2 | ecosystem: Environmental > Terrestrial > Soil > Palsa > Peat permafrost | place: Sweden: Abisko... | reverse complement strand
GGCCGGTACGGTTCTCGTCAAGAGCTTCAACTCAGACACCACGCAGTGGCAGCCGTCAAATCTCGTGAGCTTCGATGGCGAGGTTTATTTCGTCGGCAACGGCCAGGCCGGTTTCGTGGAAGAGAGCTCCGCGAGCGGCCCGCAGATATGGAAATCGGACGGCACGGCATTGGGCACCGTGCAGGTCACCAACATTGCCGCGAGCTCAACTCCCGATGTTAGCGACGGTCCGGCGGATCCGTTCTTTCTGACGGTCGCCGGCAACAATCTGTTTTTCGATTGGTACAACGGCGATGACTTCGACCCGACCGACAAAGAACAGCAACTCTATGTCATCAACAACGCTAACCCCACCGGACTGCAGCTGACCACGAACGCGATCGGCGAGCCGGCGAACCTGACCAACATCAACGGCGAACTTTACTTCTCGATGAACGACGGCGTCCACGGTCAGGAGCTGTGGAAATCCGACGGCACCGTTGCCGGCACCGTCCTGGTCGACGACATCGCGCCGGGCGGAGGCGGCAACAACGCGCCTGGTTCCGACCCCTACGATCTGACGGCCTTCAACGGCGACGTTTATTTCATCGCCAATGACGGCACCGACGGCGACCAGATCTGGAAGAGCGATGGGACCGCGGGCGGCACGGTGATGCTGACGAATTTCACCAATTCGAGCGCGCTCTACGATCCCGATCTGACCGTGGTCGGCAACACGCTGTTTTTCGCGGCCAATGACGGCACTTCCGGTCAAGAACTCTGGGAGATGAACACCAGCGGCAACTACAATCTGGTGAAGGACATCAATCCCGGCGCCGGCGGCTCGAGCCCGTCCGAACTGACCGACATCGGCGGCATCCTGTATTTCGGCGTGCAGAGTTCCGGCGACGGCAACGGCACCGAATTGTGGCGGTCCGACGGCAGCTCTGGCGGCACCTACGAGGTCACCAACGTCTACAACTACCAAAATGGATTCAACGCGATTTCGTACATACCGGCCGCAGCACCGGTGCCTGTGGTCGTGACGGAGACGTATTCGGACGTTGCCGGCCAGACCGTAACGGGAACCAGCGGGACAGCCGGTACGGGTGCGCTGGCCGGCGATTCCGATCCGGGCAGTCTCGCGCTTTCGATCTCGGCCGTGACCGGCGGCACGGTGGGGTCGTCCGTGGCGGGCACCTACGGGCACCTGACGCTCAATGCCAACGGTTCTTACAGCTACGCCGCGAATATGGCGTCGGCGATTGCCGGCGCCCCGATCGGCTCGCATCCCATCGATAGTTTCACTTATACGGTCAGCGACACCGCCAGCAATTCGTCGCCGGCAACCATCGAATTCACCATCGACCGTGCGCCGAACACGCTGACGCATCACACTGAGGTGGACGTAGACCAATCGACCGGGACGGTGTCGGCTCAGGATACCGACCCCGACGGCGACGGTGTGACGGTGACTGCAATCAGCGGCGGCACGGTCGGAACGGCGGTTACCGGCGCATATGGCGCGCTCACCATCTACGCCAACGACACCTACAGCTACACGGCGAGCAACACGGCGGCAATCGATGCGACGCCGGTCAACGTCACGCCGATCGACACCTTCACCTACACCGTGAGCGACGCCAGCGGCGCGACGGCGACCGAGACACTGAATATCGCCGTCAACCGGCCATCGACGGTGGTGCCGCAACTGATCTTTGAAAGCTACGTCGAGGATACCAATTCCCAGAGCATCTACGACGGCTCACAAGTCAGCTTCGAATTGGGCACCAGTACCGGCGCCGCGGGCAATGGTTCGGTGCTCGACAACGTCAATCAAACCACCGGTCAGTACGACCAGGGCTACCTGAATTCGGCCGATCCCGGTTATTTCACCCAGCTCGGCTCAGACGTTCTGTTCGTGGCCGATGACGGCGTCCATGGCACCGAGTTGTGGATCACCGACGGCACGCAAAACGGCACGATGTTGCTCAAGGACATCGACCCCGGCTCTGCGGGCGGGGTGAATTCCCAGCCTGTCGTCGTCGGCAGCGACATGTATTTCGCGGCCAATGACGGCAACGGGCCGAACGAGTTGTGGAAGACCGACGGCAGCACCGGCGGCACCGTCCTGGTCAAGAGCTTCAATGCGGCCACCACTCAGTCCGAGCCCACAGATCTGGTGAACTTTGACGGCGAGCTGTATTTCGTCGGCAACGACCAGTCCGGTTTCGTGGAGGAGACCTCCGCGAGCGGCCCCCAGATCTGGAAATCGGACGGCACGACATTGGGCACCGTGCAGGTCACCGACATCGCGGCGAGCGCAACCCCCGATCCGGTAGACGGGCCGGCGGAGCCGTTCTTTCTGACGGTTGCCGGCAACAATCTGTTTTTCGATTGGTACGACGGCAATGACGACAACCTGGCTCAAACAGACCAGCAGCTCTATGTCATCAACAACGCCAATCCCGCCGGACTTGAGCTGACGACCCAGGCGGTCGGCGAGCCGACGAATCTGACCAACGTCAACGGCGAGCTCTACTTCTCGATGGACGACGGCACCCACGGTCAGGAACTGTGGAAATCCGACGGCACCGTTGCCGGCACCGTGCTGGTCGATGACATCGCCTCCGGCAGCGGCGGCTCCAATCCCTTCGACATCACGGCCTTCAACGGCGAAGTTTATTTCATCGCCAATGACGGCACGCACGGCTACCAGATCTGGAAGAGCGACGGCACCGCCGGCGGCACGACGATGGTGACGAACTTCACCAATTCGACCGCGCTCCAGAGTTCGCAAATAACCGCGGTCGGCAATACGCTGTTTTTCACGGCCAACACGAGCGGTTCCGGTAACGAACTCTGGGAACTGGATACCACCGGCGACTACAATCTGGTGAAGGACATCAATCCCGGCTCCGGCAGTTCGAACCCCTCCGAACTGACCGATATCGACGGCATCCTGTATTTCGGCGTGAATAGTTCCGGTGACGGCGCCGGCAGCGAATTGTGGCGGTCCGACGGCACCGCCGCCGGCACCTATGAGGTCACCAACCTCTACAATTACGGCAGCGCGATTTCCTACGTCATAACCGCGCCGGTGGTAACGGCGGGCGCGACGGTCACCTACGATGGTGGCGGATCGGCGGTGACGCTCGACAGCGGGCTCACGATCACCGATGCCGCCAGCACCACGCTTGAAAGCGTCACGGTATCGGTCGCGAACTTCGTCCAAGGCGATGAACTTAACTTCATCAACCAGGACGGCATCACCGGCGGCTACGTTTCAAGCACCGGGGTGCTGACGCTTTCCGGCACCGCGTCACTCGCCAATTATCAGGCCGCGCTCGACTCGATCACCTATAGCTTCAGCCTCAGCGCCGGCGATCCGACCGAAGGCGGCACCGAGGACAGCCGCACCATCGACTGGGTGGCCAGTGACGGCACGAACTCAAGCACGCAGGTCACCAGCACGGTGAATATATTGGCCGACGCCGGTGGGTTGCCGGCCCCGGTAGACTTCTACGGGAATGGCACGTCGGACATCCTGTTCAGCGACAACGCGACTGATGACACCGGCTTCTATCAGATCGGTAGCGGCGCATATGTCGGCTGGTCTCATAGCGCTTACTCGACCGGCTATAGCGTGGTCGGCACGGGCGATTTTACCGGCAATGGCACCGACGATATTCTGTTCCAGAACAATTCGACCGGCGATTTCGGCTTCTATCAAATGGTCGACGGCGCGTTCACCGGCTGGCATGATATCGGGGTCGCTTCAACCGCCTATAGCGTGGCCGGGGTCGGCGATTTCACCGGCAACGGCACGGACGATATCCTGTTCCGGGACAGTTCGACCGGCGACACCGGCTTCTACCAGCTGAGTAACGGTGCAACTGTCGGTTGGCGTGATATCGGCGGTTCTGCGACCGCCTACAGCGTGGTCGGGGTCGGCGATTTCTTCAGCAACGGTACCGACGACATTCTGTTCCGCGACAATGCCACCGGCGACACCGGCTTCTATGCGATCAGCAATGGGGTCAATGCCGGCTGGTATGATATCGCCCCCACCTCTTCAATCGCCTACAGCGTGGTCGGGGTCGGCGACTTCCTCGGCAACGGCACCGACGATGTCCTGTTCCGCGACAACGCCAACGGCGATATCGGCTTCTATGCGATCAGCAATGGGGTCAATACCGGCTGGCACGATATTGGTGGGTCCTCGACGGCCTATTCGGTTGTGGCCGTAGGCAACTATTTGGGCAACGACACCGCCGATATCCTGTTCCGCAACGCAACCAACGGCGACATCGGTTTCTACGCGATCAGCGACGGCGTCAATATCGGCTGGCACGATATCGCCACGTCAAATACGGCTTATCACGTCGTAAGCTGAACCGGGGATTTCGACCGCAATCGCATCCGGTTGCCGGGCTCGCCGATCGATGTGAACGGGCCACTTGTTTGCGGCGCCAAAGGCGCCGCCTGGTCGATGCGCCGACTTGACCGGAGAAACAGGCTCGCATGGGCAACTCGCATGCGCCTGGACACTCGATGATCGGCGGGCCCGGGAAAGATGGCTGTGATTGAGGACCCACGCAGCCGAGCCTGCCCGGGTAACCTTGATCGGTTACGTTAAGCCACGGATCGCGTTGCCGCATCCGGACGGGCCGCTATCGTCAACCCGTCGCTCAGGCGGCCGGCGAAGCGCAAGCCCGCCGCCGCCATTTCAATGAGTCGGCACGGGGCCGCCGGTTTTTATCGCGTCTGGCGGTCCCACCCCTCGCCCTCGGCTGGCATGCGCTCAAGCTTTGCCGGATTTCCTTCCCCAGCGCGTCTTGTCTGCCTCGCCGTCCTCGCCTAGAACTCGGCCCCGACCCGGGCGGTGAATCGCCCGTCATGGCGCCCGGAGAGGTGGCAGAGTGGTCGATCGCACCGCACTCGAAATGCGGCATAGGTGCAAGCCTATCGGGGGTTCGAATCCCTCCCTCTCCGCCATACGGGTTGAAAAGCCATTATTTTTCAGCGTTATCTGAAATCCGTCGACCGAGGCAATCCGGTGCATTACGGTCGCCTGATCGTTCCGCAGGGATTCTCTGGTCGCGGGGACGGCAACCCGGAAAAAACTTACCTCCTTCCTTGAAATCCTTGGCAATGTCCGACAATTCGGCTTCCCGACCAGCGAAGAATGGCCTGTTTGCGTGGTTCACCTTGAGGCGAGCCCTGCTCCATGCCGGCGTTTTTGCATATTGCGTGGCGCTGTTTCTCGGCTTCGATTTCGCTTATTCGACCCTTACCAGGGGCGAAGAAAAACAACGCGCGGTACGGATCGCCAATCCACTATACGACCACGGGTTGGCGGCGAATTTCGACGGTTATGACATCTGGGGCGAGCTGCGGTATCGGCTGCTGACGGACAGCCTGGGGTTCAAGGACGGATCGGTTCGAGACGTACCGCTGAAATCAAGTTCGCGCCGCATTCTCCTGATCGGCGATTCCTTCGCCGAAGGAATCGGGATGAGCTTCGAGGATACGTTTGCCGGCATGCTCTATCGCGCCGGGCAGGAGCGCAGCGAAAAAGTCGAGTTTTTGAACGCCGGTGTTGCATCCTACTCCCCGAGCATCTACTACAAGAAGGTCAAGTATCTGATCGAGAGCGGGTTGCAATTCGACGAAGTCGTGGTGTTTTCCGACCCGTCCGATGTAAACGATGAGGCGACCTCGTATTTCTGCATCGACGACGATCCGAAATATCGGGCGCATTGCAGCCCAACGGAGGGCTCCGCGCAATCCAGGGCGGCGCTGTTCAGGAATACGGATTTCTTCACGCATCACTTCGTGGTCACCAACAGGGTACGCATCTACATCAAGCAATCGATTCAAACGATTCTCGGTAACCGGAGAAAGTGGATCAATACCGACCACACCTATATCGAGTGGACGGTTCCGGGCTTGGACGTCGGCAATAATTATCAACCGCTCGGAGTTGACGGCGGCATCGCCAGATCCCTGCAGAACATGGGAGCCTTGGCCGACCTGCTGGCGGTTCGGAACATTCCCTTGACGATCGTCGTACATCCCTGGCCGCAGCAGATTGCGCAGGGGGATCGCGGCGGTCGACAGGTCGCGCTGTGGAGCGAGTTTTGCAAGCTCCGTTGCAAGACGTTCATCAATGTATTTCCGGCGTTCTTCGCCGCAGCCGATGCCGACAAGGACTGGTACCAACATCTCTATATTCTCGGCGACGTTCATTTCTCGGCCGCCGGCCACAGGCTGATGTTTGGCGAGGTGGCAAAACATCTGTTTTAGGACGCAAGCGATGTTCTTACGCTCGCAGATCATTTTCACCATCGGCTCAAATACGCGCAGCGCGGCAAGCTTTTCGTGCGAACCCTGCGCGAACCGCCGACGGCGCTGCATGTGATCGAACAGGCCGACCATTCCTTTCATGTTGCGGCGCGATAGGGACGCAAGGACGGCGAGGTGCTAGCGTGAGCGGAACGAAATGTCCTGCATCCACTTGGCAGGGTGGAGGATTTGTAATGAAGCGTTTGGCCCCAGTTATTTTGATTGTAGAAGACGAATTCTTGCTGCGGCTGGATTCGGCGGAGACGATCGAGAGCGCGGGCTTCGAGGTCATCGAAGCAGCCAATGCCGATGAGGCCATCGCTATCCTGGAAGCGCGTCCTGATATCCACGTCGTCTTTACCGATATTCAGATGCCGGGCTCGATGGACGGGCTGAAGCTGGCCCGGTTCGTTCGGGAACGGTGGCCGCCGATCAGGATCGTTGCGACCTCGGGCCGGGTCATGGTGGACGAGAACGATTTGCCGGATGGCAGCGTCTTCCTGCCGAAACCGTACCGCGGCGCACAGGTCGTCGCGACGCTGCGAGAGATGACCGGCGCGACCTGACCTCGGCTCCGCCCGTCGAGCTCCTGAAATTTTTTCGGTCCCCGCTTGAACCACAACCGGTCAAACCGTCTGTGTTCGACTTCCGGAGCCTTCGCCGCGTAGGGAAAGGTGGCATGGATGAATTCAGCTAAGGCGACGTGTAACCGGATCGAGCATCGCTGGGCATCGCGCTTTTGCGCAGGAAGATCAGTAAAAAGGTTCGCCTTTGGAGATGCAAAATCGGCTCATCCCGTTTCACCTGTTGATCAAAATAACCTGGAACGTTACACGTGGAGAGATTGAGATCATTCGGCGAGGTCCATGGCCCTGCAGACAGATACTGACATTTCTGCAAGGTCGAACATGTCTGCACTCATCCGTGCCAAGGACTGGTCCAAGACGCCGCTCGGTGATCCGGATCATTGGCCATCAAGTCTTACGCTGGTTGTGAATCTGCTGCTCGCCTCCGGCTTTCCAATGGCTGTCCGTTGGGGACCGGATTTCGTCATGATTTACAACGATGGCTATCGGCCGATCCTTGGCGACAAGCATCCCTGGGCCCTTGGCTTACCGTTTCGAGAGGTGTGGCCGGAAGTCCAGACAGAACTACTTTCGTTGCATGAGAGCATCCTGAGCGGTGAACGCAGCGCTTTTTTTCAGGAAGACCTGCTTCTAAGAATCCAGCGGCACGGCGCTCGGTGGGAGGATGCGCGTTTTACCATCAGCTACAGCCCGATCCCGGATGCTTCTGCTCCCACTGGAGTCGGTGGAGTACTTATCACGGTAGTAGAGACCACGAACAGAGTGCTGTTGGAAGACACGCTGCGCAAGAGTGAGGAAAGATATCGATCCGCAATGCATCTGGGCCGGATCGGAAGCTGGGAGGTCGATTTCGTCAAAGGGATCCGTACCTGGACGCGCGAAGGAATGATGCTGTTCGGGATTGATTTACCCGATGGTTTGGGCCAAGTCGGTGGCCCATCGGATGAGTTTTATCAGGCGATGCACCCGGAAGACCGGAACCTGCTTGGCGAATACCATGCCGCAACCGACAAGCAAGACTCTTTCCCCGCCGAGTACCGCATCCTGAAACCCGACGGTCAGATTTGTTGGCTTGCCGGTTATGGGCGCGTGCTTGATCGGCAATCGGATGGCAAGGCCCATCGCGTAGTCCACGTTGCCACTGACATAACCGAGCGCAAGGCTGCTGAGGCTCATCAGCGCTTTCTGCTTCAAGAGCTGTCACATCGATCCAAAAACCTGTTGACCATCGTACAATCGATAGCAAACCAAACATTGCGCAATAGCGCGGATCAGAAGGATTTCCAGAATCGCTTTAATGGTCGCCTTCGCGGTCTCGCCGCTTCGAATGACCTGCTGGCGCGCGGAGACTGGCGTGGAAGCTCCTTGCGGGAGCTGATCGAATTTCAGCTCGCTCCATTTATCGACCTGTCGAGTCCGCAATTGGATATTTGCGGACCGGAAGTCAGTTTGGCGGCTGATGCCAGCCAAGCTATCGGGTTAGCGTTGCATGAACTTGCTACCAATGCAGTCAAGTATGGTGCGCTGTCGTCGCCGCAAGGACAACTGTCTGTTTCGTGGGCGGTTGATCAACCGCCCGGCGCGGGTGGGTTAAAGCTGGATTGGCGCGAGCGCGGCGGTCCATTAGTGATCCATCCCAAGGACAAGGGCTTTGGACACGTCGTAATAAAGAATATGATCGAACAGGCCGTCCGGGGAAGTGTCGAACTCGACTTCGCTGAGGAGGGGCTGCACTGGTCGCTCCAGGCGCCCGCCAGTATTTTCCTTCAATAAGTAGAGCAGCAGCCCCCTATACCTCTGGTGGCCGTGAGTCCTGCGAGCCGCCGCTCATCCGAAAAACCAGGCGCAACCATCGGCGACAGCATGCCAGTCCCCCAACAGCTGAAAATCGCGGTCGAGAACAGCGGCTCCGTCTCGGCGCTGCTTCTGCTTCCGCCTGACGCCCGCGCCTGTTTCGTGTTCGCCCATGGCGCGGGCGCGGGCATGGCCCATCGATTCATGGAGGCATCCGCGACCGGCCTTTGCGAGCGCGGCCTCGCGACCCTGCGCTATCAGTTTCCCTACATGGAACGGGGCAGCAGGCGGCCCGACACGCCTGGTGTGGCGCATGCTGCGGTGCGCGCCGCGGTCGCGGAAGCCTCGCGAAGCTGCCCGCGGCTGCCGCTGTTCGCCGGCGGCAAATCGTTCGGCGGGCGGATGACGTCGCAGGCGCAGGCGATCGCGCCGCTGCCCCACGTCAGCGGCCTCATCTTCCTGGGCTTTCCCCTGCACCCCCTCGGAAAGCCATCCGCCGACCGGGCGAAGCATCTTTCCTCGGTCCATGTTCCGATGCGGTTCGTCCAGGGTTCGCACGACAAACTTGCCGAGTTGCGGTTGCTTGAGCCCGTGATTAACGGCCTTGCGGCGCCGGCATCGCTGCAGGTGATCGAACAGGCCGACCATTCCTTTCATGTCCCGGCGCGGTCGGGACGCAAGGACGGCGAGGTGCTGGCCGAGATTCTGGATGGTGTTGCGGCCTGGATCGACACTTTGGCGGTTTCCCCACCTTGAAATTGCAGGACAGATCGAACCGGGATTAAACATTTCGGCCAAATATGCGTGCCGCAGCAACGAGATGTGTTGCCTTGCGGGGCGGTTCCGACTAAAAGCCCTCCTGAAACGGGGACGCCAAATATGGCTCATAATTTCGCAATTAATGACGATGTGCATCACCAGGCGCAGGGGCCGCAGGGCCGCGCCATCGTCAAGCAGCGCAGCGTCTATACGATCGTCAGCCGCCTGCCGATCGAGTCCGACGGCCGGCCGCGCTATCGCATCAAGAGCAAGACCGAGAACATCGAACGCGTGGTGACCGAGGAACAGATCAGCCGGCTCGGCTGATCTAAATCGGCTTGGCTAGAAGCTTGCCACCGGCTCGGACGCGGCCGATTGCAGGCCGCCGAACCGGCGTTCGCGCCGATGGAACGCGCGCAGCGCTTCCGCCAGATCCTCGCTGGCGAAATCCGGCCACATCCGGTCGGTGAAGTGCAGCTCGGCATAGGCGCTTTCCCAGAGCAGGAAGTCCGACAACCGCTTTTCACCGCTGGTGCGGATGATGAGATCGACGTCGCGCAGGCCGGGTTCGCCGGTAACCAGGTGCGAGAAGGCCTCGCGGGTGAGGCTGTCCGTGCCTGACGATCTGGCCGCGGCGCTCAGGATCGCATCGCGGGCGGAGTAGTCGACG